>Ga0315910_10000960_pt1 | contig 27110 bp, 21 predicted proteins | sample EdamamesoilMG_FD_204470 | JGI IMG/M metagenome (GOLD analysis project Ga0315910, IMG submission 204470) | Garden soil microbial communities collected in Santa Monica, California, United States - Edamame soil | ecosystem: Environmental > Terrestrial > Soil > Garden | place: USA: California... | reverse complement strand
GCGCGCATCGCCGCGCGCGACGGCGTCGAAGCCCTGGTCGAGGTCCGCCGCAAGCTGCTGCCCGTCCAGAACGCCTTCCTGGAGGCCTTCCCGCCTGCCTCGCGCGCCGACCTGTGCCTGGACGCCTCCAACCCGCTGGGACCGGAGCCCTAGCAGCACGCGGGGCAGGCCTCCCGACGACGTTCCGAACCGCCTCCAGCCTTGCGCAAGCGGGCGGCCCGGCGCTATGCTGCCGGGCTCCCTGGGAGGGGTCGGACCGACCGCCAACGGTCCACTTTCGACAGCTGCCCCCCCGGCAAGGCCCGAGCGCGCGAGCCCTATGGAACTGTCCCTGCCCCAACGTCTGCAAAAGTCCGTCTCCGGCTCCTTCCACAAGACCGCGCTGCTGCAAAAGCGCGTTCGGGAGTTGATCCGCGGCGCCGCGCCCCTGATCGAAACGCGCGAGCGCAATCCGATCAAGATCGCGTTCCTCGAGATGGAGCGCGGCCTGATCGAGTTGATCCCCGACGAGGAACCGCCGACTCCGAGCTTGTGAACCAGGGCGGGCCGTCCAGCGCGGTCCTCGGGCCGCGAATGCCCCGGCGGCGTGTCGAGGATCGCCTGGCACGGCGCGGTGGCGCGATCGAACTCCTGCGACTTCCGGCCATGGGTTTCGCCATCGCCGCGGCCGTGCGCGCGCAATGTTACGCGAGCGGGTTGCTGCGTGCGCAGCGCGCCGGCGTGCCGGTCTTCAGCGTCGGCAACATCAGCGCCGGCGGCACGGGCAAGACGCCGATGGCGGTCTGGCTGGCGCGCGCGCTCGCACGCCGCGGCCGCAAGCCTGGCCTGCTCTCGCGCGGCTTCGGCGCGAAGCACGGCGAGGCCAACGACGAGGCGCGCATGCTCGAGCTGCAGCTGCCCGGCCTGCCGCACGTGATCGAGCCCGACCGCGTGCGCGGCGCGCGCGCCCTGACAGCGCAGGGAGTCGACGCGATCGTGCTCGACGACGGCTTCCAGCACCGCCGGCTGGCGCGCGACGTCGACCTTGTGCTGATCGACGCCAGCCGACCCTGGGGGTTGGAGCGCGACGAGCGCGGCGAAAGCGTCTGCGCCCTGCTGCCGCGCGGATTGCTGCGCGAATCGCCGCGTGCGCTCGCGCGCGCCGATGCGCTGGTGCTCACGCGCGTCGACCAGGTGCAGGCGCCGTGGCTCGAGCAGCTGTCGCGCGAACTCGAGCAACTGGCTCCCGGCGTGCCGCAGCTGCGCACGCGCCACGCGGCGACCGGGCTGCGCGCGGCCGACGGCACGCGCCGTCCGGCCGAATCGCTGGCGGGCGTGGAGGTCGAGCTGGTCAGCGGCATCGGCAATCCCGAGGCTTTCGCGCGCAGCGTGAGCGCGCTCGGCGCGCGCGTGCGCGAGCAGCGCCGCTTCCCCGACCACCACGCCTTTGCCCGCGAGGAGCTCGAGGGCCTGGGCCGCGAGGGCCGAATCCTGCTGTGCACGCAGAAGGACGCGCCCAAGCTCGGGGAATTGGGCCTCGCCTTCGCTGTCCTGGAGATCGAGCTGGAGATCCTCTCGGGCGCGCCCTCGCTCGAAGCCCTGCTCGACGCCGCGCTGCACGCCGGTGAAGCCGCCATCCCGGGCAGCCGCCGGCCGTGAGCGAAGCGCAACGCGAATGGCCGATTCCGTGGAAGCCGGTGCTCGGCGACCGCGTCGGTTTCCAGGCCTGGGTCGAGGCGGCCGTGGCGCGCACCGCGCTGGCCGGCCTCGGCAGCTTGCCCGCGGGTGCGCAGGACCTCGCCGCGCGCCTGCTGGCCCGCGCGGCGCGCCGCTTGGACCTGCGCCACTCCGATCACGCGCGCAGCTTCCTGCAGCAGGCTTTCGGGCCCGGACTCGGCGCGGCCGAGCGCGAGCGGCGCGTGCTGATCGCCTGGAGCTTCTTCTTCCGCATGCTGGCGCGTTCGGGGCGACTCGAGCGGCTGGTGGCGCGCGACGGCTTCGAGGCCCACTTCCAGACGCGCTACGCGCCGGGCGTGCGCGAGGCGCTCGCGGCACGGCGCGGTCTGCTGGTGGTCACGCCGCACCTGGGCGACTTCGAGGCCGGCGCGCTGGCGCTGACCCACCTGGGATTCGGGCCGGTCTACGCCGTCTCGCGTCCGCCGCGCAACCGCTACCTCTCGGTCGTGGTCCAGCGACAGCGCGAGGCGCGCGGCTTCCGTCTGCTGCACCGCCACGGGGCGATGGAAGACGCCACCAGGATCCTGGCTGCCCACGGAACCCTGGCCTTGCTGCTGGATCAGCGCGCCCGGCGCCGCACCGTGCTGGCGCCGGTCTTCGGTCGGTTGGCGCATTGCGAGCGCGGCCCGGGGATCCTGATGCGGCGGCTGTCGGTGCCCGTCTTGATCGCGTGGTGCGAGGCGCTGGAGCGCCCCTGGCAGTACCGCATGCACTTCACGCGGGTGTTCGAGCCGCAGGAGTTCGAGCGCGCCGGCCCGGAGGAAATCGCCACGGCGTTGAACCGCGCCATGGAAGAGTTGATCCTGTCGGCGCCCGAACAGTACTTCTGGCTTCACGACCGCTACCGCAAGGCACCGCCCGTGGACGCGCCCGCTGCCGGGCAGGGCCAGAAGGCCGGGGAATAGCCCGGCCTGCACTGGACTTCTTCGCCGGTTCCTGCCGATCCTGGCGGGTTCGCGGCGGCCACTTCCACCTTCCTCCTCCCTCAGCGCCATGCACATCGTCACCGGCGGCGCCGGATTCATCGGCAGCAACCTGGTCCGCGCGCTCAACCGCCGCGGAGTCAGCGACATCCTGATCGTCGATGACCTGCGCCAGGGGGAGAAGCACCTGAACCTGAACGCGCTGCAGTTCTCCGACATCGTCGACACCGCCCACGTGGCCGCGCTGATCCCCAAACTCGCCGGCGCGCGCATCGACTCCGTGTTCCACCAGGGCGCCTGCTCGGACACGACCGAGAAGGACGGCCGCACGATGATGGACGCGAACTACGAGTCCTCGAAGGCCTGGTTCCACTTCGCCGTCGGACACTGCCCTTTCCTCTACGCCTCCTCGGCCGCGATCTACGGCGACGGCAAGGCCGGCTTCAAGGAGCAGGCCGCCTGCGAGTGGCCGCTGAACGTCTACGGCTTCTCCAAGCTGGCCTTCGACAACTGGGTGCGCCGCCGCCTGCACGAATGCAGGACGCCGGTGGTCGGGCTGCGCTATTTCAACGTCTACGGTCCGCAGGAGAACCACAAGGGGCGCATGGCCTCGGTGGTCTTCAAGCTGCACCAGCAGGCCTCGCGCGGCGAGGATCCGACGATCTTCGAGGGCAGCGCGAAGTTCCTGCGCGACTTCGTCTTCGTCGACGACGTCGTCGACGTCAACCTGTTTTTCCTCGACAAGGGCGATGCGCACGGGATCTACAACTGCGGCAGCGGCCGCGCCGAGAGTTTCCAGGAACTCGCGGCCGCGACCGTGTCGCACTTCCCCAAGCTGCGCGTGAAGGAGATCCCCTTCCCCGCCGACCTGCAGGGCAAGTACCAGGCCTTCACGCGCGCTGATCTCGGCGCGCTGCGCCACGCCGGCTACAAGCGCGAATTCACCACGCTGGCCGAGGGCGTGCGCCGCTACGTGGGAGTGCTCGACTCCACCGGCGGCCACTTCCGCGGTCCCGCACACTCCTGACCCGCGACGCACGTCCCGTGATGCACGCCAACCAACTGCGCGAAGTCGTCGAGAACCTCGGCCGGCCGCGCATCCTCGTGATCGGCGACCTGATCCTCGATCGCTACGTGACCGGCTCGGTGGAGCGCATCTCGCCCGAAGCGCCGATTCCGGTGCTGACCGCGACGCAGAGCGAGGATCGCCTCGGCGGCGCCGGCAACGTCGCGGCCAACCTGCGCGCAATGGAAGCCGAGGTCGAGATCGTCGGCGTGGTCGGCGACGACTCGCGCGGCCGGCGCATGCGCGGCATGTTCGAGGAACTGGGCTGCGAGGCCTCGGGCTGCATCGTCGACCAGGATCGGCCGACCACCGAGAAGACGCGCATGATCAGCGGCGTGCAGCAGATGCTGCGCGTCGACTGGGAGAAGGCGCAGAGCATCGATCCCGCGCAGGAGGCACAGCTGCTGCGCAGCCTGCCCGGCCGCATCGAGCTCGCGCAGGCCGTGATCCTCTCCGACTACGGCAAGGGCGCGCTGACGCAGGGCGTGATCGAAGCCGTGATCGCGCAATCGCGCCGCCGCGGGATCCCTGTGCTCGTCGACCCCAAGGGCAGCGACTACGCGCGCTACGCGGGCGCGACGCTGGTCACGCCCAACCGCAAGGAGGCCGAGGAGGCGCTCGGACGCAAATTGCCTTCGCTCGACGACATGCCCGCCGCTGCGCGCGACCTGATGCGCACGGCCTCGCTCGATGCCGCGGTGATCACGCTCGGCGCGGACGGCATGTTCCACATGAGCAAGGACGGGGCCAGCGGCCACGTGCCCACGGTCGCGCGCCAGGTGTTCGACGTCACCGGCGCGGGCGACACCGTGATCAGCCACCTCGCGATCGCGCTGGGCGACAAGCTGCCGCTCGACGTCGCCGTGCTGCTTTCCAACCACGCCGCGGGGATCGTCGTCGGCAAGCGCGGCGCGGCTTCGGTCTCGCGCGCCGAACTCTCCGGTTCGCTCGGCCGGCATTCGTGGGGCAGCCGCAAGATCGCGCTGGGCAAGGAGCTCGAGTTGCTGCTCGGGCGCTGGCGCAAGGATCGGCTGCGCGTGGTCTTCACCAACGGCTGCTTCGACGTGGTGCACGCGGGGCACGTTCAATACTTGCGCTTTGCGCGCTCGCAGGGCGACGTGCTGATCGTCGGCGTCAACGACGACGAGAGCGTGCGGCGCATGAAGGGCCCGACGCGGCCGGTCAATGCGCTCGCCGATCGCATGGAAGTGCTCGCCGCACTGGAAATGGTCGACGGCGTGACCTCGTTCAGCGAGGACACGCCGGCGAAGATCATCGAGCGCGTCGATCCCGGCGTCCTGGTCAAGGGCGAGGACTGGAAGGACAAGGGCGTCGTCGGCCGCGAATGGGTCGAGGGCCACGGCGGCAAGGTGATCCTCGCGCCGCTGCTGCCCGGACGCTCGACGACTTCGATCCTGCAGCGCGGCGGATCGAGCCAGCCAAGCTGCTGATCCAGGCCGCGCGCCCTGCACTTCTGCAGGCGACGAGACTCGACCTCGGCGCCGACTGCAGCTCGCGGTCGCGCCAGCGGCGCGTCGCAAGCCGGGCTCGTCGCGCAATACTTGCAGGGGGATCGTCGGCGCAATCCGGTCCTGGACCGCGAGTTAGGATGCTCCCGCGCAAATCTGCCGGCTTTGCGTGAAGCCCGGGGCGCGTGCTCGCCACCAAGGGCTGTCATGAACCTCGCCACCACCCGCAGGCTGCGCCGCCGCTCGCCTTTCCGCCTCTACAAGTGGTGGGACCGGTACTCGCCGCTGATCGTCCACGGCCCCTTGGCGCTGGGGATCCTGGCCTTGATCCTGCAGGGTTCGGCGCACGGCTTGGCCTGGATCGTCCTGATCCACCAGCTGCTGCGCTCGGCCGATGCGTTTTTGCCCGACCGCGAGGCCGAGTCCGCGCTCCTGGCCGAGGAGGACTTCCTGCAACGCGAGCGTGCGCGCGTCGACAAACGTTTGCGGCGCGAGCGCGCTGCTCTCGTCACCAGCCTGCTGCTGGCCGCCGGCCTGGTCTGGCTCTCGCGCGTCCACGCCGAGCACGCCGAAGCGCTTCTGCTGGGCGCGCTCGTCTGGGCGAGCCTCGTCCTGCTGCGCTGCGCGTTGCTGATGCCCGAGCTCCGTCGCGAGCTCGACGAGCTCGGCGGCAAGCCCGGGCAGGGCGGCTGGCTGAGCGCGTTCCTGTTCAGCCTCCTGGGCCTGGTTTATCTCCTCCTGCTGCCGCTGCTGCTGCTCTACCACGGGATCAGGAGCCTCCTTCCGGGCAAGAGGGAGGACGAGGAGTGATCGATCGAGCGCGCGAAGCCGAGATCCTCGCGGGTCTGCGCTCGCACTCCAATGCCGTGCGCGATGGAGCGCTGGAGCAACTCTTCCAGGCGCTCCAGCAGGCGCTCTACGCCCTGTGCTTGCGCATCACTTGCCAAGCCAGCGATGCCGAGGACGCGCTGCAGGAGACTTTCGTCGAGATCTCCAAGGGCATCCGGAGCTTCAAGGGCGAGGCGCGGCTCTCGACCTGGGTCTACCGCATCGCGATCCGCCAGGCGGTGCGCTGCAAGAGCCGATCGCGCGCGCGGCCGCTGCTGACTCCGGAGGACTTCCCTGCGACGCCGGACCCGCGCGACCCCGATCCCGCACGCGAGCTCGACGAGCGCGAGGACCTGGGCCGCGTGCTGCGCGCGATCGCATCGCTGCCGCTGGAGCAGCGCGCCGTTTTGGGCCTGGCGGTGGAGGATGAACTGCCCCACGCCACGATCGCGGCGATCCTGGGCATCCCCGAGGGCACGGTGCACTCGCGCCTGCACGCCGCGCGGACGGCGTTGAGGGAGAAGCTGCTCAGGGACCGGGAGCGCTAGGCCGTTCCAGGCTCCGGACCTGCGCCCCGCGCGCCCTCCGCGTCAGAGCTGCGCGCCGAGCACGATCGCGCGGTAGCCGTGCTTGACCAGGATGCGGTCCTTGAACTGCAGGTGCAGCGCCTGCGCGGGGATCAGGATCCCGTAGCGCTCCGGAAGATAGACCCACTGGTCGTCTTCCTTGTCGACCTCGGCGGGCGAGCCCATCAGCATCAGGACCTGGTCCTTGTTCATGCCGTCCTTCAGCTGCTTGGCCAGCTCCTTGACCTTCTCCCACGGATAGCGCTGATCGCCGCGCGGAACCATTTCGCCGGTGGTCTTGTTCTCCGTGACGCAGGCGCTGGTGCCGCACAGCAGCGCGAGAGCGGCGAGCAGGCCGGGGCGGAGGAAAGCGGTGAGCGAGGCCAACGGCATGCGGCGAGGAGCGGAGTTCATGGGAGCCTGGTGCAGGGGACTTGGCCGCTCGCGCGGACTTGGCTAGCGGCACGAGAGCGTACGCGCCGCGGCGAGATCCTAGGAAGCGCGAGCGCCGTTCGGCAAGCGTGCGCGGCGCGCCGCGGCGCATCGCTACCAGTCCAGCAGCACGAGTTCCGAGCAGAAGGCGGGTCCCATGGCGAACAGCAGGCCGCTGTCGCCGGCCGCCGGTCGCGATTTTTCCAAGACCTCGGCCAGGATGATCAGCACCGAAGCGCTGGAGAGATTGCCGGCGCGTTCGAGGAAGCGCCACGAGCAGTCCAAGGCTTCGCGTTCCAGTCCCAGAGCCTCCTGGATCGCGGTCAGCACTTTCGGCCCGCCGGGGTGCGCGATCCAACGCGCGACCTCGTCGGGACTCAAGCCGTGTTCGGCCAGGAAAGCGCGGATGTCCGGCGCCAGCCGCTCGCGCGCGAGCTCGGGCACCGAGGCCGAGAGCAGCACCTTGAAGCCGCGCTCGGAAATGTCCCAGCCCATGATGTCCTCGGTGTGTGGATAGAACACCGATCGCGTGGCGCGCACTCGCGGGCCGCACAGCCCCAGGCGCCGCGCGCGTTCCTCGCCCAGCAGCACGACCGCGGCCGCGCCGTCGCCGAACAGTCCGCTGCCGACCATCTGCGCGGCGCTGCGGTCGTCGCGCTGGAAGGTCAGCGAGCACATCTCGACGCACAGGAGCAGCACGACGTGATCGGGGAAGGCGCGCAGGTAGTCGGCCGCGCGCGCGATGCCCGCGGCGCCGGCGACGCAGCCCAGGCCGAACATCGGCACGCGCTTGCAGTCGGAACGGAAGGGCAGACGATTCATCAAGCGCGCGTCGACCGAAGGGCAGGCCACACCGGTGATCGTCGAAAAATGGAAGGCGTCGACGTCGTTCGCCTGCAAGCCGACGCGGCCGAGCGCGTCGAGCACCGCCTTCTCGCCGAGTTCGAGCGCGCTGTTCAACCAGATGCCGTTGCTCGCGCCGAAGCTCGACAGGTCGGCGTAGGCCTCCAAGGGGAGCGCGAAGTGCCGCGTCTTCACGCCGGTGTGCGCGTGCAGGGCGCTGACGCGCTCGAACATGCGCGTGTCGTCGCCCCAGAAGCGGCGCAGGCAGTCGAGCACCTCGGCCTGCGTGTGCACGTGCCTGGGGAAGGCGTGGCCGACGGATGCGATCCTCATGCTGCGTTCGACCTTCGAAGGGACATGTACGGCACGCGCCGCCGGTACTCGGCGAAGCTCTTGCCGTAGATCGCCGCGTAGCGCCGTTCCTTGTGCCGCGGGCCGACGATGCAGTACGTGGTCCAGATCAGCGCCAGCAGCAGCCGGTCGGGCGTCCACACCGGCCCGGTCCACAAGGTCATCGCGAAACCCAGGTAGATCGGCTGGCGGCAGACGCTGAACAGTCCGCCCTGCGCCATCGGGGGGAACTTCACGCGCTCGCCCTTCCAGACCGCGCTCCAGCCGATCCAGCCGGTCTGCAGGCCGGGCCCGCCGTCGTGCAGCGCCTTGAGCAGGAACAGCCAGGCGCCTGCGTAGGCCGCGCAAGAGGCGACGAGCCACGCGCCTTCGGGCTTCCACCAGACCGTGCCGCTGGGCGACCAGAGCGTGAAGGTGGCCAGGATCTGCAGCGCGGCGATCCAGGCGTAGCTGGTCGGAGCCAAATCGCGGCCGTGCTTGCGGCCGAACAGGCACGCGAGCGTTTCGCGGCCCTTGCGCGTCAAGAGCAGCGAATGCAGCAGCGGGAATTGCAGCGCGAGCAAGGCGTTCAACGTCCAACCCGTGAGGCCGCCTGCGCCGCCGCGGCCGGAGCTCATGCCGTCGTACAGGCCGATGGCGAGCGCGGCGATCGCCACGACGAAGGTGCCGTGGCACAGGATCCCGGCGCTTGCGGCGAGCGTGCGCCGCCGCCCACTCGACTCCGGGCGCGGCTCCGAGACGAATTCGACTCGCGGTTGATTCATCGGATCGCGGGCCGTTCGAAGATCAGGCTGCCCTCGGCGCCGGAGAGTCGCAGGAAGGCGCCGGCGACTTCGGCGTTCGCGGGCTCGGCGTCGGCGCCCAGCTGCAGCCTGCCCGTCGCGTCCAGGCTCCAGGTGCCGCTGAGCACTTCGAAGTGCGCGGGTGGTCCGGCGAACAGGGCGCTGCCGCTGAAATCTCCGTCCTCGGCGATGAAGTAGGCGAGGTCGAGCAGGGCGCTCGCGGCTTCGCCGCTGAGGCTCAGCACGCGCCATTGACCGATCAGGTCGACGGCGTTCGCGGGCCGCCACACGGCGTCGGCGAGTTCGTCGCGCACGTTGCGGTCCGCCGGCGCGACCACGTTCGAGGCGCAGCCCAGGACCGATGCGGCGAGCAGCAACGCGCAGGCGCAGCTTGCGATCGAGCGGTCGCGCATGCGTTCAGCGCTCCGTTCTCGGATGGACGCGCAGACGCAGCGAGATCCACAGCTTGACGTCTTTCTCCATCGTGATCATGCCCAGCTTGTTGGGCACGGGCACGTCGAACTGCGTCAGGTCCAGCGACATGTCGCCGTCGACGCACAGCCGTCGGGCCTCGTCGATCGACAGCTGCACCGGCATCTGGACCTCGCGCGTCACGCCGCGGATCGTCAGCTTGCCGCTGGCCTTGCCTTCGCTGCGCCGCGCCGCGGCGTCGACTTTGGTGGCCTCGAAGCCGGTCAGTTCGAACGTGATCTGCGCGTGGTCCTTCACCGCGAGGTTCTCGCGCATCTGCTCGTCGCGGCCGTCGACACCGGTCTTCAGCGTCGCGGCTTCGACGCGCAGCAGCGCGCGCGGCTTCTCGCCCGGCTTGGACAGGTCGGCTTCGAGCTCGCCCGTGATGCTGGAGCTCACGCCCGAGAAATCGTGCAGCGTCGACTTGGCGTCGAAGCCCACGCGCGAGAGCGCGGGCAAGAGCGTCCACGCGCGGCGCTCGTCGAAGCGCAGGTCGTCGGACGGCAATTGGAAGGCCAGGAAGCTGCGCTTCTTGGGCGCGACCTCGGCCGCCGGCTGCGCGGCGGGTTGGCCGGGCTGCGGCAGCGTTGTTTCGACCACGGTCTCCGCCTCGGGCTGCGGCTCGATCGGAATCGCTTCGGCGACGACGGCGACCGGCTCGGCCGCGGGAGCTGCGTGGACGGCCGCGCTCAGCGCCGCCACGTCCTGGCGCAGCAGGATCAGCGACTGCTGCGTCGCGATCGCCGAAGGTTCCAGCGCGCGCAGCGATTCGCGCAAGGCGCTCACGTCGCGCGAGAGCGCCGCGGCATGCTGCGTCTGTTCCTCAGACAGTTCGTCGCGCAGCGCCTCGAGGTTCTCACCCAGCGCCGTCGAGAGCGCGCGCAAGTCCTGGTGCAGGGCGCCGAGCTCGTCCGCCAGCGCCGAGGCGCGTTGCGCCTCCGCCGAAGCGGCGCCGGATTCGATCACCGTCACCTGGAAGTGCCCCTGGGCGTTGCTCCAGGCGAACAGGCCCAGCGCGGTCCAGGCGAGCAGCGCGAAGGCCCCGACGATGCTCAACGTGCGTTTCACGCCCAGCCCAGCGCAAGGCGTGTGCCATGCAGCTTGGCGCCGGGAGGACCTGCCTCGGGCCGCGACGGCGTTACCTTTCTCCACACGCTCGCGTTTCCTTCCTGCCCAGATGGCGCGCGGGGCGAGCCGGCAGGCGCCGTGAAGCGGATGTCATGGGCTCGGCACGTCATGTGCAAGCCCGCGGCGTGCGTTCCTCCGCCGATCTGCTGCGCCTGATCCTGCTGCTGGGCGCCATCGGCTGGGCGGGCTCGCGCGCCGCGTTGCTGGAGCTCGACGTCGAGAACCGCTCGATGCACTCGGCGGACAGCGCAGAGGCGCGCGCCGAGGAGCTGCGCGAGCGCTGCTTCGGGCATGCGGAGACCTTGGTGGTGCTTCTGGCTCCGCTGTCCGCGCACGTCGCGCCGCCGGCCGTCGAATTGGACCGATGGGAGCGGGAACTGCGCGGGCGGCCTGAAGTCGAGCGCGGATTCTCCCTGGGAGCCCAGACTCCGGACGAGCGTCTGCTGGCGCTCAACCTGAAGCCCGACGCTTCGGGCGGCGTGGCCGGCGCGCTTGCCGCGCTCGCCGGCGCGGCCCAGCGCAGCCAGCCCGCCAACACACGCGTGTTCGTCTCCGGCGCGCCAGCCGGAGAAGCGGCGATCGCCGCCGCGCTGGACCGCGAGCAGCGCCGCATCGTGCCCGCGGTCGGCGCGCTGTTGTTCCTGTTGCTGCTGCTGGTCTATCGCAGTCCGGCGCTGGCGCTGGGCGCGCTGCTGCCCGCGATCGGCGGCATCGCGATGACCGGCGCCCTGCAGCAGGCCTGCGGTCTGGCGATCAACCCCGTGACCTCGCTGCTGGCGCCGGTGCTGCTGGCGGTCGGCGTCGCCGGATGCGTGCACCTGATCGATGCGTACCTGGCCGCGCGCGCTCGAGGCTTTGATCCGCAGGCCGCGTCGCACGCCGCGATGCGCTCGGTCCGCGTGCCGGCGCTGGGTTGCGCCGCCACGACCGTGATCGGCTTCCTCGCGCTGTGCCTCAGCCCGATCCCTGCGATCCAGCGCTTCGGCGGCCTCGCGGCGGCCGGCGTGGGCTTCACTTTCCTGTTGTCCTTCAGCCTCCTGCCTGTCTGGCTCAGGCTCTTCGCACGTTCGTCGTCGCTGGAGTCGCGCTCGGCGGAGCGCGGCTGGTGGCGGCGCCGGGTGGGCGGGGTGGTGCAGAGCCTGCAGGCGCATGCGCGCGCGATCGCAGTCGCGGCCGCGGTGGCCGCGGTCGCGCTGGGCTGGGCCTGGACCGGGTTGAAGGTGGACACCGATCCCCTGCGCATCCTGCCCGAGCAGCATGCCTTTCGTGTCGCCACGCGCGAGATCGGTGCGCGGCTGGGGGGCACGGACACTTTCGATCTGCTGCTGCAGCCTCCCGGACCGGGCGGCGCGCTCGCACTGCTGGCGCTTCAGACGCAGCTGTTGGGTCTGGACGGAATCGCAGGCCCCGCGGGCGTGCCGCGCAGCGCCAGCGACGGCCCGGCCCTGCTCTCGCTGCTCTTGGAGCCCGGCGGCACGAGCTCGCGCGAGATCTGCTTCGCGCGGGCTGAGCAACTCGCGCGCGATGCAGGCTGGCACTCCGCCCTGGCCTGCGGGTCCGCGGTGCGCACGGCGCGCGACTCGGGCGCGATCGCGCGCGGCGAGATCTACGGACTGGCCGCCACCCTGCTCGCGCTGGGGCCGTGCATCTGGATCGGACTGCGCTCGCTGCGACTCACGCTTCTCGGCCTGGCGGCGAATGCGCTGCCCTGCCTGTTGATGCACGGCGGACTGGCGCTGGCCGGCATGCCGCTGTCGGTGGGCTCGGCCATGATCGGCTCGGTGATCCTGGGGATCGTGGTCGACGACGCGATCTACTTCCTGCACGAATTCCGCGAGCAGTCGCGCGCGGCGCCGGCGGCCGAGGCGATCGCCGCGAGCCTTGGTCGCAGCGGGCGCGCGATGAGCGTGAGCTCGCTGGTGCTGGCTCTAGGATTCCTGGTCGGAGTCTGGGGCGAGCTGAGCACGACGCGCGAGTTCGCGTGCCTGGCCTCGGCGGCGATTCTGACGGCCTGGGCCGCCAATCTGTTCCTGCTGCCCGCCTTCCTGCTGGTCCGCGAGCAAGCGACCCGTGCACGCGGGGGGGCAGCGTGACAAGATCAGGCTTCTTGGATCGCGCGGTTCCGTTCTCGCTCAGCCGCAAGCTGGGTCTTCTCTTCGTCGGACTCTTGCTGCTCCTGAGCAGCGTGTGCGGCGTCGTGATCCACCAGTTGGTCGCGATGCGCGCCGATGCGCGGCGGCTGTTGGAAGAATCGCGCGAGCTGGCGCTGACCAACGACCTCGACGCGCACTTCGAGTCGATCGGCGTGCTGCTGCGGCTGGTGGAGTTCGAAGGCACGGCGCTGGTGCGCGAGCAATTGTTGGTCCAGATCCAGGACGTGCGCGCGATCCTGAACGAGATGAATGCCGGTCCGGAGCTCGGCGCAGATCCCTCGCGCGCGGAGCATCAAGCCGAAGAACTCGAGTTGACGAGTTCGCTGGAACAGCGCTTGAGCGCGCTCGAGCTGCGCATCGCGGCGCGCAGCGCGCCTTTCGTCGAAGCGGATCACCTGCAGATCCAGGAGATGCGCGAGTCCGGCCGCAAGCTGGAGGCCGAAGCCAGCGAGGAGGCCGAGCACGCCGAACGCGACCTGCGCTCGCGCTCGGGCAGGGCCGCGCGCGTGATGCTGGGAACGGTGGTGCTCGCGGCGCTCGGTCTGGGCCTGACGCTCGCGGTCGCATGGCGCAGCGTCGTGCGCCCGCTGCGCGAGCTGCGCCGGCGCGCGGACGCCATGGGCCGCGGCCTGTTCGAGCCGGGGGCCGTGATCTCGAGCCAGGACGAGATCGGCGCCCTGGCGCAGGCCTTCGACGAGATGGCCGGCAAGGTGGCAGCCACGCAGGAGGCGCTGGAGCACCGCGTCGCCTCGCGCACGCGCGATCTCGCGCGCGCGGCGCGCTACGCCGACCTGGGCGTGCTCGCCGCGGGCGTGGCCCACGAGATCAACAACCCGCTGGCCTCGATCGCCTCCTGCGCCGAGGGCCTGCAGCGGCGGCTGGAGCGCGGCACGCTGGGCCGCGAGGAGGAAGCGGACTACTTCAAGACCATTGCCTCGCAGGCCTACCGGGCGCGCGACATCACCAAGCGATTGTTGACCCTGGCTCGCCGCGATCCGACGCCGCCTGCGCGCGTGGAATTGCAGTCGCTGCTGGCGGAGCTCGAGCGCGTCACGGGGCATCAACTGGAGAAGCGCGGCCTGCGCCTGCACGTCGAGCGCGCCGAGGACCTGGCCGTGATGGGGGACTCGGGCGAACTGCTGCAGGCCTTGGTCAACCTGGTGCTCAACGCGCGCGATGCCAGCCCAACCGGCGGCGTGGTGCGCGTGAGCTGCGCGCGCGAAGGCGAGGCCGTGCTGCTGGACGTCGACGACCAAGGCCCGGGCGTGCCGCCCGATCTCGTCGAGCGCATCTTCGAACCCTTCTTCACCACCAAGTCCGCCGGCGAAGGCACCGGCCTGGGGCTTTCGCTGGTGGCCGCGATCGTCGAGGGCCACCGCGGTTCGATCTCGGTCGGCTCCGCGCCCGGCGGCGGCGCGCGTTTCCGGCTGCGCATCCCCCTGGCCGGTCAGGCCGTGGCAGGCCGGGCATGAAGGGCCGCAGGCTGATCTTCGTCGACGACGACGACACGCTGCGCGAGGTCCTGCGCCGCGAGCTGCAGGATTTCGGTTTCGAGGTGCTGGCCTTCGCCGATCCGGTGGCGGCGATCGACAGCCTGGCCCGCGAGCCCGTCGACGTGGCCTTGATCGACCTGCGCCTGCCGAAGATGGACGGGATCGAGCTGCTCAAGCGGCTGCGCGCCATCGACGAGGCCTTGCCGATCGTGATGCTCACCGGCCACGGCGCGGTGCGCGAGGCGGTCGAGGCGATGCGCCAGGGAGCCTACGACTTCCTGCTCAAGCCGCTTTCGCTCGAGACGCTGGAGCGCACGCTCGATCGAGCCTGCGGCCAGCGCGACCTGCTGCAGGAGAACCGTCGCCTGCGGCGCCTGACCGGCAACGACGAGGCCTCGATCGAGATCCGGGGCGAGTCGCCGGCGATCGTGGCCTTGCGCGAGCTGATCGGCCGCGTCGCGCCGAACAAGGCCAGCGCCCTGATCCTGGGCGAGAGCGGAACGGGCAAGGAGCTGGTCGCGCGCGCGATCCACGCCCAGAGCCCGCGCGCCGCCCGTCCCTTCGTGGTGGTGCATTGCGGAGCGATCCCCGAGAACTTGATCGAGAGCGAGCTCTTCGGCCACGAGCGCGGCGCCTTCACGGGCGCGGACCGCCGTCGCGTCGGGCTGTTCGAGGCGGCTCACGGCGGCACGCTGTTCCTCGACGAGATCGCCGAGCTGCCGCTTTCGGTGCAACCGGTCCTGCTGCGCGCGCTGCAGTTCGGGGAGCTGCGCGCGGTGGGCAGCAACCGCGTGCAGCACGTCGACGTGCGCGTGGTCGCGGCCACGCACCGCGATCTGCAGGCCGAGGTCGCCGCCAGGAACTTCCGCGAGGACCTCTATTACCGGCTCTCGACCCTGGTGGTCGAGGTGCCGCCCTTGCGCCGGCGGCCGTGCGACGTCGAGTTGCTTGCGCGCGTGTTCCTCGAGCGCGAGGCCGCGAGCGCGGGCCGCAAGCTGTCCATCGAGAGCGCGGCCTACGCGGCACTCGCCCGGTTGGAATGGCCCGGCAACGTGCGCGAGCTCGAGAACGCGATCACGCGGCTGGCGACGCTCAGCGCCGGGCCGAGCATCAGCGCCGCCGACGTCGATCGCCTGGTCGCTGTCCGGCGCGGACCGGCGGGGAGCAGTGCCTTGCCGACGCTCGACATCGAGGAACTGGAGCGGCTCGCGGTCCACGCGGCCCTGGAGAAACACGCGGGCAACAAGCGCGCCGCCGCCGCCGAGCTGGGGGTCTCTCCCAAGACCCTGTACAGCAAGCTCGCGCGCTACGCCGGCGGCGCGGAGGCCCCCGGGACGCTTTCCGACGGCTGAGCCCGCCAGGAGCAGGCGCCGGCCCCGCCGCGGGTGGGCGGGGTGATTTCCTGCACCCAGGCCCCGGCGGATCGGTCCCCCAGGCTCCCTCGCAGCCGGATCGGGGCCCCAAACTCCTGCGGATGGCCCCTGGCGACCGAAATTCAGTCAGGAACGGTCAAGAAGATGTAACCAGGGAGACCACTCGACGCCTAGATTGCCGGCGAGGCATGATGGCGTCCCTCGGCCCCCGGGTTGTTTCCCGGAGACCGAACCGGCTCTTCCGCTCGCCGCAGACCGTAATTGATGCGAAAGCTGAGTAGAAATTCGATGAAGCCCACGAACTGGATCGTCGTCGCGAGTCTGACTCTGTACTTGGGCGCGCCGGCGATGGCGCAGTGGGGTGGCGGACCTCCGCCGCCGCCGCCGAGCCAAGGCGGGGGCGCGCCTCCGTCTCCGCCGACTCCCGGTCCTGGAGGCGGAACTCCTCCGAGCCCGGGATCGGGTTCGGCAACCGGGCCGAGCGCACCGCGCCCTGGCGACACGACGCCGAGCGGCGGCGCAGGCAGCCCGACGGCACCGGGTCGGCCGGTCTACAGCGGACCGCTCGCTCCTCCGATCGCAGGGCCGACCACGCCGAGCACGCCGGGCGCCTTCAGCCCGGGCAGCCCGGGCGCGCCCGGGATGCGCGGCGATCCTCAGCAACCTCGCTCTCCGCGCGGCACCGGCGTGACCGCCGATGACCCGGCCAGCTGGCGCGTGTGGTGGACGCTCAATCACGACCGCTTCGTCGACGTCGCAGCGCAAGCGCCGACGGCGGCGAGCGACAGCCTGCTCAAGGACCGCACCGCCGTTCCGGCGCAAGTGCGCGCCGACGCCTACGAGCGCCTGCAGCCGATCGTGCGCCGCGTGATCGCCCAGGAGAAGAACGAGATCCTGCTGGGACGTGCGCTGATCGCCTTCGCCAAGCTGGGTGAGGACCCGCGCGTGCCCAACTCGCGCGAGGCCTACAAGACGATCCTGGGCTTCATCGGCCACGACAAGACCAAGGTCGCCGAATCCGCCGCCGTCGCGCTGGGGATCCTCGGCCACGACGACGCGGTGATGGCGCTGTCGCAGTTCGCGACGCAGGCGCCCAACGCGCAGTCCGACGCCTGGCGCGCCGACCGCGTGCGCAGCTTCGCCATCTATGGACTGGGACTGGTGGCCCGCGACGCGGAGCGCGAGGACGTGCGCCGTGTAGCGGCCAGCCGGCTGTGCGCGATCTTCAGCGCCGAGCGCGGTCTGGCGGTCGACGTCAAGTTCGCCTGCCTGCAGGCCCTGAGCCTGGTTCCGCTGGCCAGCGACACGCAGGCGATGCTGCTGCCGGGCGGCTCGGCGGACATCCCGTCGGCCTCGCGCACGGCCGAGATCGAGTGGGTGCTGCGCGTCCTCGACACGCCCAGCGAAGCCACCGCGGTGCGCGGACAGGCCGCGACCAGCGCCGCACGCCTGTGCAGCGATCAACCGGAGGCTTCCAGGCTGCGCGGCCGCGTGGTCGAACGCCTGATCGACTCGCTGGCGATCAGCTCGCGCGATGCGCTGCCGTTGCGTCAGAACGCCGCACTGGCCTTGGGCCAGCTCGGCGACTCGGACGGCGACGAGCAGGACGTCGGGATTCGCGAAGTGCTCAGCGACGCGCTGCTGTCCAACAGCGACCAGGCGACGCGCTACTTCGCGACGATGAGTTTGGCCCAGGTCGCCTCGCGACCGGGCGGCGGAGAGCAGGATCCGAACCGGCTCGAGTCGGCGGAGGCCGTCCGCACGCTGCTGCTCAAGCGCACGTTGAGCGGCAATGAAACGGAGCGCGCATGGTCGGTGCTCTCCCTGGGCGTGTTCGAGTACCGCCTGCGTCAGGCGGGCCAGCTCTCCTCGGCGGACACGCGCATGGCGCTGACGAGCTTGCTCGGCCAGACGCGTTCGCCTGAGGTCGCCGGAGCCGCCTGCCTTGCCCTGGGCCTGTCCGGCGCGGTCGAGGCCAAGGACGAACTGGTCGCGCAGCTCAAGTCCGGCGATGCAAACGTGCGCGGATTCGCTGCGCTCGCGCTGGGCATGATCGGCGCGAAGGACACGACTCCGCTGCTGCAGAAGCTCATGGAGCGCGCAGAAGGCTCTCCTGAACTCTACGTGCCGCTGAGCGAAGCCCTGGCGATGCTCGGCGCGCCGGCGGCGGACAGCCTGATCAAGTCCCTGGTCAGCGGCCTGAGCCTCGAAGCGCAGATGTCGGCCTGTGTCGCCCTGGGCCGCACCGGCGGCGGGCGCGCGGTGCAGCCGCTGAGCGACATGGTCGGCGATGCCACCGGCACCAGCTGGGTGCGCGCGGTCGCGGTCGAGGCCCTGGGCTCGATCGGGGACCACGGCGCGACGCGCTGGAACGCCCGCTATGCCTTCGACACGAACTTCCTGGCCCTGCCCTTGACGGCCACGGCGGCGACGCTCGACGGCGTGCTCGACCTGGAATAGCGCCCACGGGTCGGACCCGGGCACTTCTTGCGGGGCGCGCGGCTGCTGGCCGCGCGCCCCGCGCTCGTTGGTGGCTGCTCCGCCGGGAATCCTTGGGCCTCGTGTGGCGTCCGCCCCGACGGGGATAATGAAGGCGCGATGGCCGAGGCGGATCTGGACCGACTGTTCCTGCGCTACCGAGGCGATGGGGACGCAGCCGCGCTGGGCGAGGTCTTCGACCGCGCGGCGCCCGAGCTGCTGCGGCTGGCGATGCACCTGATGCGAGACGCGCAGGAGGCCGAGGACGTGGTGCAGGCGACCTTCCTGGCCGCGATCGAAGGCGCGGAGTCCTTCGACGACTCGCGCTTGCTGATGCCCTGGCTGACCGGGATCCTCGCGCGCCAGGCGGGGCTCGCGCGCCGCCGGGCGCGGCGCGTGATCGAGCCCGATCGGCTCGCCGAGCGCCGGGCGCCGGATCCCGCGCAGCAGGTGGAGTCGCACGAGTTCTCCGCCGAGCTCGCCGCGGCCCTGGCCTCGCTGCCGGACATGTACCGCGAGGTCGTGCGCTTGCACCTGGCCGACGGCAAGCGCTCGGTCGACATCGCGCGCGATCTGGGGCGCGCGCCCGGCACGGTGCGCATGCAGATGCACCGCGGCCTCGACCTGCTGCGCCGCGCGCTGCCCGCAGGCTTCGCTGCGGGAGCGCTTGGATCCATCGCCGCGACCCGCGGGCTGGCCCAGATGCGAGCCGAGGTGCTCGCTCATGCGGCGCGGCACGCCGCCGCGACAGCGAGCGCAGCCAGCTTCGGCGGCATGGCGGCGGGCTTCAAGCTGGCTCTGCTGCTGGCTTGTGTGTTGCCGCTGATCGCCTTCCTGCTGCTGCGCGAGGACGCGCAGCGCGCTGTTCAAGAGCGGCCCGAACTGGGGCTGGCGGAACAGTCCGCCGGCGACGCGGCCTCCGCGCCGACTCCCGCCGTCGCCGAGGCGCAGGCTCCGCGCCAGCCGGCCGAGGCACGCCTCGCGGATACCGAGCCCGCGCTTCCGGCGCGCGAGGCGATCCTGCTGCGCGGTCGCATCCGCGCGGTCGCCGCGCACGAGATGCAGGAGGTGCGCATCGTGGTCAGCGCCTTGGCGCGCTTCGCCTGGCCCAAGGAGCTGGTGCTCACGGCCGTGGCCGCCGGCGACGGCCGCTTCGAGTTGGACCTGAGCCGCCTCTTCGAGGCCGCGCGGCCCGGGCGACCGCTCGAGGAACTCGTGGTCCAGGTCGACCACCCGCGCTACCTGCCGCTGAGCGCGCGGTTGAACCTCGACGGGCCGCTGCAGCGCGAGTACGCGATCGAGCTCGCGCTGGAACCGGCGGCGGTGGCCACCGGAACGGTGCTGGGCCCCGAGGGCATCGCCGCCGGGGGCGTGCACGTGGCCCTGTTCGCGCTGCACTCGGGCCGGCCGATCGTCCCCGCCGAGGACAGCGGCACCACACTGACCGACGGCAGCTTCCGCCTGCGCGCGCGCACCGGGGGCGAGTACGCGCTGCTGGCGCACCGCGGCGAGTGGCGGCCCTGCACGCTCCGAGCGGGTTTGCGCCTGGGCACGGCCTCGGACGTCGGCAGCCTGAGCGCGGACCTCGGCGTCGCCATCGAGGGCCGCGCCACGCAGGCGGGCGTCGCGATGCGCGCGGGCGCGCTGGTGTCGGCGAGCACCACCGCGACAGGCAGCTGGCTGGCCTTCGCGGGGCGGCGCTACCTGTGGAACGGCGAGCGCTTCGAGCGCGGCGGCGCGATCGTCGAGACCGACGCGGACGGTCGCTTCGTGCTCGCCGGGCTGGAGCCGCACGAGTATCGCGTCGGCGTCGCGCGCGCCGCGGCGGGCGAAGCGGCCGGCGAACTGCGGCGCGCCTTGCTCTCGACCGCGGCCCGCCAGCCGATCGTCGCGCCGGCGCGCGAGGTCGAACTCGCGATGGCCTTCGCCAGCGTGGAGCTGAGCGTCAGCGCCGGCGAGGCCCCGCGCTCGGAGGACAGCGCCTCCGCGACGGTCCGTTGGCGGCAAGGCGAGCGCGAGATCGAGTTCGCGCTCCCGCTCGGCTCGCGCGTGAACGTGTCGGTGGAGCCGCTCAGCGAGTGCGTGCTGCGCGTCGAGGCGCCGGGATTCCTCGGCCGCGAACAGCGCTTCGAGGCGCCCGCGGCCGGCGAAGCCTCGCGCGCGGAGGTGATCCTGCACGCCGATCCACAGCTGGCGCGCCTGCGCGTGAGCCTGCGTCCTCCCGCGGACCTGGGACTGGAGCCGATCCGCGCCGCGAGCTTCGGGTTCCGAGCCGCCGGGAGTCCGGCCGGGAGCGAGGCGGCCTTCGTGCGCCACGCCAGCGGCAGCGACGGCACTTTTGTCCTGGACGCCTTGCCCGCCGGCGCCTGGACCGTCAGCGCGCACGCCGGAGGCGTGTACCGGCACTACCGCGACTACTGGTGTTCCGCCGCGGCGGAGGTGGCGCTCGACGCCGGTTGCGAAACGAGCTGCGAAATCGCGCTGGAGCTCGGTGGTCGGCTGCGCCTGGAAGCCCTGACAGCGGCCGGGGCGCGCCTGCCCGCGGCCTGCGAGCTGCGCGATCTGCACGGCGAGCGCGTCGAAGTCGACTTCGTCGCTCGCTCGCCGCAGCGCTCGACGAGCAGCAGGCTCGCGCTCGACGCGGGGAGCGCCTGCGAGGTGCACCCGATCCTGCGCGCCGGCACCTACGAGCTGCGGCTGCGCGCAGAGGGCTTCGAGGAGCAGCGCCGCCTGCTGCGGATCGAGCCTGGCAGTTCGCTGGACGTGAGCACCCTGCTCTTGCCGCGCGAGGGCGCGCGATGATTCGTCGCCTGCTGCTGTGGCCGCTGCGCGGACTGCGTCTGGGCGAGTTCGCGCTCTCGCTGCCGCTGGCGCTGGCGGCGATCTGGCTGGGCCTGCGCCACCTGGCGGGCGACGGCGGCCTCGCGCGCATCGAGGACGGCCAGATCGCGGTGGTGGTCGACAACCTGCGCGGTCGCTCCTGGGTGATCACCGAACCCGGCTACCACGTGTTCGTGCCCTGGCTGCAGGAGCTGCAGCGCTTCGACAAGAGCCCCAACGAGTACCGCATGGAGGGCGAGGCGACCGCCGGCGTCAACCGCGCACCTCAGCTGTCGGTGCGCGCCAACGACGGCTCGAGTTTCTACTTCGAGAGCCTTTCGCTGCACTACGCGCTCTTGCCCGAGCGCGGGGCGGAGCTACTCGAGGACTCCGGGCCCGGCGAGCGCTTCAAGGCGACGCTGCCCAACGCCTTCGCGCGCGCGGTGTTGCGCGACGAGTTCGGGCGCTTTTCGGCCGAGCAGATCGTCGAGCCGCAGAACCTGCACAGCGCGGTTCACAGGAGCCAGCAGCGCCTGAACGAGCTGCTCCTTCCGCACGGGCTGGTGGTGCTGGAGATCACCACGCCCAAGCCGCGCTTCGACGCCGCCTATGAGACGGCGATCGAGCGGCGCAAGGTCGCCGACCAGGAAATCCAGCACCTGCAGGCCAAGCGCCTGCAGCTCGACCAGGAGAAGATCCAGCGCGAGGCGCGCGCGGGTCGCGAGAAGGAGATCGAAGAGCGCGCCGTGCAGTCCGAGCTGGAGCAGCAGCTCCTGGCGGCCGAGCGCGATGCGATCCGCATCCGCGCCGACGCCGACATCTTCCACGAGGAGTTGCTGCGCGCCGCAACGACCACCAAGGCGCAGAAGGAACGATTGGCCGAGGCCCTGGAGACGCGTTACGCGCAGGAAGCCAGCGACTTGGGCGCGCGCCTGGACGCGCTGGCGCAGCGCGGAGATTCGGTGCTGTGCGCGGCGCTGGTCGAGAAGCTGCGCAACGTCGAGTTCAGCCTGGTCCCGTACTCGCGCGACGCGACGCCGCAGGCGATGGAGTACCGGCAGGAAGATCCGCTCAAGGCGAAGAAATGAGCGAGCGCGGCATGGCCAGCAGGGAGCACCTCGTCGGGATGCTGCGTTCGACCCGGCGTGCCTTCGGAAGACTTGCTGCGGCCGCAGCGGCCGCGGCCCGAGCCTGCGTGCGCGGCGCGCGGCGCGTGCGCCACAGCGCGCGCCTGGGCCGCGCGCTGGCCGCCGGCTGGCGCCTGACGCGCAAGGGCCTGCGCACGCTCAGCTCGGCCGGCCTGATCGCCGCCTGCGCGCTGCTCGCGCTGCTGCTGTGCCTGCAGCGCATCCCGCCCTCCACGATCGGCGTGCAACAGACGCAGTGGGGCGGCGGCATCGTCGAGCGCGACTTCGAACCCGGCCTGCACCTGTCCCTGCGCGGCTGGCATGCCTGGCACCTGCTGGACAGGCGCACGCACTTCGCCTTCTTCGGCGCCGCCGATCAGGGCGCCGACGCGCCGATCCTCGACCTGCGCACGAAGGAGGGCAACGAGATCAAGGTCAGCGTGGTCGTGCCCTACCGCATCGTCGATGGCCAGGCGCACCGGCTCGTGCGCGACGGATTGCGCGGCGCCTACGTCAACCTGGTGCGCGCGACGATCAAGGACGTGCTGATGAAGGACCTCGCCGAGCTGACCGCCGACGAGTTCGCCAGCACGCCCTCGCGCACCGAGTGCATGCAGCGCACGCTGCCGCGCCTCAATGAACTGCTGGCGCGCTACCACGTGCGGGCCGAGGCGATCGAGATCCACCAGGTCGAGTTCTGGAAACAGTACGAGCACATCCTGCAGCAGAAGCAGCTGACGCGGCAGAAGGCGCTGCTGGCCAAGGCGGCGACGCTGGTGGAACAGGAGATGCGCAAGAACACGCTGGAGCAGGACATCGCCGGGGCCGAGATGCGCATCCGCGGCAACATGGACAAGCAGATCGAGACGCTGCGCTCCGAGGGCAAGTTCGCGATCTCGCGCGTGCGCTCGCAAGCCTCGGACTACGACCGCACGCGCCGCGCCAGCGCGCAGGCCGAGCACGATCGCCTGTTGGCCGAGGCCGAGCAGCGGCTGTACCGCGCCGAGTCGCTCAAGGAACGGCTGACCCACGCGGCCTTCGACAGCCCCGGCGGCCGCGTCGACCTCGCGCGCCAGGGCGCGCTGAACCTGCGCCTGCGCGAGGTGGTGCTCAACTCCAACGACGCGCGTTTCGCGCAGCTCTTCGACCTCGAGCAGCTCGGCCGGCTGCTGCTCGGTCCCCGGCCGCTGCCCTGAGCCTCGAGCGCCGCGCGCGCGACCTCGGGCGCGTCGAGCCGTCGTTCAGGCCCCGGGGACTGCGCTGAAGCGCCAGCGCGTCGTCTCGCGCCGCAGTTCCCCGGGTCGCAGCACGACCGAGGGGAAGTGCGCGTGGTGCACCGCATCGGGGAAGCCCTGGGTCTCCAGGCACACGCCGCCGTGGCGCGGGTAGCGCTGCCCACGCTTGCCGGCCAGATCGTCCAGGCGATTGCCCGTGTAGACCTGCAGGCCCGGCAGGGTCGTGGCGATCTCGAGCACGCGTCCCGAGCGCGCTTCCTCGAGCCTGCAGGCCTCGCGCAGGCCCGGACCGGCTCCCGGGTCCAGCGCGAAGCAGTGGTCCAGTCCGCCGGCCGGTGTGTGCGCCAGCAGCTCGATGCACTCGCCCAGCCGCCGCGCCCGGCGCAGGTCGAGCGCGCTGCCCGCGAGCGCGACCAGGCCGCCGCTGGGGATCAGTTCCGCGTCGACCTCCACGAAGCGCGAGGCGCGCACCGACAGCCGGTGCTCCGCCACGCTGCCGCGGCCGGCGAGGTTGAAGTAGCTGTGCTGCGTCAGGTTCCAGAGGGTCGCGGCGTCGCAGCTGGCCTGCGTCTGCAGCTCGAGCACTCCGCCCGGCAGCAGCCTGTAGCTGGCGCGCTGCGTGAGCGTTCCGGGATAGCCCTCCTCGCCCGCGGGACTCGTGAGCGTGAAGTCCACGCGGAACTCCTCGGGCAGCAGTTCGCTCTCCCAGGCGCGCCGATCGAAGCCGCGCCGCCCCCCGTGCAGGTGGTGGCGGCCCTCGTTCGCCGCCAGCACGTGCTCGCGCCCGTCGAGCGAGAACCGCGCCCCCGCGATCCGGTTCGCGCAGCGGCCGACCAGGCCGCCGAAGTAGGGATTGCGCGCCGATTCGTACTCGGCGAGCGTGTCGAAGCCCAGCACCACGTCCACGCGCGCCCCCGCGCGATCGGGGACCTCCAGGCCGATCAGGCTGGCGCCGAAGTTCATCCACGTCGCGCGCAGGCCGTCGCGCTCCAGCACCAGGCGCTCGATCAGCGCGCCGTCCGCGTCCTGGCCCAGCGTCTCGCGCGCCGAGCGGGTCACCGCGGCTTCCGCTCGCCCTCGAGGCCGACCTGGGCCAGCACTTCGCGCTGGTCGTTGTGCGAGTGCGTGAAGCCCAGCCGGCGCTCCTCGGCCACGGTCTGGGCGGCGCGGAAGGCGACGATGTACGCGCGCCGCCAGCCCGAGGTGCGGTTGCCGCCCGAGCCGTGCAGCACGCGCTCGTTGTGCACCGTGATGTCGCCGCGGCGGATCGGCATCGGCCGGATCTCGTCGCGTTGTGGGTCGACGTCGCAGAACAGCGTGTGCGATTCGCCGCGGTCGTTCTTCAACGGACGGTGCGGCCGCAGCGCCTCGCGGTGCGAGCCCGGCACGAATCGCATGCAGCCGTTCTCGAGCGTCGAGTCGTCGACCGCCAGCCAGCAGGTCGCGGTGCGCGCATCGGCGAGCACCGGCCAGTAGGCCTGGTCCTGGTGCCACTCGAACACCGCGTCGTCCTTGAAGGGCCGCTTGGCCAGCAGCTGGTCGTAGTCGATCACCATCCCCGGCCCGTGCAGCTGCGCGGCGATGCTCGCGGCGCGACGCTCGTAGAGGTTGCCCACCCAGGCCGGGTGGTAGCGCCGCGGCAGCATCACGTTGACGATCGAGTACTGCTCGAAGCTGCGCGAGTAGTCGCCGGACATGTCGCACAGGTCCTTGCCCGGCACCACGATCTCGCGGCGCAGGAAGCGGTCGTAGTCAGCCTCGATCGAGCCGAGCTCGGCCTCCGACAGGACGCCCTCGAGATGCACGAATCCGTCGCGGAGGAAGCGTTCGCACTCCTCCTGGCTGACGCGGTAGGTCGATCCGTCGCGGCGCGGGCTGTCCATGGTCGAAACCGACCCTTCCATGCTACCTCCGAGCTCGCGCAGGCGACCAGCGCTCGCGCCGGTCCGCGCCGCCGGCGTCCGCGGGTCGCGGATCGGCCGGGAAGCGCGCGCGAGCGCGAATTCGACGCGGCGTTTCGCGCCGATCGCCCGTAAGCTCTAGTCGGCGAACGGCTCGATGGCGCAGGACCCCCGTCCCGCCCGGCGTTCGGATCCCCCCCAAACCTCAGCAGGATTTTCATGGGTCTCCAGCACCGTCGTTCGGGCCTCGCGTCCGCCCTCCGCGGCACCTCCCAACTCGTGCTCGCGCTCGCCGTGCTCGGCGGCAGCGCCTTGGCGCAATCGAGCGCGACAGCGGGCTTCGCGCTCGATCGCGTCGTCGTCGAACTCGACGCGAACCAGCCGGAGCTGCCGGAGTTCCTGGAACTCTCCAACGCCTTCGGCGACGACCCGGCGATGCGCCGCGCGCTAGCGAGCTTCGGCGCCACGTCGATGTTCCGCGTCTTCCGCTCGGGCGGCGTCGAGCCGCGCGACCCGGCCTTGTTCCGCGAGCTGGGCATGCACCGCCACTACGTGATCGAGTTGTCGAAGGGCGCCGACCTGTCGCAGGCGCTGTCCGCTTTCGAAGCCACCGCGAGCGTCGCGAACGCGCGCCTCGACGGCCTGGTGCACACGACCGAGGTGCCCAACGACCCGCTCTTCCCCAGCCAATGGGGCCATCGCCAGAACAGCGACGCGGACATCGACGCGCACCTGGCCTGGGAGGTCAGCAAGAGCAACCCCTCGGTGATCGTGGCGATCATCGACACCGGCTGTTCCTACACCCATCCCGAGACCTCGGCGGCGATGCTGCAGGGCTACAACTTCATCCTGAACAACACGAATGCGGCCGACGACAACGGTCACGGCACCAGCTGCGCGGGGATCGCCGGCGCACGCTCGAACAACAGCCTGGCGATCGCGGGCGTGGCGCCGCTGTGCACGCTGCTGCCGGTCAAGGTCCTGGGCTCGGGCGGCAGCGGCAGCTTCTCCAACGTCGCGGCGGGCATCAATTACTCCGCCAACAACGGCGCGTCGGTGGTCAGCATGAGCCTGACCGGCGGATGCTGCGACGCGGGAGTCGAGGCCGCCCTGCTGTACGCCGCGGGCCTGGATGTCGTGTGCCTCGCCGCGACCGGCAACAGCAACAGCGGCGTCGGCTTCCCCGCCTCGAGCAACAACTGCATGGCGGTCGGCGCCTCGAGCCCCTGTGACGAGCGCAAGAATCCCGCCTCGTGCGACGGCGAGAACTTCTGGGGCTCGAACTTCGGCCCGCAGACCGACGTGATCGCGCCCGGGGTCAAGATCCCGACGATCACGGTCAGCGGCGGAACGACGCTGACTTTCAACGGTACCTCGGCGGCCACGCCGCACGTCGCAGGCATCGCGGCCTTGGTGCGCGGGCTCGATCCCTCGCTCTCGTCCGCCGCGGTGAAGACGCTGATCCAGAACACGGCCGAGGATCAGGTCGGCCCGCCCAACGAGGACAGCCCCGGCTTCGACAACTACTTCGGCTGGGGGCGCGTCAACGCGCACCGCGCGGCGCTGGCCGCCATGGGCGCGAGCACGTTCTGCTTCGCCGACGGCAGCGGCACGCCTCCTCCCTGCGGCAACGGCGGCGGAGCGGACGTCGGCGCCGGCAACTCGACCGGCGCCGGCGCGCTGCTCAACGCCAGCGGTTCCTCCAGCCTTGGCTTGGACGACCTGGTGCTGACCGCATCGAACCTGCCCGCCAACAAGGCCGGGCTCTTGCTGATGGGGGCGGGCAAGAACAACGGCGGCAACGGCACGCCCTTCTACGACGGACTGTTGTGCGTCGCCGCCGGCGGCGTGGGCCTGGTGCGCTACCCGCTGCAAAACTCCGGCGCCGCCGGCGTGATCGCGCAGGGACCGGGACTGGCGAACTATGCCTGCAGCCATTGGGGCGGTGCGCTGTG
>Ga0315910_10000959_pt1 | contig 27111 bp, 29 predicted proteins | sample EdamamesoilMG_FD_204470 | JGI IMG/M metagenome (GOLD analysis project Ga0315910, IMG submission 204470) | Garden soil microbial communities collected in Santa Monica, California, United States - Edamame soil | ecosystem: Environmental > Terrestrial > Soil > Garden | place: USA: California... | reverse complement strand
TGCCCTGCAAATTCACCGCTGCATGAATTCTGCAAAACACTCCCGGTAACTGTAATGCCGTTCGGGAGTCGTGGTTTTGCCGGAATTTCTTTGGCCCGGTTACTTCGCAACATCACGCGTCAAAAGAGTATTTCCGTCATCCATGCGCACGACTCCCATGCCCATGCTTCCGCTGTCTTATCCGCTTCCCTGTTTAATAACAAGACTCCCCTGGTACTTAGCCGGCGTGTGGATTTTCCTGTTTCGGGAAACCCATTCTCCCGCTGGAAATACAACCATCCCGCCATCCGGAAAATTGTCTGCGTCTCTGAAAAAATAAAAGAGATCACCGGGAAGGACGTCCGCGACAAAGACAAACTCTGCGTGGTATACGACGGTATCGACCTGGAAAAATTCGACCGGCCAAAACAATCACTGCTGCATGAAGAATACGAACTTCCGGCCGGCACACGCCTGGTCGGCAATGCCTCAGCGCTGGCTGACCACAAAGACTATTACACCTTCGTGGATACGGCGGAACGTGTTTTACTCCGTGAGAAAAAAGTGCGTTTTATCATCCTGGGTGCCGGAGCTGAAAAACATCGTATTGAAAAGTACATCGCAGAGAAGCAACTCGAAAAAAGCATTATCCTGGCCGGTTTCCGGAACAATATTCCGGAATTGTTACCCGAGCTGGATATTTTCCTGATGACTTCCCTCACCGAAGGATTGGGATCCATCATCCTCGATGCTTTCGCCTGCGGCGTGCCCGTAGTAGCTACCCGGGCGGGAGGCATTCCTGAAATTGTATCGCATAACAAAACAGGTCTGCTGGCGCCCGTGCAGGACAGCGCCCTCCTCGCCCATCATGTTTGCGCCATCCTGGAAGATTTACTTTTGGCGGACCGGCTCCGCCAGGATGCGGCGATTTTCGTCCGGAATTTTTCTAAAGAAAAAATGGCCGAGGATACTTTGCACATTTACAATTCGATAGATTCCTGATTCACGCACCCGCCCGAACGACAGTTCAGCCGGGCGGGGAGGCGCAAGAACGCTGAAGAACGCAGGGATTCCCTTCGGTGAACTTCTCTTGCGGATGTTCAAAATAAACCCTTTATTGCCGCAAAAAAAGATGGAAGAACAACTACCTACAGAAAACCAGGCCGCTTACTCGATTCAATTTCATGGCCAGGGCGCAGAATATTTTGGAATCTCCATTGTCAATTTACTGCTTACCGTAATTACGCTTGGACTATACTATCCCTGGGCCAAAGCACGCCAGCTTCAGTATTTGTATGGTGCAACTGAATTCAATGAATCGCGTTTCGTCTTCTCGGGAACAGGGAAGGAAATGTTTGCCGGGTTTATTAAAGCCATATTAATTTTTGCCGTCCTGTTCGCCATCCTGGGCGTTTGCATCTTCCTGGAACTTCCCCTCGCAGGCATTCTCCTTTTTTACCTGGGTCTTTTCTGCCTGATCCCTTTGGCTATACACGGTTCCTATAAATACAGGATGTCACGAACTTCCTGGCGGGGAATCCGCATGGGCTACCGTGGCGACAGGGAAGAACTGATTAAAGTGTTCTTCTCGGGATTGTTTCTGACCCTGGTCACATTGGGTATCTACGGAGCCTGGTTCACGATGAATCTCCGGAATTATGTCCTGAATAAAGTCCGCTTCGGCACCCTGCATTTCAAATACCAGGGACTCGGCGCAGATTATTTTATCCTGAACCTGAAAGGTTATTTTTTAACCATCATTACACTGGGTATTTACTTTTTCTGGTGGCAGAAGGACCTGTTCAATTATTACATCAACAACCTGTCCCTCGAAAATGAAAAGGGAGATACCATTTCCCTGCGATCGAAAGCGACAGGAGGCAGTTTCTTTTTGCTCGCACTGGGAAACTTGTTCATTCTCATCTTTACACTGGGCCTGGGATATGCCTGGGTGGTAACGCGAACGCTTCGGTTTATATTCGGGAAAATAGAACTTTCGGGAAATCTCGAACTGGAGAACATCCTGCAGTCAGAACCGGCTTTTACCGATGCCACCGGTGAAGATATTTCAGACCTGCTTGATTTTGGTTTTGTCATCTGATGATTCACACGACGGCGGCAAAGTATTTTGACGGCATTTCTTCCAGGCCGCAATCCCTGCATGTCTGGTGCGATGAGCATACCGATATGCTGCACCTGGAAGATGCGGACGGGCAAAAATGGGTATTCGGGGATTTGGTCCTTCAGAAAATCAGCGTGGATTTTTTGGAAGTCCGCCATAAACATTTTCCCGGGAAACTGGTCGAGATTAAAGATGCGGCATTCATTGCTCAATTCGACGCGCTGTTAAAAAATCGCGGTTACCGGAACTGGTATCGTGCACTGATCCACGGCGGGTTTCGTGTTCACATGATCCTGGCCGCCTGCATCCTTGTATTCTTAGTAGGCGCCTATTTCTTTTTGATTCCGTTTGTCGCCGAGAAGGCCGTGGATATTCTTCCCAGGTCTTACGATGCCATGCTGGGAGAAAAACTCATGCCGTCGATGATCGATAACGACCAGGTGGATTCTCTCAAGACGGCGCGGGTAAATGCGTTTGCCGCCCTGCATAATTTCCAGGCCGGTATGCCTTTGAAGTTTATTGTCCTCCGTTCGAAGGAAGAAAATGCCTATGCCCTGCCCGACGGACATGTGGTTATCTATACCGGTATCCTGGATCTCATGACAGAAGCTCCGGAACTGTCCGCGTTGCTGGCACACGAAGCCGCGCACGTCAGGCACCGGCATTCCATGCGACTTCTTTGCAGGAACATGGCGGGCTATATCCTGATCTCCGTAGCCCTCAGTGATGTGAATGGGATTATGGCCGTAATCGCCGACCAGGCTCACACGCTTACTTCGCTGAACTACTCGAGGACCTTTGAGAAAGAAGCAGACCTGGAAGGATTAAAACTGCTCCGTGAAAATCATATGGATACGAAAGGCATGCCCGGCCTGTTTAAAAAACTCGACGCACACAACAAGAATTTTATACCGGCTTTCCTGGCCACACATCCGCTTACAAAAGACCGTATCGAATACCTTGAAAAATCAGTGAAGGGAGATCCTGCGAAACCGAATCCTGAGCTGGATAGAATTTTTAACGAGCTTCGGAAGAAGTAACTGTTTTTAGCTCGCAATCTTCAGGGTTGCCATTCACGTCAGGGATCCTGCTTTCCCGGTTTGCCCGATGGAGTGAATAAAAACAAGGCATTGAACAGGGCGAAAAACGCCGACCCGGCAGGCGTCTCCAGTGTATCTTCCGTAAACATGGACAGCAGGATAATGCACAGGAACATGACATATAAAAAATCGCTGTACTTTTTTAACCGCAGCATCGGATAAATCAGCGCGAAGAGAAAATACAGCAGGCCGAAAATTCCGAATGCCAGGAGAATCGACAGGTATTGGTTATGCGCCCGCAACCTCCATTGTTTGCTTAACGTTGATTTCGATTCTTCGTATTCCCTGTCAAAGGATTGTTGCAAATCACCGGTGCCGACGCCCGTCCAAAAATTCTTCTTTACTATTTGCAATCCCGTTTTCCAGAATTCAATGCGCATGGTTGCCGAATGTCCGCTCGGACTTTGATTGTTTACAGCCTGCTGGTATTCCCAGTTCAGTTCCATCAGCCGCGCTTTAAAATTCGATGTGCCTGCATACTTGCAGTTGGCAATGCCGGATTCAACATTCCGGATATCTTCGGCAGCCAGCTTTTCAACGGCGGCGCCGTCTTTTCTATATCCCATCGAAGTAAGGTACCGGATAAGCGTCTGGCTTAGCGGCTGGGATTTCAGATCGGAAGAATCATAAGGCATGGCGCTGCGTTTATTCCAGGATTCCCTCATTTCATCCTGGTTCACATAGATCCAGACACGGTAGCCGTTCTCCGTAAGCTTATCCTCCGGGTTGAAAAAGTAGTAGTTGCCACGTGCCGTGCGCTCCGAAGTGTTCACAGGAATCTCATGCGGCGTATTTATTTCCCTTATAAAGGCAATGGATTTCAGGGCTACGGCTGCCGGGAACACCAGGGCCACAGCCAGCATGCTAACCTGCAGCGCTTTGCTCCTTCGCGTGAACGCAAAGACCAGCAATGCAGGCACGGAAAGCGTAAAAAGAATGGCCAGTCCGGTTACCGACTCGGCAAGGAAAAGGAAAACCAGGAACCAAAGGAGAAGCAGCACACAGCCCATCCGTGCAACCACAGGGAACTTCCCGCTGCCGGCAGCCTGCTGCGCCAGGAAAAAAATCGCCAGGCAGGTAAATAAGGCAAACCGGATATGCGAGATGTGGAAGATAAATATGTCGCGGATGTCATCGACGGGCCTCATGATGAGTCCTGCAAGCACAGCCGTACTCACCAGCGTACCTATGAGGATGGCGCCGGTAAATGTCCAAAGGATGGCGAGCAGGTTTCGCCGTGTGAAGGGAGCGGCCGACCCTATCACAACGGTGAGTATGAGGATGGGCAGTTTCATGCGCGCATCCCAGGTGCCTGCTTCCACCTGCTCGGAATAGAGCAGCCCCACGATATGCATCAGCCAGATTCCGCTGATGATCCATACCATTTTATTTTTTTTTAGCCTGTTTAGTTTTTCCGGAAAATTTCCTTCCAGGATAAAGGAAGCCAGGAGAACAATTTGTGAAAAACCGGTAAGGAATTTGGAAACCGGCAGCCCGGCGGCCAGCAGGAATAAGCCGGCAAGGAAAACATAATTACGCTGGAGAAATAAGGGTTTTGTCATACAAAGAAATAAACGGCCGCTGCGCGATGCGGAATACGCTTACCTGGTGGTCTTAGCCTCCTCTACAGGCTTGTAAGTTCCATCCAGTATGGAACGATACCATTCCGGGGACTTCAGAATCTCCACAGCCTTCAGAATTTCCGGGTCTTCCTGCAGGGAAGCTTCAATGCGGCCTACCTGGTAATAATAGCGTGATGCAATTTCTTCCTTTAGCTTCCGGGTGATTTCCTGCTGATTGGCCGCCACGGCTTCCTTTTTGCTGGCGATTATTTTCTTTTCCAGCGCATCCGCTTCCGCTTTCAGATTCGTGTACCGCTTTTCATCTTCCAGGCTTTTTTTCACCTGCTCCATCTCCAGCTCAGTGGCCGTCGTATAATCAGTGGCCGCATTCGCAATGAACTTCTGGAAATCGTCAAACTCCTTAGGGCCCAGTTGAAAAGAGGCTGCCGGCAAAATCGCAGGATGGGATTCGCGGTAGGCCGTGGCATAATCAAATACCAGGTTGCGGTTGAGCAGCGTGATCAGGATGCCGCTGTACTTCGTGGCTTCCATGGTAATATCAGGAAGGATGCCTCCGCCGTCATACACTTTTCGTCCGCCGGCTGTCCTGAACGCTGTCATCAGGGAATCCGGAATTTTCCCTACGCTGCCATCGGCGTTCCGGTGCGCGTAATCCAGGGCCTGTATACATCGACCGCTGGGGATGTAATATTTCGAAGAAGTGATTTTAACCTGGGTATTGTAGCTTAAGGGCCGTGTGGTTTGAACCAACCCCTTCCCGTAGGTGCGCTGGCCGAGAATCACGGCGCGGTCCAGGTCCTGCAGTGATCCCGAAACAATTTCCGATGCCGATGCCGATCCGCTGCTGACCAGCAATACCAGCGGGATTTTTTCATCGAGGGCTTCGTTGATGGCTTTGTAGGATTTATTCCAGTCTCTTATTTTTCCCCGTGTGCTGACAATCTCCACACCCTTCGGCACAAAAATATTGGAGACGTTGACGGCTTCGTTTAACAGGCCGCCGGGGTTGCCGCGAAGATCCAGGACAATTCCTGCCAGTTCGCCTTTCTCCTTCAGTTTCTTCAACGCTTCTTTCACTTCATTGCCGGCCCCTTCGGTAAATCCTCCCAGCTTAATGTAGCCGAATTGATTTTGCAGAATACCGGCGTAGGGAACGCTTTTTATTTTAATCTCTTCGCGGGTAATCGTTTTGACGAGGGGCTTTTCTCCGTTACGTTTTACCGTGATGATTACCTGGGTGCCGGGTTTGCCTTTCAGAAGTTTGCTGATGTCATCGGTTTTCTTGCCCTTCATGGACTTCCCATCCAGCTCGACAATGGTATCGCCTGCATGGAGGTCGTTCTTCTGTGCGGGAAACCCTTCATAGGGCTCGCTGATGCAAACGTAATCTCCTTTTAAACGTATGGTGGCACCAATGCCGCCATACATTCCCGTTGTCACATAACGAAAGTCGTCGGCTTTGGACTCCGGGATAAAGGCTGTATACGGATCCAGCGATTCGAGCATGGCATCGACGCCCTTCTGCATCAGCTTTCCGGAATCCACCGAATCCACGTACACGGCATTGACTTGCCGGAACAGGGAGCTGAAAATGTCCAGGTTTTTAGCCAGCTCAAAGTAGCTGTCTACAAAAGCGCTGCTAAAAAATGCAAGTACGGCAGTACACAACACAACTGCCGTGACGCTTAACTTCTTTGCTGTTTTTTTTGCCTTCATCCGTATTTCTTACTTCATCAGGGTACAGGATCGTGTCCATGCCTTCCCCAGGGATGGCAGGATAAAAACCGTTTCAGCGTCAGCCACCCGCCTTTCAACGGACCGTATCTCCCGATGGCTTCGATGCCATACTGCGAACAGGTTGGCGTGAACCGGCATGACGGTGCAAGATACGGAGAGATTGCCCGCTGGTAAATACGGATCAGGAAAATAAGGAGTCCGCTGGCTGCACGCTTAAAGACGTTCTTCAAGTTGTTGTAAAATGCGTTGAAATTTTTCTTCGAGTTCAAGGTAGACCGGTTTCGTTTTTCCGGAATAGATCAGCATGAAGACTGCCTGCCTTTTTCTTTCCTTTAGCAACGTATACAGGTGTATTTTATTTTTTCTGTACACCTCGCGCATTTGCCGTTTCACCCGGTTCCGGTCTACGGCCAGCGGGAAATTTTTTTTGGAGACGGCAAAGGCCGTTTGAGCCGGGAAAGGAATGTCGTTTTCAGCAGGCCCCCAAACCATACGCAGCGGGAAAACGGAAATGCTTTCCCCGTCGTCCATCAGTTCCTGGATGCTTTTACGGCTGGTCAGTCGTTCTTCTTTGCAGAAGGTTGCCCTGGGTTTTTGCGTTTCCATACTTCGGGCTAAGCATATGCTATTTGTTTGCTTTCTTGATGTACTGCTCCAGGGCCATGGTCATGGAAGGAGCGGCGGGAACCGGGGCCTGGATATCCAGGCGCAGGCCGGCATCAAAAACGGCTTGCGCCGTGGTAGGTCCGAAAGCGGCAATGCGCGTGTTGTTCTGCTTGAATTTCGGAAAGTTCTTAAATAAAGACGTTATCCCGGAGGGGCTGAAAAACACGAGGACGTCATAATTTACATTGGCCAGGTCAGATAAATCGCTGGCAACGGTCTTGTAAATCACCGCTTTGGTATACGTGATGTTATGCTGGTCGAGGGTATCAAAAATTTCCTGCTTGTGGATGTCCGTACAGGGTACCAGGAATCTATCCGTCTTATGTTTTTTAATCACATCCATCAGGTCGCTGATGGTCTGTTTGCCGAAGAAGATTTTCCGTTTGCGGTAAACAACGTATTTCTGAAGGTAGTAAGCGGTTGACTCAGAGACACAAAAGTATTTCAGCGACTCGGGTACCGTCACGCGCATTTCGGCACAGATCCTGAAAAAATTATCCGCTGCATTGCGGCTGGTAAAAATAATGGAAGGGTATTCGGCGAGGTTGATGCGCTCTTTACGAAAATCCCGTGCCGCAATGGGCTCTACATGAATAAAAGGCCTAAAATCAATTTTTACATTGAATTTTTTGGCTAGATCAAAGTACGGGGATTTATCTGTTTCAGGTTTCGGTTGAGTAACCAGAATACTTTTAACTTTCATGAAGAAATAATCTGTTACGCTTTCGTCTTTTGCCTGTTTCCGGATGTCTATCAGGCACTCACCAATTTTACAACCACCAAAAGGGGCGCTATTTCCAGGGCGCAAAGATATAAAATTAAATAGACCGCAGAAAAATAAGGCGAGCCAAAGCCTATCAGGACGCCGCGAATCATCCGGTATAGAAAGGCTGCGCCAATGATAACCAGGGAAATGCGGATGAGCAGGATGGAAGAAATCCCACCTGCATAGGCCAGTAATCCGATCAACGGGAATAAGACCATGCCCAGGACGCTGTTCACCAGGAAGATATTGAAAATGTATGCGGCCATTTCACGGTCCAGGCCGAATAAAGTGCCGCAGATTTTCAATACCAGCAACTTACCCGTATAGACGGCGGCAACCAGCAGGGCAAAGAATAAAAAGCGGCTGAAGCCGAAATCAATTCCGTCCAAATCCCAATGGCCGGTGGTGCTGAGAAAATAAAGAAACAAGGCGCCTACCATGTAAAAAACGACGTTGAGGAGCACGGAAGCTCTTTGGATGAGTATATTTTCATCGCGCACCACCTGGTTGGCCAGGTTGGCATTGATGAAAGCGGAGAATAACCTGCTGAAATATCGGTGATAAAAAATGCGGAGGAACGTAAACATGCCCACGACCAGGAGCAGCACGGGGAAAATCCAATCCGGCGTGCTGCGGTTGAGCGGCACAGGATTCTCATGCCTGGGCTTTAGTTCATGATTTGTAAACAACAGGACAGGACGCGTGACGGCCGATGTCTCCTCGGCATCCGTCAGGCTATCCTCAAAACGAAAGACCGTATCGGGGAGATGTGCAGCGTTTACCGCAGTCGCTGCTGGATGTACTTTCAGGCTGTCCGACATAATTTAGGGCCTATGGGCCCGGGTAAATGTAAAAAATGATTGACGGCAACCACTCGTGGTCTTTTTTTTCTGCCAACAACGCCCGTTTGAAAAGTACTTGCGCTCAACATCCTGCTTCCTCCCCCTGTTCTAAAGGGGGCCAATCCATCTATCTACCATTCTCTCCTCACTGCTTCTTCGTCCAACCAGGCTTATCGAAGGAGAACATCCTGCTGATGTGAAAACTAAATTTATAGCCGCCATCTCCCCAATTGTCGACGGTATTGGGAATGTAATCATTCTCCAAAATGCCGGATGCATTGGTGAACATCAAACTAAAGACGTGTCCGCCCGTCTCAATCTCGATGCCGACACCCAGCGGGTCGTAACGTTTGGGAACCAATTCAGGGCGCCCGATATTATAGACGTAATCCGCGATAATGGATGTGCTGTGGGTAATTTTAAAACGGCCGCCGGCGCCGACACTAACGATGCCGTTTTCATCTTCGGGGGCAACCAGGTTGCGATGCACGTAGGATGGAACCAGCTCAAAAGAAAAGTGATCGGAAAATTTCCTGGCCAGGATCAGCTGGGTGCAATACGTCATGCGGTAGGCTGCTTTTGTAAGATCGGCATCTTCCTTGGGCGAATACGTCATGTTGGAAAAAACAGTGACTGAAAGCGGTCTTTTATTATCCAGCGTCTGTTCCAATAGCCTGTACTTAATTTCCCCTTCCAGGTTTTCATCGCGCTTGCAACGGCTGAAACCGACATTGAACCGGTCGGTGATACCATACATAAACGCAATCCGGATATCATTCGACTGGTCGAATCCATATAATGTATGGATTCCTCCTCCGCTTTCTTCGCCCATATTGCCGAACAGGTGCGTGATGCGGAAGTCCAGGTTTTTCTTCTTCACCGTTTCAGGGGTCTGGATGTTTACAATTTTAAACCCTTTAAACGTAGCCAGGACTATTTCCGATGGCGCTGTTGAATCATTTTGCAGCTGGCTCATCAGGTCATCCTGTGCGGAAGCCTGCCAGGAAACACATACAAGAACGACGGCAAAAAAAGCGTAGATTTTTTTCATTTGGTATAGGGTATAAATTGAAGGCGAACCTGGATGCTGATTTTTTCTGAAATATTCTGGAATACGACCTGGGGTACCGTTATGTCATAGTCTTTTAAGAGAACTGAAAAGTCAGACTCTATGTTGATCTCGCCTTCCTTCACGATGACCGTTCCGGGAACGGTAATATCATGATCCACGCCATGGATCATCAGCTTCCCTGTTGCCGTTACCTTGTAATCTCCTTTTTTCGTTAAGTCGACGGATTCTTTAATGCTTCCTTTAAAAGTAGCCATGGGAAACTTGTCGCTCTCCATGTATTTTTCATTGAAGTGCTCTTCCATCAGGGCTTTTTCGAATTTAAATTTCCGGACAGGCACGCGGAAAGCCATTTCGCGGGTGGAAGTATTAAGAAGTGCCTGCACACTGGAATTGTGCGCTTCAATATCTTCAATGGGCGCCCTGGAATAAAAACCTATCTCCCCGGACTTGGCCGTGTAGATTGGTTGCGCACCCGCACATAAGGATAACAACAAGAAGAGCAGGATAAATGGAAGCCGCATAATTAGTTGTTTTTAAATCCCTGGTGAATCCACAGGCGAAGCTTATATAAATTGCATTCGTCCAACGTAAACCCCTGGGGCATATGCAGCGGACTTTCCGGAGAAAGCAACAGGCGTTCTTCGAAGCGGCCGGAACGGATACGGTCTGCAACTACTTCGTATTTGGTATAATCATAATTGCCATTCCCGGGCGCATGACAGGGAGAATAGCTGCAGGAACTGTTTAAGATGTTCACGATGTCGCGTTGATAGCTGATTTCAAACGAATCGCAGTTCAGAGGCGCGGCCAGGTCTACGATAGCCTCATCCCTGGAACAGGAATTCATGCCTGCCATCCCTGCGAGAAGCAAAAAGACGACGGCATCCATACGTCCGGTTAGTTTATTCATGGCTTAAAAGTAACGAAAGTGACTTTTCTATACAAAATGCACATTGTCATACGAAGGCAATTTTCCTGCCAACTCCCTGTGATGCTAAAAAGAGCGGCCCCGTGTTTCAAGAATTAATGACGACATCGTAGGCATGACACTGCCGCCTTTGGGTTCCTGGGTGACAGTCCAGGACTCCGTTTCAAAAATTGCTTTCATCCGAAGCAACCCGTTATCTACGCTGAGATCAAAGATGCCGGCATCGATGGGCTTGCCTTTGGAAACGGCCCACAGCTGGTAATGTTTGCCTGAATCCGGTGGCGGCATCAGTAATGCATCGAGATAGGTCTCGTGCGAAAAAGGATTCCAGTAAATGCGTACCGAATAATCTTTCGTTGAATCCGGACTATGTAATGCAAAAGTTTTCGTGCGTGCATCCCGCATGATGATCAGGTCGGTGTACGATTTATCGAAGGCGCTTTTCACCGCCGTATAATTCTGCGAGAACATATTCTTTTCGCTCAGCAGCACCTGGCTCTTGTCTTCCGTTTCGCTCCAGCGGTTGTAGAAAAAATAACTGGCAAAGGTGCTGATCACCAGGGAAGCCATGGCTGCGGCGAGCAGGTATTTGTAAGCTAAAATTGTGGAGGACGGCGCGGCCTTTGCCGGGCCGGCCTGTTCCCGGGTTTCCGCATTCTTCCGGAATGAATCCATCAGCTTCCTTCTTACCATGGGCCGGGGGTTCCGTTCGTATGCCAGGGCATAATCGGCGAGTGAAGCCGAGATGCGCTTAAGTTCAGCGGCTACTTCCGGATGTTGAGAGGCCATCGTCTCCACTTCGGCCGATTCGGCCAGCGACATGGATCCCGATGCATAAAGCTCCAGGTTCCCCGATTCAATATAGGCTTGTATGTCTTGTTCAGACGCCATGGGGTTCCAATGATTTTCTCAAAGCGAGGAGGGAGGCTCTCGCTCTTGTTTTTACGTTACTTAAAGGGATGTGCAGTTTGAGTGCAACTTCGATCTGGGTAAGACCGCTGAAGAACATTAAATCCAGGAGCTCGCGGTGCTGCGGGTCCAGGCGGGACACAACCTGGGAAGAAGATTCGGAGAGTGGATGGACGGAAGTCGCCGGAGTCCCTGCCCCGGTATGGGCTGCCTCTTCGGCATGGCTCCTGGCCGCGCCTGCATATTCCCGGGATTTGATTTTGTCGACGGCGGTATTGCGTGCGATCCGGATGATCCAGGGCAAAAGCCGCTCGCCTGAATCCCTGAGCTGGGCATGATTGTTCCAGATTTTCAGGCAGACCTGGTGCAACAAATCTTCCGCCACCGCTTCATTGGGAACGATGCGATAGAGAACTCCATAGATGGCACTTGCATACCGGTCGTAAATCATCTCCATGCCTGCCACGTTTCTCGATGACAGCAAACGCACGGCCTCTTCTTCGGTTATCTGATGCTGGTTAGCCACAAAATTACGAGATCAAAGAAAAGATATTTTGGTCACTATGTAAAGATAATCAATGGAATGAACTGCATGGCATGGGTCGCACTTAATTTTTGGCAGGCCGGCTTACCCGGTACAGGCCGGTACCTGCCTGTCAGACGAAAAGAAATCGTGCAAGGTTGGTTCGTTTTAAAATTGGTTGGTAATATTTTTACAACCGTATCTGAATGATGACGTCCAATTCTAACTTTGCTCCCTGACCGGTATTCCATACTTTCGATAACCGCTGCCTTTCATGGCCAGGAAAACGCTTCATTCAAATACTTCCGACGAATACGACTTCCTTCTTATTGGCATTGTCTGCCAGCATAAGGACTACCGCCTGTGTCATTTCCTGAACCGCCAGTTGTCGCTTCGCCTGCAACGTGACTCCGATTACGAAATCATGAAACCGCAGAACAAGCAAAAGCTTTCCTTTTCCATGTATACCTATGCTCCGGCCGGACAGGCCAGCTATTACCTCTTTGCCAACAAAGCCGAAGGCGGTACGCTTATTTCCGATCATAAAAACATGGACTATTTCCTCATGGTGAAAGATTACCAAAACCGGATGGAGGAGGACAGTCTTATCGCCTCCATCAAAAGTATTCCGCTTGTATTGGGAGCCTACTCCGTGGAGGCTGCGCAATTACGTTCCAAAGAAAACTTAGTATTCTGATCCTGTATGCTTTCTTTTAACAAAACAAAAATTGTAGCGACCATCGGTCCTGCCTCCTCTTCCAAAGAAGTGCTTCGTAATTTACTCCTGGCCGGCGTCGATGTCTGCAGGATCAATCTTTCGCACGGTGCTGCGGCCAACCATGAAATGGTCATCCGGAATATTCGCGAGCTCAATGCCGAACTGGATCTGCATACGGCCATTCTCGCCGACCTCCAGGGACCGAAATTGCGCATTGGCGAAGTAGAACATGACGCCGTCACGCTTCACAACGGCGCTACGGTACGGTTTACGCTGAATGAATGCATGGGTACTGCGGAAAAGCTGTACATGAACTACCCGCTTTTTGCAAGCGATGTAAAGGCCGGCGATAAAATCCTGATCGATGACGGCAAGATCCAGCTCACTGCCGTTTCCACGAATGGCAGCGATGAAGTGGTTGCACGGGTAGTTTACGGCGGACTCCTTTCTTCGCGCAAAGGCGTGAACCTGCCCGACACAAAAATTTCATTGCCCAGCCTCACCGATAAAGACAAAAAAGACCTGGCCTTCGCCCTTCAGCAGGATGTGGATCTCATCGGACTCTCCTTTGTGCGCAGCCGGCTGGACATCGTAGATTTGAAAAAAATTATTTCCGCCAGCGGCAAGAAAACACGCGTCATTGCAAAGATCGAAAAGCCTGAAGCCCTCGGCGACATCGATGAAATCATCCGCGAATCCGACGGACTCATGGTGGCCCGCGGCGACCTGGGCGTAGAGCTGCCGATGCAGGAAGTGCCGCTCATCCAGAAAATGCTCGTGAATAAATGCGTGAAAGCTTCCAGGCCGGTCATCATCGCCACGCAAATGATGGAAAGCATGATTAAGAATGCCACCCCGACACGTGCCGAAGTGAGTGATGTGGCAAACTCTGTGCTCGACGGAACGGATGCCGTCATGCTGAGCGGGGAAACCTCCACAGGATTGTATCCTGTTAAAGTAGTGCAGACGATGCGGGAGATTATCGCCTCCATCGAAAAGAAAGCCTACCCTTACTATCGAAATCACAAACCTGACACCACGAGCGACACGCTGATTTCCGACTCCGTATGTTACCATGCCTGCGTCATGGCTATGCAAACCGGCGCACAGGCGATCACAGGCATTACACGTTCAGGGTATACGGCCTTCAAAGTGGCAAGCCAGCGTCCACAGGCTGAAGTCCTGATTTTTACCGACAACCGCGCTTTGCTTCCGGTACTGAACCTGCTGTGGGGCGTCCGAGGATTTTATTACGACCATCCCTCCGGTACTGATGAGACGATTCATAATTTCCAGGAAATCCTGAAAGAAAAAAAACTTATTCGCAGCGGAGATATCATCATCAACCTGGCTTCCATTCCCCTGGGGGCGCAGGGCCGCACGAACATGGTAAAGTTGGGCCTGGTACCCTGAAAGCCGCACCATTCGCCCATTTCTGGCATTTGGGATGTTCGTTTTTGAAGCCGATTGTCTCCTTTTGCCCTTTATTCATCCCATTTTTGGTGTCGTTCGCCAAATCCGTTTGACTTCTAAATGAGCATGGAATTACATTGCTGCTGTTAAACCGATAATTCCATGACAGCACAGGAAATACAAGACTTCATCCACCTTTACAGCATCGTCTCTTTCAAAGGCGGCCGTAAAGAGTCGGGGATTCTTGTGAACAAATACAATTCTTCCGAAGCCTGCGTGGAATATTACTTTATTGAGCATGCCGACATGCATGCCTATAAAGTAGCTTTTGAAAACTACGACCGCGAAACGTGCAATCGCCTGAGCGAAAAAGTAAACATTGAAGACATTGTCAATATCAGGCCGGTGTCGCTGGCTGATTACCGCATCATCATGCAACTGATTGAAGAGCGCAACAAGATGCGGTTTTTTAATAATTAATTGCTGCGTTTTAGTACGCTGCTTTTTCCTGCTTCAGTAAATCCTTCCCGATGTCCTTCCTGTAGTACATGCCGTCAAAACGAATCTTCAAAATGGTTTCGTACGATTTAGCGCAGGCGCCGGGAATGGACTGCCCGAAAGAGGTCACTGCAAGCACACGTCCTCCGGCAGACACTACGAAATCCCTTTCCGCTGCCGTGCCGGCGTGAAATACCAGGCTGTCGCCGGGATCGGAAAGACCGCTGATCGGTTTTCCTTTTTCGTAATCGCCGGGATAACCGCCGCTGACCAGCATGACGGTGACGGCTGTCCGTGGATCGCTTTCTATTTCAACTTCGTTTAACGACCCGGCCGCAACCGCTTCGAAGAGCGCGACGATATCGTTTTTAATCCGTGGCATCACCACTTCCGTTTCCGGGTCTCCCATGCGTACGTTGTATTCGATGACAAACGGATCATGTGACCCGTCGGCCGCCGGTGTGGCCATCAGTCCGATGAATACAAATCCCTTGTAGGTGATCTTCTCTTTCTGCAGGCCTTGAATAGTCGGGATCACCACGCGCTCTTCCACTTTTTTCATAAAAGCCGCATTGGCAAACGGCACCGGGGAGACGGCGCCCATGCCTCCTGTGTTCAGGCCTGTATCGCCTTCGCCGATGCGTTTGTAGTCCTTTGCTTCCGGAAGGATTTTATAGGAATTCCCATCGGTGAGAATGAATACGGAAAGCTCAATCCCCTTCAGGAATTCTTCGATGACGACGCTGGCAGAAGCGCTGCCGAATTTTCCCGACAGCATCTCGCTGAACTCCTGTTTTGCTTTCTCCAGGGTATCGGGAATCACAACCCCTTTGCCGGCTGCAAGTCCGTCGGCTTTCAGCACGTACGGAGCCTTCAGGGTTTCAAGGAATTTCAGTCCCTCCGCCAGCGTGTCTTTCGTAAACGTTTGATAGCGCGCCGTGGGAATGTCCTGGCGCTGCATGAATTGCTTTGAAAAATCCTTGCTGCCTTCCAGCCTTGCGCCTTCTTTGGACGGACCAATAACAGCCACCTGGTTTAAAGATGCATCGTTTTTAAAGAAATCATAGATGCCGGCAACCAGCGGATCTTCCGGCCCTACGACAACCATTTGGATATCCTTCTCCAGCACCAGTTTCTTTGCTGCTTCAAAATCCGTAGCCTTAAAGTTGATGTTGGTGCCACATTGCGCCGTGCCGGCATTTCCGGGAGCGATATACAACCGGTCGCAGCGGGAGCTTTGCGCAATTTTCCACGCCAAAGCATGTTCGCGGCCGCCGGAGCCGAGGAGGAGGATGTTCATTTTTAGGTTATTGTTTTACTGTTCACAGAACGTGAATTATTTATTTTTTCCGTTCTCAAACTGATTCTGCTTTGTGTTGCTTTAATAATTCGATATGCTGTTGAATCGCTCTTCGAACCTCTTCCAAATTGACCAGGACCTCTTCGTCCTTAAATCGGACAACTTTAAATCCGGCTTGCTCTAATTCAGCTTGTCGTCGGATATCATTGGAGATGACGCTTTCATTGGAATGCGTTATCCCGTCCACTTCTATAATCAGATGCAATTCTTTACACATAAAATCCGCTATGTAGTTCATCACGGGTCGTTGGCGATTGAATGTGTAGCCAGTTTGTTTGGCTTTAAGGACGTATTTCCACAAGCATGCCTCTGCTTTTGTCATCCGATGTCTCAAATCGTTTGCCAATGGCTGCAGTCGATTGTTGTATAGGTTGTGGTTGTTCTTCGATGCTTTCATGTTCGTACTCACCTCCCCCTGCCCCCTCCAGAGGGGGATACCTCGCTTAAATTAAAGTAGGAAATCATCAGTCAATTTTTTCAACACCACTAATCTCTTTTCCTGAAAGAAAAACTTCTTATCCCCCGAAGGGGAATTAACTACTGTTGATGTATATTCTTCAACCCGTTATAATTCTTCATTCAAATTTAAGTTCTTCCTTCTTTCCCTGAAAGGGAAAAATTCTCCCCCTCTGGAGGGGGCAGGGGGAGGTGAGCTCCCTCAGGAGTCGGAGGAGCCCCTCCAATTTAAAGAGGAATATTCCCATGCTTCTTCCGCGGCAGCTTCGCCGCCTTATTCTCCAGCATGCGGAAGGCTGCGATGAGTTTCTTCCGCGTATCTTCCGGCTTAATCACTTCATCTACATAGCCGCGTTCGGCTGCCTTATACGGGTTGGCGAAAAGGTTCGTGTATTCTTTTTCTTTTTCCTTCAGCTTCGCTTCGTGATCGGCGGCATCGGCAATTTCTTTTTTGAAAATGATTTCAGCGGCTCCCTTCGCTCCCATCACGGCAATCTCTGCGGAGGGCCAGGCATAGTTCATGTCGGCGCCGATGTGCTTGCTGTTCATGACGTCGTAGGCGCCGCCGTAGGCTTTGCGGGTGATGACGGTAATGCGTGGTACCGTGGCCTCGCAGAAAGCGAACAACAGTTTCGCACCATTGGAGATGATGCCGTTCCATTCCTGGTCCGTGCCCGGAAGAAATCCCGGCACATCTTCAAAAACAAGAAGGGGAATATTGAAGCAGTCGCAGAAGCGCACGAAGCGTGCGGCCTTCGTGGAAGCGTGAATGTCCAATACGCCGGCCAGGTGGGCGGGCTGGTTGGCTACGATGCCGATGCTGCGGCCGCCCAGGCGGGCAAAGCCTACGACCATGTTTTCGGCAAAGTCTTTATGCACTTCCAAAAAGCTGCCATCGTCGATGACCTCGCCGATTACTTCGCGGATATCGTAAGGCTGGTTTGGATTGTCGGGAATAATGCCGTTGAGCTTGACGCGCCGGTGGTCCTGGCCTTCTTCCTGTGGAAGCGCGGGGGGATTCTCTTCGCAGTTTTGCGGCATGTAGCTTAATAGCTTTTTAAGCTGGTTGATGCACAGCACTTCATTGGCGCAGGTAAAATGTGTGACTCCGGATTTAGAGGCATGGGCCATGGCGCCACCCAGCTCTTCCGAAGAAACATTTTCATGTGTTACCGTCTTCACCACGTTCGGTCCTGTAACGAACATGTAGGAGGTGTTTTCTACCATCAGGATAAAATCGGTGATGGCAGGAGAATACACGGCTCCGCCTGCACAGGGACCCATGACGGCTGAAATTTGCGGAATGACTCCTGAGGCCAGGGTATTGCGGTAAAAAATGTCTGCATAGCCGCCCAGGGAAACAACGCCTTCCTGGATCCGCGCGCCCCCGCTGTCGTTTAGTCCAATGACGGGAGCGCCATTCTGCATGGCCAGGTCCATGATGCGACAAATTTTTTGGGCATGGGTTTCGGATAAGGATCCTCCGAATACGGTGAAATCCTGGGCGTAGACATAGACCAGGCGTCCGGCAATGGTTCCGTAGCCTGTCACAACGCCATCACCCAGGTACTTTTCTTTATCCAGGTCAAAATCAACGGCGCGGTGCGTCACCATCATGCCAATCTCTTCGAAGCTGCCTTCGTCGAGGAGAAAATGCAGGCGCTCCCGGGCCGTCAGTTTGCTCTTTTTATGTTGCGCTTCAATGCGTTTGGCGCCTCCGCCGGCAAGGGCCAGTTTTGTTTTTTCTTCGAGTAAGTCAAGCTTGTTTTTCATGCCCTGGAATTGATGCGGCTAAGATAGGGTATTCGTAGGGAGTAAGAAGTAGGGAGTAGGGAGAGATTCGCTGATTCGCAGATTTGCGGATGAGATGATTTGAAGATGAATTGATTTGGAGTCCAGCTAGCTATCGGGATCGGGATCGGAGCCTGGGTTGAATAGGAGGCTCTGCCCGCGATTCGCTTCGGCTGGCTTTAAGGAATCATCCTCCTTGTAATTCTTCATCCTGAATTCTTCATGAATAATTCTTCTCTTTTTTCGCACTACTCCCTACTCCCTACTCCTGACTAATCGTACCTTCGCAGCCATGAAGAATGAAATTGTAGTCAGCGGCATCCGCAGCACGGGAAACCTTCACCTCGGGAATTATTTTGGGGCGGTGAAAAATTTCATCCGGATGCAGCATGATTACCCCTGCTTTTTCTTTATCGCCGACTACCATTCCCTAACCACACACCCGAAACCGGCCGACCTGCATGCCAACGTGAAACAGGTGCTGGTTGAATACCTGGCCTGCGGCATCGATCCCGAAGTCAGCACGATTTATATTCAAAGCGACCTTCCGGAAATCGCCGAGCTCTACTTATTGCTGAACATGAATGCCTATGTGGGAGAACTGGAACGCTCCACGACGTTCAAAGAAAAAATCAGGAAACAACCCGACAACGTGAATGCCGGGCTCCTCACCTATCCTGTGCTGATGGCTGCCGATATCCTCATCCACCGGGCTGCCAAGGTTCCTGTAGGCAAGGACCAGGAGCAACACCTGGAAATGGCACGGACTTTTGGCAACCGCTTTAACCGAATGTACGGCCAGGATCTTTTTCCGGAACCCGAAGCTTTCAATTACGGCACGAGCCTGGTGAAGATCCCCGGATTGGACGGTACAGGAAAAATGGGTAAAAGCGAAGGAGAAGGCAATGCCATCTTTTTAGCCGATGCGCCGGAGGTCATTCGAAAAAAAGTGATGCGCGCCGTTACCGACAGCGGTCCGACACAGCCCAACCAGGAAAAACCGGAAGCCATTCGGAATATTTTTCAGTTAATGAGCGTCGTCTCATCGGCCGATACCTTGAAACATTTTGAAGACACCTACAATGCCTGCGCTATCCGGTATGGCGATATGAAAAAACAACTGGCGGAAGACATGATTATTTTTACCGCTCCCCTGCGTGAGCGAATCCTTGAGCTATCCCGTGACGAGGACTTTATACATAAAACGGCTTCGCGGGGTGCTGAAAAAGCCAGGGAAAGCGCCTCTGCCACCGTTTCCGAAGCCCGCCGATTGATCGGTTTCAGGCATTTTTAAGACCCTTCCAAAAATTTTATTCTATTGTTTTTCAATACAATAACTTTCAATTTCACATTATGTGTTGCAACATTTAATGTTTCAACATATATTTGCACTCGCATTTAAACCTTAAAAACTTAAAGATATGAAAAAGAACCTCCTTACCCTCGCAGCCGGAATGCTGCTGATGACAGCCGCTCATGCTGAAGGCTGGAAGCTGGATGCTGCACACTCCAAGATTGCTTTTAAAGCCCCCTACCTGTTAATCACTGACACCGAAGGCGACTTCAAAAAATTCGAAGGCTCCTTCTCTTCTGCCAAGCCTGACTGGACCGACTTGAAAGCCACGATTGCCGTGGATGTGAACAGCATCAATACGGAAAATGAAATGCGTGACGGGCATTTAAAAGGCGATGACTTTTTCAATGCCGAGAAATACCCGCAAATCAAATTCGAAAGCACATCCGTGAAAAAGATTGGCGATAAAAAATATGTGCTGAATGGCAACCTGACCATCCGCGATGTGACCAAGGCTGTATCGCTACCCGTAGTTTATAACGGTACAGTGAAAGATCCCTGGGGAAATACGAAGGCCGGTTTTAAATCCACAGGCAAAATCAACCGCAAAGATTACGGTTTGAAATACAGCGGCGCCGCCGGTACCGGTGAAGCGGTTGTTGGCGATGAAGTGGAGTTTACCGTTGACCTGGTCCTGATAAAACAATAACCTCAATGCCGTCGCATGCCGGGAATAGTATGCAACCCTCCTAGATAGAGCCGTTGCATTGCAACGGCTCTATGCTTGTAAATAACAGGAACAAATGGAAATACACAACATACTATCTTCACGGAAAAGCATCCGTGCATTTGACAGGAGAAGTATCCGCGAAACGGATTTGCTTCGGCTGTTCGAAGCGGCCCGTTGGGCGCCCTCTTCACGCAATGAGCAGCCCTGGCGTTTTATCTCCGCAAGGAAAGAAGACAGCGAATCATTTGAGAAGATGGCAGCCTGCCTGTTCGACAGCAACAAGATTTGGGCTCGCCATGCATCGGCTCTCATCCTGGTGTTGGCAAAAAACAAGTTCACGGATTCCGATATGCCTAATACGTATGCCTTATATGATACGGGGATGGCAGTAGCGAACCTTGGATTCCAGGCAACGGCGCAAAACATGTCCCTTCACCAGCTCGGAGGTTTCGATCATGCCAGAGCCATTGAATTGTTTCACGTGCCTGACGGTTACAACCCCGTGGTCATCATTGCACTGGGTTACCAGGGCTCTTCCGAATCCCTGCCTGAGCCTTACCGGACGCGCGAGGAGATGCCGAGAAAAAGAAAAGACCTGGATGAGCTGCACTTCAAGAAACAATTCGGTGAAATCCGGTAACTTAGAGTTGCCCGGATGTTTCCCGTAAAAAAACAGAATATCAGAAAGGAAAAATTAAAATGAAAACAATGATTCACAGGGCCGATGAAAGAGGCCATGCCAACCACGGCTGGCTCAATGCCCATCACAGTTTCAGCTTTGCCAACTGGTACGATCCCTCCAAGGTGCACTTCGGTTTACTCCGGGTGCTGAACGACGACATCGTGGCTCCCGGCGAAGGCTTTGGGATGCATCCGCATAACGATATGGAGATCATCACCATCATCCTGAAAGGTGCGCTTCAGCATAAAGATAATATGGGTAATGGCAGCGTGATTAAACCCGGCGACGTGCAGGTAATGAGCGCAGGAACAGGGGTGATGCATTCTGAATTCAACCCGTCTTCCGATGAGGAAGTTAACCTGTTCCAGCTTTGGATCTTTCCGAAAGAAAAGAACATTCAACCCCGTTACGATCAAAAAACGTTCAAGGTCGAAGGCCGCCTGAATGCTATCCAGACGGTAGCTTCCGGTTTCCAAAAAAACGGCGAACTGTATATACACCAGGACGCTGTCTTATCGCTGAGCAATCCGCAGAAAGACAAGCCTATTACCTATGCGATGTCGAAAAAAGGCAACGGCGCATACATCATGGTGATTAGCGGAAGTGTGGAAATCCATGGAACTGTTCTAAATAAGCGCGATGCCATCGGAGCCTGGGATACAGACGAGGTTCAAATTAAGCCGCTTGCAGATTCTGAATTACTGATTGTAGAAGTTCCAATGACCTGATTGTAGTAGTTTTTAGGATTTAACGCCCCATGTATAACAACGTCCAAATTATTTCAGACCTTTGTAATCAGGTTAACGTAATACAAGACATGAAATTGGAAGATGAAATTTCGCAAAAGAAGTTTCGATGCGAAGCACATAAGCTGGGAGTCAACCTGATCTATACGTTTAACTGGCTCGATGCCCGCTATGTAAATTTCTTTAAAGATTACGGGATCACCGGTCAGCAGTTTAATATTCTGCGAATCCTCCGCGGACAGCATCCCAAACCCGCCACCATCAAACTTTTGAAGGATCGCATGCTCGATAAGATGAGCGACGCTTCCCGCATTGTGGAAAAGTTACGGGTAAAAGGATTGGTAGCCAGGGATATTTCGAAAGAAGACCGCCGCCACTGCGACGTGCTGATCAGTGAAAAAGGGTTGCAGCTCCTCACAGAGATCGACAAACAAAACGAGTACCTGGATTCCTTTTGTCAAAACCTCGGCGACAACGAGGTCAGGCAGCTGAATGAGTTGCTCGATAAGTTGCGGGGGTAATTACGCCCTTACTGTTGCGCTGTGAAAAGCGCCTTCAGCTCCCCGGCTTCTTCGGGTTTCATTTTCCCTGCCAAAATCAAGGCCAGCTGTTTGCGGCGAAGGGCGCCGTCAAATCTTCGTTTTTCTTCTTCGCTCTCCGGGACCAGTGCCGGTACATTGATGGGATTGCCCATCTGGTCGACGGCAACAAACGTGTAGGTGGCCTCGTTGCATTTCTTGCGTTCACCGGTGGTGTTATTCTCCACCCACACATCGATAAACACTTCCATCGACGAATTAAATGCACGGGAAATCTTCGCCTGCAGCGTTACGATTTCGCCGAGGCGAATGGGTTGGTTAAATGAAACATTATTTACCGAAGCCGTGACCACGACCCTTCCGCAATGCCGGTGCGAACAGATGGCGGCACAGATATCCATCCAGTGCAGCAGGCGTCCTCCCATCAGGTTGCCCAGGGTATTCGTATCGTTAGGCAGAACGATCTCCGTGTTCATCGCCATGGATTCCGACGGTGTTTTTGCTTTTAAGCTCATCTTATTTAATGCGTTTGAGGTTGATTTCACTAATCGGGTTAATGATCAACGGTACTTTTTCAATCGAAACAGAACTTGTATCCAGTCCGAAAGCGCGCTCTTCGGAAAGCGACAGCTTCTTCAGGATGAAGTAGGTGTCAAGAATGATCTTTTCATAAAATGGAAGTTCATTTTCATACGACAGGAATTTTTCCATCACGATAAACCGGAAATCCCCGATAAGGTTTTGCCTTCCCAGCGATTCATAGCGTGAGGTGATATCCACTTCAAAGTTCCGCACCAGGTCCTCCACCACCTTTCTGAACATCAGGTTGATTCTTGGTTCCACCCGGAAGCCCAGCCTGAAATCAATTCGGATGATGTTCCCTTTAATTATTTCCTTCACTTTGTATTCCATCGTATAGGGCTCGTCCAGCACGTCCACGTGCACAAACCAATAGACATCCGCCCGTTTAGGTTGCTTTTGTAAAATGGAATAGATTGTCTTGGCTTCAATTTCTTCCGGGTTGTCGGCACTGGTCAGGTACACCAGGTGCGTGGCATGTTTGGGAATGGAGAAATCGTGGCTGAGGTCACGAAGCACATTTACATATTTTTTCAGCGGCACGAAATCCACGAAACGGTTCCGGATCTTTCTTGCTTCGTACCAGCTCCACATCACCGCCGATATGAAGGCGCCAATGATAAAGCTTACCCAACCGCCGTGCACAAACTTACTTAGGTTTGCTGCAAGGAATGAAAACTCGATGGTCGCATAAACGAGGACAAAAGCGATAAGGATTTCCCACCGGTATCTTCTTAAGTACATGAAAAACACCATCAGCGTAGACGTCATAATCATATCCAGGTTGATGGTCAGCCCGTACGCCGCTTCCATTTTTGAAGATTCCTTGAAATAAAGAACGACGCCGATACTGCAGATACAGAGCAGCCAGTTGATGGATGGAATATAGATCTGTCCTTTATAGTCCGTTGGATATTTCACATGAACCTTGGGCCAGAAATTCAGCCGGATCGCTTCGTTAATCAGCGTGAAGGAGGCGCTGATGATGGCCTGGCTGGCCACAACGGTTGCGCCCGTGGCGATGATCAGCCCGATCCAGCGGAAGGAGTCCGGCATGATTGAATAAAATGGATTCTTGTCATCCAGGAACTTTCCTTCTTCCGAGATAAGCCAGGCGCCCTGCCCGAAGTAATTTAACAACAACAAGACTTTCACAAAGCTCCAGCTGACACGAATGTTCTTTTTCCCGCAGTGTCCAAGGTCTGAATACAGCCCTTCTGCGCCGGTCGTACAGAGAAAGATGGCTCCCAGCAGCCAGAACCCTCCCTTGTGGAAAAGGAGGAGCTTGTATGCATAGTAAGGATTGACGGATTTAAGAACTTCCGGATGATACAGGATGGACATCAATCCAAGCGCGCCGATCATCAGGAACCAAACCAGCATAACAGGCCCAAAGAATTTTCCGACGAAGCGCGTTCCAAATTGCTGGATAATAAAAAGCATCGTAATGATGGCAATGACAAAGGGCACGGTATCAATTTCCGTATTGAAATACCGCAAGCCTTCCACTGCGGAGGATACGGAGATGGCAGGTGTAATTACGCCATCGGCAAGCAAGGCGCTGCCGCCAATGATGGTTGGGAAAACAAGCCACTTTAGTTTTACACGCCTGACCAGCGTATACAGCGAAAATATTCCTCCCTCCCCCTTATTATCTGCACGCAGGGTAAGGATGATATACTTGACTGTCGTTTGAAGGGTAAGTGTCCAGAAAATACAGGACAAGGCTCCGTAAATCACCTCCCTGTCGATGGCCCCGCTTCCCACAACGGCTTTCATCACGTACAGGGGCGATGTGCCGATATCACCGTAAATAATTCCGAGGGTAACAATTAACCCGGTAAGGGTTATTTTGTTAAGGCCTTGTTGACTGGATGCGCTTGCCAAAGTAGAAATACAAAAACCGGTGCGCAAATGTATGTATTTCGGGTCCGCAAAAAAATTTATTTGTCTGTCACCATGCGTAGTCCGAAGGCTTTAAAGCAAACAAGCCTGGCAGGATTCCCTCCCGGCCAGGCTTGTCAGTTGCATGCTTTCTTCGCCTTTGGAAAAGCGGTTTTAATCCAAGGCGTAGGTGATATTTTCAACTGCGAATCCGTCGGCTGTAGTCCCCAGCGGAATGTTATGATTCTTGTTCTTAAATAATCCGACCATATCGACTTTCATGGTAGCCGGTGCCCCTTCCGCGTAACCCGAAGCGGCACGCATGAATCCATGGGCGCTGGAATGGAAATGAAATTCTACAAAATCTTCAAATGGAACATCAAAAGCCACATTGGGAATAGGTGCACCCATGGCGGAGTTATAGAATACGAGTTTAAACTTACCCCAACCGGTCGTTGCCTGCAGCGTGGGGTCTAAAGACAGTTCTGTAAAGTCGTAGCCAAATTCCGTCACCCAGTTTTGGATATTGTCGTCCCACCTGGAGCCAATAGACAAGGCATTTTCTACGCTTATGGTAACTGTAACTTTTGCCCGGCCGTCCGGCATTGGTAACTCCGATAACGTGCCTTTTATTTTTGTGGGGATCACGGCGCCGCCATTGTCCGCTATCATGATGGCGAGGCTGCCCATGTAGTCGACATCTGCGAAACGCTGGACTGCAGGTGGATTGTAGGCCGTAGCCCATGCAAAATACGCAAGTCCCTGGTTGTCCATAAAATCGGATAACGGTCTGGATACGGATCCCAGCCTGGCAGATTCCATTTTATCCGGGGCTGCGGAATCCGGCTGGCATTCTTCTTTCTGGCAGGCATTAAAGCTGAAGCTTGCGATCACCAATGCCGCAGCATAGACGATCTTTGAAAACGGTTTTTTGTTTTTCATGTGTGTTAGTTTTTGAAAAAGTGTGGAACATCGGTGTGAAATCTCACACTAGGTAAACAATATTTCAGTCACTTTTTATTTTGCGATCCGATTTTTGGCCAATTGCGCCTTTGGTTGGCGAAAAAGGGACCATCCTACCCTGCCTGGCTGCAGGCAGGCACAACCTACAATGACCGGTGAGTAGGTATTAATACTGTGAAAGCCTACCTTTGCCCCCTCCAAAATCATGACTTCTGATTACGATATTATTGTAGTAGGCGCAGGGCATGCCGGCTGTGAAGCCGCCGCTGCTGCTGCCAACATGGGTTCAAAGGTCCTGTTGATTACTATGAACATGCAGACCATTGCCCAGATGTCGTGTAATCCCGCCATGGGAGGAATAGCTAAAGGTCAGATTGTGAGGGAGATAGATGCTTTAGGAGGCTATTCCGGCATTGTTACAGACAAGACCACCATTCAATTTCGCATGCTGAACCGCTCCAAGGGACGGGCCATGTGGAGTCCGCGTTCGCAGAATGACAGGATGCGCTTTGCCGAAGAGTGGCGATTGATGCTGGAGCGCACTCCCAATGTGGATTTCTGGCAGGACATGGTCAAAGAAGTTATCGTTGAAAATAACCGTGTCACCGGCGTCAGAACCAGCATGGGAATTGAGTTTAAGGCCGGCGCTGTGGTGCTTACAAATGGCACTTTCCTGAATGGCGTAATTCATATAGGTGAAAAGCAGTTTGGCGGAGGACGTACGGGCGAAAAAGCAGCGACAGGAATTACTGAACAACTGATCAGCCTTGGCTTTACGAGCGGACGCATGAAGACGGGAACACCTCCGCGTGTGGATGGAAGAAGCCTTGATTATTCCAGGATGGAAGAGCAACCCGGTGATGAAAATCCGGGCAAATTTTCTTTTACCGACACCCCTGCTCTCACCCATCAGAGAAGCTGTCATATTACCTATACCAGCCCGGCAGTACATGAAATTCTGAAGGAAGGTTTTGAACAATCTCCCATGTTTACCGGGCGCATACAAGGCATAGGGCCACGGTATTGTCCGTCTATTGAAGACAAAATAAACCGCTTTGCCGAAAAGGACCGTCACCAATTATTTGTTGAACCGGAAGGCTGGGATACGGTGGAGGTTTACGTTAACGGATTCAGCACTTCTCTACCGCAAGATGTTCAATATAAGGCACTTAGGTCAATTATTGGGTTTGAAAATGTGAAGATGTTTCGTCCGGGTTATGCGATTGAATAC
>Ga0315910_10000958_pt1 | contig 27140 bp, 33 predicted proteins | sample EdamamesoilMG_FD_204470 | JGI IMG/M metagenome (GOLD analysis project Ga0315910, IMG submission 204470) | Garden soil microbial communities collected in Santa Monica, California, United States - Edamame soil | ecosystem: Environmental > Terrestrial > Soil > Garden | place: USA: California... | reverse complement strand
CGACGATGGCGCTGGCGAGGCTGTGCTCGAAGAGCTCGCCCGCGGCGATGCCCATCGAGTCGATCGCGCCGGCGAACATCTTGCCCGCGGGCACGCGGGCGGCCATGCGGTAGACCTCGAGGTAGCCGAGGCGGGCCACGGCCTCGTCGAGCGAGGCCACGGGCGTGGACGTGGAGAAATACGCTGTATTCGCCGTGCGGATGATCTCGGCGGTGAGGGCGGCGTCCATCTGGAGCACTTCGAGCACGCGGTCGCTGTCGGCATCGGGGTCGCGCACGACCTCGAGCAGGCGCACCAGCACGCGCGGGGCGGGGGGCAGGGATTTGACGGACGAGACGAGTTCCTGGAGGTTCATCGCAGGTTGATGGTTCGGGTCTCGACGGGGGACTTCATCGTGAGTTCGCCGGTGGCGATGTTGAGGTGAAGCGTGCGGTTGTTGATCCCGCCGACGTCGTGCGCGATCACGCACAGGCCGAGCTTCTGCACGAGCACGCGGGCGGCGGCGATGTTGCGCTCGCCGATCTTGAAGGCGTCGGTGCCGCTGATCACGCCGGCGCCGCCGGCGATGTAGCACTTCGCGCGGTTCGTCGCGCCCTTCAGGCCGAGGAACGCCTTCATCATGTGCGGGAATCCGGTGTCGGCGAACATCGCGGGCTGCTTCGCGGCCTTTTCAGGCGAGATCGTCGAGTCGGGGAGCATGAAGTGGAGCAGGGCGCTGGCCTTCGAGGCCGAGTCGTGCATGACCAGGCCGATGCACGAGCCGAGGGCGAACGTGCTGAGGATGACGCTGCTGTTGTTGGCTGCGGCCATGTCGCCGACACCGACCACCACACGCTGGGTGAAGAACGTGCCAACTGTAGGAGAACCGGCCATACACGGGGGGCCGCCGGCGGCGGATGCGGGGGACGGAGGGTTCCGTCCGTCCCGCGCGGCCTGGCGGCGGATGGCTTAGGCGGCGTCTTCCCCGAGGACCACGCGTTCGATCGCGAGCAGCGTGATGACGGTGTTCTTGGTCTTGGCCAGTCCGAGGATGCACTCGCCGGCGGCATGCGAGCCGACCTCCGGGGCGTCCTCGATCTCGGCTGTGTTGATGTTGAGCACCTCCTCGACATTGTCGACGACCAGTCCGGTGAGGGCGTTGCTGCCGTCGTTGCGGACGAGGTTGACCACGACAATGCAGGTGTTGTCGTCGGCCTCACGGGCGGTGAGGTCGAAGCGTAGCCGAAGATCCATGACAGGGATGATCTTGCCGCGCAGGTTGATCACGCCCTTCACGTGCGGCGGCATCTGCGGCACGGGCGTGATCTTCTGCATGCGGATGATCTCGCGGATCTTCATGACCTCCACGCCGTAGTGTTCGTTATCCAGCACGAACGTGAGGAACTTCTGCAGCGCGCGGCGCTCGGTGGCGGTGGAGGCTTCGGTGACGGTGGGTTGCATCGGGAGAGTGACGGAAATGACGGTGGAAATGGACAGTTAGGTATCGGCAACGCCGTGCGTCGCTGAAAAGGAATGGTGAGCAGTCCTGCGCAGGATCAGCGGGAGAGTTTCTCCGGGACGGCCGGAGGCTCGGCCAGGGCCTGGGCGAGCAGGTGCGGGATCTTCAGCAGCGGTGCGATCTTCATGGCCGCGCCGAGTTCCACCGCGGCCTTGGGCATGCCGTAGACCACGCAGGTGGCCTCGTCCTGCGCGACGGTGAACGCACCGGCCTCGCGCAGCTTGAGCATGCCGTCGGCGCCGTCGCGACCCATGCCGGTGAGCAGGCCGACCACGGCATGGTGGCCGGCGGCCTCGACCGCGGACTTGAAAAGGATGTCAACGGCCGGGCGCTGGTGCCAGACGGGCGGCCCCTGGCGCAGGCCGACCTCGTAACCGGCGCCCGACCAGCGGATCGCCATGTGATAGTCGCCGGGTGCGATGAGCGCGAGACCGGTGCGCAGCGTGTCGCCGTGGACCGCCTCGCGCACCTCCATCTTGCACGTCTTGTTCATGCGTTCGGCGAAGGCGCGGGAAAATCCCGCCGGGATGTGCTGCACGATCGCGATGGGCGGGCAGTTGCTCGGCAGGCGGATGAGCACCTCGCGCAAGGCCTCCGTGCCGCCGGTCGATGCGCCGAGCAGGATGATCTGCTTCGGGTGCAGGCGGCCCTTGATCACCGCCGGGGCATCGGCCGAGCCGAGCCGCGGTCCGGCCGTGTTCTGCCCGGGCAGGCGCACGCGGCAGCCGACGGCCATCTTCACGCGCTCGGCGAGCTGGCGGCCGAGCAGCGCGGTGGAATTGGAGCCGTAGGGCTTGGCCAGTACATCGACCGCGCCGCACTGGAGCGCCTCGAGCGCGAGGTCGGAGCCCTTCTGCGTGAGCGAGCTCATCACCACCACGGGCATGGGCTTTTTCTGCATCAGGATCCGCAGGAACGTGAGGCCGTCCATGCGCGGCATCTCGAGGTCGAGCGTCATCACGTCGGGCTGGAGCTCGAGGATGCGGTCGCGCGCCTCGTACGGGTCGGCCGCGCCGGCGACCACCTCGATGTCGGGGTCGTCCACGAGCGAGCGCGTCACGAGCATGCGCACCGTCGGCGAGTCGTCGACGACGAGCAGGCGGATTTTGCGGCCGAGTTCGGCAGGCGTGCTCATTCGGGTTTGCGGTAGATGGCGGGGCGGACGCTCTTCAGCTGGTTGCGCACACCGGTCAGGCTCTCGGCGTGGCCGATGAACAGGTAGCCGCCGGGCGCGAGCACGCGCGTGAGCCGGTCGACCAGCTCCTCCTGCGTCGGCCGGTCGAAGTAGATCATCACGTTGCGGCAGAAGATGACGTGGAAGTGCTTGGTGAACGGATACGCCGCGCCGAGGAGATTGAGGTGGTGGAAGCGGTAGTGCCCCCGCAGCTCCGGGCGCACCTGGTGGAGCGACTCGCCGGGCTTGCGCGACACGTCGGTGAAGTAGCGGCGCACCCAGTCGGGCGGCACCTGCTGCAGGCGCGACGCGTCGTAGGTGGCGTTCTTCGCCGTCTGCAGCACGCGCGTGGAGATGTCGGAGCAGTCGCAGGTCCAGCGCATCTTCGGCGGCTCGCCCAGGGCGTTGGCCATGACCAGGCCGGCGCTGTAGGCCTCCTCGCCGGTCGAGGACGCCGCGCTCCACATGCGGAATTCATTCTCCCGATACGCACCCTGCACGGCGGCCGGCAGGATCTCGCGCGAGAGGAAGCGGAAGTGGTCGATCTCGCGCATGAACGACGTGTGATTCGTCGAGATGGCGTCGATCAGGTGCATGCGCTCCTCGTCGCCCTCGGGACGGCGGATGAACTCGATGTAGGCCCCGTAGGTCGCCAGACCGGTGGCGCGCAGGCGCTTGACGAGGCGGGCGTTGACCAGCTCGCGCTTGTTCTCGCCGAGGTTGATGCGGCTGCGCTGGTAGACCAGATCGCGGATGAAAGCGTAGTCCTTGTCGCTGATGCCTTTTTCGACGGGCTGGGTCGGAGCAGGTTCGTGCCATTGGCGGTGAAGGATCGAAAAGGCCATGTGGGGAGATGAGAGCGACGCGTCCCGGTCCGCGGGTCGCGGGCGGATACGTCTCCGTTTATCGTGGACTGCGTAGCCGAACTTTAGGGCATTCGGCCTGTTCCCTCCGCGGGTGGCCTAAGGAAATTACTCAGCCCCGCGGCACCCCTGCGCATGGGCAGGCGCGGCCGGCCCCAACGGCGCTCCGGCCGGAAATGCCGGGTCGCCCATGCTGGGAAAAAAATGCCGCCGGGCCCGCCTGCCGGCGATCGAGCGGGGTTGTGAAAATTCTTTATTCATTATCCACCATTGTCTTGGGAGTGAGCCGCCGCGTCCGGGCACATGCTCTGCTTTCGCGAGCGGCATGATCGATCAACTGCTGGGGCACCAGAACTACCAGCTCGCCAAGCATCTGCTCGACGCCGCGTCGCTGCGCCACGAGGCGTTGGCGACCAATCTGGCCAATCTCGAGACCCCCGGGTTCAAGCGCCTGGACATCAGCCCCGACTTCGCCGCCCAGCTAGAAAAACTTGCCGCCTCCGGACCCACGCCCGGGCCGCTGAACCTGAATCCCACCGTCGTGCAGGACCTCGATGCCCGCGCCGTGCGCCCCGACGGCAACAGCGTGGAGCTCGACCGCGAGCTCATCGAGATGAGCCGCAACACCCTCGAGTACGAGTTCCTAACGCAGTTCGCCAGCGACTCGCTCAAGCGCCTGAAGACCGCGATCACCGGCCGCGTGCAGTGAGCCTCGCGCCACGGCCTGAAACCAGCCCGATCCCATGAACATTCTCCCCGCCATCTCCGTCACCTCCGACGCGCTCTCCGCCGAGAAGACCCGACTCGACGTGATCGGGCAGAACATCGCCAACGCCAACACCACGCGCGGGCCCGACGGGCTTCCCTACCAGCGCAAGATGGTGACGTTCGAGACGCAGCTCCAGGCCGTGGCCGGCGCCGACGAGATCTCGACCCGCACCGGCGTGCGCGTCGCCAGTATCCAGACGGACAGGACGCCCGGCGCGACCCTCTTCAACCCCGGCCACCCGCACGCGGACGAAAACGGCCTGGTGCACATGCCCAACGTCAATCTCCAGACCGAGATGGTCGACCTCATCACCGCCTCCCGCTCCTACGAGGCCAACCTCTCGGTGGTGCGCACCGCGCGCCAGATGGCCCAGCGCGCGATGGCGATCGGCCGCTGAGCCGCCCCGCGTTCCCTCACCCGGTTTTCCGAACTGACCCGCCGCCCCCATGATCGATCCCGTATCCACGCAGATCATGCCGCAGAGCCTCCTGCGCGCGACCGACCTCGATGCGCCGCAGCGCGTCGCGCCCGGCCTCGCCGCGGGCGCAGGCGCCACCTCGATCGACGGGATGAAACCCTCGGGCTCGTTCTCCGAGCTCGTCGGCGGCCTCGTGCGCGAGGTCGACGCCAAGGGCAAGGCCGCCGAGACCGAGGTGCGCCGCCTCATGCTCGGCGAGACGGACAACATCCACCAGTCCATGATCGCGATGCAGGAGTCGGGAGTCGCCTTCTCCCTGCTCGTGGAGGTCCGCAACAAGCTCGTCGACTCCTACCAGGAGCTGATGCGCATGTCGGTCTGATCCCCTTCGCTCCTTCGACCCTCCCTCTCCCCTAGACGATGCGCATCCTCGCCCAGCTCCTCGAGCTCTGGAAACAACTCGGGATCAACCAGAAGATCTCGCTCGTGCTCGCCACGCTCGTGGTGGCCGCCGCGATGGTCGGCATGCTCGTGTGGTCGTCGCGACCCGACATGCAGCTGCTCTACGGCCGCCTCGACCCGAAGGACGCCGGCGACATCGTGGCCGCGCTCGACGGCCAGGGCATCCCGTATCAACTTACTGGAGGCGGCACGACCATCCATGTGCCGCGCGACCAGGTCTACTAGGTCCGCATGGACCTCGCCTCCCGCGGCATGCCCTCCGGCGGCTCGGTCGGTTTCGAGATCTTCGACCGCGGTAACTTCGGCATCTCCGACTTCGTGCAGCGCACGAACTACCTGCGCGCCATCCAGGGCGAGCTCGGCCGCACCATCGCGCAGCTCGAGGGCGTGCGCTCCGCGCGCGTGATGGTGGTGATGCCGGAGAACCGCCTTCTCGTGACCGACGCCGGCCGCCGCTCCACCGCCTCCGTCCTCGTCGACACCGGCGGCAGCCGCCTCGGCACCGAGGCCGTGAATTCCATCCGCTCGCTCGTGGCCAACGCCGTCGAGGGCCTCAAGCTCGACGATGTGGTCGTGGTCGACAACCGCGGCAACGTGCTCAGCGAGGAGCTGCGCAGCGATTCGCCCGGCGCGGGACTCTCCGCCGGCCAGATCCGCGCCCGCAAGGGCCTCGAGGACTACTTCGGCCGCAAGGTCGAGAGCATGCTCTCCACCGTGCTCGGCCCGGGCAACGCGGTCGTGCGCGTCTCGGTCGATGTCGACACCTCCGCCTCGACCATGGTCGAGGAGCGCTACGATCCCGAGAGCCAGGTGCTGCGCAGCTCGACCGTGACCGAGGATTCCAATGTGTCGTCGGAAACCCGCGACACACGCGTGGTCGGCGCCACCGCCAACACGCCCACCGCGCAGGGCACGGCCCCGACCGCCGAGGGCGGCGCCGGCCCGACCACCAGTTCCCAGCAGAAACGCACGTCCAAGACCGAGGCCTACGAGATCGCCCGCTCCACCATCAACACCGTGAAGAATCCCGGCGACATCCGCCGCATCTCCGCCGCGGTCTTCGTGGCGATGCGCGCGACCGGCACCGGCGAGGCGCGCCAGACGCAGCCGCGCAGCGCCGAGGAGATGGACAACCTCCGCCGCATGGTCGTGACCGCGCTCGGCGTGCCCGCGAATGGTGCGCAGCCGGCCGACCAGGCCGTGACGATCCAGGAGGTGGACTTCGCGCCCGATCCGTTCGCCGAGCAGACCGTCGCGATGGCCCAGGACGCGAAGATGCGCAACTGGTTCGACATCGGTCGCAACGCCCTCGCCGTCATCGTGGGCATCGGCGCGCTCCTCTACTTCATGCGCCTGTTGAAAAACTCGAAGGCCGAGGCCATTTCCCTCGAGGTCTACAACCCCGCGGGCGCCGGCGCCGGGCCGCGCAAGATCGACCTGGAGGGCGGCTCCGTCACGCCCGAGCTGCTCAACGAGCTGATCAAGCAGAAGCCCGACAACGTCGGCATCACGCTCAAGCAGTGGATGTCCGCCGAGCAGAAGTGATTTCCCCCGCGTCACCCTGATCACCCGCCATGGCCACCGCGCTCTATGATGATCTCTCGAAGAGGCAGAAGCTCGCCATCTTCCTGATCGTGCTCGGACCCGAGACCGCGGCCGAGGTGCTCCGCCAGTTCGAGGACGCCGAGATCGAGGCGATCTGCAAGGAGATGACCAACTTCCAGGTCATCGACCAGAACATGCAGGCGCAGACGATCCGCGAGTTCGCCGACGTGCTCGGCGCGAGCGCCAGCGCCGTATCCGGCGGAGCAGGATTCGCCCGCCGCACGCTCGAACTCGCCAAGGGCGACTCGAAGGCCGCATCGATCCTCGACCGCATCTCGCCCGGCGGCCACTCGGCCGACGGCATCAAGGAGATCGAGGCGATGGAGCCGCGCCAGATCTACAACCTGCTCAAGCACGAGCAGGCGCAGACCGTCGCCTTCATCCTTTCCTACCTCGAGCCGCCGAAGTCCGCGCAGATCCTCGCCCTCTTCCCCGCGCAGCCGCGCGAGGAGGTGGTCGAGCGCCTCAGCACCCTCAGCTCCACCTCCATCGAGCTGGTCAACAAGGTGGCGCGCGCGCTCACCCAGAACGTGCAGCAGACGAAGGTGACGATGCACTCGTCCGGCGGCGTGCGCGTCGCCGCCGAGATCCTCAACACCCTCGACCGCGAGACGAGCAAGCAGATCCTCGGTCAGCTCGAGCAGAAGGATCCCGAGCTCGGCGCCGCCATCCGCAAGAAGATGTTCGGCTTCGCCGACATGGTCCGCCTCGAGCAGAAGGACCTCCAGCGCATCATGCGCGAGGTCGACACGAACGACCTCGTCCTCGCCCTCAAGCCGGCCACGCCGCTGCTGCGCGACGCCATCTTCGGCTCCCTCTCGAAACGCGCGGCCGACACCCTCAAGGAGGAGCTCGACATGCTCGGCTCCGTCCGCCTCAAGGACATCGAGGCCGCGCAGGACCGCATCATCGCCGTGGTCCGCCGCCTCGAGGAGCAGGAGGAGATCTCGCTGGAGAAGGGAGGATCGGGTGGCGTCTGAGACCGCCCAGTTCTTCCAGCCGCTGCTGGCCGTGCGCATCGAGCGCGACGGCCCGCCGCCGCTCACCGCGCCGCAGATCGAGGAGCGCGAGCGCGTCGCGTATCAGAAAGGCTACGACGCCGCGGCCGCGATGATCAACCAGCAGCTGCTCGAGCAGCGCTCCGACGCCAACCACATGCGCGAGCACCTCTTCCGCGCCCTCGAGCAGGCCGCCACGCAGGCCGCCGCCGAGGTGCGCAGCGTGCTCCCGTACCTCACGATCCAGGCCCTGCGCCGCGTCATCGCCCGCGTGGAGGTGTCGCGCGAGATGGTCGAGGGCGTGATCAACGAATTGCTCACCGAGATCGGTCCCGACGTCGGGCCGGTCGAGCTGCGCCTGCATCCCGACGACCTCAAGCTCGTGCACGACCTCGAGCCCGGCCTCGCCGGCCTGCACCCCGGCCTGCGCCTCGTCGCCGATGAGTCGCTCACGCGCGGCGACGCCCAGGCCTCGACGCGCTTCGGCAAGGTCGATGCGCGCCTCGAGAACAAGCTCGCCCGCCTCGGCGCGGCCCTCGCCGGCCACTGATCCAGCCACGCCATGATCGACAATCCTCCAGACTGGATCGCTGAGTTCACCCGCCGCCTCGACACCGGCTCGACGCTCGAGCGCATCGGCCGCGTGGCCCAGGTGACGGGACTGCTCATCGAATCCGACGGCCCGCACGTGCGCCTCGGCGATGTCTGCGAGATCCGCTCGCCGCGCCACGGCATGAGCGTGTTCGCCGAGGTCGTGGGTTTCCGCGAGCACCGCGTGTTGTTCATGCCGCTTGGCGAGATGGACGGCATCCATCCCGGCTGCGAAGTGCGCGTCGGCGCCCAGCTCAACACCGTGCCCGAGGGCGACATGCTCCTCGGCCGCGTGCTCGACGGGCTCGGCCGCCCGATCGACGATCGTGGTCCGCTCGGCGCGCCGAAGAGCAACGCCCTGCGCCGCCCGCCGCCCAATCCGCTCCTGCGCCAGCGCATCGAGGCTCCCCTCGAGACCGGCGTGCGCGCGATCGACGCCTTCTGCCCGGTCGGCCGCGGCCAGCGCCTCGGCATCTTCGCCGGCTCCGGCGTGGGCAAGTCCACGCTCCTCGGCATGCTCGCGCGCGGCGCGTCGGCCGACGTCAATGTCATCGCCCTCGTCGGCGAGCGCGGCCGCGAGCTGCGCGAGTTCATCGAGAAGGACCTCGGCCCCGAGGGCCTCGCGCGGTCGGTTGTCGTCGTCGCCACGTCCGACCAGTCCGCGCCGGTGCGCCTGCGCGCGGCCTACCTCGCCACGGCCATCGCCGAGAGTTTCCGCGATCGCGGGGCCAGCGTGCTCTTCCTCCTCGATTCCGTCACCCGCTTCGCCATGGCGCAGCGCGAGATCGGGCTGGCCGTGGGCGAGCCGCCGACGAGCCGGGGCTACACGCCGAGCGTCTTCTCCGTGCTCCCGCGGCTGCTTGAACGTACCGGCACTTCGGAGACGGGTTCGATCACGGCCTTCTACACCGTGCTCGTCGAGGGCGACGACTTCAACGAGCCGATCGCCGACAGCGTGCGAGGCATCCTCGACGGCCACATCGTGCTCAACCGCGCGCTCGCCACGGCCAACCATTTCCCCGCCATCGACGTGCTCGAGAGCGTGAGCCGACTCAGCCAGGACGTCTGCACCCCGCAGGAGTGGACGACGATGAGCGAGGCGCGCGACCTTCTCGCGGTCTACCGCAAGAACGAGGATCTCATCAATCTCGGCGCCTACAACAAGGGCGTGAACGCGCGCATCGACCGCGCCATCGACCTGCACGACCGCATCAACGCCTTCCTCAAGCAGCGGCCCACCGAGCTGAGCCCGCGCAAGGACTGCTTCACCCGGCTCGCGGAGGTGCTGAAGTGAAACGCTTCCGCTTCCGCCTCGATCCCGTCCTCACCGTGCGCAACTGGGAGGAGGAGCGCGCGAAGACCGCCTACGGCCAGGCCCTCCAGCAGGAGCGCCGCATCGCCGGCGAGCTGCACGCGGTCGAGCTGCGCATCGAGGCCGGGGTGTCGGAGTGGCGCGCACAGAGCGCGCGGCCGACGCACCCGTCCGAGCGTACGATGCGCTGGCAGCACCTGCTCTCGCTCGAGCGCGAGCGCAACGACGTGGCCGGCAAGCTCGTCTCCGCCCGCCGCATCCGCGAGCAGAAGATGAAGTCCCTCGTCGACGCCCACCGTCGTGTCCGCGTGCTGGAGACGCTGCGCGACAAGCAGGGCCAGGCGCACACCGCCGCGCAGCGCCGCATCGAGGAGCGCGAGATCGACGACATCGTCAACGCCCGCTTCCAGCCCGACCTCTGACCATGACCAAGCTCCTTCGCAACCCGTGGCTCATCGCCGTGATCGCCGTCGTCCTCGGTGTCGGCACGCAGGCGGTTGTCCTCATGCGCATGGCCAGCCCGCCGCCACCGGTGGTCGACCCGCACGCGCCGCCCGAGCCGCCCAAGTTCGTGGACTGGAGTTTCATCACGCCGGAGATCGAGGCCATGCGCACGGAGTTGAAGGACCGCCTCGCCGCCGTCGAGGCGCGCGAGAGCGAGCTGCGCGACTACGAGCTGCGCCTGAAGGCCGAGCGCGCCGAGATCGAGAAGATCAAGCGCGAGGTCGACCGCATGCGCGCCGCCGTCGAGACCACGATCACCTCGGTCGAGACGGTCGAGCAGAAGAACCTCAAGACGCTCGCCGCGACCTACACCAACATGACGCCGGCCGCCGTCCTCGCGATCTTCCGCGAGATGGACGACGACACGGTCACCTAGATTCTTTCGTACATGAAACCGGACCCGGTCGGCCAGATCCTCGAGGAGATGGCCCGGACCAAGGAGGGCGAGGGCACACTCGCGGGTCGGGCTGCGGTCATATCCAACAAGCTCCGGCTGCTACACCAGGTGCGAGCCGGCACGAGTTCCTCCCCCTAGCGTGACTTCCACGACATCCGCCTTCATCCCCGCCGCCAGCCGCGCGGGCGCTCCCGCGTATTCGCCCGACACGGCGGCCTCGCTCGGGTCGTCCGATGCTTCCGAAACGCGCAGTTTCGACGAGCTGTGCTCCGATCACGACGCGCACGCCGAGACCGGACACTCGGCCGAGCAGTCCGAGGCCGACGAGCCGGCCGCCCTGCGCGCGCGCGACGACGCGGCCGGCGAGGCTGAAAACACCGGGGAGGAGGAACACGACGACGAGGACGAGCGCGACGAATCCGCCCGTCGCGTCGTCGCGCTGCCTGCGCTCGAGTCGCCTTCGATCATCCAGACGCTGCTCGCCAGCCTGCGCACGGAACCAGCGATGCCGGCGAACGCCATCGCGTCCGGCCCCTCGGCAGAAAATGCCGATGCTCAGGCAACTCTCGCGAATACAGGGACTTCCGTGCGTGCCGAGGGTCGTCAGGGCTCTGCCGGCACACCGGAGGCGGCAGCCGCGGCCCTCGCCGCCATCCACCGTCGCCTCGCACGCGGGGCGGGAGCGCCGGGCGAGGGCGTCGCGCCCGATGCGACCGCCCGGACTGCGACCGCGTCGACTCCCGCGAGCGTCGTATCCAAGGGCGCCGGGGCTGAGTCCACCGCGGCCGGCGCCGCGACGGCCGTCCAGGCCAAGGCCGGAGCGACGCCGGTCGAGGAGGCCGGCACCGCTGGCGTCACGCGCCTCGTCCAGGCCCGGGGCCACGCGGAAAAATCTGCCGCCCAGCACGGTGCTGCGGTCCTCGGCCACCAGGCATCCGGACAAAATAAGTTTTTAGTCACGGAAGATCAGCCAGTTGCGAACACATCGCGCCCGGCTGGCACGCGTGCGGCTATCGCTACGGGCACCATGAGTTCGTCCACCAGCACCGCCACCCAGCGTCCGGTCGAGGGTTCCGTTCCGCTGAACGGCTCGTCGCCGACGGCAGGGCAGGGTGCGTGGACCGAGTCACTTTCGGTTGATTGGAAGGGTTGGACCAACGGCGGCGGGGAGCGTAGCTCCACCGCCGCCCAATTTTCCCAGCTGGGCGACAAGCTCGGCCACCACGGCGTCGCCGCCACCCCGGCGACCGCCGGCGTCGCACGCACGGCCACGCCCGCGCCGACGGTCGCGACCGCTGCGCCGACCGTCCCGGCCGATGCGGCCGAGGCGCTCGCGCCGATCCACTCGGCCATCGAGCGGCTCGTCCTGCACGGCCGCGACCAGCTCGCGCTCACCGTGCGCTTCGAGCAGGGCGGTTCACTCTCGATCCGCCTCGCGATGAACCAGGGCGAGATCGCCACGCAGATCCAGACCGACGTGCCCGGCCTCGAGGCCGCGCTCAAGTCCGCCTGGGGCGAGCTCGCGCAGGACTGGAACAGCCGCGGCTGGAAGCTCGGCCAGCCCGAGTTCAGCGGCGGCACCCAGTCGTATCACTCCCGCCAGGACGCGGCCACGGCCGACGACCGCGGCGCCGGCCGCCAGGCCCGCCAGGGCTCCGACGGCATGCCCGACTTCGGCGACCGCGCCTTCGCGCCGGCGCGTCTCAAGCACTCGCGCTCGGTCACGCTCTCGGGCCTCGACGCCCTGCGCGCGGCCGCGCTCGCCCGCCGCGGCATCCACACCTGGGCCTGAATCCAGAAACAGGAGACACATTCCATGGCCGTCGACACCGTCAGCACCACCTCCGCCGCCAGCTCCCTTTACACGGAATCCACCACCGGCGACCGCAACGTCAAGAAGACGCTCGGGCAGGAGGACTTCTTCGAGCTGCTCGCCACGCAGCTGGCCAACCAGGACCCGCTCAGCCCGATGGAAAACACCGAGTACATCGCGCAGATGGCGAGCTTCAGCACGCTTGAGTCGATGAGCTCGCTCGCCTCGAGCTTCAGTGCGTTCTCCGCCCAGCAGGGTTTCATGACCATGCAGAGCGTGCTCGGCCGCCAGGTCACCGTGCAGGACGGTGACAACACCATCTCCGGCCTCGCCACCGCGGTGCACGTGACCGACGGCGTCACGAAGGTGACCATCGATGGCACCGACTACCCGGCGATGAACATCCTTCGCGTCGAGGTCGCTGGCTGATCAGCGGCCGTTTCCCGAAACCCAACCACCCACTTATCCCACCATGGCACTCATCGGATCTCTCAACAGCGGCATCAGCGCCCTGCGCAATTTCGCGCGCGGACTCGAGGTGATCGGCAACAACATCGCCAACGTCAACTCCACCGCCTTCAAGGGCGCACGCACGAAGTACACCGATTCCTTCAGTCAATTCCTCCGCCAGCCCTCGACCTCGCCGGCCGACGGCAACGGCTCCAATTCCGCGGCCTCCCAGGTCGGCCTCGGCGTGCAGATCGCCGGCGTGCAGACCAGCTTCCTCCAGGGCGGCCTGACCACGACCGGCCAGTCCACCGATCTCGCCATCTCCGGCGCGGGTTTCTTCCAGGTGCAGGACGCGCGCAGCGGCCGCGTCTACGCGACGCGCGCGGGCGACTTCCGCACCGACGACCGCGGTTTCCTCACGACCAACGACGGCTACCGTCTCCAGGGCCTCACCGGCGGCTACGTCAGCTACGACGCCACCGTCGTGAACGGCCAGCTCACCTTCACGCAGGCGATCACCCCGGCTTCCGCCGTGGGCGACATGCAGGTCGACCTCAATCCGACCTACGCCAACGGCCGCCTCACCAACAACACCGGCGGCGCCTTCACCGACCAGGAGGTCTACGAGCAGGCCCCGCGCATGGTCTCCTTCGCGTTCAATCCGAACGGCGACCTCAACGTGCGCTTCACCAACGGCGACGAGTTCGTCGCCGGCCGCGTGCTCGTCATGGACTTCCGCGACCCGACCGCGCTCGTGCGCGAGGGCGCCAGCCTCTTCACCGGCTTCGAGGCCGCCGGCATCATCGGCAGCGCCGACATGACCGTGGCGGACAACACCCCGGGCAGCTACGGCCTCGGCGAGATCCGCGGCGGCACGCTCGAGCAGTCGAACGTCGACCTGACCGAGGAGTTCGCGAACATGATCACCACGCAGCGCAGCTTCCAGGCCGGCTCGCGCATCATCACGGTTTCCGACGACATCCTCCAGGAGGTCGTCAATCTGAAGCGGTAACACCCACCGCTCGTATCCAGGGAAAGGACACCCATGGCGGAGAAGGAAGCTCCAGGCGAGAAAGGTGCGGCACCCGCGGCCGCGGCAGGCGGCGGAGGCATGTCGGCGTGGATGCCGGTCATCGCCGTCGTCGTGCTCGTGCCCGTGCTGTCCTACGCGATGGCGATGTTCGTCATCGCGCCGCAGCTGGAGAAGCGCTTCGCCGCCGCCTCCGCCGGCGCCGCACCGGCCGCCGCGCCGGCCCACGGCGCCCCGACCACCGACGCGCACGGCAAGCCCGCCGGCGAGAAGGGCCGGCCCACCGTCGCCCACGAGTTCAAGGACATCGTGAGCAACCTCGCGGGCTCGATGCGCTCGCGCTACATCAAGGTGACCTTCACCGCCTACAGCTCCAACGCCGAGTTCCCGAAGATCGCCGAGGAGAACCGCGCCAAGCTGCTCGACGCCACCATCGGCGTGCTCGCGCGCCTCTCGCTCGCCGACCTCGAGGATCCGGCCGCGAAGAGCAAGGTGAGCAACGAGATCATTTACGCCATGGAGGCCGTGCTCAAAGAGCGCGTGGTCGAGGAGATCTACTTCTCGGAGTTCGTGATCCAGTAACGCCCATGGCCGGACCTGAACAGAACATGCCGGGCGGCGGCGACGTCCTCAGCCAGTCGGACATCGACCGGCTGATGGCCGAGGCCGCGAGCGCGGTCGAGAAGGCCCCGCCGGTCTTCCGCCACTCCGGCGAGGCGTTCGCCGAGGAGACGCCGCCGCGCGTCGAGAGCCACGATTTCTCCAACCCGCTCGCCATCGAGGAGCCCGTGCTGCGCGTGCTGCGCCAGAAGCACGATGAGTTCGTCTCCCTCGTCTCGGCGCGCCTCTCCATTTTCCTGCGCATGGACTTCACCCTGAAGGTCCAGCGCATCGCCGCCGCGGTCTACAAGCGCTTCTCCGCCACCGTGGCCAATCCCAGCCACGTCGTCCTCTTCAAGATGGACCCGCTCGCCGGTGTCGGCGTGCTGGATACGAGCCTGCGCCTCGGCCACACGATCGTCGACCGCATGCTCGGCGGCAAGGGCCACTCGGTGAAGATCCCGGACCACATGACCGAGATCGAGATGAACCTGCTCGACGACACGCTCCTCGTCATCCTCGAGGAATGGTGCCGCATGTGGGGCGCCGAGCACAAGATGGTGCCCTCGATCGTCGGGCGCGAGAGCGGCGGCCGCTACCTCCAGTCCTCCGCCAGCGACACGGTCATGCTCGTCGTGGTGCTCGAGGGCTCCCTCGGCGACTGCACCGAGCGCGTGCAGGTCGCCATCCCGCTCCCGTCCGTGGAGGGATTTCTCCGTTCCATCGCCGCCGCGCGCCTGCCCGACGCGAGCGAGGACGCCCGTTCCAAGCGCCACGGCGCCTGGCGCCAGACCTACAACGCCATCCCGATCCGCCTGTCGGCCGAGTGGGATGCCTGCGAGCTAACGCTGCGCGAGGTGGTCGCCCTGAAGGCCGGCCACGTGTTGCGCCTGCCCCGCGAGATCCTCGGCGCCACGCGCATGCGCGTGGGCGAGGTCACGAAATTCATCGGTGAGGTCGGCGTCGAAGACGGCCGCCTCGCCATCCGCATCGATCAAACACTCCACCCGGAGGACGTGTAATGGACGCCACGTTGGACCCAAAAGCCCTGGAACTCGTACTCGACGTCAAGGTGAAGCTCACCGTGAAGCTCGGCTCCTGCCAGCTTCCGATGAAGCAGATCCTGGAGATGACGCCGGGCACCGTCATTCAACTCGATCAGCTGGCCCGCGATCCCGTGGGCCTCTACGTGAACGACAAGCTCATCGCCTACGGCGAGGTCGTCGTGGTCGAGGAAGCCTTCGGCATCAAGATCACGGAAATCATCGGCCAGGCATCGTCATGAAGGCCGTGCTCCACGCCGCGTTCCTGGCAGTCATGCTCGGAGCGGGGCTCACCGGCCGCGCCCAGACGCCGGCCGGCACCGATCCCGCCGACGTGGTGTATCCACGCGGCACTGCTCCCGCGGCCGAGCCCGCCGCGCCGGCCCGGCCGGGCCCGAGCCCGTTCGCCCCGCCCACCTCCGAGAGCAGCCTCGCGCAGGGCCTCGCCTACGTCCTCGTCCTCGGCCTGCTCATCGGCGGCGCCTGGCTCCTGGTCAAGCGCGGCTCGCTCCCGCGGCCGTTCGCGAAGAGCGAGGGCCGTCTCAAGGTTCTGGAGACAAAGATCCTCGGCAACCGCCAGTTCCTCATGGTGGTCGAGTACGAGGATGCGAAGATGCTCCTCGGCGTGTGCCAGGGCCGCATCGACTACCTCACGCCGCTCGCCGGTCACCCGCTCGCCGCGGCCGCCGCCTCGATCGAGGAGGAGGAGCGCCGCCAGCCGTTCAATCCGGGAACGCACCACGCCTGATGCGCCGCCTCGTCCCCATCCTCGTCGCCCTCGCGCTCGCCGCCGCGTTTTTCGCCGGTCCGGTCTCCGCGCAGACGGCGACACCGCCCGAGCCGACCCTTCCGGGCCAGGCCGCGCCGGGCAGCGCGCAGATCAGCATCTCGCTCGGCGGCGGCCAGGGCGCCACGCCGGACCTCGGCGTGTCGATCCAGGTGCTGCTGTTGATGACGCTGCTCACGCTCGGGCCGTCGCTCGTCATCCTGATGACGAGCTTCACCCGCATCGTGATCGTGCTCGGTTTCGTGCGCACCGCGCTCGGCGTGCACCAGGCGCCGTCGAACCAGATCATCGTCGGCCTCGGCCTCATCCTCACCTTCTACATCATGCAGCCGGTCTTCGACCGCATGAACACCGAGGCGATCCAGCCGTATTTCGCCAAGGAGATGACCACGCAGCAGGCGCTCCAGACCGGCGCGGAGCCGCTCAAGCAGTTCATGCTGAAACAGACGCGGGTCTCCGACATCGAGTTCTTCCTCGAGCTCGCGCGCATGGGCCCGACGCGTGCCGGCGAGCTGCCGATGCGCATCGTCGTGCCGGCGTTTGTCATGAGCGAGCTGCGCAATGCCTTCCAGATGGGGTTCCTCGTCTTCCTCCCGTTCATCATCATCGACTTTCTCGTCGCGACCACGCTCATGAGCATGGGAATGATGATGATGCCGCCCACCGTGGTGGCGCTGCCGTTCAAGCTGCTGCTCTTCGTCCTCGTCGACGGCTGGTCGCTGGTCGTGCGTTCGCTCGTGGAGAGCTTTCACGTATGAACATCGAGGCCGCCGTCGAAATGTTCCGCTTCACGGTGACGCACGCGCTGCTGCTCGTCGCGCCGATCCTCGTCACCGCCATGGCCGTGGGTCTTGTCGTGAGCCTGATCCAGGCCGTGACCAGCATCCACGAGCAGACGCTCGCCTTCGTGCCCAAGCTCGTCGCCGTCGCCGCCGTCATGCTCGTCTCCGCCCACTGGCTGATGCGCACGCTCATGGAATTCACCGTGCAGGTGGTCAACCGCTTCCCGGAGATCACGCGCTAGCGCCGCGCAGCGGCCCGCTTGAGTTTCAAGTTTAAGTTCAAGAGACGGACCTGACCCCGGCGGCAGCGCCACTTCCACTTCAACTTCTCTCCGATGTTCGACAGCGCCGACATGTTTCTGTGGATGCTCACGACCTTCCGGGCCGGCGCCCTGTTGATCGTGCTTCCGCTCTTCGTCGTGCGCTCGGTGCCGTACACGATGCGCATCGGCTTCGCCTCGCTGCTCGGCTGGATCGTGATGCCCTACGCCACCGGCGTGACGATCTACCCGTCCGGCCTCGTCGAGGTGCTGCTGCTCGTGGCCAAGGAGATCTCGATCGGCCTGCTCATGGGCGTGGCCGTGCGCCTGGTCTTCTTCGCCATCGATATCGCCACGCAGATCCTCTCGGTGGAGATCGGGCTGAGCCCGGCGCCGGAGTTCAACCCGGATGCAGGCGTCTCGGGCAACCCGCTCGGCGCGGGACTCTTCTACCTCGGCCTGCTCATCTTCGTATCCGGCGCCCACTACGCGGTCTTCTACGCCTTCGCGCGCAGCCTCGAGCTCGTGCCGCCCGGGCTGCAGGCCGCGGACAGCGCGTTCGTCGGCACGGTCGTGCGGCACACCGCGCGGCTCTTCGTGCTCGGCCTGCTCATGGCCGCGCCGGTCATGGCGACCAACTTCCTCGTGAACCTGACGTTCTCCGTGCTCGGCCGCGTGGTGCCGCGCATGAACGTGTTCGTCCTGAGTTTCTCCGCGCGCATCGCGGCCGGCATGGCCATGCTCGCGCTCTCGATCGGCCTGATCGCCCACTACATCGTGCAGGAGCTCGAAGGCGCGCCCGAGCTCATGCTGCATTTCCTGCCCTACGCGGTGCGCTGACGCCATGGCCGAGGACAAAGCCAGCAAAACCGAGGAGGCGACGCCGAAGCGCCGGCAGGAGGCGTTCGAGAACGGCCAGTTCCCGCAGTCGCCGGACGTGGCCATCGCGTTCAGCCTCGTCGCGGCGTTCATCGCGCTGCTCTTCGCCGCGCCGGGCGTGGCCGGCCGCGTGATGGAGACGGGCGCCTACATCTTCGGCAACCTCGAGCGCTTCGAGGTCTCGTCCTCAGGACTTCAATACTGGATGCAGCAGGCGATGGCCTACATGGGCTCGCTGGCGTTTCCGATCGTCGCGGCGGCGGTGTTCGCCGGAATCGCGGCGGGCGGGTTGCAGACGGGTTTCCGGCTCACGCCCAAGGTGCTCGAGGTGAAGTGGGACCGGCTCAACCCGGTCGCCGGCTTCCAGCGCGTGATGTCCAAGGATGTGCTGACGCGCTTCGGCATCGACCTGCTCAAGCTGGCAGCCCTCAGCGGCGTGCTGTGGGCGGCTCTGGTGCGCGTCCTCGACGACCCGATCTTCTACACGCCGGTGGCGGTCGTGCACGTGGGCGCGTTCATCGGCGACACCACCCTCTACATGCTCGTGCGCATCGCCATCGCGGTCTCGGTCATCGCGGCGATCAGCTTCTTCTACGCGATGCGCAAGAACCGCACGGACCTCATGATGACGAAGGAGGAGGTCAAGCAGGAGCGGAAGAACCAGGAGATCGACCCGCACGTGAAGGCCGCGCAGCGCGCGCTCGCGCGCCGGCTGCTCCAGCGCCAGATGCTCCAGGCCGTGCCCACGGCCGATGTCGTGGTGACCAACCCGACGCATTTCGCCGTCGCGCTCAAGTACGAGCGCGGGCGCGATCGCGCCCCGGTCGTGGTGGCGCGCGGGCGCGATGTATTCGCGCGCCGGATCAAGGAACTCGCCGCGCGGCACGAGGTGCCGATGGTCGAGAACAAGCCCGTCGCCCGCGCCCTCTTCAAGTACGGGCAGGTCGGCAAGGAGATCCCCGTCCAGCTCTACCAGGCGGTGGCCGAGATCCTCGGCTTCGTCTACCGCACGCACCGCTACTACTTCCACCGCCTCAAGGCCCGCCGCCTGGGCTTCGCCGCATGAGCACCTCCACTCCCCAAACCAAGCGTCGCGGACTCGCCGGCCTGTTCACCAGCGGCGACCTGCTCCTCACCGCCGCCCTCTTCGGCACGGTCGTGCTGATGATCATCCCGGTGCCGGCCGCGGTGCTCGACGTGCTCCTGGCCGCGAGCATCGGCATCTCGCTGCTCATCCTGCTCACGATCATCTACGTGAAGGATGCGCCGGAGTTCTCGAGTTTCCCCACGATCCTGCTCGGCGTGACGCTCTTCCGGCTCGGCCTGAACATCGCGTCGACGCGCCTGATCCTGCTCGACGGTTTCGCCGGCCACGTAATCGACGCCTTCGGCAACTTTGTCGTGAGGGGGAACTACATCGTCGGATCGGTGGTGTTCCTCATCCTGGTCGTGATCAACTTCGTCGTGATCACCAAGGGCGCCGGGCGCATCGCCGAGGTGGCCGCGCGCTTCACCCTCGATGCCATGCCCGGCAAGCAGATGGCGATCGATGCCGAGCTCAATGCCGGCCTGATCGACGAGGGCACGGCGACCAAACGCCGCCTGAAGATCCAGAAGGAGGCCGACTTCTACGGCGCGATGGACGGCGCCTCGAAGTTCGTCCGCGGCGACGCGATGGCGGGCATCGTCATCACGCTGATCAATGTCGTGGGCGGCATCATCATCGGCGTGCTCCAGATGGACCTCTCGCTCTCCGAGTCGCTCCAGAAGTTCACGCTCCTGTCGATCGGCGACGGCCTGGTCTCGCAGATCCCGGCGCTGATCGTTTCGCTCGCCGCCGGCGTGCTCGTGACGCGCACCTCCGACACCGACGACCTCGGCTCCCACATCACGCAGCAGCTCACCGCGTATCCGCGCGCGATGCTCGTGCTCTCCGGCATGCTCGCCGTGTTCGCCATCGTGCCGGGCATGCCGTTCGTGCCGTTCATGGCCACGGCGGCGATCACCGGCTACCTGGGATGGGTGTTGCGCAAGAAACAGGCCGCGCTCGCCGCGACTGCGGCGAGCGAGTCCGCCGCGCCGACCAAGGCCGACGGCACCCGCGCCGGGGCCGCTCCCGCCGGGGCGCCGCAGGCCGCCGGGGCCGCGCCCGCCGCCGCGCCTTCCGCACTCGGCGCGGAGTTCGAGAAACTCATCGAGAGCGAGCCTTTCGCGATCGAGCTCGGCTACAATGTCGTGGCCCTGGCCGACCGCGCGCAGAGCGGCGACCTGCTCGATCGCATCACCGGCGTGCGCAAGACCATCGCCCGCGAGCTCGGGCTGGTCGTGCCGCCCATCGCCGTGCGCGATAACCTGGAACTGGATACGAATGAGTACCGCTTCCTGCTTCGCGGCAAGGAGATCGGCCGCAGCCGACTGATGCCCAAGCGCTGGCTCGCCATGAACGTGGCCGGCAGCAAGGTGCAGCTGCGCGGCATCCCGACGATCGAGCCCGTGTTCGGCATCGACGCGGTGTGGATCGGCGAGGAGGAGCGGAAGTCCGCCGAGATCAACGGCTACTCCGTGGTCGACGCGAGCTCGGTGCTCGTCACGCATCTCTCCGAGGCGCTGCGCCAGCACGCGCACCACCTGCTCACGCGACAGGATGTCCAGGCGCTCGTCGACGTGGTCAAACAGAAGCACCCCACGCTCGTGGCCGAGCTGCTGCCCGACCTCGTGAACATCGGCGTGATCCAGCGCGTGATCCAGAATCTCCTGCGCGAGGGCGTGTCCGTGCGCAACCTGCCGCTCGTGCTCGAGGCCGTGGCCGACTACGCGCACGTCTCGAAGAATCCCGACGACCTTTCCGAGCAGGTGCGCCGCCGCATGGGCGAGTTTTTCGTCTCCGAGCTCGAGTCGTCGCCCGGCGTGCTCGAGGCCGTGACGCTCGACCCGCGCATCGAGCAGCACCTCCTTCAGCGCGTGCAGCGCACGCCCTACGACATCACGCTCACGCTCGACCCGCAGCTCGCGCAGCACCTGCTCAACGACCTGAACACCCGCGTGGCCGACATGACCGCGAAGGGCATGCAGCCGATCCTGGTCACGACCGCCGAGATCCGCCTCGCGTTCAAGCGCTTCTTCGAGCCGTCGCTGCCCAAGCTCATCGTCCTGAGCTACCAGGAGCTGCCCGCGCAGATCGAGATCCGCACCTTCGGCATCGTCTCGCCGCCCGCCGCCGGCATCCGTGGCGTGCCGGCTGCCGCGCCCGCCGCCGTGCCCGCGGCCGCCTGAGCGGTCCGCTGAACCATCACACACAGTCAACTTCTCCGCCCCATGACCCAGGCTCCACGCAAGTCCGACACGCCCGCCACGTCGCCCGCCACCGCCGCGCCGGTGCAGTACCGCCTCGTCGTGCGCTCCGCCGCCGAGGCCGTGCGCCTCGTGCAGGAGCGCTTCGGTGCCGGCGCGAAGGTGCTGGCCGTGCGCCAGATCGAGGCCGGCGGCCTCGGGCGCTTTTTGCAGAAGCCGCGGCTCGAGGTGATCGTCGAGGCCGGCTCCGCCCCGGCCGCCGGGTCGCTCCCGGCCGCCCCGGTGGAGGATTCCGCCGCCGAGCAGCTGCTCGCCGCCTCGCCGGCTCCGGCCGCGTTCGTGCGCCCGGCGTCGGAGCCGCGCGCCGCGTCCGCGGGCGAGACCGCCCCGCGCCGCTCCGTCTCGCTGCTGCGCGCCAGCGGACTCGACGAGACGCTCATCGACCGCGTGCGCGCCGAGACTCCGGATCTCGACTGGGACCGCACCCCGCTGCCCGAGGCGCTCGCGCACCTCGTGGCGTGGTTGAGAAAAAACTACGACCGCGTGCCGCGCCGCCCGGCCGGCCCGCGCCGCGTCTACCTCGGCACCTGCGGGGTGGGCAAGACCACCGCCCTGTGCAAGGCCGTGGCCCTCGACGTGTTCGTCCACGGCCGCAAGCCCGCGATCCTCAAGCTCGACGGCGACCAGCCGAACGCGAGCGACGGCCTCGCGGCGTTCAGCGACGTGCTCGGCGCGCCGCTGCTGCGCTCCGCCACCGAGGTCGAGGAGTTCGACCGGAACAGCCTGCTCTATGTCGACGTCCCGGGCGTCGGCCTCGACGCCCACGCCGAGCACAAGCACCTGGCCGGCATGCTCGACGCCCTGCGCGTCGACACGCGTATCCTCGTCGTGAATGCGGCGAGCGAGACCGAGGTCATCGCCGACTCCATCGAGATGGGCCGGGCCTGCGGGGCCACGCACGTCGTCTTCACGCACCTCGACGAGGTGCGGCGCCCGGGCAAGCTCTGGCGCTTCGTCCTGCAGGGCGGCCTGCGCACGCTTTTCCTCAGCGCGGGGCCGAGCCCGGCCGGCGAGATCGAGGAGGATGTCTTCGGCGCGCTGCTGGCGCGCACCTTCCCGCGCGGGCTCGCGCAGGGTGGGGCGGGTGAGGGAGGTCGCGCATGAAGTTTCTCATGGCCATGGGCGGCTTCGCCGCCTTCGCCGCGGTGGGTGTGGCCGGCGTCGTCGTCGGGCGCGATCCCGGCCGCATCCTCATGGAGTCGGCGATCGCCGCGGTCATCGCCGCGATGCTCGCCCGGTGGTTGTACGGACTCTTCGCGCGTTCGGTGAACGCGTCCGTAGAGGAAAGGCGCAACGCGCAGATTCAGGAGGCCACGGCCGAAGCGATGAAGAAGGCGGCCTCGGCGGGCCCGAAATCGTAAACCGGGTGCGCGCCATGAAGGACTTCCGCCAAGGGTCTCACCGGAAACTGCACGCCGCCCCTGCGGCACTTTGCGCCGCGTCTGAAGGAACTTTCTGCCTGCACTCCGGAGCCCGGATCATGGAGGAAAATACTCAAACCTGTTTAACTCACTGTAATAAAAACGGTTACCAAGAGATGATTCTTGCTGGCATCGCCACTGCTTTTACAAGCCCGTAGACGTGAAACCGGCACGGATCGCCACTTCCCATCACCCGCTGATTCCCTGGCCTGCGGCGTGTCTGGCGGCGACGAGACGCTCCGGATGACACGTCCACCCGTCCCACCCAATCCAATCCCTGGAATCGCTCGAGGATCCATGAAGCACGCCGATCGACCCGCCGCATCCACCGAAGTCCCTGCCAGCCGCTCCCGCGTCGCCAAGGCATACAAGAAGGCCACCGCCACTCCGCCCGAATCCCAGGAAGAGCTCCTCCAGCTCTACCTGCCCATCGTGAAATCGATCGTCGCCCGCATCAAAATCAACCTGCCCCCCCACATCGAGGAGGAGGACCTCTACTCCGTGGGTCTCGCGGGCTTGATCGCGGCGCTCAAGAAGTACGATCCGACGCAGAAAAAATCCTTCGGCTCCTACGCGGCCATGCGCATCCGCGGCGCGATCCTCGATGAGCTGCGCCGCATGGACTGGATGCCGCGCAACGCCCGCACGAATTTCAAGCGCCTGCGCAAGACGGTCGAGGAACTCGAGCAAAAGCTCGGCCGCCCCGCCACCGAGGATGAGGTGCGCGGCGAGCTCAAGCTCTCGCCCCAGGAGTACGAGGAGCTCATGGACGAGGTGCGCCCGATCAGTTTCCTGCCCCTCGACCACAGCCCGAGCGGCGAGGACGGCGACGATACCAACCTCTACGAGGTCATCGCCGACGAGACCCTCACCACCGTCACCGACAAGATGGAGAAGGACGAGCTCAAGGTCCTCGTGGCCGAGCGCATCAACCAGCTCCCCGAGGTGCCGCGCAAGGTGCTCGCGATGTATTATTACGAGGACATGCGCCTGGCGGAAATCGCCGCGGTCTTCGGCCTCACCGAGTCACGCATCTGTCAGATCCATTCCCAGGCCGTGCTCAGCCTGCGCACGTATCTGACGAACATCATGCACAAGTAAGGGTGCGACTTCTGCCATGCTGATTCTCGTCGGATTCGTGATCGTCCTCGCAGCCACCCTCGGTGGCTTCGTGTACGCGGGCGGACACCCGTTGGTGCTCATGCACCTGTCCGAATTCATCGTGATCGGCGGAATCGCGGTCGGAATTCTCGTCATCGCCAGTCCGGCGAAGGTGTTGAAAAACACGCTGCACGCGATCCAAGTCGCCCTCAAGGGCGCCTTGCCCGGGCGCGACGACTACATGGATCTGTTCAAGATCCTCTATGAGCTGTTCATGACCGGCAAGAAGAGCGGCCTCATCGCCCTCGACGAGCACGTCTCCAATCCGGAAAACAGCGCGATCTTCCGCAAGTACCCGCGGTTTCTCGCCCACGAGCACCGCATGTCCTTTCTCTGCAACGGGCTCAAACCGATCATCGACGGCAAAATCAAGCCCGACCAGCTTCAGCCACTCCTCCAGGCCGAGATCGATACGAAGGAGCACGAGGGCCACGCGCCCATCTCCATGCTTCAGCTCGTCGGCGACTCGCTGCCCGGCGTCGGCATCATCGCCGCCGTGCTCGGCATCATCAACACGATGAACGCCATCTCCGAGGGCCCGGAGGCCGTCGGCGAAAAGGTCGCGGCCGCGCTCACCGGCACGTTCCTCGGCATCCTCGGAGCCTACGGGTTCATCAACCCGCTGGCCAACCGCATCAAGTTCAACGAGGAGTTCGAGACGAAGTATTACCAGGCGATGGCGACGGCGATCTCGTCGTTTGCCCGCGGCCTCGCGCCGATCATGGCGATCGAGATCGCGCGCCGCAGCCTCGACGAGTCGCTCGTGCCGCCGGCCGACGAACTCGAGCACGCGCTCAAGGCCGCGCTCTCCGCGAAGTAGGGCTCCCGCGATGGCCAAGAAGAAACACGAGCACCACGGTGGCGCGTGGAAGGTGGCGTACGCCGACTTCGTCACCGCCATGATGGCGCTGTTCATGGTGCTGTGGATCTCCGCGCAGGATCAGGAGATCCTCATCGCGACTTCGCGCTATTTTCAGAACCCGTTCGACTCGCCCATGGACAACTCCGCCGGCGTGCTCACCGCCGGCGCCGGCGAGGGCAACGCCCAGGGCCCCGCGCCCGACGAGAACAGCGAGTCCTCGCTCAACGAGGTGACGCTGCTCAACAAGCTCGCCCGCGACTTTTACCGCATGCTCGCCGTCGAGGACACGCAGACGAACACGCCCGTCGACATCACCGTGACCAACGACGGTCTGCGCGTGATCGTCTACGACCGCGCCGACCGCCCCGTCTTCAAGCAGGACTCCGCCGAGTTCACCGAATGGGGCACATTCGTGGTGGAAAACCTCGCCTGGGTGCTCGCGCAGCGTCCGTTCGCCGTGCGCATCGACGGCCACGTCGCCGCCGGCTACGAGGCTCCACGTCCTGAATACAGCGGCTGGGAGCTCACCGCCGACCGCGCCAACGCCATGCGCCGCGGCCTCCAGCACTTCGCCGTGCCCGCCGACAAGTTCGAGCGCGTGACCGGCTTCGCCGACACGGTCCCCCTGCCCGGGAAGCCGCCGACCAGCAACGCCAACGACCGCGTCGAGATGAGCCTCGTGCTCGTCTCTCCGATCAAACGCGCCGGATCCTGAGTCCCGCCGCCTCCCGCGCCCGACCTCCGATGGAAGACTTTCTCAAAGGCCGTCCCGTCCTCGACCCGAAGAGCGCGCTCGTGCTCGCCGCCGAGCCCAAGCCCGTGGTCTCCGCGATCAAGCCGCCCGCCGCTTCGGCCACGCCGCCCGGCGCGAGCCCGTTCGGCGCGTTGCGCCGCGACCCCGCCGCTCCGGGTGCTCCGGCCGCCGCCGCCCCCGGAAAGACTCCCGCCGCCCAACCTCCCGGCACCGAGAACCTCGTGCCCGCGACCCAGGCCCTCCCGCAGAATCTCAAGGGCGAGCACGGCACGAAGGTGCAGACGATCGTCGAGCGCGGCCGCGTCGTGAAGATCATCGTCACCTGCACCTGCGGCAAGGTGACCGAGATCGCCTGCCAGTACTGAGCCGGACACACGCGGTCCGAGGTGGTCGGCCGTGTCCCACGGCCGGATCGCGCCGCCCTGCGATACAGACTCGTAGGCCGCCCGCTCGCGGGCGCCCGTGCACGTCGCGTGCCGATTCGTCCGATTCGCCGCCGCTCACATCCGCGCGAGCAGCGCCGGCAGTTCGCGCAGCGACGCGATCTGGAAAAACCGCGCTGCCTGCGCGGGGTCCTGCGGCGGCTCGGCCCGCTCGGCCTGCCACGTGATCCGATACGGCACGTAGACCGCGCGCCCGCCCAGGTCGAGAACCGGGAGGATGTCTGACTTCAGCGAGTTGCCCACCATCAGGAACTGCTCCGGCGCGATGCCGTGGCGGGTGAAGACGCGCTGATAGACTCCCGTGTCCTTCTCCGAGAGGATCTCCACATGCGCGAAGTGCGGCTCGAGCCCGCTCTTGCGCAGCTTGCGCTCCTGGTCGCGCAGGTCGCCCTTGGTCAGCAGCACGAGCCGGTAGCGTCGGGAAAGTTCGGGTACGACCTCCGCCGCGCCTTCGAGCAGCTCCACCGGGTGCGCGAGCATGCCCTTGGCGAGATCGAGGATCGCACGGATCTCCTCGCTGCTGATCTGCCCCTGCGTCATGGCGATCGCCGTCTCGATGGAGGAGAGCGCGTGCGACTTGATGCCGTAGCCGAAGAGCTCGAGGTTGCGCATCTCCGTGGCGAAGAGCGTGCGCTCGACCGTCTCGGCGTCGTGCCAGCGCGAGAGCAGCGCGCAGTAGCGCCGGTGGGATTCCTCGAAGATCGACTCGTTGTGCCAGAGCGTGTCGTCGGCGTCGAAGCCGAGGACGGTGACCGGTGCGGCGGAACTCATGCGCCGAACCATGCGCGCCTGCGCGCCGCGCGAAAGCGGATTGTGCGAGACGGTGGCGCTGGAGCCTGGCCTGCACGCCGCTCGTCCACGCTTCATCGGTGGGGCGGGTTCTCCGAACCCGCCGCGAGGACGCATCGAGGAA
>Ga0315910_10000957_pt1 | contig 27146 bp, 16 predicted proteins | sample EdamamesoilMG_FD_204470 | JGI IMG/M metagenome (GOLD analysis project Ga0315910, IMG submission 204470) | Garden soil microbial communities collected in Santa Monica, California, United States - Edamame soil | ecosystem: Environmental > Terrestrial > Soil > Garden | place: USA: California... | reverse complement strand
GTAGTCGCTCGCGCCGATCGGAATACGGCCGAAGGTGAACTTCGCGCCGTCGACCGCGTCGAACAGAAGCCTGATCGCCCGCTCACGATCGGCGGCGCTCAGCTGGCTGAGCGCTTCCCACCCCTTCTCGTTGAAGGTTCCCCCGAAGCCGCTGATGGTCTGGAGCGGCGAGCCGTCGTTCACGGTGACCTCGGCGTTGCCGCTCGTCACCTCGGTGAGCATCCCCGTCTGCCAGTAGGCGTTTTGTGCGGAGGTGATCAGCTGTGGCTCGGGGACCGAGGGGCCACCCGCCGTCGCGCCCGTGCCGCCCGTGCCGCCCGGCGAATCGCCACCGGCGTTGCCGACGCCACCGGAAGCGACCCCACCCGTGCCCGCGGCGTCCGTTCTACCTGCGCCCGCGGGGATCGTTCCGCCCGCGCCCGCGGGTCCGACTCCGCCGGTACCCCCGCCGTCCGTTCCACCGGCGCCCGCTGGACCCGCGCCGCCGACGCCCGCAGCGTTCGCCCCTCCGCTCCCAGGCGGAGCACCGCCGGTCGCGACACTCCCACCGCTCCCACCGGTTCCTGTACCCGCCGAACCGCCACCGACGGAGCCCGCGGTGCCGCCCATGCTCGGGCCGACTCCACCCATCGAGCCACCGGCCCCGCCGGGGCTCGCGCTGCCGCCGCTCGCGTCCTCATCGTCCGCGTCCGTCGCTTCCAGGCTGCAGGCAGCTGCAAGAAGCAGAAAAGAAAAACCGATGATCGGTCGTCGTAGGCTATTCATCGCGAGATCCTGCTGCCGTGGGATCCGCGTGCGCGCCGGATCCTCGCATGCCCAGGTAATTCCCACTCCGCGGACCGGCGATCAGATCGATCGCGCCGTTCCCGCGAGACGGTAGAATTGTCGGGGCTAACAGGGGCCTGGAAACGCTTGAAAAGCGCCCCGCCGGACCTACTTCACGGGTTCGAGCATGCGGCAGCCCGGGCAGCCGCTGTTGCCGACGGGGCCGATGTCGCAGTGCTCGGGCTCCTGGACGATGCCGTCGCCACAGAACGGCCCGAGCTTGCACCCGGCGTCGCACTCGCCGTACCCGCCGTCGTTGATGCCGTCGTCGCACTCTTCGCCGAAGCTCAGGATGCCGTCGCCGCAGATCGCGGTGCAGTCGCTCGGCGTCGACTCGAAGCCCGATAGCGTCAGGCGGAACGACGAGCCATACACCTTCCTCTCGGCCTGGAAGACCACGATCTTGTAGACGTTGCCCGCGGTGAGGCCGAAATCGGCCGCGGACTGGGCGTTGATCGTGACCGAGCCGTCCATCGGCACGTGGATGCCGCCGAGGTCCACCGCGAGGTGGCCGTTGACGAACACGAACACGTCGTCGTCACCCGTGAAATCGAGCCGTGCGTTGGTGTCGGCCTCGTAGCGGAACCAGTACTGCACTTCACTCGTGAACGAGAAGTTGTGCAACTTACCACCCGGCTCGTCGGGCCACCCGTTGAACCCGTACTGCAGGGGCATCTTGGCGATGGACCCGGGCACGCTGGTCGGCCCTGTCACGCTGTCGACCGGAAAGAACGTCGGGGTTCCGTCGTACGCCACGATCATGCCGCCCGTGCAGTACTTGGACGGATCGTAGCTGCAGGGCAAGCAGCCGGCGACGCACGTGGCGACCTGCCCGTCGAAGTTCGTCTGGCACTCGGTGTCGCAGGCAGTCGCCGCAGCGGTGAGGGCTTCAACCTCGGCCTGGAGATCGGCGATCTGCGTCGTCAGGGCGGCAATCTCGTTTTCGAGCTGGGCAATCGCATTCGGGTCCGGGTTGGCCTCGGCCTGGCGCTGCGCGAGCTGCATCTCCTTCTGCGTGAGCTCGTTCTGCCGCTGCATGAGCGTGTCCCCGCGAGAGCGGACCATGTCATGGTCGGGCCGACACACGTTGTCGCACTGGAGCGAGCTCCGCACGCGCTCCGAACAGCCGGGAGTGCAGGTCTCGGGGCTGGTGGCGTTGTTGACCTGCTGCTCCTGACCACCCGCCGGCGCCACGGTTCGCAATAGCTGCTCGCCGTTCGCGCCGTAGCGGTTCACGTAGCCGCCCATCATGTTGTCGTACAGGGTGAGCGTGCCGACGACGCGGACCGATCCGTTGCCGTCGCGGAACCACTGCGCGAAAGAATCGGCCGACGCGATGCACGCGTTCATCGGAGCTCGCCCGAAGACCGGACGCCCTTCGGCATCGAGCCGATCCTGGGCGATACCCGGGACGATGAGGCTTTCTGGGTCGATGCCGGGCGTGTCCGCGCTGTCTTCGGGGATGCCGCACGTCGTGTCGGGATAGGCGGGCCAGCCGAAGTCGGGAAAGTCTTCCGGAAAATCGCGGAAGATGGCGGGGACCCGAAGCACGCACTCGCCGTTCACCCGCTCGCAGAGGGCGGTCTGGTTGCAGGTGAAACCCGCTTCCTTCACGCAGGTCGAGGAGCAGCCGTCGCCGTCGATCGTGTTGCCGTCGTCGCAATCCTCGTTGATCAAAAGGCCGTCGCCGCACTCGGACGTGCACGACTCGCCCTCGCAGTTCGGCTCGTTCAGACACAGCGAGGAGCAGCCGTCGAACGGCGTGTCGTTGCCGTCGTCGCAGCTCTCGGCGCCCTCGACCATGCCGTTGCCGCACTCGGCGTCGGTGCAAACGCTGGGCGCCCCTTCACACTTTTTCCCGAGCTCGATGCGGCATCGCTCCGAGCAGCCGTCGCCGGGGACGAGATTGCCGTCATCGCAGCGTTCACTCTGAGCAACGACGCCGTCGCCACAGCGAGCGATCTCTCGACAGGCTTCGCCCGGGTTCGCGCAACTGAAACCGCGCTCGACCTGGAGACAGTTCTCGGCGCAGCCGTCACCGGACGCGATGTTCCCGTCGTCGCAGGCCTCGTCCGACGTCAGGTTGCCGTCGCCACAGCCCGGAGGTGTCGGCTGATTCACCGGATCGGGCGAGATGCTCCCGGCGCTCCCACCGGTGCCGATGAGCGCACCCGTGCCGCCGGTCCCGATACCGCCGCCCACACCGCCCGTTCCGGGACCGGTCCCAGCGAACCCGTCCTCGTTCGGATCAGTGCCCCCGGCGCTGCACGCGCTGATGAGCAACCCAAGAATCAGAACGGAGGAGAGACGAGAAGAAAGATCGGAGTTTCGCATGGCCGTCATCTCGGATTCGGTCGCCCATTTTGTGACACGGGGAGACCCGGGAAGCCATGGGCAACGGGGTTTGGCCGGGAGTCTGCGCTTTCAGTTTCTCGCTAATTCTTCGCGCTGGCTGTGGGGGCCGCAGGCCGCGGTGCCCAGGGCGGATTCCGCCAGCGGCGTTGCTAGCGGGGTGCCCAGCAAACCGGGGGGGCCCGCGCAGCCCGGCTCACGCCACGCGGAAGATTTCCCGTGATCCTTCGAGCCCCTTGAGCTCGTGACTGCCGGTCGTCTGGAGCGAAATGCCCGAGCCGACGAGCAGGTCGCGCGTCGTCCAGGAGACGAACACCTCGCCGCTCCCAGCAAGGCCCATCACGCGTGCCGCCGCGTGCACGGCGACGCCACGCGCATCGTCATTCATCAACTCGACCTCGCCAGTGTGGCACCCAACGCGGATGTCGAGGCCCTGAGCGCGGGACGCCAGGATCATTGCCTGCCCGCAACGAACCGCGCGCGAAGCGCTGTCGAAGGCAGCCAGGATGCCGTCGCCGGTCGTCTTCAGCTCGCGGCCGCGGTGTCGCTCCAGCTCGGGCCGCATGGCCGCATTGTGCTCGAGCAGCATCTCGCGCCAGGCGGCGTCGCCGACGCGCGCGAGCACAGCCGTCGAACCGACGATGTCGGTGAACACGAGGGTCGCCACGACACCGCCTCCGAGCTCGTTCGGCGCGACACCGAACGTGCGCGCACCGCTGAACTCGACGCCGAGGTACGCCTGGTCACCGACCACCCACGCGTCGTGGCCGGGCGGGATTTCGTAGGCGTCGCCGGCGCGGATATCGAGCGTCGTTCCGTCCTTCATCACGACGTGGAGGTGACCCTCGATACAATACCCAACGTGGGTGTGCTGGCAGTGGTCGGTCCCCACGATCGGCTGGACGGCGGTCGACCACTTCCAGCCCGGCTCCATCCGGTATTCTCCGATCACGGTCTGGTCGAGCGCGACGATCCGCAGCGTGCCGTGCGGAAAACGGCGTGTCTCCTCAGGTTCCGCGAAACTCCGGCGCTGTAGTCGGGGCATGGCTCTCGTCGGTGACCGTCGACGTTAACACGGGCCGTGCTCGGACCGGGAGCGCACCGCTCACCGGGATCGGGGTAGACTGCCCGAGAGGGAGGCCCGCCGTGCGCGCCAGACTGAACCCACTCTCAGCGGCCCTCGCCGCCGTTCTCCTCACCGCCGTCGGCTGCGCGCGGGCCAAGGCTCCCTCCACCGTCGAACCCGAGTCTCGCGCGCCCCGCCCTGACGCATCATCGGCAGTCGCGAGCGCCGATGCGTCGAGCCCACCCGCCGATCCGTCGACCCCACCCACCGCTCCGCCACCGCCCGCCACCGGTCCGGCACTCTTGCTCGTCGCCGGCACGCTGTTCGGCGCCGGCAACGTCGACGGGCCCGCGACGAGCGCGCGCTTCGATCAGCCGTGCGACGTCGAAAACGACGGGCAAGGGAACCTCTACATCGCCGACTCGGCGAACCACACGATCCGGAGGCTCAGCATCGCCGCGGGGACCGTCAGCACCTTCGCCGGCGCGCCCGGTGAGCCCGGCAGCGCGGACGGCGTCGGGCCACGAGCTCGGTTCTACCTGCCGTGCGGGCTCGCCAGCGATCACGCCGGCAACCTCTACGTTTCCGACACGGCAAACCACACGATCCGACGCATCGACACCGCTTCGGGTGCCGTCAGCACCCTCGCGGGGGCACCCGGCAAGTTCGGCCGCGACGACGGCGTCGGCGGAGCAGCGCGGTTCGCGTCTCCGGCCGGCCTTGCGCTCGATCGCAAGAAGGACCTCTACGTCGCCGACAGCGCCAACAACATCATCCGCAAGATCACGCTCGCCACGGGCGCAGTGAAAACCATCGCCGGCTCGGCTCCGGGCTCCGGCATTGCCGACGACGTTGGGCCACGCGCCAGCTTCTTCTCGCCCAAGGACGTGGCGAGTGACCAAAAGGGAAACCTGTACGTCACCGACCAGGGGAACGGCACGATTCGAAAGATCGTGCTCGCGACGGGGTCGGTGTCGACGCTGGCCGGCATGGCGAGGGAGCAGAGGGTCGTGGATGGGCGCGGCAGCACGGCGCGCTTCGGCGGTCCACATGGGCTCGCTATCGACAAGAGCGGGGCGCTCTACGTCGCGGACTACACGGTGCGCCGGATCGACCCGAGCACGGGCGACGTGACCACCATCGCCGGCACGCCGGGCAGCGCCACGAGCGCTGACGGAACGGGACCCGCTGCCGGCTTCGATGGCCATCGGGGCATGACGCTCGACCAAAACGGCCGGCTCTACCTGGCAGAGGCCAACAAGGCGAGGATCCGCAGGGTCGATGTGGCGACGGGCGCCGTCACCACATTCGCGGGTCCACCGGCCACTCCCAAGATCTCCGAGGTGCGTCCGCTGTCCGCGTTTGCGGCGCCGTTCGGACTCGTGCCGGACGAGAAGGGCAACCTGTTCGTGGCGGATGCCAACGCGAACACGATCGAACGGGTCGAGCTGGCGACGGGCAAGGTGGAGACCCTGGCGGGCACCCGCTTCGAGAGCGGGAAGAAGGACGGCGACGGGCCCGCGGCGCGATTCTACGTGCCGTTCGACCTCGTCTACGACGGCGGAAACCTCTACGTGGCGGACGCCGGGAACGGGTGGATCCGAAAGGTCGCCGTCGCCACCGGCAAGGTGACGACCTTTGCGGGTTCGACCAGTGGGTCCAATGACGGCCCGGGTGCGAAGGCGAAGTTCGACAATCCGCGCGGGATCGCGCGGGACTGGCGCGGGCACCTCTACGTCGCGGATTCGAACAATCACGCGATCCGCAAGATCGTGATCGCAACGGGCGTCGTGTCCACGCTGGCCGGACACACCTTCGTGTCGGGGGACGCGGACGGCACCGGGAACATGGCGTATTTCAACTTCCCGACCGGGCTCGCCGCGGACGAATCGAACCTGTACGTCGCGGATTCGTTCAGCCACACGATCCGGCGCGTCGAGCTCAAGAGCGGGGAGGTGACGACCCTCGCGGGGACGGCCGATCAGAAGGGTAGCGCCGACGGTGTCGGCAAGGACGCGCGGTTCGACGGCCCGCAGGGTCTTGCCGTCGATCGCGCGGGCAACCTGTTCGTCACCGACAGCGAAAACCACACGCTGAGAAAGATCACGCTCGCGACGGGGGCGGTGACGACGGTGGTCGGCTCCCCGAAGCGGAAAGGCGTGCAGCTCGTTGCCTTGCCCGCCTCGCTCGGGACGCCGAAGCGCCTGGCGTTCTTGCCCGGCGGGGAGCTGCTCCTGAGCGACGAGCTCGCGGTGCTGAAGGCGCGGTTCTGAGCCGTGGCGACGCCGTGAAGGACCCCGCGATGTCCCGTCCAATCCTCGCTTGCGTCGTCGCACTGTGCACCGCGCTCGCCTGCCGTTCCAACGAGCCGACGCCCGCTCCGAAGCCGCGGCCTGCGACACCGGCGAAAACCGCGCCCGTGATCGCACCCCCCGTCGCACAGCCGAGGGTCACCAAGGAGCAAGTGACGAGCGTCGTCGAACGGTGGCGCGCGGCCCAGGTAGAGAGCAACTTCGACGCCTACAGCGCGCTCTACGCGCCGACCTTTCACGGCATCAAGCGCGCCGGGAACAAGACCTCGCGCTTCGATCGCACGGGCTGGATGAAGGACCGCCGCGAGATGTTTCGCCGCGACATGAAGGTCAGCGTGAGCGACGTGAGGGTCTTCACGGGCGCGCGCTCCGCCTTCGCCACGTTCGTCCAGGATTGGTCGACGCCGCGTTTTCACGACGTCGGTCCGAAGCGCCTCGAGTTTGCGCTGTTCGCGGGCAAGCTCCTGATCACGAGCGAGGAGATGCTCGAGTCGACGGCAGCCGCCGTCGGGGTGAAGGCGCCCGCTCCGGAGGAGCTTTCGTTGCTGTGGCCGCTCCGCCGTGGCTTCGGCGCCGTACTGAAACACGGACCGATCGAGACTCGCGGCGTTGCGCGCAAGGTCGTGATGTCGAAGGATCCCTCCGATTTCCTGCTCGAGAAGGAGGTGACGGAGGCGGCGACCAAGCCGTTCGAAAGCCTGCGCGGGCGTGCGCTCGACCTCTACGACGCGAACGGCGTCGCCTGTTCGACGAGCGTCACCGCCTTTCGGGCCATCGGCGGGTTCACGACCTGGGACGAAAGGGAAGCGGCGGACGCGGTCTGGGAAGCGATCGGAGAGCCCTACCTCGTCGCCGTGGTCGAACCCGTGGATCCGCAGTGCAAGACCGCTCTCTGGGCTCGCGCCAGCGACCTACCGAAGCCCACCGTGCTCCGTCCGCGGGAGCTCACCCCGACGGAGTCGGAGCTCGCGAGGCTTGCGCTGCGAAAGACGACCACGTCGGTCGCGACCCAGGCGAGCTACGCCGGGTACCGGACGGCGAACAACGACGCTCAAGCTCCGCCACGCTGGGAGGCACTCGAACCGGAAGAGTGGGGCGCGCTCGCCTTCGTTCACCCGACGACGAACCAGACGTATGTCGCGGCCGAGCTTTTTGCGGGCCCCGGGTGCGAGGCCTTCACCGGCTACGCGCTCGGTTTTTTCAAGGTGGCGACGCCCGACTGGCTGGATCTGACGGGCAACGGGAATCCCATGACGCTGTTTCCGGTCCGGCCGCTCTTCGGCATGAGGCCCGTGGCGGCGGTGGCGCTCGAACCGGGAGGGCGCCTTTTCATGGTCGGGCAAGACGTGATCTACACGGACTCGGGGGCGGGCTTTGCGCCGCTCCTCACCATCGGACGGATGCGGACGACGTGCAGCTGTTGACTCGGGCAGGGTTCGTTCTCCTCGCCGCCGGCGCGCTTGCCGGCTGCGCGAGGAGCGGGCTCGGCTATCTCGACGCCGATCAAGGCGGGGCGGGGGCAGCCGGGCGCGGGGCGACCGGAGGGGACGGTGGGCGCGGAGGATCCGGCGGGGGATCAGGAGGGACCGGGGGCGTCGCCGGCAAGTCGGGCGTGGGTGGCGGCTCCGCGTCGGGTGGCAGCGCGGGGATTTGTTGTTTCTTCGGGGGAGGAACGGGCGGGACCCCGGGAGGCGGGAGCGCGGGAGGCGGGATGGGCGGAGTCGCCGGGCGGCCGGTGGATCCGGAGCTCCCTGTGCCGACGCTGCGGTTGCCTGAAAACGGTCGTGCGACTGGCAGCGTTTGGTCCGAGCGAGCGCGCCGCCCGCGCTTCGTGTGGGACACGGTGCCCGGAGCCACCTACGAGATCGAGGTCGACGACAGCTGCATCTTGAACGGTTTTCGGGACTGCGATTTTCCGAGCCCCGTGTGGGTAGAGCGCGATCTCATCGAGCCCGAGAGCTCGGCGCCCATCGCTCTACCGGTGAGCGATACTGCGCCGGTCGGCCGCCGCTACTTCTGGCGTGTGCGCTCGTGCACCAGCACGGCCTGCTCGCCGTGGTCGGCGGTGCGTTACGTCGACGTCGGCCGCCAGAAGAGCGACTTCGACGGCGACGGCTATGCGGACGTGGTCCTCGCCAACGTGGGGGACAGCGCACCCCGGCACGGTCGCGTCTTCGTGGGTTTCGGGCCGTTGCCGTCGGCCCGCTCGCTCGTGCTCGAAGAGGCGCCGATGCCAGAAATCCAGGACCGCTTCGGGCAAGTCGCCGAGCCACTCGGTGATCTCGATGGGGACGGATTCGCGGATCTCCTGGTGACCGCCTCCGGTGAGCCCATGGGTCCGAATCACGCCCTCGTCTACTTCGGGAACGAGGACTTCGGGGGTTCGACGGGGCCAGAGATCCTCCGCTTGGACGGCGACCCGAACGCTCTGTCGTTCGGCTCCGTGGTGATCCCGGCCGGTGACGTCGACGCCGAAGGGCAGCAAGACTTCGTGGGCGGTGATCGGTCGCTGTGGCTCTTTCGGGGGGCTTCGCGCGACGTGAACGTGTCGGAAGTCCCGTTCCTGAAAACTGGAGAATACGTCGGGCACCTGTCTGCCGGCGACGTGAACGGCGACGGCTACTCCGACCTCCTCGCCGGCAACCTGCTGGTGGGTGATGGGGATTTCCGCGCGAGATACGGCTTCTTGCCCGGGGGGGACGCCGGATTCGGCGAGGCGACGGACCTGCTGGAGACGGTCAGCCCCTTCACCGTCATGAGCGACGTGAACGGCGACGGCTTTCGAGACCTCGGCTTCGCCTACAGCGTGGGAAACGATCCGATCCAGAACCGCATCGACGTGAGCTACGGCGCCGATCCTCCGGTTGCCGACGTGTCGGTGAGCTGGGGTGGAGGCATGGTCCCGGGGCCGGACACCGGCAGTTACGGCGAACTCTCAGCGCCGATCGCGGCGGGTGACGTGAACGGCGACGGTCTCGACGACGCGCTCGTCGGCCTCTCGTGGCACATCTCGGATCTCGTTCAGGTGAATCTGTACCTCGGGGGCGCCGGCTCGCGGAGCTTGCCCGACGCCGTCTATGGGGTGCGCAGGGGTCCCGTCCTTTTTATCTCGACCGGTATTCCGAAGGCGCCGGGCGACGTGAACGGCGACGGCTTCGACGACGTCTTCGTGACCGAGGACTTCAACCACACCGGCGCGCTATTTTTCGGCGGGCCCGAGCTCGACCCGACGCCCGACGACGAGATCCAGCTGCTGTAGGCTTCGAGCTAGCTCGCCACCGCGCTGGCGTTCCCGTTGCGCGGGAGCTCGAACCAGAAGCTGCTGCCGTTCGGCTCGATCGGGTCCACGCCGATGACACCGTGGTGGGCCTGCACCGCCAGCTTACAGAATGCGAGGCCAAGCCCGGCCGAGTGGTAGCGGTTCTGCTGGCGCACCGTGAGGTTCCCGAATTTTTCGAAGATCTTCTGTCTCGCTTCCGGCGGTACTCCCGGCCCTTGATCCGAGACGGTGACGCGCGCCATTTCGTCGCGAGCGAGCACGGAGAGGCGGACCGCCGTGCCGGCCGGTGTGTGTTTGATCGCGTTGTTGAGCAGGTTCTCGACGATGCGCCGGACCAGGGGGCCGTCGCAGGCGACGGGCGTTCGGCCGGCGATGTCGACTTCGATCGAGCGACCCCGCTCGAACCCTTTGAGCGATGCTGCGACGGCGGCAGCCAGGTCCCCGAGATCGCACTCGACCAAATGGAGCGGAAGCTTGCCTTCCTCGAGGCGACTCACGTCGAGCAGATCGTTGGCCATCTTCGCGAGGGTCTGCGTGCCTTCGAGAGCGGCCTGCAGATCACCGGCCGCGTCCGGCCCCAGCTTGTCGCACTCTTCTTTCAAGAATTGCAGATGGCCGGCCAGGACGGTCAGCGGCGAGCGCATGTCGTGAACCACCATGTGGACCAGATCTTCACGCAGCTGCTCGAGCTCTCGCAGCTTGGCGTAGCTTCGCCGAAGCTCGACGTTGGCATTCCTGAGCTCGAGGTGTGTCCGGACCCTGGCTTGCACCTCTTCGAGGTGAAACGGCTTGGTGACGTAGTCGACGCCGCCAACGTCGAAGGCCTTCACCTTGTCGGTGATGTCGCTCAGCGCCGTCAGGAAGATGACGGGGATGTCCTTGAGCTGGGCGTTGGCTTTGAGGCGCCTGCACACCTCGTAGCCGTCCATCTCCGGCATGGAGATGTCGAGCAGCACCAAGTCCGGTGGGTAGTGCTCAGCCGCCTTGAGTGCTTGGGCGCCGCTCGTCGCCGGTCGCACCTCGTAACCTTGGTGCTCGAGGATCCCGGTCAAGAGGCGCAGATTGTCCGGAGTGTCGTCGACGACCAGCACGTTGGCGAAGGCTTTGGCGTCCGTCATCGTCCCCGCAGGCTCTGCACCCTCCAGGATAGCCGGGCTTTTGGTCCCGTGGCGAGCCCTCACGGGTTCCAGCTAGACCGTGATATTGTTCCCCTTCGCTTTCGAGGACGGATGGCTAAGGCGACTGGGACCACGGGAACGGGACCCCTCACGGGCTTTGCCAAGCCGCGCGTGTTGGTCGCGGACGACGACGAGGCGGTTCGCGCGCTGATCGTGAGGGCGCTCACGGCTGCCGGCTACGAGGTGCTGACGGCCGCTAACGGACGCCTGGCCGTCGAGCTGCTCGAGAGGACACCGGTCGACGCCGTGGTGAGCGACATCTCGATGCCGGAGCTGACGGGGATCGAGATGCTGCGCGCGATTCGCAGTCGTGACCCGGACGTCCCGGTCATCCTCGTCACCGGCTCGCCCGACGTGCAGACGGCGATCGAAGCCGTGAGGCTGGGAGCGCTCCAGTATCTGACGAAGCCGGTCAATCTCGACGAGCTCAAGCGCGTGTTGCAGCGCGCCGTCCGCCTGGGTCGCATCGCGCACCTGAAGCAGGAGGCACTCACGCTGCTCAGCGACGGAGCCATGGGCGGCGGTGACCTCCTGGCCCTCGAGGCGAGCCTCGATCGCGCGCTCGGTTCGCTCTGGATGGCCTATCAGCCGATCGTGCGGTCCAACGACGGAAGTCTCTTCGGCTACGAGGCCTTGTTGCGGAGCGGCGAGCCCAGCTTGCCTCATCCCGGCGCCGTCCTCGACGCGGCCGAGCGGCTGGATCGGCTACCCGAGCTGGGCCGTGCCGTGCGGGCGGCAGCGGCCGGTCCGATGCCTTCCGCGCCTCCGGACGTGCTGCTGTTCGTCAACTTGCACTCGCGCGACCTGTTGGACTCGGCGCTGCTGGCGGACGACGCGCCGCTTTCGGCCATCGCCCACCGCGTCGTCCTCGAGATCACCGAGCGTGCCTCACTCGACGGCGTCGATGACGCGCGAACGCGCATGGCAGAGCTCCGGAAGCGCGGCTTCCGCATCGCTGTCGACGACCTGGGTGCCGGCTACGCCGGACTGACGAGCTTCGTGACGCTCGAGCCGGAGCTGGTCAAGCTCGACATGACGCTCGTCCGGGGCATCGACCAGCACCCGACGAAGCGCAAGCTGGTGAGCTCCGTGGCCACGCTGTGCCGCGAGCTCGGCTTGCTGGTCGTGGCCGAGGGCGTCGAGACGCGCGAGGAGCGCGACGCCGTCGTCGAGTGCGGTTGCGATTTGATCCAGGGCTATCTCGTCGCCAAACCCGGGCCGCCCTTCCCCACCCTTTCGTGGTGATCCCACCAACGCGGCGTCAGCTCGAGCGCGTGGGCTCGAGCGAGGCGGCCAGCTCACTGTAGCGAAAATCATGGGCCAGTAGCCGCACCTGGGCGGCGGCGGCGGGCGAATGCTCGCCGATCCGTTCCGCAAGACTTTCGATGCGTGCCGCGCGCGCCTGAAGCACCGCCTCTCGAAGCTCGTCGAGGATGTCCTCCGGAACCGGTTCGAGCAGCGCGAGCAAGGATCCTGGCGGCGGTGCCGCCGGAAGGGGAGGTCGAAACGACGTTTGGCTCTTCGGGGGCGGTCCGCTCGGTTCGCGTCCAGCGGCCAGACCGCGCCCGATCTGCGCCACCGCATCACCGGCAGCGTCGCCCACTTCGAAAACGAAGGTGAAAGCACTGCCGGTGCCCGGCGTACTCGTCACCGTCAAGTCACCGTGCATCAGCCGCGCGAGGTGACGCCCAATCGTCAGCCCGAGGCCGGTGCCACCCGTCTGTGCGCCGACGCGGGTCTGTTCGAAGGTGTCGAAGATGCGCCCCAAGTCGGCCGCGTCGATGCCCAGGCCGGTGTCGCTCACGATGATCTCCACCCGGTGCCCACCTGGCAGCGGGCGCGCCGACGCGCGGACCCGAACGCTGCCCTCGGCCGTGAACTTGAGGGCGTTGCTCAGGAGATTGATCAGCACCTGTCGGATCTTGCCGGGGTCGGCCAGCACCGTTCGAGGCACCTCGGGGCCATGCTCGAAGGTCAAGGCCAAGCCCTTGGCACGGGCCAGGCCACTGCACATGTGGTTCACGTTCTGCAAGAGCTCGTGCAAATCGAAAGGCTCCGGCACGAGCTCGGCGCGGCCCGCCTCGATTTTCGACATGTCGAGCACGTCGTTGATCAACGTCAGCAGATGTTCGCCGCTCGAAAGAATGACGCTGACTTTTTCGCGCTGGGCGCCGGCGAGGCCTGCATCGCGCAGCAGGAGCTGCGCATAGCCCAGGATGGCGTTCATCGGCGTGCGGATTTCGTGCGACATCGTGGCCAGGAACGCGCTCTTGGCACCGCTCGCGCGTTCGGCTTCCTCCTTGGCGGCACGCATCTCGCGAGTGCGGGTCGAGACGAGAGCCTCCAGGCTTTCTCGGTGCGCGCGAACCTCGATGTAGCCGACGACGATTTCGGCGAGCGACTCGAGCAACGCGCGCTCCTCCGGCAGGAACGGGCCTTCTGCGGCCGCCGGCCGTTCCTCCAGGTACACGACTTCGATCACCCCGGAGGCCCCGACACTCGTCGCGAACGGTTGACTCAGGCGCCACGGCGAATCGGCCCAGCCCGGCGTCCGCACGTCGATGTCGCGAAAGGCAATGTGTGCCTCGCAGCACTCGCGAAATTGCCACGCTTCGGGCATCTGGCTCACGAGCTCCTGAAACAACGCTCGATCGAGCGGGCGCTCGTGCTGGAGCAGGCGGGCTGCGGAGTGGAGCAGCTTCAGCTCCTTGACGCGTTCCGCGAGAACGTCCACGAGCCGCACGCGTTCTAGCTCGGCTTGCTTCTGAAGCGTGATGTCGCGATTGACGGCTTCGAGCGCGATCCGAAGCCGCTGCTCGGTGCGTTGTCGGGCCACGATTTCGCGCTCGGCTCGACGCAGGCTGCCGGAGAGCGCCAGCGTGATCTGGTGGTGCAGCACCACCGACAGCGCGAGCGTCATGCAGCTGAAGAGCCAACGCGCCATCGGGGTGAACGGCGTGGACGGCGTGGGCAGGGCGTTCGCCCGCTCGACGAACACCAGGACGAAGCTGGCGGCCGCGAGAAGCAGCGCGCTGACCGCGCCCCCGAACGTACCGAGCAGGACGCCAGCCACCATGCTGACGAAAAAGAACAGCGAGATGGCCGGCGCGCCGACGCCACCCGAGGCGTAAGCGCGCACGGTCACGATCGCGCCCAGCATGAGCACGAGTAGCCAGCTCGCGAGCTCGGTCTGCCCGCGGCGATTGAGCATCAGGAGTGCGATGCTGATCCCGATCAGCAGGGTCATGATCACGCACCGCGGCACCATCGTCTCGGGTTGCGCGACGATCAGCGCGGTCAGGAACAGGATCGTGACGGCCAGCGCCGCCCACGTCACGCGGTAGAAAGTCCGGGCGCGCTGCGTCTCCTCTTCCGACTCGAGCGTCGGCCACTGCGACAGGCTCGCCAGGAGCGGCGTCACGCGCGACTCCGAGCGTCACCCTCGCCCGCGAGGGCTTGGCCGGGACGTCGGTAGAGCGCCATGGCGGCCAGAGTAGCAAGGGCCACCCCTCACGAAAACCAGCCGGGCCCAGGCCGAAAGGATCGTCCTCGTTCGCGCTTCGCGGTTGCGATCCGGCGCGAGGCGACCATACTTCGGACTTCCTGAGACTGCCGGTTGGTGGCGGAGGTTTCTTCATGCTTGCTCGACATTGGATCTTGTGTGGCGCTTTCGTGTGGGTGGGTTCGGCCTCGTGCGGCAACACGACGACGGAGCCCGACGAGTGCGTGCGCGGCACCATCGGATGTCGCTGCGAGAGCGACGACACCTGCAATGCGGACCTCGTTTGCGACCGCTACGGGATGTGCGCCCGCGACGACGGTGCGGGTACGGGCGGCTCCGCGAGCGGCAACGGCGGAGCGGGCGGCAAGGGAGGCGGGAGTGCAGGAACGAACGCGACGGGGGGTAAGGGCGGATCCGGTGGATCCGGTGGATCCGGTGGATCCGGTACCGGTGGGAGCAGCGGTGACGCAGGAGAAACCGGCGACGCCGGCGACACGGGCAGCGGCGGACGGAATCCGACCGCGGGCAGAAGCGGCCTCGCCGGGACGGGCGGCGGCAGCACCGGCGGTGACGCGGGCAGCGGTGGCAGCAGCGCCGGCACGTCGGGGAGCGCCGGGACGGCCGGTAGTGCGGGTGACACCGCCGGGACGAGTGGCAGCGCCGGCGCGGCGAGCGGCGGGACGGGTGGTACGAGCGGCACCGGTGGCGCGGGCAGCGGCGGCGGTGGCACTGGCGGCGTCGCCTGCACCACGCTCACCCTGGACGACGCCATCGACCGCCGGAGCTTTGCTCCCGAGGCGGCGAGCTACCTCTTCAACACCGCCGCGATCGGCGCGGCCGGCAACGACGCGCTCACCGTCGAGTTCTACAGCAGCGCCTTCGGTGCGGGCTTCAACGGCGAGGACACGGGCACCTTCGATATCGGCGCGGGCGACGACGGGAACTACGCGACCTGCTCGCGCTGCATTCGCTTGATCCAGGACGACGGCGCGGTCCAGTTCCTGGCCATGGACGGCGAGATGTCGATTCCGCCGCTCTCTGACCACATGGAGGGATACCCGAACCTCACGATCAGCGACGTCACGCTGCGCGAGGTCACCATCGACGAGTTCACGTTCGAGACGACGCTCGTGGCGGGCGGTGCTTGCTTCCAGCTCGATTCCTTGGCTGTCGCCCTCGCCCGCCCATCGTCGGCCTGGGACTGCGAAGAGGACTACTACTTCGACAACCACTGCGACTGCGGCTGCGGCATCCGCGATCCCGATTGCGCGAACGGCACGTTCGCCGTGTGCGAATACTGCAACTGCCCGGGCGAAGGGACCGACTGCGAAACCACCAGCGTGTCGATGTCGGACAACGCCGTCTGCAATTGACGGACGCCGGCGACGACGCCAACGTTGTGGCATCCGGATCGCTGGCGGGACGGCCGCAACCATGGAAGGATTGGTGAGCGGAGGACGAGATGAGGAGCAACGGGACCAACTTCTTTCTGGTGGTTCTGGGAAGTGTGTCGCTGGCCCTTGGCTGCGGCGGTTCCTCGGTCGAGGACGCGGGCTCGTCGCCCGAAGACGCGGGCTCGTCGCCCGAAGACGCGGACTCGTCGCCCGAAGACGCGGGCCCGTCGCCGGAGGACGCGGGCTCGTCGCCGGAGGACGCGAGTACTCCCGAGGACGCGACTACGTCCCCCGAGGACGCGGGCACACGACCGACGACGGAGAATGACCAGCTTGCGACGTGCGGCGCATCGCCGGCAATGTGGGCGCGCACCACGACGGCTGACGCTTTCTACGATGCGTCCGAGGGCGCGTGGCTCGGATGTCCGGACTACGAGCTCCCGCAGGACTTCGGCCCCCGCATCGCCGGGGCAGTTGGGCTCGAGATTTCCCGGGATGGCACGTACACCATCCTGGTGCGCGCCACGGACGGCAGCGTCGAGCGCGGCACGGGGATTGACTACACAGGCACCTGGTACCTGAGCACCTCGGACGGCATGGTCGAAACGGACCACACCATGGCCGTGCCGAGCAGCGGTGGTGGTACGTCCTTCTACCGCCCACAGTTCACCGAGGACCCTCGCCAGCTCCGCATCGACGAAGGCTTGGTCCTCTTCTACTGGTCTCGCTACGTTCCGGTCGACCTACCCTGAGCGCGGTGAGCAACCACGTGACGCTGCCGTCACGGCCAGGCCGCGAGCTGCACGACTTCGAGCTGGTTTTCGACGGCGCCTTCGTTGCCGAAGACGGCGAAGGCGCGGCCGAGGTCGACGCTCCGAGCGTCGAAGGCGCTTCGGTGCGCTTCGATCCACTCGGTGCCGTCGAACGCGTAGACGTGTCCGAAGTGAGTTCCGCTGTACGACGGCGCACCACCGAAAGCGACGCGGCTGCCGTAGAGCGAAATGTCGCACTCGTCGTTGCAGGGTTCGTTGCCGCAATTCACCCACTCGGTGCCGTCGTGCTCGAACATTTCGACCTGGTTCGAGTTCCGTCCGATCAGATGATCACCGTGCATGGCGAGAGCGCCGCTCACACGTAAGCTTTGGGTTTCCACCCACTCGGTACCGTCGAAGGCGTACGCAAAGCCGCTTCCCTGGTGGCTGACGACGGCCATGCGCTCGCCGTCGATGACCGCACCGGTCCCGCTGCTCGATTGGAAACGGTCGTCGATGATCCGCTGTTCGACCACCCAGCTCGCGCCGTCGAACCGGTAGACGTAGACGGAGCCCGGGAGATCGCCGTTCTTGTAGTAGCCGACGGCGGCGCGCTCGTCGGTAACGGAAACGGTCGAAATCGCGTCCCCTTCGTTTCGGGGCGCGAGCTCTTCACCGCCGATCCATTCGCTGCCGTCGAAGCGGAAGATGAAGACAGAGCTATCGTTGCCGACGATGATCGTCTGGCCCGAGTGGCTGATCTCGACCGAATCGCCAAACCTCGTCGTGGGGTCGGCGGGCGCGGCGGCGACGAGCTCTTGCTCGAACGCGAAGCCCTGGCCGTCGAAGCGATAGACGAGCACGGCGGGTCGATCGGTTTCCACCATCGAAAGCCACGACGTAAGACCGACGACGAGAACGTCTTCGGCGATCGCGACGTCGCCCGTGAAGTAGTCGGTGAAGGTGTCGCTCACCACGCCGACCACGGAAATGTCCTGCACCACGGGCGTGAAGCTGCTGTCGGCCGGAGCGCGAGCGGCGCAGGCGGGCGGCACCGACGTCGAGCCGCCCGTGCCCGCGCCTCCGCCCGGTACCCCTCCCGCCGCGTCCCCTCCGCATCGCGCGGAAAGAAGTGCGAGCACCGCTACTCCCAATGCCTCGAGCCGCGCCATTCGATCATTCTACGCGCGGTCATGACCAGTTTTCGCGAACTTCGACCGTTCGTTTCGGGTAGGACTTGGTGTCACCTTCGTCACCGGGTGTGCGAGAGGTGCGCACACGAAAACCGATGCCGCGAAGGGATGCGAACTCGGATAGTCTCGTAGATCGTTTCCGATGAGGGTCTTCGGCGTGGTCGCGCTCGTGGTGTTGCTTCCGGCGTGTGGTGGCGACGAAGGGGGAAGCGGCCGCAGCGGCAGCGGCGGCGGGGGTGGCGGGAGCGGGGGCACGAGCTCCGATCCCACACCGACCCTGCGCTTCTCGCGGGCCACGCAGATCGTCGGGGAAGGCGAGCGCGTCGAGGTCGAGCTCGCGATGGACCCGCCGAGCGCGGCGCCCGTCACCGGCGCACTCACGGTCGAAGGCACCGCGACGTTTCCGGACGATCACGACCTCGAGCCTCAGACGTTTGCGTTCGAGCCGGGGCAGGCCTCGCTCGTCGTCGGGTTCGACGTCGTGGACGATCTCGAAATCGAAGCGGACGAAGAGCTCATCCTCGGCCTCACGAACGTCGAAGGCGCGCGGAGCTCGGGCACGCAGCAGATCGTGATCGCCGACGAGGACGTGCCGTCGACGACCCTGACCATCGCGGGCCCCGAGCCGGCGAAGCGCGAGGAAAACGCCGAAACGCTGACCTTCACTCTCGTGCTGAGCGAGCCCGCGCCGGTGGACGTCGTCGTCGCGCTCTCGGTGGCGGGCACGACCTTGCGCGCGTTCGATCACGATCTCGATGTCACCGAGGTCACGATCCCCAGCGGCGCGACCAGTCTCGACGTCGACTTTCGGATCTTCGACGACGTCTACGACGAGGACGACGAGACGATCGAGGTCACGATCGAGAGCGCGCCGAACGCGAGCATCGGCGCGCCCAACGGTTTCGTGCTCACGATCGAAGACGATGATCCCCTGCCGATCGTCAACGTGCTCGATGCCAAGCAGGTCGTGAGCGAGGGGCAAGGTGGCTATCTCTACGTTCGCGTCGGCCTTTCGGCGCCGAGCGGCCGCGGGGTTCGGATTCCGTTTTCCGTCGGCGGCACGGCGAACGAGACGGACGACTACACGCGCGACGAATTCGTCGACGTGAACCCGGGAGAGTCGATCAACGGCGCGTCGAGCGACTTCTACCTGGTCGAGGACGACGTTCCGGAGGTCGACGAAACGGTCGTCATCACGCTCGAAGAACCCGAGTTCGGAGTGCTCGGCGACGCCACGACGCAGACGATCACGATCGTGGACGACGATGCACCGGGTGCGACCGTCGCGGATCCGAGCCTGGCCTTCGGGCACGTGTTCGAACGAGTGCTCGAGGGAACGACCGCAGTTTCCGTTCCCGTCCTGCTGTCGGGATTCCCGGCGAGCGAGGTGATGCTCCCGTTCACCGTCGGGGGCACCGCCCCGACATCGGACCACGATCTCACCAACGGAACGCTGCTGTTCTCGTCCGCCGAGCGAGCGCGCGCGGTCACCTTCGACACCGTCGGCAACGATGCGACCGACGGCGATCGCACCGTCATCGTCACACTCGAATCGCCGAGCACCGGAATGCTCGGCATGCCGAGCACCGCGAGCATCACGATTCAGGACGACGACGTTTCGCCAATCCTGTTCGAAGCGACCGGGGGTGACTCGTTCGGCGGAGAGGTCGCAGGGCTCGGTGACGTCGACGGCGACGCGATTCCGGACTTCGCGGTGGCACCATCGTGGACCGGCGACGCCAACGTCTACTCGGGTGCCGACTTCTCCGTCCTCCTCACCATACCGGGCACCCGCGTCGCTTCGGCAGGGGACTGGAACGACGACGGGCTGATGGATGTCCTGATCGGCGACCCGCGGTTCCAAACCGACACCGGCGACGAGATCGGCAAGGTGTCGATCTACGACGCGGACGGCGACGTGCTCGACGAGTTCGAGGGGACCAGCGTCGACGCGAGCTTCGCGATCACGGTTGGCGGCGGTTGCGACCTCGACGGCGACGCTCGACCCGAGATCGTGGTCGGCGCGCCGAACTACGGAGAGACCACGCCGCAGCTCGGCGCGCTTTTCGTGTATTCGAGCGCGACCCGGGAGCTCTCGCGGACGTTCCTCGGCGACGTCCAGGGCGACAACCTGGGCACGGACATCGCCGGCTGCGGTGGCGACTTCGATGGCGACGGGATTCAGGATCTGATGGGGGACATCCGGCAGTCGGCCGGGGTCGAGGCCTTCCCCGAGGTGCACGTCTATTCGGGATCGACCGGGGCAATGCTCTTCGGCCACGTTCGGCGAGGCGTCTACTCGTTCTCCGTCACGAGCCTCGGTGACTTCGATGGGGACGGCACTGAAGACTACGCGTTCGCCCACCAGGACCGGGATTGCACGGCTCCCATCTGCGACCACGTCGAGGTTCGGCGAGCGCAAACCTACGACTTATTGTTCGACGTGCCGGTCACGCAGGCCGGCATCGACTTCGGTACCTTTCCAGGGAGCATCACCAGTGCCGACTTCGACGGCGATGGTGCGCTCGACCTCGTCGTCGTGGCGCGCGGCTACGACGGCCTTGCGGGCGAAAACACCGGGCAGCTTTACGTCTACTCCGGCGCCACCGGCGAGCCGATTTTCGTCTTCCAGAGCCCGGTTGCTGCGAGGGGGCTGAGTCACGTCGTGCGTATCGGCGACCTGAACGGCGATGGCGCGGACGAGCTCCTCGTCGGTGCGGTCGAAGGGACCTACGACCCCGGCGTCGCCTACGTGATCTCGATCGGCTCGTGACTTGGCGCTGCGGCGTGCGCCCGGCGGGAAAGGCCAACGCTATCGAGGGAGCATCGTCTGCACCACGGCGGCGAGCGCGCCACCGACCAGCGGGGCGACGACCGGTACCCACGCGTAGCTCCAGTCGCTGTCGCGTTTCCCGGGCACGGGCAGAAACGCGTGCGCGATGCGTGGACCGAGGTCACGCGCCGGGTTGATCGCGTAGCCGGTGGTTCCGCCGAGCGAGAGGCCGATGGCGATGACGAGCAGGCTGACCGGCACGAGACCGAGCGTGCCGAGGCCGACCGTGACCTCCCGACCGGGGACCTGAACCGTCGGATCGACCATCAGAAAGATGGGTAGGACGAGGGCGAACGTGCCGACGACTTCGCAGAAGAACGCCTGCAGGTTGTTGGGGATGGCCGGCCCCGTGCAGAAGCACGCGAGCTTGGCGTCGGCATCGTCGGTTGCCTTGAAGTGCTCGCGGTAGAACAAGAAGACGAGCACGGCACCGGCGATCGCGCCGAGCATCTGCGCGCAGATGTAGCCGGCGACTTTCGAGATCGAAAGCTTGCCGGCCATCGCCATCGCGAGGGTCACGGCCGGATTCAAGTGCGCGCCGCTGTATTTCGCCGAGCAAAACGCGCCGATGAAAACGGCGAGCCCCCAGCCGGTCGTGATCACGATCCAGCCGGCGTTGTTGCCCTTCGTCCGCGCGAGAACGACGTTGGCGACGACCCCGTTGCCGAACAGGATCAGCAGGGCGGTCCCGACGAACTCTGCAAGGTATCCGGTACCGGTCATGAGGGGATCCTGTAGTGGTTGGCGGTCTCGGTGAATGCGCCGATCTCGGATTTTTGCCACGCCTCGTCGCGGCCAAGCTCCCGGGCAAGCTCGCGGGCGACCTCGGGCGCTTTGGCGAGAGCAGCGCGCGCGTCGAGGAAGAGCAACCGCGTGCGACGGGCCAGCACGTCCTCGACGGTGCGTGCCATCTCGTGTCGGGCAAACCATCCAGCATCGTCGTCGTGGCTCCCGGGATTGTGGACGGCGAGGTCGCTCGTGACACACCGCCGTTCGATCAGCCCACCGAGGACGGCTGCGTGATCGACGGCGTCTTCGGCCATGTGGCGATACGTCGTCCACTTGCCGCCTGCGATCGTCAGCAGGCCCGACGACGAAATCTCGATGTGGTGATCGCGTGAAAGCGCGGCCGTACCCGAAGCCTCACTGGCCTTCACCAGCGGGCGAATGCCGGTGAAGACGCTGAGCACATCGGCGCGCGTCGGGCGTTTGGCGAGGTAATCGCTCGCCGTCTCGAAGATGAAGTCGATCTCCTCGCCCGTCGGGCTCGGCTCGAGTGTGGTGTCGGGAATGGGCGTGTCGGTGGTGCCCACCAGAGTGTGACCGTGCCAAGGGATGGCGAACATCACGCGCCCATCGCGCGTGTGCGGCACCATGATCGCAGTATCGCCGGGCAGGAACTCCCGCGGCAGCACGACGTGCACGCCCTGGCTCGGCGCGATGATCGGCTGCGATGCCGGATCGTCCACGCGACGCAGTTCGTCGCAAAACGGGCCTGTTGCGTTGATGACGCAGCGGGCAGAAAGAGTGTACGACGCTCCGCTTTCCTGGTCGCGAACCGTCAGCCCGTTGACGAAGCCTTCGCTGTCCTTCGCGAGCGAAACGACGCGCGCGTAGTTCACGAGACAGGCGTCGTACTTCGCGGCGGTGCTGGCGAGGTCGATCAGCAGCCGCGCGTCATCGAACTGTCCGTCGTGATACTTCACGCCGCCGCGGAGGCCCTCCTGCGAAAGGGTCGGGATGCTCTCGAGCACTTCCTCGCGCGAGAGGATCTGCGACGGGCCAAAGCCGTATTTGCCGGCGAGCAGGTCGTAGACCTTCATCCCGATGCCGTAGAACGGTGCCTCCCACCACTCGTAGTTCGGTACGATGAATTTCAAGTCGTGGACGAGGTGGGGAGCGTTCCTGAGCAACAACCCGCGTTCCTTGAGCGCCTCCATCACCAGCGAAATGTTGCCCTGCTGGAGGTAGCGAACACCGCCGTGCACGAGCTTGGTCGAACGACTCGACGTGCCCTTGCCGAAGTCGTGCTGCTCGAGCAGCACCACGCTGTAGCCGCGCGACGCGGCATCGACCGCGATGCCGACACCGGTCGAGCCGCCGCCGATCACGGCGATGTCCCAGGGTTCCTTGCGCGCCGCGATTCGCTTCAGGGACGCATCGCGTTGGAGAAGAGGAGGCCTGCTCATGGGGCTTCGAGGTTCTAAACGCGATCGATCAGCGCTGATCTTCCCAGTCGCGCGCGCGCTGCAACGCCTGGTTCCAGCGGGCGCGACGGTGCGCCGCCTTGTCGGCGCTCATTTTCGGCTCGAAGGTTCGCTCCACCTGCCACGAACGCGAGACGTCGGCGGCGTCCTTCCAAAACCCGGTGGCGAGGCCGGCGAGATACGCCGCACCAAGTGCGGTCGTCTCGATCACCTTCGGGCGCACGACCGGTACCTGCAGGATGTCGGCCTGGAATTGCATCAGCATGTCGTTCGCGGACGCACCGCCGTCGACGCGTAGGCTGTTCATCGGGATGCCGCTGTCCTGCTTCATCACCTCGAGCACGTCGGCGACCTCGAAGGCGATGCCGTCGAGTGCGGCGCGAGCGAGGTGGGCGGCGGTCGTGCCACGGGTGATCCCCGTGATCGTGCCGCGCGCGTACTGATCCCAGTGCGGCGCGCCGAGCCCGGCGAAAGCGGGGACCAGATACACCCCGCCGCTGCTCGGCACGGTCGCGGCGAGTGTCTCCACTTCAGCGGAAGTCTTGATGATGCCTAGCCCGTCGCGGAGCCACTGCACGACCGCACCGCCGACGAAGACGCTGCCCTCGAGCGCGTATTCCGTTCGCCCCTCGCGGCGCCACGCGATGGTGGTGAGCAGCTTGTGCCGCGAGATCTGCGGCTCGGTGCCGATGTTCATCAGCATGAAACAGCCGGTGCCGTAGGTGTTCTTCGCCATGCCGCGTTCGAAACAATTCTGTCCGAACAGCGCCGCCTGCTGATCGCCCGCGATACCGGCGATCTTGATCGGCCCGCCGAGGAGCGTCGTCTCGCCGTACACTTCGCTCGACGAAACCACCTCGGGCAAGAGGGCGCGGGGCACCTCGAGGATGCCGAGGAGATCGTCGTCCCAATCGCCCTTCAAGGAGCAGAGCATGGTGCGCGAGGCGTTCGAGGGATCGATGACGTGCCGCGCTCCGTTGGTGAGCTTCCAGACGAGCCACGAATCGATGGTGCCGAAGGCGAGCTCGCCGCGCTCCGCACGCTCGCGCGCGCCGGGCACGTTGTCGAGCAGCCAGCGCACCTTGCTGCCGGAAAAATACGCGTCGATCACCAGCCCCGCGCGCTTCTGGATCAGCTCGCCGTGACCGGCGGCCTTGAGCTCGTCGCAGAACGCGGACGTGCGCCGATCCTGCCAAACGATCGCGTTGTGGATCGGCTCACCCGTCTTGCGATCCCAGATCACCGTCGTCTCGCGCTGATTGGTGATGCCGATAGCCGCGATGTCGGCGGCCGTCAGCCCCGCCTTCGCGAGCACGGCACGAGCGGTCTCGAGCTGTGTCTTCCAGATCTCGTTGGCGTCGTGCTCGACCCAGCCCGACTGCGGGAAGATCTGCCGAAACTCCTGCTGCGCGACGGCCAGAATCGAGCCGTCGTGATCGAAGACGATCCCTCGGGAGCTGGTCGTGCCCTGATCGAGAGCGAGGATGGCCTTCATGGCGACCGGGAGGAGCAGGCGGCGCGTTGGTCCATGCCGCGATCTCACTCACGACCCGCACCCGAGTCCACCGGATTCGTGAGGGGCTCTAGCCGCCCGGTTCGGACGATCCGCCCCAGGTCCCCTCGACCGGAGCAGGGGCCGGTGGTGTCGGCACGGTCCCTGCATTCGCAGGCTCGCTCGGCGCGTCGACGGGCGACGCACTCGGGTCCACTTCCGGTTGAGACTTCGGCACGCGCTTCAGCCGAATGGTGACCGCGTCGCGTGACCCATCGAGCGTGAAATTCAGCGGCAAGTAGCCGTCATGCAGCGCCGTCAAACGCTGCTTCACCTTGCGCTCGACGTTCACCTCCATCGCGCCCGTCCCCAGGCGCTGGCCGGCTCGGAAAATGACGGCGCCCTCGGGGTACACCTTGATCTTGACCGAGACCGTGGTCGCCTCCGGCGCGGGAGGCGGGGTGGTAGGGGCTTCGTTCGTCACCGGCAGCGCGGGAGGCGGGACGGGCACCGGATTCGGGGGCTCCGGCGCTCGTGGCGGTGCGGGTTGCGCCGGCACGGGTTCGGCTCGGATCGCGCTGGCCCGCTCGCGGCCTTTCGCGAAATGCCTCCACCCGACGCCCGCGACGACGACTGCGATCGCGGTGCCGACGAGCACACCGAGCGCCGCGCGACCGGGCGTACGTCGTCGAAAATCGGGAAGGTCGGGTTCGCTCGCAACCGGTGCCACGGCGGTGGGGGTGCCATGGCCCATCGCCTCGGTGGCGCCATCCGTCAGCGCCTCATCGAGGGCGCTTGCTTCGTCGACGACCTCGTCGCCGACTTCGATCGTGGGCGCATCGCTCGTGCGCCGCTTGGTATCGGCGACGAGCACGGGCTCGTCGCGTCTCGGGCTCGTGCCTCCGATCGAGGGCGCACTCGCGGCGGCGACTGGCGGCACCCACGAGCGCGGGCGCGGGACGCTCGTCACGGGAGGCAGCGAAGGCGTGTGCGTCGTCGCACGCGGCGCGGTCAACACCGTGGGTGGCGGAACGCTGGGTGGCGGCGCGCTCGACACCACGGGAGGTCGAGACGCCGTCGGCTTGGGCGGCGGGCTGAGCGTCCGGGGGCGAGATGTCGCGGACGGGGGCGCACCCGTTGGTAGCGGCGCGACGGAGGCCGTCGGCATCGGTGCGATGCTTGCGGGACGCGCTGGAACCGTGCTCACCGGCTTCGGCGCGGTGGTGCTGACCGCCGCCTTGACCGGAACGGCCTGGGACTCGGGAGCGTCGTCCCAGCCGGCGTCGACATCTTCTTCGTGCCTCGCGCCTTCCTCCATCGCGTGCTCCAGGCCGCCGTTCGCTCGTGGAGCCATGGTTCGGGGGTACCGAGCACAGCTGCCGAGCAGGCAGATCCGCAAACGGAACGCCCTGTCAGTGGAGGTGCGCGCCGGAATTTCTGACGTCCATCCAGAAAGCCTGGAACTTTCGGCGGAGGGGCGCCTGTGATCACGCCCTGCGGTGACAGGGAATAACGAACAATCAGGAGAATATGCGTCCAACCTCACTTCAAACGTTCACGCTCCTCGTGGGTCTCGGTATCGCTGGCTGTGTTGCCGAGGCAACGCCACCCGATGACAACAACGGTTCCGGCGGGACTTCGATGGGAGGCACGGGGGGGACGGCTGGTTCTGGAATGCCCTCGGGTGGCACGGCCGGCAGCGCGACGGGCGGCAACGCGACAGGCGGCAACGCGACAGGCGGCAACGCGACAGGCGGCAACGCGACAGGCGGCAACGCGACGGGCGGTGGCGGGACCGGCGGCAACGCGATCGGCGGCGGCGCGGGCATCGGCGGCAACACGACCGGCGGCGGTGCTGGCACCGGAGGCTTCACGACCGGTGGCGGCGCGGGCACGGGCGGCATCGCGAACGGCGGGACCGGCGGCAACGCGACGGGCGGCGGCGCTGGCACCGGCGGCATGGCAACCGGCGGCGGCGCCGGCACCGGCGGCATGGCGACCGGCGGTGGCGCGGGCACCGGCGGCGTCGCGACCGGCGGCGGCGCCGGGGTCGCCGGGGGGGCCGGCGGCAGTAGCGGGTCCGGGACCGGCGGCGCCGTCGGACAACCCGATTGCAACGCTCAAATGCCGAGCGGTGCGCAGCAGCACAACGGCAACGGCACCGGCGGTGAAGGCAACCTCGGCTGGGAGATCTGGTCGAACACCGGACAGGGTCAGCTCACCACCTACAGCGCTCCGGCGTTCATCGCGACCTGGAACAACGCGGGTGGCTACCTCGGGCGCCTCGGCTTCGAGTGGGGAGGCTTCGGAGACGATCCGGTGCCCCACACGGAGCGAGGCACGATCACGGCGCAGTTCGCGTCGAGGAAAACGGGTAGCGCAGGCGGCTACTCTTACGTCGGCATGTATGGGTGGACGACGAACCCGTGCGTCGAGTGGTACATCGTGGACGACTCGTACAACAACATGCCCATCAATCCCGGCGGCACCACCAACAAGGGTGAGAAGATGATCGATGGGGGCACGTACATCATGTACACGCGCCCCACGAGCGGGACGGGCGGCACGCGGTGCTCCAACGTCACCAACTGGATCCAGTACTACAGCGTGCGAAAGACCGCGCGCGCGTGCGGCGTGATCTCGCTGAGCGAGCACTTCAACCAGTGGCAGAGCCTGGGCATGGACATGACCGGTGAGCTCCTCGAGGCAAAGATCCTCGTGGAGGTCGGCGGTGGTGTCGGCAACGTCGAGCTCCCGGTC
>Ga0315910_10000956_pt1 | contig 27154 bp, 17 predicted proteins | sample EdamamesoilMG_FD_204470 | JGI IMG/M metagenome (GOLD analysis project Ga0315910, IMG submission 204470) | Garden soil microbial communities collected in Santa Monica, California, United States - Edamame soil | ecosystem: Environmental > Terrestrial > Soil > Garden | place: USA: California... | reverse complement strand
GCCGCCTTCGGTCGAGTTGGACGATAGCGTGGAGCTGGTGATTGAGGCCGTTCCACCTTTCAGCCACAGACATCCGCCGAACGCACTGCCACCGGGGTTAAACCCAGTGATGTTATTGTTACCTTCTCCGCCAAGGACCCAGTTGCCATTGAAAAAACACTGGCTGACTTCCAAAAAACCGGCTGTCTGAGCGATGGCTCCACCTCGCGCGATAGATACGCCGCGCTCAACCTGGCTGCCGTTGGCCGTGAATTGGCCTCCCAACAATGTGAGGCTGCCACCATCCATGTGAATGGCACCGCCGGTGGCAGCACCATTGTAGTTCACCGTGCCGCTGCGCCCCTGACCGGAAAGGGAAGTATTGGTGCTGATCAGACAATCTACCAATTGAACCAGTCCGGCAGCGTTGAAGATCGCACCTCCGGCGCTGTCACCCCCCCGCCCTATGAACCCAGCTCTGTCCGGTCCACCGGTCCCACCGTGTGCCAGGTTGTCGTTGAACAGACAATCAACCATGACCATCCGGCTGTTCTGATTGTAGATCGCGCCGCCCCATGCTTGCCCCCCGGCCGCCGGTGGCCCGGTGGGCCCGGTGTAGCTGCCTCCCACTCCGCCTTGGGCCACATTGTCCACGAATTCGCAATTGGTGGCGTTGAGAACCCCGCCAGACAAATAGATCGCTCCACCGAGCGCCATCCCACCCTTGCCGCTCGGATTGCCGCTACCACCCGTGCCGCCGTTTGCAGAGTTGGTCCAAAAACGGCAGCCCAGCGCTGTCAACTCACCGTGATCCACAAATACTGCGCCCCCCAAACCGGACGCTCCGTCCGTGCTCGTCGCCACGGAATTTCCGACGTGATTCCCGCGCATCAGCGTCAGGTCTTTGAGAGTAAGTATCGCGTTCGGTGTCACGTTGAACAGCCGCACGGCGTAATTGCCATCGAGAATGACGTTGTGCCCGCCGGCGTCCAGAATCTTGTAGCCGGTGATCGTGATGGGACTGGAAAGCGGAATAACCCCGTCGCAATTAAACACAATCCAGGTTCCGTTGCTCAGCGCCGTCCGCAGTCCCAGTTCGTCACAACTGCTGACATACGACAGTTGATCGTCGTCAAAGATGGTCAGGGTGGCTGTCGAGGGGACTTCAAGTACGGCACCAGTGGGGCTGCTCAACTCCAGCAGGACAGTCTCGTCCGGTTCGATCTGCGTGTCGTTCGTGATGGAAACATAAACTGTCCGGCCTAACACACCCTCGCTGAACGAAACGACCAGGTTGGTCGGGACAAAGTCCTGCGGTGTCGCCGAGCCCGGGCTTGCCGAAAAGACCACCGACACTGTTCCCGTACTGGACCCGGTCCTCTCGATCTGGATGGCCGCCTGGGAAACTCCTTCGCCAGTCAAATAAGTTGCGGCAGCAAAACGAACGCCGGGGACCGCTGCTGCCGTGCCCTCGTAGGCGCCGATATCTGGCGCCAGACCAACCGGACGCACTACGCCCCGCTGGTCGGTTGGTGGTGCCACTGTGGCGTTGGCTTGATTGAGGGCCGGGCTGCCGTTGCCAGGGGCCATCGTCCAGGTTGGGCCTCCATTGTCAGCCAGTGGACCGAGCAACGGATCAGTATTCCGCAAGGTGATCGCATTGGTCATCACGACGCTGGAGTCCGACACGATGTTGTGGCCCCCATCCCAAAGCGAAACCGGATTGCCGCCAACGGCGGATCCACTACAGTCCGTGCCTCCCACCGAGTTCGCGACGATCGTATTGATCATGATCACCCGAGTGCCGCTCGATGATGCTGCCACGCCGACGCCACCGTTGGTGTTCCAGGCGAATGTGCAATTCACGATCCACGACGCCGGAATAGGTGGATTGAAATTGAGTGCGCTGCCCCCTGGATAGAATCCGCAGTTTCCAAAAAATGTGCTGTTCGTCACCGCAAATGCATTCGCACCACCACTTGGGATATTGACGCTGATGGCAGCAGCGGATGAATCAGACCGATTACCGACAAACGTGCTTCCCAAGATGGTCAGGCTTCCACCTTCATGCGCGATGGCTCCGCCAAACCCGGGGATCAGCGACGGATTGACGGTGGCATTATTCGAGAAAGTGCAGTCAACAATCTTGGTCTGGCCCAGATTATACAATCCAGCTCCATTGGCATTCACCAGGAACCCGTCAGCCACCGTCAGGTGCTGGAGCGTACAGATGACGCCATGCCACACGGACAGAACCCGGTTACTTCCTCCGCCGCTTAAGGTGATCGAATGCCCGCTGGCATCCAGCACCGTATTGTTCGTTATGACCAGCGTGTTGGTCAGGGTGATGGTGCCGTCACACGCGAAAGTCACCAGCCCCCCGCCGATCATCGCTGCGCGCAAATCAGCTTCAGTGCAATTGTTGACCACACCCGCCGCGTATGCCCCGGGTTGAACGGAAAAAATCAGAAGCAATAAGGTGAGCGATGTCCTGGTCGCCAGATGAAGGACCTTATTGGTTTTCATGGGAAGAACCTTGGTTCCAGTCCATGGCTACTTCAACACGGGATCGCGCATCGGGTCAATTGGAAATTTCCCTTTGGACCTCAGCCCTGAGGGTCATTGGCTTACCGCCACAGAAGCGCTGCCGGATCAGGCAGGGAGGATTGCGCCCGGCTTGCGGCGCGTTGGGATCAAACCGCCTGATCGCCCCGCTCATCTGTGCGGATGCGCCACGCATCCTCAATCGTCGAGACGAACACCTTGCCGTCACCGATTTTGCCGGTCTTGGCGGCGTTGATGATGGTTTGCACGGCGGTTTCCACCTGCGCATCCGGCAGGACCGTTTCGATTTTCACCTTGGGCAGGAAGTCCACGGTGTATTCGCTGCCGCGATAGATTTCCGTGTGGCCCTTTTGACGCCCGAAGCCCTTGACCTCGGTCACGGTCATGCCGTGGACGCCGATTTCGTTGAGGGCTTCTTTGACTTCGTTCAGTTTAAACGGTTTGATGATGGCTTCGATTTTTTTCATACGTCCCGGTGGGTTGTGCCGCCGTTATTCATTGTAGGCGCTCTCGCCGTGTTGCGAAAGGTCCAATCCCACGGTCTCCTCTTCCTGGTCCACGCGCAGGCCGATGGTGACATTGACGAGTTTCAAAATGACAAACGTCGCCACGCCGCTCAGGACGGCGGTGAACAGGACGGCTTTCAACTGATTCAAAAACTGGCCCATCCCGCCGGCCAGCGAAACCGCCGCACCGTTGGATTGAAAGGTGGTCGCAATGGCAGGATTGACCTCGGCGCTGGCGAGGAAACCGAGCATCAGCATACCAATCGTGCTGCCGACGCCGTGAACGCCGAAGACGTCGAGCGAATCGTCATAGCGGAAGATGGCCTTGAGCTTCGTGACCGCGAGATAACAAACGATGCCGGCCACCAGCCCAATGCAGAAGGCCGCAGGTATACTTACGAAACCGGACGCTGGCGTGATGGTTGCCAGTCCGGCCACCATGCCCGAGGCCGCGCCGAGCACGCTGGGTTTGCCTTTTAGCATCCATTCCATGGCCGCCCAGCTCAACGCCGCTGCCGCTGCCGAGAAATGCGTGGCCGCAAAAGCGCTCGTGGCCAGCCCGCCCGCGCTCACCGCGCTGCCGGCGTTGAAACCGAACCAACCGACCCACAGCATGCCGGTGCCGATCAGCGAAAGGACGACGTTGTGCGGGACCATTGGTTCCTGGGGATATCCCATGCGCTTGCCCAGCACAAACGCGCAGACCAGGGCGGACACCCCCGAACTGATATGCACCACCGTGCCGCCCGCGAAATCGAGCACGGGAATTTTTCCGCCGAGTGCCCAGTTGAATAATCCGCCCTTGCCCCAGACCATGTGACAGAGCGGCAGGTAAACCACCGTCACCCACAGCAGCATGAAGACAACGTAGGCGCTGAACTTGATGCGTTCCGCCACCGCGCCGCTGATGAGCGCGGGCGTGATGATGATGAACATCATCTGGAACAGCATGAATGATTGATGCGGAATCGTTCCGGCATAATCCGGGTTCGGTGCGCTGCCCACGCCATTGAGAAAAAGATACTGCGTTGGATTGCCAAAGAAGGCGTTGCCCTCGCCAAACGCCATGCTGTAGCCGAACACCATCCATACCGCCGACATCAATGCCATCAGGATGAGGCTGTGCATCATGGTGGAGAGCACGTTCTTGGTGCGAACCAGTCCGCCATAAAACAGAATCAGCCCCGGCGCGGTCATCATCAACACAAACGCGGTGCTGACAAGCATCCAGGAATTGTCACCGGAATTGATGGCGGGCGCCGCTTGGGCGGCCTGTTCCAGTTTTGTGATGCGTTGCTCGACGCTGAGGCTGGCTTCGGCTGCTTGGAAAGAGACGGGTTGGAGCAGGAAAACCATGAATGCGGAGAATGCAACAAAGCGTATCCAACGATGTGTGGGATTCATGGGTGCGGAGTTCAGCAAACCGGCGGATCAAAGTCAATCGCCTGAATCGCTAAATCGGAGAACTCACAAATAACGGAGGTTTCCGCGGCCATCCCCGCAATGATCGGGTTGTGCCGGACTGGTCGGTGACCTGCCAAATTTCATTTCGACCTTCAAGCGCTTCCTGACTAAGGTTTCCGCCCAATGTCCGCCGAAGCGCAACTCACTCCCATGATGGCGCAGTATCGCCGCATCAAAGGCGAACTGCCCAAGGACGCGCTGTTGCTGTTCCGGCTCGGCGACTTTTACGAGATGTTCTTCGAGGATGCGCAAGCGGGTTCGCAACTGCTGAACCTCTCCCTTACCGCTCGCAATGGCGTGCCCATGTGCGGGCTGCCATTTCACGCGGCGAACAATTACATCGCGCGCATTCTCAAAGCCGGACGCAAGGTCGCCATCTGCGACCAAACCGAGGACGCCAAGCCGGGCAAGCTTGTCAAACGTGAGGTGACGCAGATTCTTTCACCGGGCACGCACTTCGACGAACGAATGCTCGTGGCCGAACGGAACAATTTTCTCGCCGCGGTTTATCCGTCTGGAAGAATCTTCGGCCTTGCGCTGGTGGATTTGACCACGGGCGACTTTATCACGACGGAACTGGAATCCGACGCCGCGCTGCTCGCGGAACTGGAACGCTTGCGTCCCGCCGAAATTATTTTGCCCACGGAAGCCACGGCCGTTCGGGATTCGTTGCGCGGCTCGTTCCAGATTCTCAGTGGCTACGACGATTGGACGTTTGCACCCGAGACTGCGCTCTACACGGTTCGGGATCATTTCAAAGTCGCGTCGCTCGACGGCTTCGGATTAAAGGACCGCGGTGCCGCCATTGGTGCGGCAGGTGGGGCGCTGCATTATTTGACACAAAATCTACGACGCGATGTGAAGCATCTCACGCGTTTGTCATTCTATCGCCGCACCGATTTCCTCGCGCTCGACTACACCACGCTGCGGCATTTGGAGGTCCTCGAACCACTGCATCACGACGCGCCCAAAAGCTCATCGCTCTACGGCGCACTGCACAGAACGATCACGCCGATGGGCGCCCGGTTGTTGCGCAGTTGGCTTTCGCAACCGCTCGCCGCCGTCGAGCCGATTCGCCGGCGTCAGGAGGCGGTGCAGACGTTCATCGAGAATACTTCAGGGCTTGATGCTTTCCGCGTACAACTCACGAGCGTCCGCGATTTGGAACGAACGCTCGGCCGCTTGAGCAGCGGAAGCGGCAATGCGCGTGATCTCGTGGCGTTGCGCCAGGCGCTGGAACAGATTCCCGCGCTGCGGCAAACTTTGGCTGCCATTTCCGAACCCAACCCCTCACCCGGCTTCGCCACCCTCTCCCCATCGGATGGGGAGAGGGACGGGGTGAGGGGCGTTCTTATCACAGAATTGACCTCACAGCTTTCCGAGTCGCCCGATCTCGTTGAATTGATCAGCCGCGCCATTGTGGACGAACCGCCGCTCGCGGTGAAAGAAGGGGGTATGATTCGCGACGGCTTCGACGCGAACCTAGACGAACTCCGCAATGCGCAGCGCGGCGGCAAGGATTGGATCGCGAAGTTGCAGGCCGATGAAATCGCCGCCACGGGAATTGCTTCGCTCAAGGTGCGATTCAATTCCGTCTTCGGCTATTACATCGAAGTTACCAAGTCGAACCTCGACAAAGTTCCGCCGCACTATATCCGCAAGCAAACCGTCGCGAATGGTGAGCGTTACATCACGCCTGAGTTGAAGGACATGGAGGGCAAGATTCTCGGTGCCGAGGAACGTAGCGTGAAGCTGGAATACGAACTTTTCCAGCGCGTGCGCGAGGAGGTGCTCTGCCAGATGGCGCGCATCCAACAGATCGCCGCCTCGCTGGCGCAACTGGATGTGTTGGCCTGCTTTGCCGAGACGGCTCGGCTGCAAAACTACTGCCGTCCGCAGGTTGGCAATGAAGGCGTGCTGCAAATCCGCGATGGCCGCCATCCGGTGTTAGAACAGCAATTGGTGGATGAACGCTTCGTGCCGAACGATACGGGGCTGGCGGGCAGCATTCAGATTTCTCCTCCCTCTCCCCCGCCGACGGGGGAGAGGGCTGGGGTGAGGGGGACGCAGCCGGACGACGCATCGGTTGTTGGGACGCCAACCCCTCACCCCAACCCTCTCCCCGTCGGACGGGGCGAGGGAGAAAAGTTCCCCCAAATCGCCCTCATCACCGGGCCGAACATGGCGGGCAAATCCACCTACATCCGGCAGGTGGCCTTGCTCACACTACTGGCGCACACGGGCAGTTTTGTTCCCGCGACGGAAGCGCGCATTGATCTCGTGGACCGCATCTTCACGCGCATCGGCGCGAGCGATGACCTGTCGCGTGGGCAATCCACTTTCATGGTCGAGATGACCGAGACCGCGAACATCCTCAACAACGCCACACCGCGCAGCTTGATTGTATTGGACGAAATCGGACGTGGCACGAGCACCTTCGACGGCTTGTCGCTCGCGTGGAGCATCGTCGAGCATCTGCACAATGCGATTGGCGCGAAGACACTGTTCGCGACGCACTATCATGAGCTAACGGAGTTGGCCCAACGTCTGCCACGCTTGAAGAACTTCAATGTAGCCGTGCGCGAGTGGCGCGACTCGATTGTGTTCCTGCGCAAGATCGTCGAAGGCGGCACGGACAAAAGCTACGGCATCCACGTCGCGCGACTGGCCGGTGTGCCCAGGGAAGTGTTGGAGCGTGCGAAACAGATTCTGGTGAATCTCGAAGAATCCGAACTCACACCCGAGGGCAACGTGCGCCAGCCGCGCCGCCAGCAGGACCGCGACAAGCTCAAACAACTCGCCCCGCCGCCGCAGATGGATTTGTTTGGGTGAGCCAATGTGGTGCGGCAGCCCTGAGGAGTTCACACCCTAAGTTTTCAGCAAGTGTGTGGTCCTCAAGCTTGCATTGTTCGCCGAATACCATGGTCTTTCATGCGGTTAGAGCATGGCTGACAGGGCGTCACGAAACCAGATGGTTCGCGTCGGACCAACTGGAAGGTGGCCATATGCGTGTGTCTAATGCTGAGGCAAAAATGTGTTTTTTACGGACAAAAAACGTTTTGACAAAGCCGGATGCGCTCCTATGATGCGTTTATTCGGGTAGCAGCACGTTTCTTCAGCGGGGTTCCCCACCCCCACCTCCTTGGCGTCTGCTGCCCGAATATTTTCTTTCTGTCAGCTTGACCCGCAAATCTGGTTCTCCTAGCTTTCGTGTCCCTTGGTGGGGGCGTAGCTCAATTGGTTAGAGCGCTGCCCTGTCACGGCAGAGGTTACGGGTTCGAGCCCCGCCGCTCCCGCCATTTTCATAGTTCTGACTACCCGTGACAGGTAGTGACAAAACTGGACTTTCCCCAATGTTTGCAAGCGGTTTAACCGCTTTTGCTCCGCCGCTCAATGTGACAGCCAAAGACACGCTTTGATCGCTTGCACCTAAAAATTTGTGGGGCTATTTGTGAGGCTCCTTGCGAGTAGCATGGAAGCGTATCAATCGCGCTCCCAGTGCCGAGGAGGTTTTCGCAAGTGTAAACCTTGTCGGTCAGCGTCCGCGAGGCTCGGGTTCTGGCACTGGTTTGTCGGCGTGGCGATCAGGACGAGGATCTACAGCGCCGCGGTCACTACTCCGTCTCGAAGTGGGAGATTCCACCCGTGGAGATCGTGGTCGAAGTCTCGCCCGGTATCGGCAACGGCGGGCGTTGAAACGCAAAAGGCCGGACACCTTGAGGTGCCGGCCTAACTCGGAGAGCTTCGGCTTACACGTTGTACGTGCTGCTGCTCGTGGTGCCGCCGCGGCCAGTCCAATTGGTATGGAAGAATTCGCCGCGCGGTTTGTCCACGCGTTCGTAGGTGTGCGCGCCAAAGTAATCGCGCTGGGCTTGGAGAAGATTCGCCGGAAGCACGGCGCTACGGTATTGATCGTAGAACGCCAGCGCAGTGCTGAAGGCGGGCACGGGAATGCCTTTCTTGGCCGCCGTAGCCACGATGTTGCGCCAGCCTTTCTGCGCGTTCTTGATCTCGCCGCGGAAATAGTCGTCGAGCATCAGGTTCATCAGCTTGGGATTTTTGTCGTAGGCTTCCTTGATCTTGCCGAGGAAACGCGAACGGATGATGCAGCCGCCGCGCCACATCAGGGCAATGCCGCCGTAGTTCAAATTCCACCCATACTCCTTGGCCGCCGCGCGCATAAGCATGTATCCTTGTGCGTAGCTGACGATCTTGGAGGCGTAGAGAGCGCTCTTGATATCCGCGATGAAGGCTTTTTTCTTTTCGGCGTTGGCGGCGATGCTCGTGAGCACCGGGCGGGGGGCTTTCAATTTCCGCGCAGCTTTCACGCGCTCATCCTTCAACGCGGAGACGCAACGGGAATAAACGGCTTCCGCCATCAGCGTGATCGGGATGCCGAGGTCCTGCGAGTTGATGACCGTCCACTTGCCCGTGCCTTTCTGACCGGCGGTGTCGAGGATTTTGTCCACGAGCGGTGAGCCGTCTTCATCTTTCTTGGCAAGAATGTCGCGGCTGATTTCGATTAGATAGCTGTCGAGGTCGCCTTGGTTCCACTCGTCAAACACGCCGTGCATCTCGTCGGCGCTCATGCCGAGGCCGTTCTTCATGATGTTGTAGGCCTCGCAAATCAACTGCATGTCGCCGTATTCGATGCCGTTGTGGACCATTTTCACGTAATGGCCGGCGCCGTTTTCGCCCACCCAGTCACAGCACGGTGTGCCGTCCTCGACCTTGGCGGCGACGCCTTGGAAAATGTCCTTCACGTGGGCCCAGGCGCTGGGCGAGCCGCCGGGCATGATGCTGGGCCCACGACGGGCGCCTTCCTCACCACCGCTCACGCCGGTGCCGATGTACAGCAGGCCTTTGCTCTCGACGTATTTGGTTCGGCGATTCGTGTCTTCAAACAGCGAGTTGCCGCCGTCTATGATTATATCGCCGGCTTCAAGGTGGGGAATGATCTGCTCGATGAATTCGTCCACGGGCTTGCCGGCTTTGACGAGCATCATGACGCGGCGGGGGCGTTTGAGGAGCCCGACCATTTCCTCAATGGAGCGCGCGCCGATGACTTTCGTGCCTTTGGCTTCATTGGCGAGAAAGTGGTCCACCTTTTCGACGGTGCGGTTGTAGGCCACGATGGTGAATCCGTGGTCGTTCATGTTGAGAATGAGATTCTGGCCCATCACGGCCAGACCAATGAGTGCGAGATCAGCTTTGGCTTCCATGTTTGTCAGGTGTTGAAAATCCGAAATCAAGCGAGGACACGATAACTCAGCCGCCTGGTCGCGGCACGAAACATTTTCTGCAAAATACTCCCCGTTTCTTGCAAGCGCGTGTGGCTTCAGGCCGCCCCGCCGAGTTGAAGGCGCGCGTCGTTCTCCAGCATGGTCTTCAAGTTCGGCCAGTTGGCTTCATTCATGTCGTTGAACGCGTTCAAATAAACGGTGACCGGTTCGGGTGGGTATTTGGTCAGGAGCATTTCAACCGCCGCCTTCAGCTTCTCGTCGTTCATTGTGGCAGGCAGGTCCTCGACCACGCCATCCTTGTTTTCGATCGCGAGTGCGTTGAGAAAATCCACGAGCATAGGCTTCTGCTTTTGCACCAGCCAGGAGCGCAACAACGTGCCGGCCACCATGTCCATCGAAGGCCGGGTGAGCGTGCCGAGCATGGTGGCGTGGCGTTGCGCGCGCGGCTGGCGCTCCAGAAAAATCGGGCGCAAATGTCGGGCCTGGGCGACCGACGCCATGATAGACTTGTAGGTGGCCTTGTCCGTTTCGTGCGCGAAATCCAGTATCTCGTTGGCCAGGGCGGGTGAGACAAACCCGAGTAATTCGTGTGACGTAAGCATCTTCTTTCCATCCAAAATCCAAGGTCCAAAGTCCAAGGTCAAGTCATGACTTGGTCAATGATGCGGCGACCCATTCAAATTCAGGAGGATGTTTTGACAAACAACGGAAAGCTGGAAGACGGATCTCCCCGACCCTAATTCCTTTAAGTCCAATTTCAACTTACCGTTACCAAGATGACCCCTTTGTCTTTAGCCAGCCGGTCGCACGTCTCCTGTTCCAATAAAAGTGTTCTTCCCGATTCGAGTGCCAGCACGGACACGCCAGACGCGGCACAGGTTTCCAGCGTTTGCGGGCCGATGCACGGGATGTCAAAGCGCATGTCGTGATTCACCTTGGCGACCTTGACCGCCACGGCGTCACCCTGTTTGCCGGCCAGTTCGCCGCCGCGGGCGAGGCATTTGTCCGTGCCTTCGAATCCTTCCACCGCCAGCACCGTGCCGCGTTTCACCACAACCGTCTGGCCGATATCGAGGCGGGAGACTTCCTTGGCGAGTTGATAGCCGAACGTGACGTCTTCGAGTTGTTCGCCAGTAAGTTTTTTGCCAAGCCGAAAGTTGCCGCCGGGCATCAGCGGTTTCAACCAAGGCGTGGCTTCAACCAGTTCCACACCTTCCTTCTTCAGTTCGTCCGCAACGCCGCCGAAGATGGTGTGCGCGTTCTTTTCCTTGAGCCGAAGGAGCAGGGCCATGGCGCGGAGATCCGGGCGAACGTCGTAAAGGTTCTTCGGAGCAATCTGCCCGACCATCACGCACTGCCTCACTTCGCGATCGGTGAAAGCGGAAATCATTTTAGAGAGCTGGCCGACTTTGATCCAGACGATTTCGTCCACGAGGGCCGTCAAGGCTGGCTCGGTTTCGCCCTCGAAGGCCACAGCAACAAGCCGTTGCACACCCAGCGCACGCGCCTGTCGTGCGAAGAGCAACGGCAACGAGCGGTTGCCGGCAATGATGCCCAAAGAATCAGTCGTGCTGCCGGCGGTTGTATGGGTATCGGTCACGTTAAGTTTGATTTAACGGCAAAGCACCTGGCTTGTAAACGGCATTGCCGCGGTCGGCTGCTCGCTCTCATCGGGTCCGGACCAGTTACATTCGTTCCAATTCTTCGGCAAACCGAACCGTGGGAGCGACGAGCACCGCATAATCACCAGAGTCGAACAGATTGTTCGGAAAATCCGGCCCGCGCGCGTGAACGTGCGCAGCCGCGAGGCAGAGAAGTGCCAACGCAATGATGCCGAGCCGGAGAAGCTTCTCCGGCAGCGAAGCCGGAGCATCGAGCAGGAAGGAAGTCGGACCTCCGTTTGGGTCCTTGGGTAATTGGGTGTTTGGGTGGTTCCGCAGTTCTGTTGTCAGTCCGTCGTTCTCATAATTTTTTAAGTTCACACCGCACCTCACAGTCACGATCAAAGCGCAACCAGCCGAGCGTGAGCTTGTCGCCGGCACGCAAACGGACGGGTTGCGACTGGGTTTGGATTCTCGCGGCGGATGTACGTCGGTCCGCCAGTTCAAAGTCCCGGAGGGCGTCGCTCGCGATGAGACGGGCGTCCGACCAGCGGACTTCCACAGCGAGCCGTGAGGAAATGTCGAGGTCGCCTTCGTTTACGAGGATGACTTCCGTCAGCCCCGCCTCGACACGGCGCGATTCGATCCGCAGTTTCTCTTGGAGCGAACGCGAGGCGACTATCGCGCCGAGGGTCGGCCAACGCCAGTTAAAGTTATCCACAATCGTCGGCAGCCGGTACCAGATGATCCCGCGCATCGCTGCCGGCCGGTTGGTGGTCCAATTTTGCACGAGCGCGGACAGTTCGAGAGGATCGGATGTAACCTCGCGGAGCAGGGCGTTGGTGGGCCAGTTGGGGCGTGGGCCTTCAGCGGAAAGACCGAGAAACTTGCCGGTTGGATCGAAAGCCAGAGCATAACCGTACGTTGGTAGGGCGACGCGGAATGGAACTCCAATCCGTCCCGCGCGGGCCACGGCTCGACCCGCCGTGCGCGGATCGCAAAGCGTAAAAGGCGCGTCGAAACTTTTGGGCCGCTCGACGGAGTGGACTTGCAGCACGTAATTCGGCGCCACGTTGACCAGTCGGTTGAAAGCCGGTGCGTTCAACCAGCTTGGCACTGCCGTAATGGTGACGGGCAGGGGCGCAACCCGCTGTTGAATTGCCTCCACCCACACCCGATAGCCGTCGAGCTTTGATTCCGCGGCATCGAAATCAATTTGCAGTTCGCTCAACGCAACGTGATTCGACCGCGCTTCCGCCACCAGCAACGCGGCGACGTCGGTGATAAACTCCGTGATCGAGTCATTGGTGCCGAATGTTCCGGCATACGGTCCAATGCGCAGCGCAATACCGATGGCGGGAACGCGCTGCCGTGCGTTCTGGCAGGTGACGATGAGTTCGTTTAGCGTCCGGTAATCCGCCGCCACACGCGTGAGTATCGGCTTCCTCTCTTTCCAGGAAATCTCGGCCTTGAGCGGCACGATCCGGGCGAAGTTCGTGCCGTGTTGCGCTACCGCGGCGCGCACGGGTTGCGTCCATGCGCGTTGCCACACATAAACCTCATGCGCCAACGGCCCGTTGGCGCGCGGCGTGGATGCGAATCCAAGCAGCCACGCGGTGATCGCCGAAGCGGTGGCGATCAGCAGCGCGGAGATCAGGACGGCGCGATTCTTCATGCGTCCCCGTCAGCATGGGAAACGATGGGCGACGTGACAAGGAATCGCGCAGAAATCGAAGCAAGCGACAGCCGTGATCGGGCGAAGCCGGTCCGGCGGCACGAAGCGGCGAGCGCCATAGGCGCGACTTATTTGTAGAACCGACGCGAATAAGGTCAAAGCTCCCTGGGAGCGGCATAGGATATCGGATGAGATGTCGTTCCTACGGAGCCTGGCTCGTGATCGGATTGAGAACTACAAAGATTTTGCCCCTGACGGGGCTGGTGGGCTGGCTAGATTGTTTTATTCCGTGTCTTTGAACTCATGCAAGCCCTGTGCATCAATCTGAAATAAACCAAACGATAGCGGTTTGCCGGCATCGCTCTCGTTCTTACGGATGACTTGCATCATTTCATTGCGAAATGTCCGGTCTGTCTTCGGAAAAAGGAGCATCGAGTCGCGTTGCGGGATGCAAACACAAATCTCGTCTGTGCCAAGATGTCGAGTGGCGAGAGCGTGAATATCCGGTAGCAAAACGCAGGACGCAGAAAGCCAATGGTCGGTGAATATTATGAACGGCTTGCCTTGTGAACTATCAAACTTCCGCATCGTGACGACGCCTGATTTGACGAGTTTTACAAGATTCTCTTTCGCTTGAGTGTGAGCTTGCCGTGGGCTTAAGCCCACCGCTGCTAACTCCGACCCAAGGACATTACGACCCAAGCCATTCAAGTCGTGAACGAGGGTAACAAGAAGCCCATTGCCAAGTGGATAAGTAAGACCTTCTGGCCCGGCTTCTTGATGTTCGAGATAATTCGTAGTTACGATGTATGGGAAGATTTTGTCTGGATCGAGTTTCATAACTTTGGCGGCGGTGGCGGTCCTTTGATTGCAACCGGAGCTCACAACAGCAAGAACCACTATCGCAGCGAAAACAGCTTTCACTGCTTCCCCTTCACCAACGCCTCCACCACCGCCGGGTCGGCTAACGTGGTGGTGTCACCAATCTGATCCACGTGGTCTTCGGCGATTTTGCGGAGGATGCGGCGCATGATTTTACCGGAACGCGTTTTCGGCAGGCCGGGCGCAAATTGCATTTTGTCGGGGACGGCAATCGGTCCGATTTCCTTGCGGACGTGAAGGGCGAGTTCCTTCTTCAATTCCTCACTCGGTTCGACATGGTCCTTGAGCGTGATGAAGGCGTAGAGGCCCTGGCCTTTGATCTCATGCGGCATTGGTGCAACGGCAGCCTCGGCGACTTTCGCGTGGCTCACCAGCGCGCTCTCGACCTCCGCCGTGCCGATGCGGTGGCCGGAGACGTTCACCACGTCATCCACTCGGCCCATCAACCAGAAATCGCCGTCCTGATCTACGCGGCAGCCGTCGCCGGTGAAGTAGAGGTTTTTGAACATGGTGAAATACGTGTCAATGAAGCGGTCGTGGTCGCCCCACGTGGTGCGCATCATGCCGGGCCAGGGTTGTTTGATGCACAACTTGCCGCCCTCGTTGGGCGCGCATTCCGTGCCGTCGTCGCGCAATACAACCGGCTCGACGCCGAAGAACGGCCGGCTCGCGCTGCCGGGTTTCAACGTGTGCGCCCCGGGCAGCGCGCTGATGAGAATCCCGCCCGTTTCCGTCTGCCACCAGGTGTCCACGATGGGGCAGCGGCCCTTGCCGATGACGCGGTGATACCACATCCAGGCTTCGGGATTGATCGGTTCGCCCACCGAGCCGAGCACCCGGAGCGAACTCAGGTCGTATTTGTTCGGCCATTCCTCCCCGAGCCGGATTAGCGAACGGATGGCGGTTGGGGCGGTATAAAAGACGGTGACCTTGAACTTCTCAACGATTTTCCAAAACCTTCCCGCGTCGGGGAAGGTGGGCACGCCTTCGAACATGAGCGTGGTCGCGCCGTTGCAGAGCGGGCCGTAGACGAGGTAGCTGTGGCCGGTGACCCAACCGATGTCCGCGGTGCAAAAGTAGATGTCGTCGTCGTGAACGTCGAAAACGTATTTGTGGGTGAGTGCAGAATGCAACAGGTAGCCGGCCGTGGAATGCACGACGCCCTTTGGCTTTCCGGTCGAACCGCTCGTGTAGAGCATGAACAAGTAATCCTCCGCCTTCATTGGCGCGGGCGCGCACTCGGCCGAGGCTTTTGCCATCAGGTCGTGATACCAGAGATCGCGATTGGTGGTCATGTTGCAGGGCGTGTCGTTACGCTTGAACACGACCACCTTTTCAATTGTCGGCGTGCTCTTGAGCGCGGCATCGGCAATGTCCTTGAGCAGAATCGGCTTCCCCGCACGCACGCCGGCATTGGCAGTGATGAGCAGTTTGCAGGTTGAATCATTGATGCGGCCGGCGAGCGAATCCGCGCTGAACCCGCCGAAGACGATGGAGTGAATTGCACCAACGCGCGTGCAGGCGAGCATCGCGACGGCGGCCTCTGGTACCATCGGCATGTAGATGGAAACGCGATCACCTTTCTGGATCCCGAGATTCTTCAGGACGTTTGCGAACTTGCAGGTCTCGCGGTGAAGTTGTTCATAGGTGATGCGCTGCACTTCATCCTCGCCTTCACCCTGCCAGATGATTGCGGTTTTACTGCGCGTGGCGGTCTTGAGATGGCGGTCGAGACAATTGACGCTCACGTTCAGCACGCCATCGGCGAACCAGGTGTGCTCGATTTTGCGCGCACGCGAGTCCCAGGTGTATTTGCGGCCCACGGTGGGCTTCTGGATCCATTCCAGTGTGTCGCATTGTTCCCGCCAAAAGCCATCAGAGTCGTTCACCGAGCGATCGTACATTTGCTGATAGGTCGCGGCATTGATCCAGGCGCGCTGCGTGACTTCGGGTGCCGGCGGGAAAGTGCGGCCTTCGTGTTGTAACGACTCGGTGGAGATGGCTTTGGCTGCTTGCGTCATAATCAGTGTTCTCAGTTGAGTCGGGGAATTTCGGCAGAAGTGCTCCGGGTTGTCAATCACCGCAGCCGGGCTGTCACCGGGCGCAGGAATATTCAGCAGAAGCGTAACGAATTGTGACTGCTCATTTCTTGCTACCGGGCGGAGAAGCAAGATTTGCAGAGTGTTTGGCAATCGTTGGGGAGCAGGCTGGCGGGCTTTCCACGATAAAGAGAGAGTCATGAAAGCCAGTTGGCTCGTGACCGGGGTGGCCGCAACAGAGGGCGGCCGCAACCAGAACCGCCTTGGGGACACTGAAGCGTAATAGGGACAGCGGGCGGTTCTGGAGGGCCGGTCCAGCCTCTGCGGAGTCAAGACATGAAACTGTTTGTCGCCGGAATCAGCTATAAGACTGCGCCTGTCGCCTTGCGCGAGAAGGTGGCGATTCATCCTTCCGAGATCACCTGCCACGGCTGCCGGCTCAAGCTCGGCGCCAACCTGGATGAAGTCGTCCTGCTTTCCACCTGCAATCGCGTTGAAATCTACGGCACGACTCCGTGGGTAAACGGAAACGTCCATGGCATTCTCAAGCATCTCGGCGCGGGCGACACGGACTATTCTCCCTACCTCTACGTCAAAGAGGGCGACGAGGCGGTGAAACATCTGTTCGAGGTGGCCGGTGGGCTAGACTCCATGGTCGTCGGGGAAACCGAAATCACCGGTCAGGTGAAGAACGCCTACCAGAAGGCGCAGGAAGCAAGATTAACCGGCAAGGTTCTAAATCGGTTGTTTCAAACCGCCCTGCAAATCGGCAAGGAAATCCGCACGCACACCAATGTCGGTCGCGGGGCTGTTTCGGTCGGCAGTGTGGCGGTGGAACTGGCCGAAAAGATTTTCGACAACACTTTGGCTCAGAAAACGGTGATGATCATAGGGGCAGGCAAAATGGGCGAAGCCTGCGTGCGTCACCTGGCCAAAAAGGGTGCCCGGTCGGTGCTGGTCTCGAACCGCTCCTTCGAGAGGGCACAAGGGCTGGCGGCCGAGTTTGGCGGCCGCGCCATCCGTTTCGACGATTGCCTCACCGCAATGGCCGAGGCGGATATAGTGGTGAGTTCGACCGGGTGCCCCCAAACGATTTTGCATCGCGAGGAAGTTGCGCGGGTCATGTCGGCGCGGCGCGATCGTCCGCTCGTGCTGGTTGACATCGCCGTGCCGCGGGACATCGCTGCGGATGTGCAGGCGGTGGAGAATGTTTATCTCTACAACATTGACCATCTGGAAGCGATCGTCCGCGAGAACCTCAAGTCCCGCGAACAGGAGTTGGGTCGCTGCGACAAGATCATTCGTGCCCGGGCGACCGATCTGATGGCTCGCTTCGACCGGCAACCGGTCGGACCCCACAAAGCCACGCCGCAGGCCGCGGCTAAATCGCCCGAATGGCAACCGGCCTTCTGCACCGGCTGAAACTTTTCATGAGACTTGGAAATATCGGGCCGGGATCGGCTCAATGAATGATTAGAAAACAGAAATTGCGCGGTCTGGATTAGTAGGTGTTCAAATTATGATTGGAGTTAAGCAAGCTCTAAGTGGTCGAGACTCCAGTTTGGTTTGGCCTCGGATTCGGAACGCGTGACAGTCAACCGCAACAACACAAACGTCCAACTATGAAACCAACCCGCTCGATCAGAATCGTGCCAGTCTGCCTTTTGGCAGCTGCGCTGATGGCTGTGGGTGCGGCGACAGTGGCCAATGCAGCAGCTCCGGCTCTGCAAGGCCAGTTCGTCATACGCCCGCTAACACCCCAGGAACTCAAAACGTACTCCCTCGGCTCTCTCCAAACGGCCAGCGGCCTGAACACGGTTGCCGTCGGGCAATCGGTCTATCTTGACGCCCTCGTCAACACCAATCTCCCTGACGTCGACATTACCAACGTATCTTGGACCCTGACGGCCCAACCTATCGGTTCAACGGTAGCTCTGGGGAACAGCCCGTTGGGAGCCAATGTACCCACTTACAATCCGGCTGATCGTTCGCGGTCGAAGGTCGCGAGTCGTTCCATGCTCCGTCCGGATTTGGCCGGGCAATATGAAGTGAGCGTCACCATCGCCACGGTGGGCAGCGGGTCCACCAACTTCACCCAGAAAATCACTGCCGGAATGTTTGTGGGCGCCAGCACGTGCGCCCTGTGCCACGGCGGCAATAGTTTTCTGAACCTGCCAGACATGGCTACGACATGGAATGGAACGCTCCACGCGCATGCCTTCTCGGATGCCATTGATGGCAAGAGCACGGATCATTTCACCCAGAATTGCATCAAGTGCCATGCCGTGGGATTTGATTCCGACACCAATGCGGTCAACGGTGGTTTTGACGATATCGCCAAGCAAACCGGTTGGGTTTTCCCCACCGTATTGACCAACGGAAACTATGCGGCCATGCCGGACGCATTGAAGAACGTATCGAACATCCAGTGCGAGAACTGCCATGGTCCAGGCAGTGAGCACGCCGCCTCATTTGGCAATACCAACGTTCTCAACTGGCCGCGCGTCTCGGTCACTTATGCTTCAGGCAACTGTGCTCAATGTCATGATAGTCTGAGCCACCATCCCAAGACTGCCGAATGGAACAACTCGCGCCATGCCGTGGCAACCCGCACCCCCTCCGGACCGACGCGTTCCAACTGCGTGCGCTGTCACACTGCGGGCGGGTTCGCCCAGTTTGTAGAACACTCCGGTGACACCAACCGGTATACCACCAATACGGTGTATGAAGCGATCACCTGCGCCGCTTGCCATGATCCGCATGACGCGAGCAACCCGCATCAATTGCGCGCGGCCAACGAGTACACCCTGCCGGAAGGTACCACCGTCACCAACGTGGGTCTCGGTGCCTTGTGTATGACCTGCCACCATTCCCGGAATGGTGAGGTCACGCAAAACATCACGAACTACGTGGCTGGCAAGCCCACCTGGGCCGGCGGATCGAGCTTCGGGGTGCATGACAGCACGGCGGGCGACATGATCGAGGGTGTGAACGGCTATTCTTATGGCAAGTTCATCCCCAGCGGCTCCCACAGCTACGTGATCAAGGATGTTTGCGTGGGTTGCCATATGCAGGAAGTCCCCTCGACCGATCCCGCCTTCACCAAAGTCGGTGGTCACACCTTCGGCATGTCCTATCTCAGCGGCACCAACACCGTGGATCGGACGGAGGTCTGCCAGCAGTGTCACGGACCCATCGAGGAATTCAACATGGTGCGGAAGGATTACAACGACGACGGCGTAATCGAAGGCATCCAGACCGAAGTCCAGAGACTGCTCGACGAAGTGAACCGGCTCCTGCCCAATAACGTCTATCGCGCAGACGGCAATTATGTCGCCGACGGCCTCGTGAACTCCGTCACAACGAGGACCAACTGGCCGATCCGCTTCCTGCAAGCGGCGTGGAACTGGCAGTTCGTTAATGTTGAAGGCAGTCATGGCATTCACAATGCCCCTTACGCCATCGGTCTGCTCAAGGCCTCCATCGCCGACCTCACGGATGACCTGGATCACGACGGATTGTCCGACCAATGGGAAATCGCTCAGTTCGGTTCCATCAACTCCACTGACGGTAACGGCGACACAGATATCGACGGCGTGAGCAATTCACTGGAACTCTCCGCGGGCACGAACCCGAGCATGGCCGACAGCGACAATGACGGCGTTGGCGATCTGGCCGAGTTGCAAGCTGGGAGTGATCCACTTAATCCGAATGACAAACCCGGATTCGTGATCAAGATCTACGGTGCGGCCGAAGTCGAGTTCGCCTCGGAGATCGGCAAGAAATACCAGTTGCAGAAAGTCTCCGACATAACCGGCACCTGGCTCAACGAAGGCTCCGTCACAAACGGAACCGGCAATAACATCTCGATGACCACCTCGACCCGCAGCGGTGGGACTCAGAATTACTTCCGGGTTCTGCTCGTGCCCTGACAGTGAAACAGCGTTGAGTTAATTCAACCAGAAACTTCACAACCCCTTTCCACGCCGTGGGGAGGGGTTCTTCCTTTCAGGGGTGACGTGCCGACTCCCGTCAACGAACTGCTTGCTTGCCGGCGCAGGTAGGTTTGGGGCCGGGAAGAAGCGCGGGCGGCGTGGCGAGCGGATCGTAGAGATCGGCGAGCGTGGCGGTTTTGATTTCGATGGTGGGGCGAGACTCCCGGCGAGCCTCTCCCCCGACGGCTCGTGAGGACGCTCGCGGTCACAGACCGCCGCTACAGCCGGGGCAAGAAACTCCGCGCGGACGGCCAATACTCTTTGCGCGGCGGCCTCCACGGTGGCCCGCTGCTTCCCACTCACATTCCCCGGCCACGGGTAGTTGTTAAGCGCCAACGAGTAATTGTGCTTTACGCCACGTTCCCCGGCTCTGAGGAATTGCCGCGACCTACTGTCCTTTTAGTTGCATCCACGCTTCCATTTCTGCCTGCGATTGAAGCGCAATCGCGCGAAGCTTCTCGGCATAACTGGCGCGGACTTGCTGGAGTTTTTGCAGCGCCGTCTGGCGATCACCGTCCGTCGTCGCTCGTTGAATACCCAGCTCTGCTTTTGCTACCTCGCTGTTCATCTCGCCCACCAGGGCTTGATAGGCTTTGATCGAAACGTCGCGCAGGATTTGTTTGCCATCTTCCAGTGAGGTGCTGGCGGGATTCGGAATTTTCTGCTTGATGGATTGCTCGGCCTTGCCGGCTTTAACCAGGGTTTCTACGGAGCGCGGCGTGGCCGGGGCGCTGCTTACCCGTGCAATGGCCCGGGCGATGTCATATTCCAGGGCGGCGGACCATTCGGGAACGATCTGGGCCAGGGCTTCCTTGCGACTGTCTCGCATTACGGCGATTCCCACGTAGCAAGGGTCACCTTGGGGGAGTGTGAGCGGCGTGACCCCATCATTGGCAGCGCTCTGGGTGCTTTCGCGGGACCAGTTGTTGAACCGGGTCACCACAATCCGGCCATTCGCAGATTGCTCCAGTTCCGAAACCAGTTCGTTCACGTATGCCGAATGCTCGCGCAGGCTGGCCGGAACGTTGTCGTCAGCGAACAGCACATAAAGCCGGAGTTCCACGGGCTGACTCAGGCGACTGAGCACTGCCTTGGTGCTCTCGGACAGCGTGAGTTTGTCCTCGCTGGTTACCGGTGGGGTCGGGGGCTTGGCGGATCGGTAAACCACCAGCGCCCCGGCTGCGAATCCGATGACGAGGACCACCAAGGGCAAAAGAAGGGTCCGGATGCTGCCTTGTTCACGGGCGCAAATCGAGGGGCTTGGTCTGGCTTTCATGATGTGTTCTTGGTGTAGTGCGGAAACGTAAAGATGTCGATTCGCAATCTCGCAAAGCAGTCTCCAAGGCGCGAGGAAAACCCGGCCGATAACAAGCAAAGGTAAGCATCCGCCAATATCGGAAGAGCATCGTCCGACCGTTGTCATAGTGTGGACGTGAGTAAGAATGACGGGGTTTGATTCGCCGCGCACTCAAGACTTGCGAGCGTCATAACGGTGGTCCAGTCTGACGGCGAATCCAAGCAGGTTGGCGGGCGGCGCCAGAATCGGCGCCAAGCCAATCTTCCCCGGAACGGCCTGAATTCTCAGATTATGAACAGAGCCAGAGCTGGATCAGTCAACCAGGGTTTCGCTTTCATCTTGGCGGTCGCGGCTTGCGTGGCGACCGGCTGGCTGGCGAGCGCTGAGAACGCTCAACATCTGAGCACCACCCATCCTGGCGGGTTTCCCGGCGTGCCGGTCATGTCCGGGATCGAGCGCACGACCAATGGCGTCAAGTTGAGTTGGGACGGGCCGGCAGGCTACTACCAGCTTTATCAAAAGCTCATCTTGGACGACCCGACCTGGCAAAAGTTCGGCAGCCCGAATCTCAATCGCTACACGAATATCACCGCCCTCCACAGCAGTGCGTTTTTTAAGGTGGCTGGGTCGCCGGCGCGTTACGCTGGCTCAGCGGTCTGCATGGAATGTCATGATGGCATCCACCAGACCGAGTCGGACACCCGCCACGCCGAGGCGTTCATCAATCCCCGGTTCATTGCCAAAGGCGGTCAGACCAACAGTTCCTGCCTGCCTTGCCACACGGTTGGCTACGGCCTGCCCACCGGGTTTGTCAGCAAAGACGACCTGAACTCCAATCCGCGCCTGGCCGGAGTGCAATGTGAGAATTGTCACGGGCCGGGGGCTGACCATGCGGCCAATGAATTGGATATGACCGTCCGCCCGCGCGCTGAACTGGCGGGTCAGGTTTGCGGCGGTTGCCATAATGAAACTTCGCATCGCCCGATCTACGAGCAGTGGAAATCCAGCGGACATTTTGCCGTGGTCGAAGACATGAATCCGACCGGCCGCATCAACGCGTGCGGTCGGTGCCATTCCGGTTCGGCGCGGCTCGCGTTGATGAAGGGCGAAAATCCCACCATCTCTGTGGCCAACGATGCCAATGTCGGTATCACCTGTGCCGTCTGCCATGATCCGCACGCCAACCACGTTTGGACCAATGTGCTCACTGGCACCGTGGCCACCAATCAAATGCGCTATCCATTTGCCTCGACCAACGATTTTGTCCTGACGACGTCCGCCGCTTTCACCAATCGCTACGACATCAACATCTGCGCCCAGTGCCACAATCATCGCGGAGCTTCCTGGACCAGTTCCAGCCGGCCCCCGCATCATTCGCCACAATACAACATGTTGCTGGGAACGGTTGGTGAATTGGCGCCGGAGTTCACCCCGTGGCTGGCGCCGCACGGAACGCTGATCGAGAAACAATGTGTTGGTTGTCACATGGCAACGGAAGGCGACGGGAGTGAAGAGCATCCGGCGTTTGCCGGGCATTCGTTCAAGGCCGAGTCACTGAATGTCTGTGCGGAGTGCCACGATAATCCGGAATTGTTGTTCCGCCTCTCCACCGCCTCTTTTGCCGCCCAAATTCAGGAGATCAAGGGTTACCTGGATCTTTGGGCAACCACCAAAGCCCCGCCTGCCTTGCGGACGAAGTATGGGGTGCGTGCCTGGGAATACACCAACCCGGGCGACCTTTCCACTGGCGGTCCGGGTCCGAGCAGCAGCGAGCAGGAACTGATTCCCGATAACATCAAGAAGGCCCGATTCAACCTGTATATTGTAAAATACGACGGGAGCTATGGCATCCACAACGGTAAGCATGCCGTCAGTCTGTTGGAGTCGGCTTATAGCTGGATTCAAGTGGAATTGAACAAATGACCGGAAGCCAAGCGCAGAGCCCATGAGAAATTTGAAATTACTCCCGTTCCGGAAACTCTCCGCCGCCTGGTTGCGCGGGCTGGCGCTGGTGGTCATCGTGACCGTTTTTTCCTTGGCGGCGATCTCGTGCCGCACGGTGAACCGCCCCGTGGTGATGCTGCCAAACGTCCCTGGCGCGGAATACGTCGGCTCGAAGGAGTGTGAAACCTGCCATGACGAGATCTATCGCGACTTCATGACGGCTGACCATGCGCGGTTAATGAGTCCCGGACCGAATGCGCTCGACGTCGGGTGCGAGTCCTGCCATGGCCCCTCCAGTGTCCACGCGGGCACTGGCGAGGGGAAGCCGCCGTATAGCTTCACGTCCGGTCGTCCGGTGGCGAACAATTACGGGGCGCAACTTTCCACGCCCACCGCCCGCGCGACGGAGGAGGTTTGCTTCACCTGTCACGCTGACGTCCGCGGTCATTTCAACCTTCCCAGCCATCACCCCGTTCCCGAAGGCCAGATGTCCTGCACGCAATGTCACAACCCGCACAAGGGTTTTGCGCACGTCGGCGGCAGCACCGCCCTTCGGGCCCAGGACGAGACCTGTCTCAAGTGTCACCCGGCGCAACGCGGGCCGCACGTGTTCGAGCATGAAGCCATGCGCGAAGGCTGCACCGCGTGTCACGGCGCGCACGGCACGGTGAACGCAAAGTTGTTGAAGGTGCGGGACTCGAACCTGTGCCTCCAATGTCATTTCCAGCAAGTCCAGGGCGGCAGCATCCGCTTCGGCGGTGTTGACCACACGGATCGCGTGCGCCAAGGCACTTGCTGGACGGCGGGTTGTCACGAAGCCGTCCACGGCTCGCGCGTGAACTCGTCGTTGCGCTTCTAACTGCAACCTGAATGCCGATGAAAAAGAAATCGCGAGGGAAGATCAAACGGGGACTGCGGGCGGCGACGTTGCCCCAGCATTGTCTCGTGGGCGCGGCTTTGCTGGTCAGCTTTGGGGTGGCGCGCGCGGCCGAGGAGAAGGAGGAGGCCGAGGAAGCAGCAGAGCCAGATCTTTCAATCTTTGAGGGCGGCACCAACACTTTCAACAACTGGGTGGAATTCTCTCTCGGCGGGATGTTGATTGACGGCAACGTATCCCAGGCCCAGCAATCGCGGCGTCTGCCGGAGGGCGCGTTTGGCGGAGTCTCGGATTTTCATTGCCAGTCGCTTGTAGCCACGAACACCACGCTGACGGTGGACGGGCGCGGCATTTACGACCACGATTACAATCTGAGTGTGGCCTTGGCCAGGGAGGAGACCTGGTTTCTGCGGCTGCATTTCGAGAACTATCGCACCTGGTACGACGCCGACGGTGGTTACTATCCGCCGGGCAACCTCTGGTATCCGCTGGCAGGTGATGCGGTGGGATTGGACCGGGGTGAGATCTCCATCGAGGGTGGCTTGTCGCTGAAGAAGTGGCCGGCGCTCAATTTCAAGTATTCGCATCTGACGCGTGACGGGCAGAAAGGCTCGACCGTCTGGGGCCAGACACACACGTCGCTGATCCCGAGCATAACGCGTGGCTTGAACGCGAGCCTCTACGACATCGATGAAACCCGGGACATCTTTGAACTGAACGCCAAGCAGAAGATCAAGACCTTCGACGTGGGCCTCGGGTTGCGCTACGAAACCGGCGATCTCGACAACGCGCGCTACATTTCCCAGTACCCCGGCGAACCCACCGCGGTCAAGGTCACCGATCGTGAAGGTACTTCGTACGATCAGTTCAACGTCCATGCGTTCGCCGAATCCTGGCTCAAGAAAAACCTGTTCTTCTCGACTGGCTACCTGTTCTCGAATCTCGACAGTGATTATTCCGGCAGCCGCATTTACGGCACGGACTTTGATGTCAGCTACGCGCCCAACGCCTTGAACGGCGCGGGCTACTATGACCTGGACGGCGGCGGCCAGAAGCAGGAACACGTCGCCAACATCAACCTGATGTACAATCCTTCCAAGACGTTTACCGTCGTGCCGTCCATTCGTGTGCAGCAGGAGGATTGGGATGCAAGTTCGGGCGCATTTCAGACGCTTGGCAACAACGTGCCCGGTTTTGTTGCCAGCAACAGTGATGGCGAGGCGCTGGATGTGCGCGAGCGCCTGGATGTGCGTTACACTGGCATCACCAACTGCGTGCTTTACGCCCAAGGCGAGTGGACGCAGGGCGAAGGCAGTCTCGACGAGAGCGGCGGTATGTATCTCGGCGGCCCGATCCAGCGCGCGAGCGAGGACAGCCGGTTCTTCCAGAAATACAGCGCGGGCGTTCGCTTGTATCCGGCGCGCAGCGTTCATCTGGATGTGGGCGGCTATTACAAGGACAACTCCTACGACTACGATCACGATTTTGACAGCACCGGCAACGCTGCGGGCGGCAATCGCTATCCCGCGTTCCTGGTGATGCAGAATTTTGAAACGTACGATGGCTACACGCGGTTGACGTTTCGTCCGCTCCCGAACCTGAGCCTGGTCACCCGGTATGAATATCAGCTTTCCACGATCCACACGCAGCCCGATGCGGTTTCCGGTCTGGGCGAGGTCGAGTCGTCCGAGATGACCAGCCACATCATTGCGCAGAACGTGAGCTGGGCGCCGTGGTCGCGGATTTATTTCCAGGCCGGATTCAACTACGTGTTGAGCGAAACCGAGACGCCCACGTCGGATTACACGCAGGCGATTCTCGACGCCCAGAACAATTACTGGGTGCTCAACTTCAACTCCGGTCTCGTGCTGGATGACAAGACCGACCTGAATCTCGGCTACACCTACTACCGCGCGGACAATTACACGGACAACTCCACCGTCGGTCTGCCGTTGGGTTCAGGCGCGGAGGAACACGGCATCACCGCGACCGTCGTGCGACGCCTCAGCGAGCGCGTTCGCGTGTCGGTGCGGTACGGCTATTACCATTCCGAAGACGAACTCTACGGCGGAAACAACGATTACGACGCGCACGTGCTTTACTCCAGCCTGCAGTACCGCTTCTAACGGGGTTGGGAGAATGGGAAATCGGCCAAGTGAGCACGCTGCTCGGGTTGGTAATGTGGGTTGCCCGCGTCGGGAGCCAAACTGATCAAGTGCCACGATTTAGGGGTCTGCTTCCGTAGAACGTATTTCCGCCTGTCTCCGTGTTGAACCCAGCCAGGGTGCGCGGTGCGGGGTTCGGTCAGGGCCGGCAACGAAAAGCAAAAGGCAAAGGCACGGCAAAGCGCCCGGTGAGTTTGCCGGGCGGGTTCACCAACGGATGGGAAAGGATGTTCGGCGCGAACCTCATCTTTTGTTCTTTTCTCTCCCCTGCTTTTCCTGCTCCTGACGGTCCAACTCCTGCCTCTCCGACGGACTGGCAGACTCGTAATACTGGCGCGGATACAGTCGCCGAAACTCCTCGTTTGACAATGACTCTGTCCGAGGTTCCTGGTTCGTGGCGCAACCAGGCAAAACGTTGAGGCTCACCACGGACGCCAGTGTCAAAGCGGTTGAGCAAAAACGGGAATTTTTCATGTTCAGTTTTGACGCGCCGCCTGGACGAGGTGAGTTCAGCGATATCGTCATAACTCAAATCTTCTCTCCCAACTCGTCGCGAAGCCACCGACCAACGGCAGTCTCGCAATCGCGCAAAGCTACATCAAGCGATCGGCAACTCCGTCCGCTCTTCCAAATCAAGCCACCCTCGTCAAAAACACGAACGAACGACTTGGTCTGTGAACACCAACCCAACTCGATGGTGCCGTGCGCCTCCAGCCACCGAGCCACAGCAGGATGCGTCTCAGAAATGCTGTCGGTCTTCGAGTTCGCCATAACGCGCCGAGCCGCCTAGTCAACGAGTTCCGCGACCGCCGCCGGAAACGCCCGCGTAGAGCGGCGTGGCCGCAACGCGGCTTTACGCCGGTCGGCTGCAACCGTCGCGGACACCACGGTTCGCGGAGCGAAAGTCATAACTTAGGGAAAC
>Ga0315910_10000954_pt1 | contig 27186 bp, 16 predicted proteins | sample EdamamesoilMG_FD_204470 | JGI IMG/M metagenome (GOLD analysis project Ga0315910, IMG submission 204470) | Garden soil microbial communities collected in Santa Monica, California, United States - Edamame soil | ecosystem: Environmental > Terrestrial > Soil > Garden | place: USA: California... | reverse complement strand
TCGGGCGTGCCGCGTCGCTCCACAATCAGAGGGCTGCCAACAAGAGAACCGTTTACGAAAAGTTCGCCACCGCTCACCCGCGTCTCGCCCGTGTAGGTGTTTGCGTTGTGAATTGTCAGCCGGCCCGGACCAGCCTTGACGAGTTTCATGTTGCCGCTCAGAGCGCCAGCTCCGGCAAACACGAAATCCTTCGCGGCGTGAACGGTGATGGCGGCCGGAATAATTGTGCCGTTCAAGAGTATGGGCGCGTTGTTGGAACCGGATAGGTCGAATAGCACGGATGCGCCCGGTGCGAAAGCGACGGGCGTGTTGTTGGAAGCCCAGAAGCCGTTAGTGAACCAGTTCGCCGTCCTGGTGTCCCACACATTCCCATTGCTCCCACGCCAGACCAGATCAGCAGTGGAAACCGGTGGCACGGGCGGCGGAAACATGCCCGTGCCGAGATAGAACCCCGGATGTGGCGGCTGATTGTAGGCGACGTTCTGCCAGGCGATGGCGACGCGGTACTGCGGATCGTGCATCAAGGTGTAGAGGCGGTTCGTGGCCAGAGTCGTCGTGGTGTAGATGCGAAGCGATTGATTATCCGAGGCACGAAAAATGATTTCCTCCCGCCAATCGCCCAGAATATCCGCGCTGAGTCCGGGTGTGGATTTGCTGCCGTTGTTGGACGACGCGCCGCTGGCCGTGAGCAAGCGCGTGTCGCCGCTCGGACCATATTTGTCGGTGTGATTGCCATCGAGCAATTCCCGCACGAGATCAGCGTCCCACCAGCAGAGGAAATTGGCGCTGCCCGGAGTTCGCCCCAGATTGTTGCCGGCATGATCCAGGAATCCGCCGCCACCCCAAAGGCCCGCGCCGCGATGACCGGCCCAAACCTGACCGGCCACTCCGCGACCCGGCCCTTCCGAACCAGAGGGCACAATCGCCGTGGCAAGAATCGTCTGCCCGGTGCGTGCGTCATGTAGGTCCGCGCCGGGCACACCACTGGGTTCGTGGATGGTCCACACTTCCAAGCCCGGGCGATCCGGGACGTGGTCCGAGACGTGCAAGGCGTCGCCGTGACCGAACCCGGTCGAATACATCCCCGTGCCGTTGTCGTTGATGGTGCAAGCGCCATAAATGATCTCGTCTTTGCCATCGGCGTCCACGTCCGCGACACTGAGATTGTGATTGCCCTGACCGGCGTAAGCACCGTTGCCGGGCGTGTTGCTGTCGAACACCCAGCGTTGCGTCAACTGGCCGTTGCGCCAGTCCCACGCGGCCAGCACCGCCCGCGTGTAGTAGCCGCGGCACATCACCAGACTGGGTCGTACGCCGTCGAGATACGCCACGCAGGCGAGGAAGCGATCCACGCGATTGCCGTAGTTGTCGCCCCAACTGGAAACGCTGCCGCGTCCGGGAACATAAGGCGTGGTGGCCAGTTCCGCGCCGGTCAAACCATCGAAGATCGTCAGATACTCAGGGCCGGAAAGGATGTAGCCATTGGAGTTCGTGTAAACGAGGTTCGGGTTGTCGCTGCCGAGCAAAACGAAATTCCCCTGCCCGTCCACCGTTCCGGGCGCGGTCTTGCAGGCCAGTTCCGCGCGACCGTCGCCGTCCAGATCATAGACCATGAACTGCGTGTAATGCGCCCCGGCACGGATGTTCCGGCCGAGATTGATCCGCCACAGCCGCGTCCCGTTGAGCCGATAGGCGTCCAGATAAACCGGGCCCGTGTGGCCGCTTTGCGAATTGTCCTTGGCGTTGGTCGGCTCCCATTTCAAAATGATTTCATACTCACCGTCGCCATCAAGATCGCCCACGCTGCAATCGTTGGCGGTGTAAGTGAACGCACCGCCGGCGTCTTCGCCATCCGCGCTGGGTGGATTCGTGTCGCCCGGCGGCATCTGAATGGGAATGGAAAGATACTGCTGCGTCGGCGCAATCGCCGGCAGGGTGAAGACTGCGCTCGCTGCGCCTTCCAGGCCGCTGATTACAGGCCGGACGAAGTACGCATTCGCTTGTGCCAGATTCGCCGTGGTGTCGTTGAAGTTGCAGCTCGCGGTGAGCGGCGAACCATTGAGCCTGACGGCAGCGCCACCGTTGGCGGAGCGGTACAGATTGAAGCTGATCTCTTCGGGGTCATTCCCCAACAAACGCCAGCCAACGTAAACCGAAGCTGTTCCCGAACGTACCGCAACCATACCGCGGCCCAGGTTTTCCATCTGTCGCTGGGCAACGACTCCGTGGGCGAGAAACAGCGCGGACAGGATCAACCATCGCAATGGGTACTTCATCATTGCGTCGTTGCCACCGTCAGCGTCACGGGACCAATCAAGCCGGATTCCGCCACGGCCCAGTTGGCGGCATTGAACGGGCGGTAATCCTGGTTCACAAAATTGATGTCGTTAAAGAGCTGCCACTTCACACCACGCCGATCCAGATCGCGAATCCGATTGGCCGAGGTGCTGGTGACTTCCACTTCGAGTTGGTTGCCCGTGGGTTTCAAGTTATCCACCGTCACCCTAAACGGCGGAATGATCAACGTGCCGAGGTCTTTTCCGTTCAGCCGCACACGCGCGCTTTGCGAGATTTTGCCGAGGTCGAGCAGAAATGTTTGTCCTGCTGCCGCTGGCGCGTCGAACGCGAGCGAATAGATCGCGGTGCCGGAAAATGCCTGCACCTCCGGATCACCATTCGCCGTCCACGAATCCGCCTGCAAGGTCGCATAATCCCTCGGGAGCACCGGGCCACCTTTGATGAATTTCACCTGCCATGCGCCGGTCAGCTCGCGAGGTTGGCCGGAGGGTCGTGCGTACGACCAGGCTGGTGCGGCCATTTGCCCGTTTGTAAGCGCACGCAGAATCACCGACTCACCCGGCCCGAGGCGTAGATAAACTTCCACGCCTGATTTCGCTTCCCGTGAGGCCGCCAGGCCCACGCGACCGTTAAGCGCGTCCATTTGAATGGCGGACTTCGCCGCCGTGGCGAGCGGAATCCATCCTTCAAGGACCTTTTCTCCGCGATTGGCAATGAAGTAATGTTTGCCCGCAACGAACGCGCGGCGAATGCACATCAAGCCCGCTTGATCGAACAGAGCTTCGCGTGCCACGCCTGCTTGCTCAACGGAGGCATCGAGTGCGCCGACAAAAATGCGACCCCGGCCGAGATTGACAGAGCGGGTCGTGTCTGCGAATCGCGGGCCGAACACGCGATTAATCCGATTCGTGAGTTGCCGGAACTCAAACCGCCGCCGTTCCAAGTTCGCCAGACCCGGAACATCCCTGGGCAAACCGTTCTCGAAGATCACCGTCGCACCGGCCTCGGCCAGCGCGAACAATTTTCTGAGCGTGGGCAGCGGCATCTGTTCACATGCCGGCACCACAACGACACGATACGCAACGCCTCCGGTTTCGATCCCGCCTTCCTTGTTCAATTGGGCCGCAGCCAGCTGGCGGTCGGAAACGTAATCAAAACTGTAGCCACGCTGCCAAAGTTTCTCCGCCGCGTGGCCGACCGGTTGCGCCTCGAACCAGTCGCGCGCGTGAACGGTCAGGTGCGGCAGCAACCGCCCACCGGGTTGCGACCAGAAATCGTGGATCGGCCAATAGAGCAGGATGTCGTTGTCCGGCGTGCCGCCTTGCAAGATGGACTGGCAGCGTGCGACGTAGGCATTGAGCGCGGGCGCGTCGTGCCAGACGGCGTTGCGCGGGTTCATTTCGTAGCTGGCGTAAAACAGCCAGCCCGGCCACCGTGCTTCATCCGGCGAATAGCAGGTGCCGTGATAGAAGACGTGGTTCACTCCGGAGAGGAAGAGGTCGTCGAGCAGATACTTCATGTCGGCCAGCGTCTCGGTGAAGTGTTCCTTAAGCCAAGTGCCGGTTTCGCAACCCACAAACTTGCGCCCGGCGACGTGCGCGGCGGACGATGCAAACTTGGAGATGAGCTTGTTGCGGTCGAGCCGGAACATTTCCGTTTCCGGTACATCGGCGAGCGCGTAGAGATCGAGGAGGTTCCCCGGCGAACCGTGTGCCTCGTTGCGCGTGAGAAAGCCGCGGTCGTGCGACCACTTCACCCATTGCGGCAGCGAATCCTCGATCTGAATGTCGCTGGCCGTTTCGCGGTAGTCGCACAGCACTCGGGCGATGCGATCGGGATCGGGACGCGATGCGTGATTCGTAATCCGTGAATTGATAGCGAATAGCGCGGGCAGTTCGGTCTGCAGCTTGTAGCCGCGGCGTTGCTCGAATTGCTTCAGGAAATCCGGAGACCAGTCGGAACGATACTCGTAGGAGTCGTGATACTGTGAGCGTGGTTTCGCGCCGTCGTATTTCGCGAAGGCGTCAGTAAACGGTTGGAGAAACTTCCCCATGGCGCCGGGATACAGCAGGTTCAGCATCGGGCCTTCGCCGCCGGGGCCGGCCCGCTTGACTTTCTGGCCGGCGAATCTCTGCGAAACGGCGTAAACCTTCGCCACCTCCCGGGCCGTCCAGTTCACCGAACCATCGGGACGGATTCGTTTGGTCAGGTCAACGTTCTTGCCGTCGGCTGAGAAGGCAACCAACGCGTGCGTTTTTGCAGCTTCCAGGTTTTCAGGCACTTTGCCGCCTGCCGGCACATCGAAGGTTTTCATTACAACCGCGGCGTTGCCTTCGGCTTCCGTCACGTTTGGCCCGCCGCCGAAACACCAGCCCGTGCCCGTGGTCATGTCCACGTCCAACCCGAGGCGGCGCGCTTCAGTTACGGTGTAATTGAGCATGCTCATCCAACGAGGGGAAAGATAAGTGAGGTAATTCGTCTCCCACCCTTTCGCGCCGTAAATCGGAATGATATGCACGCCGCCGTAGCCGGCATCGCGATAGCGCGTGAGTTCTTTGGTGAGATTGGTTTCGTCCACCGCGCTGGCCATCCACCACCAATAAGCCCACGGTCTCGCCTCGCGTGTGATTGTAGGCCAGGCGAGCGGCGAATCCGCGGACTCGGCAGCTCGGCCAACTCCAGGAAATGCAACCACGCAGAGCACCAAGGAGGCGAAGACGAATTGTGTCATTTGAAAGAGTGAAACCGGATTCGGTGATGGCGCGCAAGCCAAGTCTGCTCACGGTCCGCCGTCAATCAGGTTGCAGAGCCGGTCAACCGCTGTGGTGTCATTTCGCAGCGTGCCGCCCTGGCTGACCAAAGTCCACACCGCTGGCTTCTTATTGAAACGAACACTGCCGTCGCTCATCAATGCGTTCAGCCCCTTGTCACGGAAGTGTGGAATGGTTTCGACGGTAGTGCCGGCACCGATCAAATCGAGTCCGAACACCTTCGTTCCCGTGAGCTGCGCCGTCTTCCGAAAGCGACGGTGAAAATCGGCCGTTCCCGGCTGATTGCCAGCATTGATGACGCGGGGATTGAAACTGTAGCTGGAGCGAACGAAGGGGTTCTCTCCCGGAAACTCTGCAGTGGGTGGGGTGGTCAGCAGCGGCGAATAGTGGACCGCACTGTAAGGAGAACTCCGGCTGGTCAGTCCGGGACAGAACATCACTGCGCCATCACCGATCAAATTGAACGCATATAAATATCCGAGATTGTTCACTTCAAAGCCCGGCGGCGGAAAGGCTTTGGGCACGCGTACGCCTCCTGCGGTACCAGAAAGCGCATATCGCGCGGATTCGATATCGTTCATCACATCTTCATCCGGCCTTCCCGCCCGCCATGGAGGCAACCTGCCACCGTGATCTTCCGCATAGAACAGCACCGCCACGTAGAGTTGACGCAGGTTGGACGTGCAGTTGACGCGACGCGCCTTGTCTTTCGACTTCATCAAAGCCGGCAGCAGCATGGCGGCGAGAATCGCGATTATGGCAATAACTACGAGCAACTCAATGAGGGTAAAGCCGCACCTCGATAGCGTGGCACGTTTCTCGACGGTTGCGCATTTTGACTTCATCGGAACAGTTTACGAACAAGGGCGGCAATCACGCCGCCCCTGCCCGGATCAAAACCGTTTAGGCATGCATTTGAGCCCACGCACGCTTTCCGTGCCGGTTCACGGCGTGAACTGAAGATGCAACCGGTAGTAAACGTTCGGCTTCGTTGGATCAATCGTCAGCACCACGCGATTCGTTGTGAGCGACGGCGGGTACACGAACCACGAATTCGGACTGGTGATGCTGACGGCGTTCGTTTGCAATTCCCAACCCGTGTGGCTCTCGGGCCATTGCAGGTCGAGTTGATTGCCGGAAACGCTGGCCGTGATGTTCGTCGGCGTGGTGCTCACACCCGCCGGCCCAACGACAGTAATGGTACCATCGACGTTGAGCTGGCTGAGGTTCCAGGTAACACCACTGAGGTTTTGGGTGATAACATTGGCAAATGCGCCGCTGATGCCGCCGCTGAACAATTGGAAGACGTTCGTGCCAGTGAGGTTTCCAAGGTTGGTCAGAATCAGCGTGCCACCGCCATAATTAATACCAGCTGCGACCAGCCGGTCGCTGGCGGCTCCGCCAGTCGTTGTCAGTTCCATCACGTTTGTGCCGCCAAGCGTGGCGCTGCCGCTCACGGTCAAAGTGCCGACGGAGAAGCCGGGCTCCAAGCGTCCACGACTGCCAAGAACCAGGTTGCCAGTAATCGTTCCGTCGCCTCTGAGTGGTTGGTTTGTCGTTCCCGCGCCCAAGGTGAGGGTTCCATTTTCGCGAGCCACAACATTTAGCACACCGGGCGCGGCGACCACCACGTTGGTTGACAGATCAATCGCGGAAGTACCAACCAGAGCCAAGGTGCCGTTACTCACAACGGTTGAACCACGATAAGTCAGCGTCGCGTTGTTCATGGTCAATGTTCCCGTACCGACCTTTGTCAGTCCGGTGAACCGCGGTGTCGGCGTGGCCCGGGACAAGCCGTCATTGATTACTCCTTCGAACGTGGTGGAAGTGTTCAGCCCCCCCACGACCCACGTCACTGAGTTCGCACCGCCTGCGGTCGTATTCTCAGCGATGGTTCCAACGCCCGTGATCGCGCCCAAGGAATTCACCGAGGCATTTCGGGGTTGGAGGAAATTACCCGCCGTTTCAAGTACCCACAGGACATTCGTGGCTCCGGTGGCATTGTTCCCACCGCCGGAATTGAAGCGCAGTGTCCCGGCACCACGATTGGTAATAACACCGCTGAGGGTGGAAATGTCCCGATTCATGGTGATCAGTGTGACTTTGTCGAAGGTGATCGTCACATTCGTACCTCGGATTACCACATCAATGTTTTGATTGCCTCCTGTGTTTTGGAAAATGGCGTTGGTTACAATCACGAGTTCTCCGACGTTATTGTTAATGCCAGCGCCGCCAAGGATCACCGTGGCGTCTTCAACCCTCATACCGCCTCCGATCCCCGCCGCATTGCCGTTATTGTTGCCAAGAATGCTTCCCGGTCTCACGGTCAGCCCGCCGCTGTAAGTATTGGCCCCCGAGAGATTCACCTGCCCGATTCCCATTTGCACCACATTGCCCGAACCGTGAATCTGATTTGCCAAGGTCAAAGGCCCGACGCCAAGATTCAATAATAGCGTCCCATTGTTTGTAATCACACCTGTGCCCAGCGATCCATCTGCCAAGCCATCACCAATTTCGATGGTGCCGGCGTTTATGTAATTCGCGCCGGTGGTGGTATTGACGCCGACAAGGGTCAGCTTGTTGCTACCTTGCTTCGTGATACCGATGGCACCATTGATCGAACCAGCGCCACCAAACGTGTAGGCTTTGGTCGTGTTGTTTACAGTAATGGACGCCGGCAAGACGGAAGCCTGGATATTGACGAAGTTCGTACCGGTAGCCGAATCGTCAAACAACACCTTCGCGCCGTCGAAGTAATTGGTGAGTTGTCCCGAACCGACCACCCGCCAGATTTGATTGGCAGCGTTGTCAACATCCCACACTCCGGCCGCGCCCCCTTCCCATCTCAACGTGCTGTCGAAAGTCGCCGTAACCGTCAGCGTCACACGTTTGTTGGCGACGTCATCATTCAACGTCGCCCCCGTCACCTGTGCCGGGCGCGTGCCGAGCACAAAACTCCCCGTGCCGCTGCGACTGTTGTATTGCAGCAGCGTAATCGTGCCCACAGCTATATTCGGGCCGGCGACATTGACCGTGATATCGCCGTTGAGGGCCACATTGCCCGTGTTGGTCACCACCGCCGCAGTGGGATTGCCGAACGTCAAAAGATCGAAATCAAAACTGCTGGCTGCGCTGAACGAAAGCCCACTGATGGTAAGAGTGACGCCTGGGCCGGTCATGATCGTGCCAAAGCCCTCTGCCGAGTCTTGAAGAATGTATGCACCCGTCGCCTTGGAGGCGGTGCCGATGTACAGCTTGCCGGCGGTTGAGACCGTTGGTGCCGTGTAGGTGTTGGCACCCCTCAACGTCAACACGCCACCAGAGCCGCTGTTAGTAATCGCTCCTAGTCCGGCAATCGGCGCAGTCACCACCAAAGGTCCAGCGCCATGAGCAAAGATCAAAGCCCCATTGTTGGTTATGGGACCAGTGCCAATGGTTCCGACGTCTGAGGATCCGTCGCCAATTTGGAGTGACCCGCTGTTGATCGTGGTGAAGCCTGAGTAGTTATTAGCGCCCGTGAGTTGCAAACGCCCGGCCCCTTCCTTGACCAAAGCCGCAGGTCCCGCCCCGTTTACAATACTTGCGGCCAGGATCGCAGTGTCCGTTGCGTTGGTGTGCCTGGCGCCGACCTGGTAAATGAGCGTTTGTGCCGCGGTCGCGCTGCCAACCACGACTGCCGCGGGATTAGCGCCCGAAAGCACGCCGATGGGAAAAACCGTGGGACCGGTCAACTGACGGTAAGGGCGAAAACTAAAGTAGGTCGTACCGCCGAGGTCCACGGCCGCGCTCGGAAAACCATTCGTGTTGCCGTAACGAAAATCCTGATCAACCGCTGCCGCACTGCCGGGCGTGATATTGATTTGACCGCTGAAAGCGGACCAGTCGCCCACCACATTTCCCCGGACATATCGAGTGACCACATTAAACGTGCCGCTGCCAGTCAAATTACCCCCGATCCCCGATCCCGCCGCACCGCCATCGCCAACCGATCCTTCGGTCCGAACCGGAAGAATGACGGTACCCACCCCGCCTTCCGGCACGATGAAGTCATTGCTGACCACACCGTAAGACGGCGTGGTGTTTGGAGCGGGTTGTATGTTCAACGTGCCATTGTAAAAGGTTATGGGCCCCGCACCGAACAATGCCAGCGTGTTGGCGTCGTTATCGCCATCGGTGATTCCCTGGATTTGCAAAGTGCCATTGCTAAGAACAATTCCACCCGAGAGCTGATTCATCACATTGGTGTTTTCCTTGAACAGATTCAACTGCCCGCCGCCATCCAATACGAATCCACTCGTGCCCGCCAGGACCGTGCGCCGAATTGTCGAGATTGTGGCCGCCGGAACCAACACGAGCGGCTTGGTCGGCCCCGCCAGCGTCAGTACATTCGCGTCCACGTCGTTGTTGGTGATGGTGTAAGCCCCCAACAGAAAAACGAGATTGCCAATCGTCCGCGGCGTATCGAGGCTCACAGTCACGGGTGCAGCCAGTTCATTACTCAACGTCGCGGTGCTTCCCGCACCATCGGCAATAATGTTATCCAACCAGTTGGTGGCCGCACTCCAGACGTTGTCCGGCGCGTCCACCCCGTTGGTCCAGGTCCCACTCGCTGCGTGAACCGCCCCGGCGGTTACGAGTGCCAGACCGCATATGAGAGCGCGGGAAGATTGTTTGAATCGTCCTATGCTGAATCGCATTTTCATGATCTTCAAGTTGGGTTGGGTTTTGCGGTCGGTTGACTACAGGATAATGACTCGCCAGTGTGCGACGAAACGGGATGCGCGAGCGCATCGGTTTTCCGATGTCAATTGCCTGCTGGCACGACTGGCTGGCATTGGATATTTCGCAGACTAACATGCCAGCCTGCCCCGAATAGTCACCAATTCTGGCTAGCCACCGGGAACAACGAACGAGGGAATCCCAATCAAGAATTCAACGCCCTGACGGAACGGGATTGCGCGACGAGGGAATGCTTTGGTGCAGATGTTTGGCCACCGCTTCGGTCCGCGAGCGCACCTGCAACTTCTCGTAGATGCGTCGGATGTGCGCGTGGACGGTGTCGTAGCTGATGCCCAGTGCATCCGCGATTTCCTTGTAAAGAAATCCTTTTGCCAAATGCTCCAGCACTTCTTGCTCACGCGGCGTGAGGTTTTCAATGCCCCGCGCCGGCGTGCCGGGTTGTTGCTGGAAGGACGCCACGATCTTGCGAGCGATGTGGCTCGTCATCGGCGAGCCGCCGCGATGCACGTCTCGAATGGCATTCAACAAATCCGCCGGCGGCGTTTGCTTGAGCAGATAACCGGTCGCGCCTGCCGTGAGCGCCTTGAAGATCATTTCCGTCTCTTCATAAACGGTGAGCATCACGATCTGCGTGCTGGGCAACAGCGGTTTGAGCTGGCGCACGCACTCGACGCCGTTCGCGCCGGGCAGATTGATGTCCATGAGCACCACGTCAGGCTTGGCTGCCGGCAAATCCGTCAACGCAACTTCAGCGTTGGCATGGTGGCTGACGCACTGAAAGCCTTCGGAGATGTTGATCAACTGCACCAGTCCGCTGCGGACTCGCGCATCGTCCTCCACGATGGACACGCGAATCTTCACGGGTGACGGCCCTCCAGGCACAACGGCGCCGCGAGTGGTTTCGGCGCCTGGTTTCGCTTTTCCAACATTCGTTTTCATCGTGTCACTCAACCGACTCTACAACCAGTCGCCAGTACTGGCTAGCAATGCAATCTGCCAGGTGTTCAGCGCGTGCCCGCCCGGTTCGTCCTCACTCACTCTCTACTTCGCTGGGGGGAATTAGGAGTGAGAGCAAGAACCGGAAGTTAGTGCAACGCCGCGAAGCTCACGGACAATTCCACGCGCGTGCCCTTGCCCGGCTCGCTGGTCACCACGCACCGTCCGCCACACGCCGCCAGCCGTTTTTCCAAGTTGTCGAGACCATGACCGCTAGAGAGTCGGCCACCATTGCTCGCGGTTTTGTCAGCCGTCAATCCGCAGCCGTTGTCCTCGATGCTGATCGTGAACGACTCACCGGTTTCTGACAGGCGCAACCACACCTCCGTGGCATGCGCATGCTTGACCACGTTGTGGATGGTTTCTTTCACCGCGAGATAAAGATTGTGCCGCGCCTCCGCCGGCAGCGTGTGCGGCGGCATGTGAACCGGAAGATCCAACCGGCAGCGAATGCCCGCCACGTTCAAATAGTCCTGTGCGAACTTCGTCACGTAGGTCATCAGTCCTTCCAGCGAATCATTCCGGGGGTTCACGGCCCAGACGGTTTCGTCCATGGCCCGGGTCAGCTCGCGCGCCATGTCGGAAATGTGATTCAAGTGAGCCGGTGTCTCCTCGTTGGGACTGCGGCGCGCGAGTTCCGTCAGCAACGTGATGTGCGTGAGGCCCGCGCCGAGATCATCGTGGATGTCCTTCGCAATCCGGGCGCGGTCGCGTTCCACCGCGCGTTGGCGCTCGACCTGTTCCAGTTTGTGGCGCATTCCCCGCACCACAGACTGCCGCACTACCGTCGCCACGACTGCAACCACACCAAGCCCCATCAACCCGAGAAACCACCACGTCTCATAGAAATGTGGCAACACCTTCATCGCCAGCGTCACGCCTTCCTCGTTCCAAACGCCGTCGTTGTTGCACGCCTTCACGCGGAAGGTGTAATTGCCCGGCCGCAAAAATGAGTATTGCGCCGCCCGGCCAGTCCCCGCTTCCACCCAATCTTCGTCGAGTCCGTCCAGCTTGTGCCGGAAACGCACGCGATCCGGCGACACAAAGCTCAATGCCGTGTAGCGCAATTCCACTTGCCGCTTGCCCGGCGGAACTTCGATGGCCGGAGGCTGCGAATGCGTGCGCAAACGGCTCGCGATCACCGGGCGGCTTGGCAATTGCGCGCGGCCATCCAACAACACTTCCTCGATGGCCACCGGCGGCGGCAGCCGGTTGATCGTAAGTTCTGAAGGATTCACACTCACCACGCCCTTCAGTGTCGCGAACAGCAACCGCCCGTCACTCGTCCGCCACGCCGCCGGTTGATAACTGCCCGAACATTCGAGCGAGGGCAATCCGTCGTAACGACCGTAGGCGGTGCAATCCACGGTACGCGCACGGCCGTCCGCGAATTCCTCCAACTCACGTTTCTCCACGCGAAAGATTCCCGATTGCGAACCCAGCCACAACCAACCCTGGCCGTCGTCAAGAATCTGGCTGATGACATCATCCGGCAGACCGTGCTGCGTCATATAGCGCGTGAACTTGCCGTCGAGTTTTTTGTCACCCTCTCCCCCCTCCCGACCTCCCCCCTCACCATTGGCCTTGCGGGCGAGAGAGGTGGAGGGGGGAGAGGGTCGCAATTTAAACCGCAGTAATCCGCCACGAAACGTTCCCGCCCAAACCGTTCCCGCGTCGTCCACGAGCAACGACCAGATGGGTTGCGCAGCGAGTTGATCCGTTGGACGAAACGAGTCCACGCGATTTGTCTCCAGCCGATACAACGTGCCGTCACCTGCGCCCGCCCAGATCACGCCGTTGGTTGTTTCTGCCAGCGCCCGTATGTCGAAACGCTGCACACCGTCCTCCGGAAGATAGCGACGGAGTTGCCCGTTGGTCAAAGATGCGAGGCCGCTTTTCGTCCCAAGCCACAACTTCCCGTCCTTCGCCGCGAGCAACGCTTTCACGCCATGCACGGCCGGGGTTGCTTCACTGAACGCGCCATTCTCGTAAAGATACAAATCCTCCTCGCCCGCACTCGCCCACAGCCGATCATTACCGGTTGGAAACACGCTGAACACATAGTCGCGCAACGATCCACCTGCGACGGGGAAATTCTGCCATGCTTCACCGAGCCACCGATGCAACCCGCCGCCGAACGTTCCAACCCAGATGGCGCCTTGCGCGTCTTCCGCCACCGTCACCGCCGCCTTCGCCACGGGACTGTCACCCGGCGCCATGACCGTAAAACGTTTTTCCCGCAGCCGCACCAGCCCGCCACGATCCACGCCCGCCCAGACGTTGCCCTCGCGATCTTCGAATAAACAATCGACACGATCACCGGGAAAACCTTCCTCCGCCGTCATCTGCTTGCCACGGCCATCCGAGCGGACGTGGAACAACCCCTTGCCATAATCATATATCCAGACGCCACCCGCGCCGTCCTCGCGGACGCCGAGCCGGTCGCGGAACGAATCGAACACCCCGCGACACACTTCCGCCTCGAAATCCCAGCCTCGTCCCGTGGCCTTGCGCACCTGACCATTGGCCACAACCCAAAACTCGTTGCTTGATGTTGGCCGCAGGTGAATCACGTTCAACTGTGCTTCTCCGTTCGTCGGCGTAAGGTTCTCAAATCGTTCTCCCGTCCACCGTGCCACCTCGCGCTCGGTGCCGACCCAGATGTTGCCTTGTCGATCAGTTGTCAGAGAATTGATGGCCCGGCCCTGCAAATCCGGGCCGAGTTCCACCATGCGAAATTCATCCCCCGCCAACCGCCACAACTTCTGATCCCGACCACGGCCCCAGATCACACCCTTGCCATCCTCCACGCACACCTGCCCTGAGCTTGCACCGGGTGGACGCAGCACGTTCCACGCGTTCGTTCCGTTTCCGTCCGTCCGACGCCGGATCAATTCCCCGGTGTGCAACATAAACACCGGCCCGTTTGACCGCGCCGAAATCAGGCTCACCGTGGCATCCGCCGAACCGCTGCCCAGCCATTCGAGTGAAAATTCTCCGTCTTGGTAGGAGGTCAGGGAACCGTCGTAGGTGTTGATCCAGAGCATTCCCTCCGCATCGAGATAAAGTCGGCGGATGCGCGCCCGCAGCAACTCCGGGGTCACGTCCGGATCGAACGTCACGAACCGGTTTCCATCGAAGCGCGACAATCCGTTGTAAGTCCCTGCCCAGAGATAACCGTCCGGCGTCTGCGCTACGGTCGTAACCGAACTGCTCAACAATCCGTCGTCACTTGACCAGACCTTCACCAGATAATCCCCCGAGCCCAAGCCCACGCACTGCCCCGCCGACGCGAGCCAAAAACAAATGATGCTTAAACGAAACCCTGCGCCACTCACAGCAAACGCCGTGGTCGTTTTGCGAAAGTCACGTTCGGGCATGAAATCAAAATGTCTCCCCATCCCAGCGAAAACAAGCCCATTGAATCAGCGGAATTTCCGGCTCGCACTGATTGCAGCGCTCACCTCATGAACAACAGGCAAATACTACCCGGCCATTTCACCACCATGAGGACCGGATGCTTTCCCCATCAGGAATGACTCTGAAATCGCAGATTCCCATGCAAACAAGGCGCTTCTGAGCGCTGGCAACCCTTCGGTTAACCGCGCGTCAGGTATCGAACGAAACCACTGATGATTCTCAGAGTGATGGTGAGATTTTCAACTCGTGACCGCTTCGGCCTCGCCTCACCGCCTGGCCGCAGAACAAATTGCGCCCTGAAACGCGACCACCGCGTCCGCCGCCGCCGGATAATACCAGGACGGCTTCCATTTGCCCCGGGGTTTTCCGCGCTTGCTAATTTTCTGCGGGAGAATTCTATTGGCAGCGAACCCAATTGCCTTATGCCACAAGAAATTCTCTCCCCAGCCCAGATCACCGAGTTCCACCGCGACGGCTACGTCATCGTCCGTGCGCTATTCGACGCCGAAGAAATGAACCTCCTGCGCACCGCGGCCAAAGCCGACGCCGCGCTCAAGTCCAACGCCTACGAAGTCGCCGACGGCCAAGGCGCGGCCATCAAGCTCGCACTCTGGAACAAGGCGGGTGAAAATATCTACGGCGCGGTTGCCCGCTGCCCCCGCATCGTGGACGCGATGGAACAATTGCTCGAAGACGAGGTTTATCACTACCACTCGAAGATGAGCATCAAGGAGCCGCGCGTCGGCGGCGCGTGGAACTGGCATCAGGATTACGGCTACTGGTATCTCAACGGCTGCCTGTTCCCCGACATGGCCAGCGCGTTCATTGCGGTTGATCCAAACACCCGCGACAACGGCTGCATGCAGGTGCTTCGCGGCTCGCACAAACTTGGCCGCGTCGAGCATGGTAAATTCGGCGACCAGACCGGGGCGGATCCCGAGCGCGTCGAGCACGCGAAGAAAATCATGGATCTCGTTTATGTGGAACTCGCACCCGGTGACGTGCTCTTCTTTCACAGCAACACCCTGCACGCGTCCGCCCAGAACAAGTCTGAAAACCCGCGCTGGTCGTTCATCTGCTGCTACAACACGAAGCACAACAATCCCTACAAAGCCTCGCATCATCCGTTTTACGAGAAGCTGGAAAAAGTCCCGGACTCGCAGCTCAAGGAAATGGGCGCGCAACTGAGCAAGGAGAACGCGGACCCATCGCGACAAGGCGAAGCGACGACGGAGTTCTGGCGTCCCGACCAGGACAAGAGCCTGGCCGGCGGCGGGAAGACCATCGCACGCTGATCCATCCCGGGGGGACGAGTTACACGAATCCCAGCCATCACCGCCTACACGAGATCCGCGAAAAGCGGCGGCGTGGCGTGACGCTGAAAAAATTGCGCCGATAACTCGAACTAGCCGGTGGGTCCACTGACGCCGACATCTCCTGGAGATACCAACAATTCATCCGGCCAGCGATTGGCTCCGGGGCCGGGCAGTTGCGCAAATCACATCGGTCAATGTTGCTGAATCGGCCACGTGATCAAGGAGTGCGTCAGGCTTGACGCGTGCGGATGACTGATTTGATCTTGATCATGGGCGGCGCAATGAACCGGGCTGACACCGACGCTCCCGGTCAGTTCCTCCCCAAGGCGCAACGCGCGCCCTATGGCGTTAGGAGCGTGACATGCGGCGTGCTGACCGTTACGTCGCGCTCGTCGGTGACGGAGAGATAACAAACCAAAGGCCGCTCAAGGGGAAGTTGGGCCACAACCTTGCCGTTGACCATTTCCACCGGGACGGATTTCCACAACCGTTTCTGCCATTCGCCGGTGTCGCTCGTGTAGTTCAGTTCCGCTTTTGTTACCGGGATTTTGGAAACATACGAGCTGGTCACGACGCCCGCGGTGATTTTCATCGGCTTCAATTTCGGCAACGGTTCGCCGTCTTTCAGAACGTTGTCTACAAAACAATCCACTTCGCGAAACGTCCAAATATGGCCATGCGGCAAACGTACTCTCACAGCCAAAGTCATTGGCCCCTCGACCAGTCCGTAGGATTTTTGATAGCTGTCCAACGGATAGGCAAAATCGTTGGAGCCGTTCAGAAAAAGAATCGGGCGATTCACTCCACTCAAATATCGGGACGGATCAAAGTAGTCCACCCACCGCTGGCGTTGGACTTCGCTCATCCTTGCAAAGCGATCGAGCCACACGCTGTTGTCATTCAGAAAGCCGCAGCCATAAACCGGCACCGCGACTCTCAAGCGATCATCAATCCCGGCGACGATGCAGGTGAGATAGCCACCCCAACTGATACCGGTGATGCCGATGCGGTGGCGATCCACCTCCGGTTGTGCCGCCAGGAGCGAGTGGCCGCGCAGGACGGCAGCCACGGCGTGGAAGGTCCACATCTGGTTGGCATCGTTAGGAGTGAAATCGCGAAACTTGTTTTGGTCGTCCTGCTCCGGCCCGCCGTCCGGCAACCGGCCCGCTGGGCCATGACCCGCCAAATCCATGGCCAGCGCCGCGTACCCGCGTTGCGCCCAATGCTCGGCCCATTCGCGGAACGCTTTGCCGCCGCCGCCATGCACCAGCAGCATGGCCGGGAACGGGCCGTTGCCCACTGCCGGCCGGGCGTAATACGCGAAAATGCGTGTCGGCTTTCCCTGGAAAGGTTCACCCTCGTAATAAACCTCCTGCACCAGATTCGTGCGCGGTCCAAACGCCGCGGCGGGCACGGCCCGTAACACATTCAGATCCCACGGGCCGGCAAAACGACTGGCTTTCGGCACCGTGGTGCAACCAACGAAAAGGGCCAGAGCGATTGAGAGGAAGCGGACGTGTCTATTCATAAATGCAAGGAGTGATTACGGCAATTGCCAGGGAATTAGCACGCCAAAACTGTTTCCGCTCTGGTCGCATAAGCCATCCCCCGTGATATTTTGTCTGCCGCCGCCGAGTTGTTTCGGTCACAGTTTGATTACTTTCCAGAACTGGCAACGGAGGTCGCTTTGCTCTCACGCTAACCGCACCGCGTCGGTGATGTGCCAGCGGTAAGGACCGAAGCTCTGGCCGACTTCATAGATTTTGTCCGGTGGCAACACTTGCGCGAGGCCGCTGTAAGGCGTGGAGAAAACGGTGTAACGATTCTTTTCATCCGCTCCTTTGATGTCGAAGTTGTCTCCACTCAAGCCGGAAGCGACCTGGACTTCGCTGATATTGGCAATATATGGGCGCGTATTGGCTTTTCGCGGCTTCGCACTTGTCGGTTCGCACCCTTTGCATGAGGCTCGACTCAGCAGCGCCTGTTGTGGCGCCATGAAACGAGGTTTTTATGAGTGAGAAAAATGATCGGGCAGCCTGGATCAAGGCAGGCCAGGCGCAATGTTGTGTTCCGGCCAAACCGCAGGCGCACCCACGTCGGCTCGTTCTATTGGGCGCACCCGGCGTCGGCAAAGGCACTCAGGCGGAACTGCTTTGCCAGGGACTCGGCACGTGCCAGCTCTCCACGGGCGATGTCTTTCGCGCGGCCAAATGCCTGCCTGACGGCGAACGCACGCCCGCCTTGAGCGATGCGCTGGGCTTTATGAAGCGCGGCGATCTGGTGCCGGATTCGACCGTCCTGGATCTGCTTCGCGAGCGCACCCGGTGCCTGAATTGCGGCGGTGGTTTCCTGCTGGATGGCTTTCCGCGCACCGTGGCCCAGGCTGAAGCGCTGGGGGAATTGCTCAAGGGGGAAAACATCCAGATTGATGCCGTCATCAATTACGATCTGCCGATCGAAACGATTGTGAACCGGCTCAGCGGCCGACGCACCTGCCTCGGTTGCAAGGCGGTCTTTCACCTCACCGCCCTGCCCTCCAAGGTCGAGGGCATCTGCGATCATTGCGGCGAGAAATTGATCCAACGCGAAGACGACCGTCCCGAGGCCGTGCGCGTGCGCATGCAGGCTTACGACAAAAGCACGAAGCCATTGATCGAATACTTTCGCGAACGCGGATTGCTGGTCACGATTCCGGCAGACGGACAGCCGGAGGAGATCTATCGGCGCACGATCGCCGCGCTGGCCGTGGCCGCGTAATTCCTGAGGTTAAGGTGTTGCCGGGGCAAATCTACAGAGCTACGTTCAACCCATGAAAATTCATCGCCGCGAATTCCTCACCCGCTCCGCTCTTGGCGTGGGCGGCGTCCTGCTCGGAGCCGGCCGTCAGACCGGTTCATCAGCCCAAGCCAGACATTTCGATCCGGCGGAACGGGTCACGCTCGGCAAAACGAATTTGAAATTCTCCCGCGTCGTGCTCGGCACCGGCATGCGGGGCGGCAACCGCGAGTCCAATCACACGCGGATGGGCAAACAGAAGTTCGAGGCGCTCATCCGGGAATCGCACGACCGTGGCGTCCACACTTTCGACCTGGCGGACATGTACGGCACGCATCCCTACGTCATCCCCGCGCTCCAAGGCATCCAAAGGGACAAGTTCGAGGTCATCACCAAGATTTGGTTCCGCCCCGGCGGCATTCCCGAACCGGAACGGCCCGACGCCGATGTCTGCGTCGAGCGTTTTCTGCGCGAGATCAAGACGGACCACATTGACCTGGTCCTGTTGCATTGCGTTGTGTCACCGAAATGGCCGGAGGAATTGCGCAAGCAAATGGACCTGCTCGCCAAACTCAAGGACAAGGGCCTGATCGGCGGGCATGGGGTTTCGTGTCACTCGCTGGAGGCCTTGGAAGCCTGTGCCACAGAACCGTGGGTCGATTCGGTGCACACGCGTATCAATCCATACGGCCTGAGCATGGATGGCCCGCCGGAGAAAGTTGTTCCGGTCCTCCAAAAAATCCACGCCGCCGGCAAAGGTGTGGTGGGCATGAAGATCATCGGTGAAGGCAAACTGCGCAACGACGAGGAGAAGCGGCAGGCTTCGATAAAGTATGCGCTGACGCTTGGCTGTGTGGATGTGCTCAACGTCGGCTGCGAATCCCTGGCCGAGGTGGAGGATCTGACATCGAAGGTCAGACTGGTGGAGAAAGCTTGAACAAAGCGTTGGCGGTCGGCTGGTTTGACCCGGCAAAATCGGGCGCGCGTTGGACAAAAACCAAGCAGTCCCCCTTCCCGGCCTCAACTATTCTGCCCCTGTAAACGAGGTTTCGTTTGTTCCCGACGCCAACCAGGTACAAGCTGGAGGCTGAAGGAAATACCAATGACTGATCACGATTAATTTATGAGCGCTAAAATTACACAACTGCTTGGAGATTCCGCCAAGAGTCTTCTTGAACATAAAGCCATCGTTCCGAAGGAACGACTGCATCTACCCGGTCCGGATTTTGTGGATCGTGTCTTCGCCCAGTCGGATCGCAATCCTCAGGTGTTGCGCAGTCTCCAGTGGATGTTCAGCAGCGGCCGACTCGGCGGCACCGGCTACCTCTCGATCCTGCCGGTGGATCAGGGCATTGAACATTCGGCCGGAGCGAGCTTTGCCCCGAACGCGGATTACTTTGATCCGGAGAACATCGTGAAACTGGCAGTGGAAGGTGGTTGCAATGCTGTCGCCTCCACGCTCGGCGTGCTCGGCATGGTATCCCGAAAGTACGCACACAAGATTCCGTTCATGGTGAAGTTGAACCACAACGAACTGATGACCTGCCCGAACCGGTTCGATCAGGTTTACTTCGCGCAAGTGGAGCAGGCGTGGAACATGGGTGCGGCCTGTGTGGGAGCGACCATTTACTTTGGCTCACCTGAATCCACGCGGCAGATTGTGGAAACCAGCATTGCTTTCAAGCGGGCACACGAACTCGGGATGGCCACGGTGCTATGGTGCTATCTCCGCAACAATGCCTTCAAAACCAAGGATAAGGATTATCACGTCAGCGCGGACCTGACCGCGCAGGCGAACCACCTCGGCGTGACCATCCAGGCGGACATCATCAAACAAAAGCTTCCCGAGAACAACGGCGGCTACAAGGCCATCGAGAAATACGGCAAGACGCACGAGAAGGTTTACACCGAACTCTCGACAGATCATCCGATTGATCTGTGCCGTTATCAGGTTCTGAACTGTTACGCTGGTCGCGCCGGTTTGATCAACTCCGGCGGCGAATCCAAGGGCAGGGGCGACCTCGAAGCCGCGGTGAAAACTGCCGTGGTCAACAAGCGCGCCGGCGGCACGGGATTGATCTCCGGACGCAAGGCGTTTCAACGTCCGCTCAAGGAAGGCGTCGAATTGCTCAACGCAATTCAGGACGTTTATCTGGACCAGGGAATTTCAGTGGCCTGACCAGGGTTGGGCTGGAGTTACGACAGAGGGTCGTCCTTTACCTTTCGGGACGGCCCTTTTCCATTCGTGTTGCGTATTGCGTATTGCATCAAGGAGCAGCGCACGCGAGAACGCGCTCGTCCCTCACTTGACGCAATACGCAATACGCAACACGGTCAACTCTTCCAATCAAACGCCCGCTTCTTAACGGCGTAGATGTAACCGACGAACAGGATGCCGAGGAATGAAACCATCGAACCGAGGATGAGATTGCGCGTGGCTTCCTCCGCCAGCATCGCCTTGTAAACGACCGCCCACGGATACATGAAAACGACTTCAATATCGAACAGGATGAACAGCATCGCCACGAGGTAGAACTTCACCGACATGCGCGGGCCACCCTCGCCGATGGGGAGCATGCCACACTCGTAGGCGGTGTCCTTGATTTTGGAACGCGCGCCGCGTTTGCCCAGCAGCACGGAAAGCGCGATCATGCCGCCGGTCGCCGCAACGGCCAAGACCAGCAGCAGTAACACCGCGATGTATTGGGAAAGCTGTTCCATGGGCGAAAGCTTAAAAAGGCGTGCTCAACTCGGCAAGTTGAATCCCAATTGGATCCGGGACGTTCACGGCTCGGCATCCGCCTGCTCGAACACGCTGAGAATCTTGCTGAAGGAATTCCGGATTTCGGTGTAGTCCCGGACATCCACGGTGAACCGTCCGTCGCGATTGAGTCGGGAAACAGCGTGACCATCCGCGAACAGGATGTCCGCGTTCTTGCGTTTATGATTCGTGCGGGGCTTGACGTTGAATGCTTCAAGTTCAGGTGGGCAGAGAAACATGGAATCAATCACCAGCGCGCGAATGGGCTGACCGTTGCGATTCAGACCCAATTGGTCGAGGCGAAGATTAGGCGGCACCGCGGGGAGATTCGGACTGTCGAACAAATTGGTCATCCCAGCGTGGCGATAATAATACGCCCCCTGAGCCTGCGTTTTACCGACGCGGGAAAGCTCCATATCGGCATCCAACGGTTGATCGTTGCCGGGACAAAAGAGAACCTTGGGTTGAGCCGCTAGATAGGGCTGCAACAACAAACCCAAACCGACCGGTGCGCCGCCAGCGATTGAGAGCAGACTGGTTGGTGTGCCCGTGGCTGGGTAAAGACTCGCCGGACTGGTAAATGGAGGCGCTTTTGGCCCGTAGGGAATCAGTCCATGATAATCATGCGTGTAAGTGATCAGGGCGATGCCCATCTGGCGCAGGTTGGAAAGGCAGGCGGCGCGATGGCCCTTCTCGCGGGCGGTAGCCAGCGCTGGCAGCACCATCGCCGCGAGGATGCCGATGATGGCAATCACGACCAGCAGTTCAATCAGAGTGAACGCCGGGCGCGTCGACTGGCCACGCTGTTGCTGCGGTTTCATCTAAGGCAACCATTGAGCTTGATAATATCTCGCGGCGAAGTTCGTTTCCGGATCGGTGAAGACATCTTCGCCACTCACATTCGTGATCAGTCCCAAGCTGGTCCAACTGGCAGTAGGCAGCAAGAGGTTTGTGGCGGCGAGCATCTCGAAACGCAACCCCGGCTCGCTCCGCAAAGAAAGCTGAAAACCGGCATCATTTCGAGCCATGGGTAGGAGCGTCGGCGGTGAGATTTCCAGCAAACGGACGTTGTCAAGATCCCAGTAGCCACCCTGCATATTGGAACTGACGGTGGACATGAACTCGATGCCGATGTGCTTTCCGGCCCAAGGATCGCCCGCCTGAACGAGCGGCACAGTCACCTGAAAATCGAGAAGACGCGTGCTGTTGCTGAAAATGGCGCTGGAATTGGTGACAGTGGTGGTCGCCAAAACAATGCGATTGCTGATGTTAGCGCGGTAATACAGACTAAGGTCCAGAGTCACGCCTTGTTGCATTGGCAACCCCGCCCCGGTGCCAACGAGAATGCCGACGGTGAGACGATAGCTTTTTCCCATCTCAAAGTTCGCATCGAAAGCATGCGACGGCGCGGGGTCATTCCAATCCATTGAATCGTAATCCTGGAACAAACCGACTTCGGGATTCGCAAACAACCACGCGGCCTGATTGCCATCACAGTTGTCAATATGGTCGGCACTGCCCGGCGCCGTGTTTTTGAATATGCCGATGAGGTTCCCCCAAGCGCCGGTGTCTTGCTCATTCCACCACACAGGCTGCGGCGTCTTTTGCCATGAATCGAAGTTCAGGCTGACAAAAGGCGTGGCCGGTGATTCAAACGATTGATTCGGCACAATGATCGGCCCGGCTTGGAGGACACCAGCCGCCATCGCCGCGAGTCCAGTTTGAATCAAGCGCCGGGTTGACTTACGAACCAGTTCGGAATCAGTCTTTGCTAGGTGACGGGAACCTGGCGCACTCATCTCGCGAGCAGAATCAGACCCGCCGACGTAAACGGGCCAACATTAACCCGCCAACCCCAAGTCCGACCAGGACCAGCGTGGCCGGCTCGGGAACCGCAGTGAGGCGCACATTGTCGAAATCCCAGTTCCCGAACGAAGTCAGTTCGATGGGGATGGTGGATTCAATTTGGATGCCGATCTTCTCCCCCGCCCAAGCATCGCCAGCCTGCACGGTCGGAACATTGACCTCGAAATCGATCAGGCTCAAATTCGGCGTGATCGGAAAGGCCGCCGCACTGTACGTGATGACCGTCGAGCCAACTTTGACCCGGGCATCCAAATTGTCACGGTAGTATAAGCTCAGTTCCAAAGTGGAGCCGGGAGTGATGCTGGCTTTGCCAAAGACGCCAATGGTCAGGTTGTAAGCGTTGCCGACTTCAAAGGTCCCGTCGAATTCATGTGTCGGCGAGGAATCATAGTCTTGAAACAACGTCACCTGTGGGACTGCCAGAATGTATCCCGCCTGGGTACCGACCCGGTTGCCGTAGGGATTGGAATCCACAAAGACACCCGCAGTGCTGGACCACGGAATCCCGAACCCGCCGAAGGCGGGCGTGTAAAATCCGGGTTCGGCAATCTTTTGCCACGCGGCCACGTCGGGGTTTGCACCTTGGGGAAACCCGACAGCCGATTGCAGCTCGAACGAACTGTTCGGCACTGAGATCGATTGGGCGCGCAAGGCAGCCGTGAAGGTTGGAACCATCAATCCAAGGGTGACGCCAAGGCAACGGGCGAAGATAAAACCAGTTTTAGATTTTGTCGTGATCATTGGAATTAAATGTCCAGAGTTTAATTTTAATTTTTCGGGTTGAGTTCGCCCTTGTCGCGTGAACAAGACATCCTCCATCTTGCTTCAATCGGTAAACACGGGAGGAACTATGCCCTAAACTGACGCGACTTCAACTTTTCTATTCAGACGAGTGATGCATGCAATGGTTCGGAATCACCGCGGCGGCGAAGGGTCAGATTTGGGTGGCTTCCGGCACAACCAGCGCAGCATCGGCGCAATCACGATTGCCAGTTGGGCCTGGCAATCGAGCTTCTATTGGCAGGGTGAAATGCTCACCTCCGGTACGAGGTCCGCTCAATCGTCCAGCGGAAATCAGGATCCTGAGCCGAAACCGGTATCCGGGCGAGATCCTGGAAGGTTGTCTTTCGCGACGCCACGCTCCCCTTCCAGCGGTGGATTTCGGAGTGCCCGTCGGCAAAAGCGAAGCCGCACGCGCCGTTGTGAAGGTTGCTCGGCAGATCAATCCATTCGAGGTTGCCTTGGGCATTGAAGAAGGAGCCATCGTTAATGCTGTCCGGGTGTTCATCCACAAACACCCAAAGACTGGATGGTGCGGGTCGGGTTACGTCGGTGGTTTTTTCAAAAATCTTCTCACAGTTGAGCAGTCCATCGGTGGCGGCTTTGTTTCCCCGGCCCACGGCCCCGTTCATCGAGATGCTGCGGACGCGCTCGGTCCAGCCTCGCTGTCGCTGCACCGGACTGAGCTGGTTGTCGGCGGGGCATTTGAAGATTTTGTATGACCGGCCGGCGTATTTGGCGAGGACCGAATAGTTGTCGCTGGCGAGGTAGGCGGTGTTCGTGTTGTGAGGACTGGTGTCCCAAGTAAGCCAGCCCATGACCCAGGGATAATAGGACCCGGGCGTTGGCGTGATCGGGGCACCCGATTGAGACACCCCACCGTGAACGTTCATCGGAAAGTATTCCCGGTTCTCGCCGCTGTAGATGTTCACGGCCGTCATCAACTGGCGGCTGTTGTTCATGCACATGATACCCTGCGCCTTGCGCTTGGCCTTGCCCAGCGCGGGCAGAAGCATCGCCGCCAGGATGGCGATGATGGCGATGACGACGAGCAGCTCGATCAATGTAAAACCACGACGCAATGTATTGCGGGACGAACCTGTCCGGCCATTGCGGACTACCGGCATTTCACCGGTGCGTCGGATGCGAAATCCAAATGCTTTCATAGGCAACACTGTATTACAGTGAACATGTTTTCAACTCGCCTTTTGAAAAGCGCTGTTCACCCACTTGGCTTGAGGCTGCCCCGGTCGTCGCGATCAGGTTCCGATCACGATCCGACCGGGGATCAATCCATGCCATCGCCAGACTCAGCTCACTGCTCCAAGCGGAAGAAGCTGTTCCCGCTAATGGGGATGGTGACTTTCAAGAATTCACCATCGGGCGTCGGCACGCCGCCAGCAGGTCCCGTCCAAATCGGCGAAGTAAGGCTGGGCGAGGATTTCAGGACGTAACCCGTGGCACTGGCTGGCCAGCGAATGATCACGTTGCTTCCGCTGCGTTCGATGGTCAATGCCGGTTGCTCGATGGCGAGGTGCGAGGAAGTAACGGTTACTGAGGCGAGGTACGTAATCCGGTTGCCCCCGGTGAGACTGTTGCCAGTGAACACCGCCATGAACGAGTCGGTGACCGGATTGTAAACCAAGTTGTGATCATTCGGTCCGGTCTCAATCTGTCCGCCCGAATCGGCGAGGAAGTACGGCACGCCCAACTGGCTGGACATCCTCGCACCATCGCTATCGAGCACGCTGAACACATAGGCATTCGGCAAACCGACGCTGCTCTGATAGGCCTGATGGGCAACCAGAATGACGCCACTGTTGGGATCAGCAGCGAGCCGAGGATGCTGGTGCCTGAACGGGTTGGGGGCCGTGCCGGTGAGATAAGGGATCTCGGGCCGGGCCTGAGTGAACGTGTACGATGGCCCGGCGCCGATGTTGAAATAGGTCAAGTTGCCTTGCGCGGTGCCGTTGCCAAAGTCGTATGCAGTGATGAGTTCTCCGTTAAACGGATTCTCCATGGCAGCCGGATGGCCTTGGGTGCCGGTGCCGGTCGAAAGCAGCTGCTCCAATCCACTGACCTGGAGGTTTCCTCCGGAGGGAGTGGTCTGTATCACCGAGCCCGCAATCTTGTTTACCCATCCGTCGTTATCCGTGTTGGACACATAAAGGAAAACATCCTTCAACGGAAGATAGACAACATCCGGATCATCTTCATCCCCGGCACCAACAACCGGCCTCAAATCTATCCGGCTGGGCGTCGGAGTTAACGCTGTGCCGGTGGCACTAAACAACGCCCCATACACACCCTCACCTTCGCCAACGATGGCGTGCTCGGCGACCACGATGAAATTCCCGTTCTTCGTGCTGACAGCTATTGAGACATCGTCGTAGCCCGCCCCGGCGGCGGTGTTGGTGTAGATAAAGACATTTGTGAGCGGTTCATTTGCGCCGGCAACGGAGTTTGGACTGATCCGCGAAATCATGAGTTCCTCTTCGCCGCCGGGACCATGATCCACAGCCCGGCCCACCACCACATACTCGTTGCTGATGGGATTGTACTTCGCGTCATGCTTGTTGATGGCTCCATTGGCGTTGCCCATGATGAAAAACGGCCCGCGCGTCTGTGTCAGGGTCCGGGGATCGTAGAAGTAACCGATCACGACCTGGATTGCGATGTTACTGTTCAAAGTTGGATCCACGTAACTGCCGCTGTTGAGGGTATCAACCGTGGTCACCAAGACTTCAGGTTCAGTCGTATTCACGGCTACGTTTGCCTGGATGGCGGCAATCACGTTCGGGTCGGTCACAGCAACGGCGTCGAGGTTGCGCAGCCTTGGTCCTTCCGGTGGAGACAACGGATTCTGGAAGTCCACCCAGGCAAAGTAGAAGTTTGCGTCAGCCAGGTCTGAAACGGTTTCGGTGGTTGCCTTGCGACATTGGATCACGAATTTTCCCGTGCCGGGGTTGTATTGATAGGAAAGAAAAGCGCGACTGGCCATCGGCACGCTGGCGCTCGCTTCGAGATCAGCAACCTGGAGCAGCAGGGTTCCGTTTGTGCCAGCTTTTCCCGGGACGGTAAGTTCGTAGGTACCCGTTCCGGTGCGCGCCATCGTGAAGGTGCCGACTGAGTTCAAACTACCGCCCGTGGCGCCATTAATGTGGCCACCGATCAGATTCTGCGCATTGTAGGGAACGTAAACGAACTGGAATTGAAATTGCCCCGAAGTCGCGACCTCGTCTGCGGTCAACGCTGAGTCTTCGCGAATGGTGATGATCCAACCAGAACTGCCCGTGCCGGAGTCGGTGGTCGGCGCGACGCCCACGATGTTCACGTCGCTGTTGCCATTGGCAGACGTGGTAAAAAGCATGCCGTTGGTTTCAGCGTTTACTCCGGGAATCCGGAGGAGGCCCAGTCCACCGAAGCTGGAGCCATCGCCCGGGGGCGCGGGCGGGACAGACCA
>Ga0315910_10000953_pt1 | contig 27187 bp, 15 predicted proteins | sample EdamamesoilMG_FD_204470 | JGI IMG/M metagenome (GOLD analysis project Ga0315910, IMG submission 204470) | Garden soil microbial communities collected in Santa Monica, California, United States - Edamame soil | ecosystem: Environmental > Terrestrial > Soil > Garden | place: USA: California... | reverse complement strand
GCGCCTTGACAGTGACTGAAAGGTGGCTATTGCGAGCCGCACGGGCGACCGTTGAGCCAAGGTTTCATTGAACCAGGGCAAGTGGGGTTGGGGCGTTGGGGCCCCACGCGCAGCAGCCGCAGGCGCAAAGCGCCGAGGACAAAGAGAAAAGCAGATGCCCACCCAGTCGACACACTGCGGGCCGAGAGCGGAGTCTCGACCCCTCACTTGTGAGGGGGGTCGAGACGGAGCGGCCCGCCACTGGTCGACGTTACGGGGTGGGCGCAGTAGGATTTGAACCTACGACTTCAACCGTGTGAAAGCAGAAGGCCAGGCGTAACCAGCCGTAGCTGGACGCAACTGGCCGTGCGAGACTGTAACTGATCGTAACTGGGCGTGCCTGGGTGATCCTCTTGGCATCCCGCCACCGACCGTAGGAACTCGGCAGGACGCGGATCGCGTACCGAAGGTGAACGACATCGCCATCCCAGTCCGGGCGCCCGCTGCGGGCCGAGGTGGCCGTGCCAGTATCGCCCCACGCTTGGCCGAGGATGGGACGGCCTACTCGATGTCGTGAGCATCGACGACGACCACGACGTCAGTGGAGCTTGAGCGGGGCAGAGTAGTTTCGAGTGGCGCAATTTGCCACACAAGTTCAGAAGCTCCTCGCCATTCACATCGGGGGATGGTTTTGGGGGTGCGGCGTAGCCGCAAAGATCGAGCCGATGACGCCGGCCACGACCTGGCTTGCTGCTGTTGGAGGGAGAGACCGACCGCACGATGTTTCTGTGCCGGAGAGTCCATTCATCGGCCTGCTGGAACAAGACCTTCCGAGCGCACTTTTCTTTGCTCCGCGGTGTAATGATTCGCGCGGTGCTTCGGTCTTCTGGGGCCATGAAGCACTGTTGTGAAGACAAGGCTGAGGCGCTGCGTGCGTTGCGGCACCGCCAGCGGCGCATGCTGATCATTGTATTATCCATCAACTCCGGCATGTTTTTTATCGAGGCGGGCGCCGGTCTCGTGAGCAGGTCTTCCGCTCTACTCGCGGACTCCCTCGACATGTTCGGAGATGCCGTTGTTTATGGAGTCACACTCTATGCTCTCGATCGGGGCACCGGGTGGCACGCACGGTCCAGCATTCTCAAAGGCTTCATCATGTTGGCACTTGCCATCAGTGTGGTCGTAGAGGCCGCCTACAAAGCGGTCGCGGGTCTCGTCCCCGAAGCCTACACGATGGGCGGCATCGGCACCCTGGCGTTGGTCGCCAACGCCTGTTGTCTGCTTCTGCTACTGCACCACAGACGGGATGACATCAACATGACTTCCGCTTGGATCTGTTCGCGGAACGACATGATCGCCAACGTCTCTGTCATTCTCGCTGCGTTCGCCGTGGCGTTTACGCAGTCTGCGTGGCCCGATGTTCTGGTAGGGGCGGGAATCGCCACTTTGCTCTTGATCTCGGCGACGGGCATCCTGCGTGACGGATTTGGCGCATTGCGCTCGAGCCGGCAGCCAGTTGCGCCGTCTCCCGAGCGTTAACGTTCACAGAAGACATCAAGCGTTACGTCTGCGCCGCTAGCCAGCTGCGCGGTCTTCGGAGCGTTAACGCTCGCGGTAAGTGCCGGGCGTGCGTTCATACAAGAGCGCGTTCATACAAGAGCGCGTTCATAAAGAGCCAAGCGCCTTGGGATCCACGTTCGTTCGCGAACCTGTGTGGTGCCTGCTGCGCGCTTGATGAGTCAAGTGTTGGTGTATCACACGTGTCTAGTACTAGACTGGCTAGCACCGTGATTGAACCAGCACTGCCGCGTGGTTGATACCGTTCTCGATCAGAATTCACTGGCATTGGTAGCTACATGTGATATACGGTGTGCCAACGTTGCGGTGGGTGACGCGAGGTGGTTGAGAATGACAGTGAGACCGGTGCGTGTTTGCGACAGGTTGAGGTTGACCTTCTGCGAGATTCGGCAGGTGTTTGACAAACGGTACAAGATGAATCGAGTCGTTAGGAGTCGAGACGATCTCGCCGACGTTGGGCTGTTTACTGTTCGTCTGACTCGGGTCGGGCGGCGTGGGGGCTCGCTCGGTATCGACCAGCGGACCTTGGCACATCATCCGCGGACAGAAGGGTGCCCCTTTGGCGTACGCGAAGCACGTTCGAAGGTGCGCTATGTCGCTTGATCAAGTCGCCCCGCTGCTGGAGTTTCCGCTAACCAGAGAGCGCGTGCGGGCCATTGTCTGCGAGCTGTTGGACGCTGAGGTTGGGTCGATCGAGGACGACGACGACCTTTTCGACATGGGCATCGACTCGGTGCGCATCGTGCATCTTGCAAACTGCTTAGCCAACGCGGGGGTGGATTTGGCGTTTGCAGAGCTGGCAGTCGCTCCGACCATTTCGGGATTGTGGCACTTGCTGGAGTCAAACGGCTTGGGGAATGCTCATGGTCCAACGGCGAGCCCAGCACTCACCGTGGTGCGCACAGGTGCTGACGGGCCACACTTCGATCTAACGCCGGTCCAGCATGCGTACTGGATAGGACGGCGTCCGGACCAAGTTCTTGGCGGCGTCGCCTGCCACGGCTATTTCGAGTTCACGTCGGGAGACGGATGTCCCCCGCTCGATGCCAGGCGCCTCGAGCGGGCGATTCGCGCACTTGTCGCACGCCATGAAATGCTGCGTTCTCGCTTCACGGATGACGGTCATCAGCAGATACTTGCGAACAGTCCGTGGGGTGGGCTCACGGTGCGCGATTTCAGTGGATTCACGGAGAATGCGCGAGGTCGCGAGCTGGAGTTCCTTCGTCAGAAGCTCTCTCACAGGGTGTTGGACGTCGCTAGCGGCCACGTGTTCGACTTTCAACTGTCGATACTGACCAACGGGCAGACGAGATTGCACTTCAACATCGATCTCCTCGTGAGCGATGTGATGAGCATTCGAATCATGTTGCACGATCTGGCGCAGCTCTACTCGCGAGAAGACGTTTCGCTGCCGCCGTTCACCTATGGCTTCCGGGAGTACCTAGCGGCTCGCGCTGCGCAACGACCGGAGGTTCGAGACCGCGCGCGCGTGTACTGGGAGTCACGCCTGGCGGAGCTTCCCGGCGGGCCAGAGTTGCCGCTCGCAGTCGAGCCGGCGAGCGTGGAGTGCGTTCGATTCGTTCGTCGCCAGTGTCGCTTGCCCCGTGCGCAGCGCCTGGAACTCGAGCGGACAGCTCGAACTCACGGGCTGACGCCAGCAATGGTATTTTTGACGGCCTATGCGCAGGTTCTCGCGATGTGGAGCGCGCAACAGCGTTTCCTCCTCAACGTACCCCTTTTTGACCGACACCCGCTCCATCCAGACGTCAGTCGCCTGGTCGCAGACTTTACTAGTGTCATTCTGCTAGAGGTCGACGTCAGCGACGAGGCGTCGTTCTTGACGCACGCGCGGAGGATTCAGGCGCAGTTTCGGAGCGACGTTGGCCACAGCGCTTTCTCCGGAGTAGAAGTGCTACGGCGGCTTGGCCGCCTACGTGGAGGAGAACGGTCTGGCGCACCGGTCGTCTTTGCGAGCAACATAGGCGATGAGCTCATAGGAGAGGAGTTTCGAAACGCGTTCGGCGAAATGACCTGCATGCGTTCGCAGACTCCCCAAGTTTGGCTCGACCACCAGATTTACGAGTCCGACGGCGGGCTGTTGCTTTCGTGGGACGCCGTAGAAGAGCTTTTCCCTGCTGGCGTGCTCGACGCCATGTTCCAGGCCTATCAGGACCTTCTCGGATGGCTGTGCAAGTTCAACACCGGTTGGAACGGTGGGCTCCCTCAGCTCTTGCCGAAACCGCAAGCGCAAATGCGGGCAAGTGTTCGACGCGATTCCGGGGTGCCCGCCGACCGCTTGCTTCATGGCGCATTCTTCGAGCGCGCCGACCGTGAACCGGAGCGTATCGCGCTTCGTTGGGGCGTGAGTGGTTCAGCGACGTACCACGAACTGGCGGAGCGCGCGCTTCGTGTCGCCTCGTGGCTACTGGGCAGGGGGCTCGAGTCGGGTGACGCGGTCGCAGTGGTTCTTCCAAAGGGACCAGACCAGGTGGTTGCCGTCCTCGGTGTGCTGGCGGCTGGCGGCACGTACGTGCCGATCGGGGTGCAACAGCCTGTGAGTCGCCGTAGCAAGATGCTCGAACAGGCCAACGTTCGTTTCGTGGTCGATGATCTCACGCCGGCGAATGCGTTTGCGCCGCTGCCGCTGCCCAGGGAAGTCCCGACGACAGCGTCGGCCTACGTCATTTTCACGTCGGGCTCGACCGGCACTCCGAAGGGCGTGGAGGTTTCCCATCGGTCGGCAGCCAATACGATTGACGACATCAATGAACGGTGCTCCGTCAGTGCCCGCGACAGCGTGCTCGCGCTGTCCGCTTTGGACTTCGATCTGTCCGTTTACGATCTGTTTGGCCTGTTGACCGTTGGGGGAACGGTCGTTTTGGTTTCCGAAGAGGATCGGCGCAACGCGTATCAGTGGCTCGAGTTGGCGCACCTACACGCCATCAGCATCTGGAACACGGTCCCAACGTTATTCGAAATGCTCCTCGTCGCCGCAGACGACGTTCGAGCGCGAGGCCCCGGCGTTGCTGTCGTCGACAACACTTCTCGGGGGTTACCCAAGTCTCTCCGGATTGCTCTGTTGTCGGGTGAGTGGGTCGGCATTGTCCTTCCGTCGCGGTGGCGCGCGCTGCACCCTACGTGTCGTCTGATAGCATTAGGGGGAGCCACCGAGGCCTCGATCTGGTCGAACGCTTTCGAGGTGGAGGACGTGCCGGCGGGATGGCGCTCGATCCCTTATGGCTTTCCGCTGAGTCATCAAGCATACCGCGTTGTCGATGCGCGGGGTCGCGACTGTCCTGATTGGGTACCAGGTGAACTCTGGATTGGCGGCGCGGGTATCGCCCGAGGGTATCGAGGCGACGCAGAGAAGACCGTGGCCAAGTTCGTCGAATTCGACGGTAGCCGTTGGTACAAGACAGGAGACCTTGGGCGCTATCGGCCTGACGGAATGCTCGAGTTTCTCGGACGCATCGACCATCAGGTCAAGATCCGTGGGCATAGAATCGAGCTTGGAGAGGTGGAGCATGCCCTCCAAGCCTATCCCGGCGTCACGAGCGCGGTGGTCGTCGCCATAGGCGAACCGAGAGAGCGACGAATGATCGCTGCGCTGGCCGTGGACCCAAACTACCAGGTCACTGATGCGTCGTTCGGTACCGAGCAGCTTCGGAGTTGGCTTCTGCAACGGCTCCCGGACTACATGGTCCCGGACCAGTTCGTTGCATTGCGTCAGCTTCCCGAAACGACCAACGGGAAGCTCGACCGCGCCGCCATCGCGTGGCTGGGCGGGGAGTCCCGCTCGGCCTGCAACAGGGCATTCGAAGCGCCAGCGAATGCGCAGGAACGCATGATCGCCGCGGCGTGGTCCGAGATGTTGGGCGTGGAGTCGGTCTCGCGACGCGATAGCTTCTTCGAACTGGGAGGGGATTCGCTGGCAGCGACGCGATTGGTCGCGCGACTTCGCGCCCAGGGTATGACGGGGGTGGATCTCGCCGGCCTCTTCTCCGCGCCAATCCTCGAAGATTTCGCCGCTCTCACCGAGATCGATAGTGCCCCAGAACTATCGGTCCAGCTCCGTTCGGAGCCAGAGGCACGCTACAAGTCCTTCGCGCTCACCGAAGTGCAGCGCGCCTACAGGTTGGGTCAGCAGCAGGGGCTGCCGCTCGGCGGAGTGAGCGCCCACTACTACACTGAGTTCGAGGGCGCTGACGTCGATCTGCGGCGCTTCGAGCAGGCGTGGAATCGTCTTGTCGTTCGTCATGAAATGCTGCGGGCGATCATCGAGTCGGACGAAGAGCAGCGCATTCTTCCGCAGGTTCCCGAGTATCGAATCGAGCTCGTCGAGCTGGGAGCTGAGGCGCCAAAGGAGGCTGTTCGGCATGCGCTCGCGTCGTTACGCGACGAGTTGTCTCACCTGACCCTTGACTGCTCGCAGTGGCCGGTATTTGCGATCAAGGCCGTTCACTATGGTGAAAATCGCACCAGAATCGGAATGAATCTCGACAGCATGATCATCGATGCGCAGAGCATGATGATCCTGCTCTCGGAACTCAACCGAGCGTACTGTGATCCGGGTGCGACACTTCCGGAGCTGAACGCCTCGTTTCGCGACTACGTGACTCAGATCGTTCCAAGCGAAACAGCGGTCACCGCCGCTCGGTCATACTGGCGGCAGCGTCTCGATACTCTTCCGCCGGCACCGCGGCTGCCGCTGCTTCGCGATCCGGCGTCACTAACAGGTAGCGCTGTAAGGTTCACGCGACGTGAGGCAAGGCTCGCATCGAATCAGTGGCAGCAGTTGAAGGAGAAGGCGCGAGCAGTGGGTGTCACCCCGTCCTCGGTGTTGCTCGCATGCTACTGTGAGGTGCTGGGTGTTTGGAGTGGTCATCAGAACGTGACGGTGACTCTAACGTTGTCCGACCGGCGCAACGTTCATCCGGATATTCACCGGGTGCTCGGAGACTTCACACAGCTCGCGCTGGCGGCGTACGAGCGCAGCGCCTGCACGCGGTGGGACGAGATCGTTCGCCGGGTACAAGGGCAACAGTGGAGAGATCTCGATCACGGTGCTGCTTCCGGCTTGTGGGTTCTCCGTGAACATGCCCGTCGAAGCGGCGGTCCGATCGCCGCATTTCCTGTCGTGTTCACGAGCGCGCTAGGTCTCTCGGGTGAGTTAAGTCTCGACGTTACGCCGCCGTTTCCGGAGCGCACGTGGAGCCTCACGGAAACACCGCAAGTGTGGCTCGACAACAAGGTCTACGAATCTCAGGGGGGGCTCGCGTTCGATTGGGATTCCGTCGACGACCTCTTCCCGCACGGAATGCTCGACGCCGCGTTCGGCGCGTACTGTCGGCTACTCACATGGGTCGTTGAATCCGACTGGGCGACCCCGCCGCCCACACTACTTCCGGAGGCACAGGCCGCAGTTCGGATGCAGGTGAACGACACCGCGGCGCCGTATCGGTCGCGCACGCTAGCGGCCGACTTCTTCGAGACTGCGGCTCGGTCACCGGGAGAAGTAGCGCTTATCGACTCTGATCGGACGCTGACCTATGGCGAGCTCGCAAGGCGCGCGCTCCAGCTCGGTGCTGCACTCCACTGCCAAGGGGTCGGCCCAGGCGATGCCGTTGCCATCTCACTGCCGCGCGGCGCCGACCAGGTCATTGCGACTCTGGGAGTCATGGCCGCTGGCTGCGCTTATGTACCGGTTGGCATCGACCAACCCCCCACGAGGCGCTCGCAAATCTACCAAAGTGCAGCAGTTCGGGCTGTCGTCACGAGTCCGGAGGCGCCGCTGTCGAGCGCATTCAGTGGTCTGCCGTCCATCGTCATTACGGAGGTAGGGTCCGAGACACCGCTGGAGGGGCCGACGCACGTCGATTCAGGCTCGATCGCCTACGTCATCTTCACTTCTGGTTCGACCGGAGAACCCAAAGGAGTGGAGGTCACTCACGAGGCCGCTTTGAACACCATCGACGACATCAACTCGAGGTTCGAAGTAGGCCCCGATGACCGCGTTCTCGCGGTCTCTGCTCTGGACTTCGACTTGTCCGTCTACGACACCTTCGGCATCCTCAGCGCAGGAGGGGCGCTCGTGCTCGTCGACGAGGAATCGCGTCGCGATCCATATCGCTGGCTCGAACTGATGGAGAAGCATGGAGTCACGCTGTGGAACTCCGTCCCGATGTTGATGGAGATGCTGTTGGTTGCGGCCGAGGACGATCGCGGGCTGCAAGGTCTCAGGCTCGTTCTGCTGTCGGGTGATTGGGTCGGGCTCGATCTGGCAGATCGCATCAGGACCTTCCGTCCGGAATGCCGGGTGGTAGCGCTCGGCGGCGCGACCGAAGCGTCGATCTGGTCGAACGCCTACGAGGTAGACCGGGTCGATCCAGAATGGCGCTCCGTGCCTTACGGGTATCCGTTACGCAACCAGGTCTTTCGCGTCGTCGACGAGCGAGGTCGCGACTGTCCGGATTGGGTCCTGGGTGAACTTTGGATCGGGGGGCGTGGAGTAGCGGAGGGCTACCGGGGTGACGAGCAGCGGACGGCTGCGAAGTTCGTCTCGTCCGAGGGGCAGCGGTGGTACAGGACCGGAGACGTTGGGCGGTATTGGCCCGACGGAAAACTGGAGTTTCTGGGTCGATCCGACCATCAAGTAAAGATTCGGGGGCATCGAATCGAGCTCGGAGAGGTCGAACAGGCATTGTTGTCGCACGAGGCGGTCCGCAACGCAGCGGTAGTGACCACCGGCGCTCGGGGAAACATGAAGTTGGCGGCACTCGTCGTCCTCGAACCGCAAGCCCGAGCGAAAGCGGACGCGCTGATGGAGCATTTGAAAGGGCGACTGCCGGTCTATGCGCTTCCGGGCGAACTACACTTCATCGACGCGCTCCCTCTGACTTCGAATGGCAAGGTGGATCGGGCTGCGTTGCAAGCCATTGCCTCGAGCCGCAGCGAAACTGCGACAGAGGACAAGCGAGCACCTAGGGATGGCTTGGAGCAAATGGTTGCGAGACTGTGGGAAGACCTGCTCGCCCGAGAAGATATCGGGCGAGACGATGACTTCTTTGCACTGGGCGGGGATTCTCTAAAGGCCTCACGACTCGTCGCGCGGCTACGAGAGATGAACGTCACGGGGGCAGAGCTAGCGGGGCTATTCGTGAGGCCGACATTGAAGGACTTCGCAGCAACGCTGGCGTTGGCGAATGGCTCGTCGGTCGACCCGAGCAACGAAGCAGTTCGGGCAATTGTGCCGGACCCGTCGCACCGTTTCGACCCATTCCCGTTGACCGAAGTTCAGCAGGCGTACTGGGTGGGTCGTCAGCCGACGATGCCGCTCGGCGGTGTGGGAGCGCACTACTATTGCGAATTCGACGATGTGTTCGGCGACATCGAACGCCTGCAGGCGGCGTGGAATCTGCTCGTCGAGCGTCACGATGTGCTGCGACTGGTGATCGACGAATCTGGCCTACAGCGAGTGCTCGAGCACGTGCCTAAGTATGAAATCGGCGTCGTACGAGTAGGTTCGACGGAGCCCGAGGTTCTTGCGGAAGCGTTCGCTGCGGTTCGAAGCTCGATGTCGCACCAGGTACTCGACCCTGCACAGTGGCCGGTCTTCGACATCCGTGCCGTACAGGGTGCAGCGGGCCGTACGCGAGTGGCGATCAGCCTCGACAACCTGAGCCTCGATGGCTTCAGCATCATGCGGCTGTTCGAGGAACTCGACCGATTGTACCGAGACCTCGACACGCGTCTGCCAGCGTTAACCTCCGTTTCGTTTCGCGACTTCGTGGTGCAAAGCCAGCCGGACCCGAGGCGACTCGAGCGGGCGCGGGCCTACTGGTTGTCGCGCCTTCCTACGCTTCCCCCTGCGCCTCAGCTGCCGCTCGCGGTCGACCAGAACGCGATCGTCGCGCCGCGTTTCTCCCGTCGTCAAGCTACGATTGAGCCAGCGCGCTGGCAAGACATCAAGCGCAAGGCCCGCAGTTACGGCATTACGCCGTCTGCAGCGCTCCTCGCCGCGTACGCGGAGATCCTCGGCAGGTGGAGTGAGCAACGGGCGCTGACGCTCAGTCTTACGCTCTTCGACCGGCGAGATGCGCAACCAGCAATCGAAAGGGTTCTGGGGGACTTCACGTCGCTGCTTTTGCTGGCTTACGACCCGCGCCCCGATAAGTCGTGGTTGGGGAGTGCGCGCCGCCTGCAAGAGCAACTGTGGCGTGACCTCGACCATAGAGAGGCATCTGGCGTGTGGGTGCAGCGTCAGCACGCGGGAATGGTCAACGCAGGCGCAAACTTCCCTGTCGTGTTTACGAGTGTGATCGGATTGGCGGAAGAAGTCACGGACACGCTCCCCTGGCCAACATGGAGCATTTCTCAAACTCCCCAGGTGTGGCTCGACCATCAAGTGATCGAGCGAAAGGGCGGCGCCATCCTCACCTGGGATGCTGTCGAAGAGCTGTTTCCCGAAGGTTTGCTGGACGCTGCGTTCGCGGAGTACGAATCGGTTCTGCGCTGGCTTGCTGATTCAGAATGGACTGGGGCATGGCCGCTGAGTACTTCGAATCGGCACTCAGCCAAGACAGCCACGGCACGGGCCCAGAGTTCGCCCGCGGTGAAGGAGTCGCCCGACGCTTCCCCGCAGAATGACGTCGAGCTCGCGTTGGCACGGACATGGTGCAGCCTCCTGGGCGTTCCCCGCGTCGGCCGATCACAAAGCTTCTTCGCACTCGGTGGCGACAGCTTGCTTGCTACTCGTCTCGTGCAAACGCTGAAGCGACGCTTCGGTGTTCAGGTATCGCTGCGCGCATTTTTCATGGCCCCGACGATTGCTGACCTCGCGCGCGCGATTGCCAGTGCGGAGGGGCCGTGCCGTTCTGCTGGGGGCCATCAAACGGTGAGCATCGCTGACCATGAAATGACGGAGGAGGGAATCCTGTGACCAGTCCGATGAGTAATCCTGCCAAGTTGTTGAGCGAGTTCGAAACGATTGGCGTTCAACTATGGATAGAAGAGGACCAGCTACGGTTCCGCGCCCCGCTGGGTGTGATGACGGAGGATCGGCGCGAACTCCTTCGAACCCACAAGAGTGACCTCGTTAGCTACCTTCGAGCGGCCGATGGTCCAGCTCTGCTACGTCCCGATGCTGGAGCACGCTTCGAGCCGTTTCCGCTCACTGCGGTGCAGGGCGCATACTTGCTTGGTCGGAGCGAAGCCTTCGAGTACGGCGGAGTTTCTGCCCACATGTATCTCGAGATCGTGTACCCGGAGCTGGATCCGGACCGACTGGAGACAGCGTGGCATGCGCTCGTGTGTCGCCATGATGCGCTGCGCACCGTGGTTCACGTGGACGGCTACCAGCGGGCACTGCCTGAGGTGCCGCGATACAAGATCGAGGTCAATGATCTCCGAGGAAAAGCGCCGTCAGAAGTGGCGGCGGGGGTGGAGGCGACGCGAGATAGGTTGAGTCATCGGAACAGCCCGAGTGACGCATGGCCCCTATTTACCTTGGAACTGACGCGGAGTGACGACGCCGTACGGCTGCACTTTTCGATCGACCTGCTGATCGCCGACTCGGCGAGCATACAGTTGCTCCTCTACGAGCTTCGCCAGGTGTATCTACAGCCAACGGTGCGAGCGCTCCCGCTCGGCATTGCGCCACGCGACTACGTGCTGGCACAGCTCGCATCTCGTGATACCCCTCAGTTCAGCAGCGATCGCGCCTACTGGTGGCAGAAAATCGACGACCTTCCGGACGCGCCGCAGCTGCCGCTAGCTTCGGATGTCCGCGCGAGTACCGACGAGGCGCCAGCGTCCGTACGTTTCAAACGCATGGAGTTTAGGCTCAGTGAGTCACAATGGAGGGCGCTGCAAGCGCATGCCGCAGCGGCAGATGTCACGGTTTCGTGCGCACTAATGACGGCGTACGCGGAGGTGATCGCGCGCTGGAGTAAACAGCGCCGGTTCGTGCTCAATTTGCCAGTCTTCAACCGCGCTCCGGTCCATGAGGAGGTGGAGCAACTCATCGGTGATTTTACGTCCGTGACTCTCCTTGCCGTGGATCTGACGCAGGACGACACGTTCGCCGAGCGTGCCAAGGCGATTGGCGCGACATTGTTCGAAGACCTCGATCACGGTCGATGCTCGGGGATTGAGGTGTTGAACGAGCTAGCGCGACGAAAGGGACGAGCGGCGGCGTCGATGCCCGTAACGTACACGAGCATTCTCGGTAGTCAGGCTCGTGGGGACGTCGGCGGCGAGATTGTGTTCGGCCTGAGTCAGACGCCACAGGTATGGCTGGACTGCCAAGTGCTCGAACACCGCGGCGGGCTACTGGTCGCTTGGGACGTGCGCGAGGGGGTCTTCCCAGAAGGTATGGCTGAAGACGCATTCTGTGCATTCGAGGCGCTGGCTCGGCGCCTGATAGAGAATGAAGCGGTGTGGCAGCTGAAGGCTCCGGTTGAACTTCCACCCGCACAGCAAGCTCGGCGGAATGCCGTCAACGACACCTCCGGTCCGGCGCCTAACGAGCTGCTTCACGCGGCAGTGCTCGAGCAGGCGGTTCGTACGCCTGACGCTCCGGCGCTAATCGCCGCCCGACGGACGCTCAGCTATCGCGAGCTCATTCGGCGCGCGGACGCGGTTGCCGATGCGCTTCGCAGCAGCGGATGCGGCCAGGGAGATATCGTCGCAGTTTGTATGAATAAGGGGATCGAGCAGGTGGTCGCGGTCATCGGCGTGCTGATGGCCGGAGCGGCGTACCTGCCCATCGATACGAATCAGCCCCCAGCGCGACGCAGCCAGATCCTCTTGGATGCTCGAGTGTCGATGGCGCTCACGCAGTCGTGGCTATGGGAGAGTGGCGTCGCCGCCGATGCGCCGCCCGAAGTCCGCTGGGCATTCGTCGACGCCATTTCGCCGGAAGAGCCGAAAGGCCGGCTGACCCCCAGCTCATCGAGTCCGGCAAAGCCAGATGACCTCGCCTACGTCATTTATACGTCCGGTTCGACGGGAACGCCGAAGGGCGTGATGATCAGTCACCGTAGTGCGGTCAACACGATTGCGGACATCAATCGTAGATTCGACATACGTGACAGCGACCGCGTGCTGCACTTGGTCAATCTTGGTTTTGATCTCTCGGTGTATGACATCTTCGGAACGCTCGCCGCTGGCGGCGCGCTCGTCGTGCCAGAGCCGGAACGCCGAGGTGACCCCTCCCATTGGGCCGAACTGGTCGCACAGCACGGGGTGACGGTGTGGAACTCCGTTCCGGCTCAGTTGCAGATGCTCGACGATTACCTAAGTGCGTCGAGCAGCCAATTGCCGACGCTACGCTTGGCCCTCGTATCCGGCGATTGGGTTCCAGTATCGCTTCCGGGTCGCATTCGAAGTCGAGTTCCGGGCCTGTGCGTCACGAGTCTCGGGGGGGCAACCGAGGCTTCGATCTGGTCCATCATCTATCCAATCATTGATTGCGATCCCGGATGGCGCAGCGTGCCTTATGGGAAGCCGCTCGCGAATCAGCGCTTTCACGTGCTCGATGCAGCGCTGGCTCCCTGCCCAGATTGGGTCACCGGTGAGCTGTACATTGCAGGTCGGGGACTGGCCATCGGCTATCTCCACGACGCCGCCAAAACGGCTGAGCGGTTCATCGTCCACCCAGAAACGGGGGAGCGTCTCTACCGCACCGGTGACCTCGGTCGGTACCATCCGGACGGGAATATCGAGTTTCTCGGGCGAGAAGACTCGCAGGTCAAGATTCGAGGGCATCGGATCGAGTTGGCGGAGATCGAAGCTGCGCTCGCCACGCATCCCGGCGTCGCATCAGCAGTCGTACTGATTGAAGGCGAGCGCTCTGATCGTCGCCTGGTGGCGTTTTGCCAAGCGGCGCCAGCGGATCCCATCCAGCATCCGTCTGCAGAGATACCGATCAGCCACGCTGCAGGAGCTGGTGCTCAGGCCACCGCGGACCTGGATCGAGGAAAGTTTGCAGCACTCATGCGCAGCGCGGACGAGGTCGTGGTGCTCGAGATGGCACAGCATCTGAAGAGTGCGGGGCTGTTCGCTGCGCAAGACATGACGCACAACGAGGAAGAGATCGCCGAAGCGCTTCATGTCGCCCCTGTTCATCGCCGGCTGCTGCGGCGCTGGCTGAAAGCACTGTGCGCGTCAGGTGCCCTTCAGGTATCGCCTGCAACCGCTCGCTACGGGCATCTCAAGGTAGACGGTGCGCGACCCGTATCGGACGTATGGCGAGAACTCGAGGGGCTGGAACGCCAGGTCGGCTACGGCGAGAAGACACTCGCTTACGTGCGCACCTGCAGCAGCCATCTCGGCGAACTCTTCAGGGGAGAGCTTGACGTGCGAACCCTTTTGTTCCCCGAAGACGAGGTTGGCTCGGCACGCGTTGAAACGGCGTGGGCAGCGTATCGCGATAACTTGGTGAGCCGCAGCTTGAATCAGACGCTGATCGGCGGGATACGAGCCCTCGCCAACCAAACTCGGGAGGAGGTTACCGATGACGTGGCACAGGAACGTCTTCGGATCCTCGAGGTCGGTGCGGGCGTCGGAGGTACGAGCACCGAGTTGATTCCGGCGCTCGCTCGAGAAGGCGTAGATGTCGACTATCTGTTCTCGGATATCTCGCCGTTCTTTCTCAATGAGGCGCGTACGAGATTCGGTTCGTACCCGTGGGTTCGATACGGACTGTTCGACATCAACGTGCCGCCCGTCCAACAAGGTATCCTTCCTAATTCGGCGGACATCATCATTTGCGCCAACGTTCTGCACAACGCGCGGGACATCCGGGTGGTCTTGAGGCGACTGAAGCAGACTCTCGTGCCCGGTGGATGGCTGGTCTTCATCGAGCCTACTCGGACGCACAACTATCCGCTCCTCGTTTCGATGGAGTTCTTTCCCGAGCTGGGCAGCTTCAGCGATCTGCGCGAAGGTACGGACCAGACGTTCTTCACGCGAGACCAATGGCTGACGCAGCTGCGGGAAGCTGGGGCGCTTCCTGTCGCTTGTCTGCCGGATGCCGACGACACGTTGTCACTGGGAGGACAGAACGTGTTTTTTGCCCGCTTCAAAGCAGAGCGCGCGCGGGTCACATCGCGGCAGCTACTGGACCATGTCGCGAGCCGGTTGCCTGAGTACATGGTTCCAAGCCGTTTGCACCTCGTAGACTACTTTCCGCACACGGCGAATGCGAAACTCGATCGAGCAGCACTCACTGCGCTCGTACCAGGTGGCTCCGCCAGGTCGGACGGCATCGGGCCTCATACTGGTGAAGCGCCTGAGGACGAGTTGGAGCAACGCATTGCAGCGTTGTGGGGTGAGCTCTTGGGGCGGGAATTCATCGGGCGGGACGAGGACTTCTACGCACTCGGCGGCGATTCTTTATTGATATCGAGACTGGTGGGTAAGTTGAGAGAACGTGAACCCACCGCTGCCGGTCTCGAGTGGGAGGTGATTCTGCGCCAGATGTTGAGAGCTCCCACTGTAGCGGGCCTGGCGGCATACTTGCGGAGCGTCGACAGAAACCGGCCTGGACGGGACGGTGACAGCGACGAGGTACGGTCGGAGTCCGCGCTGGTCCCGCTGCATGGCACCGAGTTGGATCCGGTTCAGGTTCTCGTGCATGCAGGAACGGGTACGTTGCTGCCTTATCAATCGCTGTTGACCGAGATGCGACGGCGATGCAGTACGGGATCGATCGTCGGACTCGAGGTCCCGGAACGGTCGAAGTACCTTGACCTAGCACCCGAAGCACTCGTCAAACGCCTTGGTGGCGACTACGCGAAGCTGCTGCTGGAGCGAGGCCACCGTCGGTTCCACGTCGTCGGATACTGCCTCGGCGGACTGATAGCGACGGAGGTAGCCCAGGCGCTGAAGGAGGCGGGCGGAAGCATCCTGTCGCTGACGATCATCAGTTCGCTCCGGCCCCCGTTTCGAGTGGATGACGAGCTCATGGTCGAATACATGTTCGCGCTCTCCATGGGAGCGGACCCCGTGGGCTTGGGATTCCCTGACGACCAAGTGGCGTTCGGTCGCGCCATTCGAACGATCTTGGCGCAAACGCCAGACCGCATGGCGGATGGTTGTTTTGCAGCGCTTTCAGGTGAGCATTCTGCCATCGGCGATCGATTCCGCACGTTGGCACAGCGCACCCAGGCGGAGCGCCTAGCGGCGTTTCATGAAGCCCTGCCCAGCACGCAGCAGCTCAAGGGGCGAGGAATTGCCGCGTACGACGGTGGCGCCAGCTACACCTTGGAGCAGATTGTTCGACTGTTCGCCGTATTTCGCCAGAGCGTGTTCGCGGTCTCGCGCTTTCAACCAGAGCCCTACGCCGGTGACATCACGTTGATGCGACATAGCGGCTCCTACAATTTGATGCCTGGGATGCGCGCGGACATCGCCAGCTATTGGCGTCGCGTCTGCCTCGGCGAGCTACGTGTCGTTGACATCTCCGGTGATCACTTCAGCTGTTTGGGTTCGCCCCACGCCGTCCAGGTCCAGCGAAAGCTTTCGGAGTTGCATGAGGCGGCAGAATGACAACCTCGAATATGGTACGGGCAAGACCTCGGACGAACATCGTTGGTATCCTAGGAGGCTCCGGAGTCGTCGGAAGGAGCCTGGTTCGCCTGGCACAGACTCGACGAGACATCGCGCTGCGGCTCGGGGCGCGCACTCTAGAACCCCTGAGCGAAGCGTCGGCGGGGGCGACCGCCGTCGAGATACGTCAGGTGGATGTGATGGACCCGAACGGTCTTCGGAGCTTCTGCGAAGGCTGTGGAGTGGTGGTGAATTGCGCAGGTCCATCGTACCAGGTCCAGGATCGCGTCGCACAGGCCGCCCTCTCCGTAGGGAGTAGCTACATCGACGTCTCCGGCGACGATCCTGCGCATGCCGGACTGGCCTCGACGGTGTGGAAGCCAGGCACCCCCAACCCGGCGGTAGCCAACGTCGCCGCGGTGCTGTCCGCCGGAATGATCGCCGGCCTGTCCAATACCGTTCCTCGCTGGCTCGCACGGCACGGTCGCGAGATGAGGGTCACTCGACTGACGACACATCTGGGCGGTGCTCAGCGGTTCAGTTCGGCTGCGGCAGGCGATCTGGTGTTGTCACTCAATGCGGTCGCAGAGTCCAATCAGGACGGGTCTTGGTACGGTGAAACGGGCGCTGCTTGGCGCAGTGGTGGTCGCAAAGCTCGCGTGCTTCGCGTCTGCGAGGACGTCACGCTCGCGCATTTTCGCGGCCCGGTGACGGTTCAGCCCTTTCTCAGTTCTGACGCGGTCCGGCTCGCGACGCGAATGGGGCTGGCAGAGATGGACTGGTTCAATGTCTACCCGAGCTCGCACTTGCGCACGGTGCTGAGTCGGCGACGAGGGCGAGCAGTGCTCGACGACAAGCAGCTCGATGAGGCGGTACGAGAGGCTCGCGCCGCAGCCGAGCTCGATCTCGCGGGTAGGGATCCATTCTACACGATGGTGTTTGCCCTGAGCGGATTCAAGGGCGGCGCTCCTATCACACGAACAGCGGTCGTGCACACAGAGGACAGTTATGAGCTCACGGCCGGTGTTGCCTTCCTGACGCTCTCGGCCTTTCTCGATCTCGGGTTGCCACCTGGCCTTCACTATGCGGACGACATCCTCGAACCAGAGCGCCTGGTCGAGGGGCTAGAGCGACTTCGTGTCCCAGGTGCGCAACGCAGTGTTCTCAATCTCGCGACCTACGAAAGCCGCAGCGGGGTTCAAACCTTTGAGGACGGCGGCCTATGAGCCAAGGCTCCCAGCTCGGGCCCGTACCGCGCGTCGTGGTTTGCGGGACCTCATTCGGACGCCTTTACTTGCGGGCGATTCAGCGGCTGCCGGCCGATTTCGAGCTCGCCGGGATCCTCGCGCGGGGAAGTGCGTTCTCTCGAGAATGTGCTGCGGAGGCCGGTGTGCCGTTGTTCGTCGCGGTCGAGGAAGTTCCATCGGATGTAGATATCCTGTGCGTCGTGGTTCGCTCCGCCGTGGGAGGCGGAGCCGGGGCGGAGATCGCGCAGCGGGCTCTCGAGCGCGGTTTCCACGTGCTGCAGGAGCATCCCGTTCACCATGACGAGCTCGTCGCGTGCCTTCGACAGGCTCGACGGTCGGGCGTTCAATATCAAGTGAACGCGTTCTACGAGCACTTGGACGCGGTGAGCCTGTTCTTGCGAGCGGCGGCGAAGCTTCGAGCGCGACAACAGCCGCTGTTCGTCGATGCGATGTGCGCGAGCCAAGTCCTGTTCCCTGTCGTCAACATCCTTGGAGAAGCGCTGGGCGGCTTCCGCCCATGGCAGTTGACCGGTCCCAGTGAACTGTCTGCGATGCCATCGGACCTAGCGCGTTCGCCCGCCCCGTACCGAGCATTCCATGGTGTCGTGGCTGGAGTGCCGGTCACGTTGCAAGTTCAGAATCAAATCGATCCTCGGAACCCGGACAACCATGCTCACCTGCTCCACCGCATCGCGCTCGGAGCGGAGGGTGGCGTGCTGACCTTGCTCGACGCGCATGGGCCGGTAATCTGGAGCCCGCGACTGCATGCCAACAAAGCCGATAACGGAAGGCTGATCATTGATGGGAAGGGGACCGAAAGACTGGACGCGCGGTGCTTCGTCGATCTCGGGACTGACGACGTACCAACATTTCGGAGAATCGTTCAGGATGTATGGCCGAGCGGGATCGGGCGGGCGCTTCAGCGACTACGTACGGCTATCGAGAAGGGCATCGACCCGATGGAGTCGGCGCAAGCGATGCTGACGACATGTCGGATCTGGCAAGATCTGCTTACGCGACTCGGCTCACCGGAGCTGGTGAGCTTCAAAGAGCCCCAACCGCTTGCCCTTGCCGACTTGGTGGCTCGGCCATGACTCGGGCGCAGGAGTGGTTTCGTTGTTACCGGCCGAGGCGCCCACATGACGTGCGACTGTTCTGTTTTCCACACGCGGGTGGAAGCGCAAGCAGCTACCGGCCGTTGGCGGCACTGATGCCGGAGGCTGTGGAAGTACACTCGGCACAATACCCAGGCAGAGAAGATCGGCTCACTGCACCATTGATTTCCGACATGGACGAGATCGCCGCGCAGCTGGCGGACGCTGTGGGTGAGCTTGGCGAGGGACCATTTGCGCTGTTCGGACACAGCCTGGGGGCCGCGATCGCATACGAGGTGACACTTCTACTCGAGCGGAGAGGAATGAGGCCCGTGCATCTCATCGTGTCGGGTCGCGAACCGCCGCAGCACGCCAAGCTTGGCTGCGTTCACTTACAGGGCGAAGACGGGCTACGGGCAGAGCTCATGCGAGTCAGCGACTCGAACCGGCATCTGATCGATGACCCCGAACTATGGAATCTCGTTCGGCCGATCATCGAGAACGACTATCGCCTCGTGGAGACCTATCGTCCGCGCCTAGACCGCGTCGTGCAATGCAACATGACTGCCTTTGTAGGCGACGCCGATTCAGACGTAACGCCTGAAGAGGCTGCGGATTGGAAGTCGGTTGCCGGCGGCAAGTTCGACCTTCGAGTGTTCCCGGGAGACCACTTTTACCTCGCGGCGCACAGGCAGGCCGTTGTGGAAGCCGTTGCCGCGTTGTTGCGGCGCCGGTCCAGCCTCCCACCCGAGGTTTGCCGAAGCCGATGGCCTTCCACCCCGTGACCGACACTAAACCCAAGCCTGGAGGGACGAACATGAACATAAACGCTGCCGATTACTATTCACCGATCGCCGAGTTCTATGAGCTGATGGTACGACAGCAGGGCGGAGGCGCTGAGGCGCTCGCGCGCGCGCTGTCTGACGTCGACGCAAGTCAGGGGCCGGTGTTGGATCTTGGAGCTGGCACGGGGCGTTCGACCGAGGTCATCGCCAAAACACTGGCCGATGCTCGAATTTTGGCAATCGAACCGGCGCCTGCGATGCGTGCCGTGCTGACGAGCCGCGTGATTCGCGACGACGACTTGCGGCGGCGAGTGACCATTCTCGCGGCGGCGGCACAAGACGTGGAACTGCCCCGGCGCCTATCCGCGGCGGTCGTCTTCGGAGTTGCCGGGCACCTTAGCCGACAAGAGCGCGGAGCGTTGTGGGGCAAGCTCGTCGAACATCTAGTTCCAGGTGCCCCGCTCGTCGTCGAACTAATGCCACTCAGTCGACCCCAACGTGTTCCTTCGATGCGCGTCGCGAGCGAGCCGGTAGGAGAGCACGTCTATGAGCTATGGCTAGAAGGTGAGCCGGTTGGTGACGATCTGATGAAATGGTCCTCCACCTGGAGGGTGTCACACAGCGACAAGATCATCCGCACCGTGAACAACAGCAGCCAATGGCACACCTTTGGCCTCGATGAGCTCGAAGCGGAGATCAGACTACCCGCAACGAAACTCAGCCCGAGTCTCGCTGTTTTTCATCGATAGGGCGCTCATGGTCACGTTTGCGTTCTGCGGGTTTGGCGGCAATTTCGCGGGCATGGGGCGCCTCTTGTTGGAGAAAGAACCGGCATTCCGGCGCGTGTTCCACGATTGCGAGGAGGTCGCCCGTGCGCACTGCACCTGGTCCTTTCGGGAGGAGGTCTACCGGGATGGAGCAGCTAGCCGGCTGCAGGGGCACGATCGCTACGATATCAGCTTGCCGATGACGGTTGTCTTCGAGATCGCGCTAGCTGCGTGGTGGAGGGACCGCGGTGTGGAGCCAACTGCGGTCATCGGTCACAGTGCGGGCGACGTGGCTGCGGTGCACTGCGCGGGCGGCTTGGACCTCGAAGACGCCGTGCGCGTCGCCGTGGAGATCGGTCGTCTCTATCAGATATCCAGAAACGAGAGCGACGGACTTCTGGCGCTCGTGCCGTTCGGTGCCGAGCGTGCGCAAGCGCTGGTCCGAAGTTCTTGCGGGGCGATAGAGCTCAGCGGAGACAACGACCCTGGCTCGGTTACGCTGTCCGGGGACCGCGAGGCGCTGCGTCGGTTGCTGCAAGAGCTCGATGGCATCGAGACCCGCGAGCTTGCCAACGCGTTGGCGCACTGCGGCCTCGCGCACCCTTACGTGAGCCGGTGGGAACTCACGAGTCTCCGGAGCCGGCCACTCACGATGCCGATGTACTCCACCACGCTCGGCCGGATGTGTCATGCCCTAGACCAGTTCGACGGGGGGTATTGGGTCAAGAACATGACCTCCCCCGTGCTGTTTCGGGCGGGCATCGAACAGCTTGCGGCGGACGGCGAGCGTTGCTTCGTGGAGCTGGGGCCGAGCGCCGTACTCTCGCCTGGGATCCATAGAACCCTGCGTCGTGTCCTGGGTCGGGAGCACCGTATGGTGCGGGTGGTCGCTTCGCAGGGCCGCGGCAGCATGGATTCGCAGCATCAGTTGCTCAGCGCACTCGATACGCTGGTTACGTCCGACGCGGAGATCCGGACGGTGCAGCATGGATAACGGGTATGGTTGCTGCCCGACATGCGCCAATCGAGGATCGGAGTGTTGCGGAGGTGGAGCCCGGTAGCATGACGAGGGCGGCATCAGATTCTTTGTAGGAGTGGTGGGCGATGGCGATTCCTTTCGAATGCCGTCGCGCATTTTTTGAAGAGAGGAACAGACGAATGACGAAATTCAGCATTGTACGCGCCGGACTGCTTGCCGGCCTTGTCGTTGCCAGCGCCGCGGTCGGCATGCTTCTGCAGGGCGAAGCACATGCATCGCGCGGGCACAACCACAACTTCTCCGTCGCGGATGTCCGGGGCTCCTATGGAGTGCTCCAGTGGGGCACTATCCAGGGCGTAGACTGGACTCAAATCGCCCGCATCAGCGCCGACGGCGCGGGCGGTTTGAGCATCGACTTTGTCGGCAACATCGGGGATGTTACCGCGGTCTCGGGCAGTACACCTTGCACCTACGACGTCCAGCATGATGGAATGGGGAGCATGGAGTGTGCGGGGGAAGACGGAAACGTCACCGTGCATTTCGTGATCGTCGACAACGGTCGCGAGATTCGCTTCATCACGGCAGCTGGTGCACAAGGCGCTCAGGCCATCGGCACGGCCCGCCGCCAATAGCGTTTACGGCGCGCTTACCTTACGTTCCGCCTCGCCCCGTGCTCGGACAGAGCGCGACTGTTCCACGCACGGGGGCCAAATCTGGCTTCGCGGCACGGTGAGGGTAGCAACTACTGGACGTTGACGTCGAGTCGTCGCGATTCAGAATCTCGACGCCCTTCAACGCATCGATGGGGTCTGGTTAGACGCGAGTGACAAAGCTGTACCAACCCCGTTCGGTGTGCTGCCAGGCGCGGAGACATGGCATGGTGGTGGTGGAACGCGCTTTGTGGTTGCGTACCCGTCCGCGTCTGACTGAAGATGTCTGCCACTAGTTCCTGTGTCATGCTTGCAGGAGGATAGCGCGATGGAACAGCAGTCATCTGACCATGTCGCAACCGACGTGTTGGCTTCCTTGGCCGCGAGACGCGGGCAATTTCTTGACTTTCTGGCGCGGCGTACGCGCGAGCGCGCGGATGCGGAGGACATCCTGCAACAGGGCTTTCTCAGGGCCACGCGCAAGGTGGCCACTCTCCGTGACACCGCGACGGCGGATGCCTGGTTCTACCGCATTCTTCGCCGTCTTCTCGCCGACACATGGGCCCGCGAATCGCAGCAGCGGCGGACCGCACTTGCGATCGAGGCACGTCCTGCCAGCGCTCCACCCGATACGGCAAGGTGCACGTGCAGCGTGCATCTGATGGACACATTGCCGCCTCAGTACGCGGACATCCTTCGCCGCGTCGACCTCCAGGGTCAGAATGTTGCCGAGATTGCTGACGCACTCTGCACGACCCCTGGCAACGTCATCGTCCGCCTTCATCGGGCACGTAGAGCCTTACGTCAAAGGCTACTCGAGGTTTGCGGTACTCGCTCGTCGGCAGCCTGCGCCCACTGTCGCTGTGACCGTGCGTCGAGGGAGCCCCGCGAAACATCATAGCGGCGAAGCCTCCCCGGGGCAAGAGGACCGTTCGTGCCGGACCGGTGCTCATCGCGGGCGACCTGACAAATCATGGCCCTCTTGTAAAGTAACTTCGCGTGGTCGTGATCGAAGTCGAGCCGCAATGCTTCGAATCCTTCCCCTTGTTGTGGTGGTAACCGCCGTCGCGGGGTTGTTGTCGTTTGCCATGAGCGGAGTTGCACGTTCCTGCTTGCGACAGCACAGCTGTACCCGCCGTTAGCCGGTCCAAATGTCAGGCAATTATGGGGTAAGCTGCGCACAGAAATCTTGGATACGAGATCAGCTTGGGCGGAGCTCCGTTTGTTGAAGCCGAGTCCACATGCCGAATCTACTAAAGTGCCCCGAACACGGTCTGACTTTCGATCCGACATACGGTTGCGTGATCTGTCGTCGGGAGCAAAAGGCTCACCAGTCTGCGGGCCGGCATCGTCGAACCGCGCTCGGCATTCTCGGTGTCGCGATTTGTCTGCTGCTGGGGTTGGGCGTGCTCTTCTTACGCACGAGTCGGAGTACGAGCTCGAGCGCCGGCCCAACGCTCGAAAGTAGGGCCGAGCCTCATGACGAGGAGCGCCCGGAGGCACCGGATGACCTCGAGGTGGCCCAAGATGACGCGAGCGTCGGTGACGCCCGCGTTCCATACGCCGAACCCACTTCCACACCGACCTCCTACGAGGAACGGATGCGGCAACTCGAAATGAAAGCGCAACTGGATCCGCGCGTGACGATTCTTCCGAATGAGATGCACGTCGATCAAGAGGTATGGCTGGTGTGCTCGACCGCACTACTGGATCCGGACACGGTCAAATCCACGCCTTCGGCGACGGACGGGAAACTCCTGACCTGTGTCACACCCAGCGGGATCGTCGTGTCGACGATCAGCCGCGAAATCGCTTCGTCAGTGACCGAGGCAATGAAGTCAGGCAGAATCAGCCATGGCTTCGACGCACGGAGGAGTGTTCCGCTTGGGCGAGCACGAGTACGGATACATCACGATCACTCCGCCCGCACGGAGTGTCGCAGTGCTCACGCCAGCAGAGCAGGCGGTGCTGAACCTGATCCGTGCAGGTCACTCGAACCAAGAGATTGCGGCGGCGCGACAGGTCAGCGTGTACACGGTGGGCAACCAAGTGGCCGCTTTGCTCAAGAAGCTCGGGGCCGCGAACCGTTGCGAACTCGTGTCACTCGTGGTCGAAGCCACTCACTCCGTGCCCGTCAGCGCGTGAAGTCGCTTGGAGGATTGGCCCCTGCCATCGCGCTCAGCGCGAGCTGGGTCGCGATACCCACCAGCTCGGCGCGAGTTTCGATTTTCAGCTTTCTGAGTCCCGCCGCGAGGTGCGCACTGACGGTGTTTGCTGCCAGCCCGAGAGCGTATCCAATCTCTTTGCTGCTCAGCCCCAGCGACGCATAAAACACTGCTTGTCTCTGGCGGTGGCTGAGGCTCCCGGGCCCCATCACCTCGGGATCGTTGCGCCGGGCGAGCAGGAGACGCTTGCCGTCTGACTCGACGTGCTCGACCATCGACCAGCGCCCCGCTAAGAGTCCCTGCCACACGTCCAACGCTGCCATTGGATCGGAGCGCCCGCGTTTGGTGCGGGCTTGCTCGATGTGCCGAGCCGCAGCTCCTAACAGCTCACGCGCGGCGGGACGTCGAGCGGGGCCAGTGGCGTGCTCGAGTCGCCCACGGGGTGTGATGACGCCCTCGACGTCTTCAGCGTCGGCAGCTGGCGCCCGCCCTACCAGTCGAGAGCCCGCGCCCAGGTGCAGACAAATGCGTCTCCAAAGCGTACGTTCGGACGCGGCGAGCGCCCTCCGGATCGGGCTAACGATGCTCAAGATGGCGACCTTGTCGTGGGGAGCGGGGACGGTCAACGCCAGCGAGTCGGCCACTGGAATCGGGCAGCGGGGCCAGCGCATCACCGGTACTGTCCCCGCCACCTCGACGAGGCTGTGAATCCCGGGTTTGCGGGATGCCAGTGCCACCCGACGCACTTCCTCGGGCGTTGCAGCCGCTATGCCGCGCGTGAGCATTTGCACCGACTCTTTCGGCGTGAGCCCAGTGCCGATCAGCGCCTTGCTACGGATGTGGTCGGGTCCGCGCGGTCCCATGTAGTACGCGATGCCTCCCAGGCAGCCTGGATCCATGGCGGGGGCGACCACATCGATGAGCGCTTGCAGCCAAGCACCTTCCGTCTTGTGAGGCTGGTAGCCAACCTCGATCAACGCGATGGGGTCGAAGCTCACGGCTCTACACCGTACCATGAGGCCGCCAGGGCTTGGACGAATTCACTATGGAACGACTCGGAGACTTCGGGTACACGAGGGAATGCGGGGCTTTCAGGTGCTGTGTTTGGTCGGCGCCCTCGCGGTGCTGCCGGCATGTAAAGGCAACGACAAGGCGTCCTCCGGAAGCACGGGCAGCGGCGGCGCCGGCGGTTCCACGAATGGTGGGAGCGCCGGGAGCGACGGTGGCTCGGCAGGGTCCGAGGGAGGCGCTGGCGGTAACGGCGGCAGCTCTGTCGGTGGGGCCGGCGGAAGCGCCGGGGCTGGCGGAAGCGCCGGGGCTGGCGGAAGCGCCGGGGCTGGCGGCAGCGGGGGCTCGGGAGCTGGTGGAGCCACGAGCGGCGGCGGAACCGGAGCGATGGGCGGCACCGTCGGCGGCGCTGCCGGCGAAACCGGTGGCGACACGCGCACAGCGGAGATCACCCCCGAGGCGGGCGGCACTCTGACGCTGGGCGGTGCAACGGTGGCCATCCCACCGAACGCGGTGGCCGAGCCGACCACGGTGACTCTGGAGCAGATCGATCCCGAGTCGGTCGCCGAGCTCCCAGGCGGCTACGAGGCTGCGGGTCCCATGCTGGTGCTGCTCCCCCACGGCTTGAGCTTCTCCGAACCCGTCACCATCACGCTCGAGCACACGAGCGATGCCCCACCGCAAGACCTAGCGGTGCTGAGGCTCGACGACGAAACCGACTCCAGCTGGGAGGACGTTGCCGGCGTCAGCGCCGACAGCACCAGTATCAGCTTCGAAACCCAAAGGTTTTGCGTGCTGCTCCCGGCCATGCCGGACGGCGAGGTGATCTACACCGACCCAGATCCGAAGCCCGTCGGCCACATGCTGCTGGCCGGCGATCGCCTGTATTACAGCCTGGAGTACGACCAGGATGACCTGACGCATCGAGTCCGCTCGATCAGACTCGACGGGACATCCCCTACGGATGTCGCTGAATTCGACGAATACAACTACAAGATCGACGGCCTCGCCGCCAATGCGAGCACCTTGTTCATCGCTACCGGCGTGCTTTCGACGGTGCCGCTAACCGGCGGAAGTCCCACGACCTTCGGTCCGTATCGCTGCGGCAGCCTCGCCGGCAGCAACGAAGGCATTTCGCATCTGCTCGTGGATGCCAGCCGAGTGTTCTGTGCCACCGTGGAAATCGGTTCGCGCCTGCTCACTGCCATCCCGCTCGACGAGACCGAGGGGGCGACCCTGGACGACGCGCTCTACAGCGAGCTGGTCGACGATGGCTTGAACTTGCTAGTCGCGGTGGGCGCCGGCGTACGCAGCATACCGAAGACCTTGAGTGGCGGTACGGACGTGATCGTCTCGGATGAACTTGACGAGTTGCACACCGTGCAAGGCATCGCAGCGGACACCACTTATGTGTACGCGCTGACGACACACGCGACGACCCCCGTTTCGAGACTTTGGCGTAAGCCGCGCACCGGCGGCGCGATTCAGCCTGTGACCGAGGCTGGCGTCCTACCCGGCAGGGCACGCGGCTTGCTGCTCGCCGGTCCCAGGCTCTACTTCACGCTGGACATCCCCGCCACCAACACGGAGCCGCGCGCGACTCTCCTGGCGCGCATCGATAAGACCGCGACCAACGGCGTTCCGTCCCACTCGGACGACGCCAACGTCTTCGACGTCGTTTCGGACGGCACCTACGTGTACTACGCCCGCGGCAGTCAGATCCTGCGCATCCTCAGGTGAGACGAGCGCGTCCGGCCGGAGCGAGGGTCGGCACCCCATGAGCCTCCTCAGCACCGACCACAGGGCGTCGCCTAACCGCGCCGCTCTGCTTCCAAAAGCACCCGGGGCAAGTGGGGTTGGCGGGGCAAGCGCGGTGGTGCTCGGCGCGCCGCTGATGCTTTTGCCTCATCCAGGAGGCACGGGACGATTCGTTCGCAAGCCTAAGGAAGGGCGCACGCCGTCGCGCCGCGCGACGTGCCTGCGATGGTCGCACAGGTTGGGTGGCAGGATGCGGGACAAACGCGAACTCAGTCGCGTCGTGGACTATTGTGTCGGCCCCCGATCGTGACCGCACCGCAGCGGAAGACCAGGGCGCTGCTGAGGCCGGACTGCGCCAGTCAGCAGCCTACTCGGTCTCTAATTCGATGCCTGAAAACAGGTCATCGACTCCGAACCTGAACTCCGGGCTGGCTACCTCCAAGAATTCGCCCGCCCGGTACTCGCGTACTTCCCAGTCCGCGCTGGAACGCTTGTGGAGCGTCACCTGTGCACGCCTGTGAGAAATGATAAGCACGAGCTCGACGCTTGGGCATTGCTTGTAGTGGTTGGGCTTTTCGCCACGGTCGTAATCTTCAGTCGACTTGCTCGTAACTTCGACCAAGATCG
>Ga0315910_10000952_pt1 | contig 27190 bp, 18 predicted proteins | sample EdamamesoilMG_FD_204470 | JGI IMG/M metagenome (GOLD analysis project Ga0315910, IMG submission 204470) | Garden soil microbial communities collected in Santa Monica, California, United States - Edamame soil | ecosystem: Environmental > Terrestrial > Soil > Garden | place: USA: California... | reverse complement strand
GCGTCGCGGCATTCGCGGCAAACAACTCAACGCCAGTTGGGACCACGCCTATCTCCTCCGTTTACTCGGCGTCCCAATTTAGATGCGTTTGCCCTGGTCTCGAACATGGAACACCAGTGCCTGACGGCGAAGGTATCACGAGGAGAGACAGCGGCGGTGAACGCGCCGCTTTTTCCGCACCTCCACCACTTTCGCTCCCCGGTTTGCATCCGTCTGGACTTTGCTATTCTTCGCCCGTGCAAAAGCTGCCCCGCGCCTTCTACGACCGTGACACGGTCACCGTCGCACGCGAACTTCTGGGCAAGCATCTGGTTCATCGCGTGAACGGCGCGGAGCTTGTCGGTCGTGTCGTCGAGGTGGAAGCCTACATTGGCCCGCACGATCTCGCGTCGCATTCTTCACGGGGATTAACCGAGCGCACCAAAGTCATGTTTGGCCCGCCGGGATACGCCTACGTCTATTTGATCTACGGTGTGCATCATTGCATGAACGTGGTCACGGAGCGAGAAGGTCACGGCGCGGCGGTCTTGCTCCGGGCCCTGGAACCGGTGAGTGAACTTGAAGCCCGGACGTGCGGTCCGGGTTTGCTCTGCCGCGCAATGCAGATTGATCGGCAACTTAACGCCCACGACCTGCTCAGTGATGATTTCTTCATCGCCACTCCGCCAACTGCCGGCAAAACCTCGATCGCCAAATCACCCCGAGTTGGTGTGGACTACGCCGGTCGCTGGGCGAAGCGCCATTTGCGATTCTACCTGCGCGGCAACCCGTTCGTCTCTGGGCCCAGTTGACTGACGGCGTGGTGCCAACCTGAGCTAGTATTGGTGAAACGCACTGGCCAGCAGCAATAGTTCCGGATGCGCTGCCGATAAATTGGGCAGCACCACCCGGATGCGGGAACGATAAGCCGCGAGCGCTTCCCGCAACGGTTTCAAATCCTCCACTTTGTCCCAATGCAGTTTCTTCAAATCGAGCACCAACCGGCTCTTGCTCCGCTCCAGTGAATCGCGGATTTGCTGGCTTAGGCTTTCCACGTGAGCTGCGGAAAGCGCGCCTTCCAAGCGCATCCAGACTTGCTGCTTGGCGTGCTGTAACTCGACCTGGATGGACAGATTCGGAACCGCAACCTTGGTGTGAAATTCCTCCCACAAATGGAACGCGCTCCACTTCTGTTCTGGCAGGCGATACGTGGTTCGTTGCAATCTGGGATGTTGAAACAGATTGAGCTTCAAGGTCAGCCCCGTCCACAGCGCCGCGCCCACGGCCAAGAGTGATTGGAAGCGTTCCGCGAACACCGGCAGGCCAAGTTCCGTGTGGATGCGCCGCTCCAACTCACCAATCCACCGCCGGATCGCGGCATTCGGGCCGAGCAATCTGCCAGCGAGAAAGACCGGATACGCAATTCGCAGTTCCTCCGCGTAATACCTCGCTTTTGCACGCAGAATCGGATTGGGCGACTCCTTGAGTTTCAAGTAGCCAAGGAAGCGCGTTTCCAGCACGCGATAGATGCTCGGGCCGAGCCGCTGAAAATCCTGCTCGAAGCACCAACGTTGGATGTCCTCGATCTGCGCCGGAGAGAGCGTCGGATGCTTGATCATCGTCCGAAACCCGTCCGCTCGCCGATAGAACAGGTCCTTGTCACTGGTGTAAACATCCTGCAACAGGTTTTCCTTGATGATGCGCTCGTAGAACGGCGTGCCGGGCACCGGGCCGTAGATGAGGTATTGCCCGAGCGCAGGCTTGAGTTTCATCAACTCGTCCAGTTCCTTCGCCACGACTTCCTGATTCTGATAATCAAACCCGACAATCATCGAGGCCAGAACCGTGATGCCGTGTTCACGAAACTCGGTGAGGATCTCGCTCGCGGGACGTCCTTGTTGCTTGGCGTAGTTCGAGCGCGTGCCCTCGTAGCCGATCCAGAAACCATCAATACCCATCTCGATAATCTCCTCCACCTTGTATTGGCTGATGGCCTTGATGCTGGAGAAAGCAAAGATGGATGGCTTTTTTCCACCCTTCATGACGCAATCACGAAACTCCATCGCGCGCTTCTTGTTCAGCAGAAAATCCTCGTCCAGGATCAGAAAGACCAGGCTGGGATCCAAATCGAAGTAACGTTCCACGACCGAGTAGATGTCCCGGCCGGTCGGCAGCAGTTTGATATGCTTGCGCGAGAAGAAATGTGACGTGCAGCAGAAGTCGCAACCATTCGGGCAGCCGAGGCCGGCGAAGATTTTCCCCGTGCCGGAAACCTTCCACCCAAACACCTTCAACCAGCTCACGATCAACGGGTGCTTGTACGGCATCTGAACCTCTGGCTCACCCAACAAGCGACGGAAGTAGGCCACACCTTCCTCGCGGCAGATGTAATCGGCGTACGGCATGAGCACCTCGTCCTTCAACACCGTGCCATAGCCGCCAAGCACAATCTTGCTGTTCGGCGCGTACTTGCGGATCAACGCCACGGCCTCCTTCATCTTGTGGATAACCGCCATGAGGAATGAAATCCCGACGTAATCGTAGCCCTTCTTGAGTTCCTTGATCAGTTCCCGCTTGGAGGGGTACTGCAACACCACGGTTGGGGCGTCGAGGTTCTCCGCAATGTAATCCAGGCCGAAATGCACATTCACGGTGCGCGGACTGAACAGGCCCTGCGCCCGTGTAATCTGACGGTAAAGCAGTTCGTAGCCGACGGAAGGAGCGTCTCCATACTCCGGCCCCAGTGGGCGGCAGACGCTGGTTAACAAAACTTTCTTACTCATGAATTCCCGGTGATCTTTCTGGACGAGTGCCGTTGCATCGGCAAGGGGTCAAACACCCCTCAGCCCGCGAGTTACCACTCAACCAACAACAGCAGACCCAGTTGACACGGCGATGTCAAAGGCTGGCTTGGTAAATTCCTGCTCATATTTTGCTGTGATCCAGTCACGGCCAAACCCGTTGCGCTCGGTGTGCGTGACGTCGCAACATCGATTATGCGCAGTGATCATCACTGTTTGATGAGACATGGCGGGCATAAGCAGACTTACCGGAGCGGACGCACGAGGAGAACCCTCATTCCACAGATTTGCAGAAATACGGCTACCAAACCGATGAAAGACCAAATCTGGTGTTTCAGTTTTTGCGTCGGAGTCGTATGCTGGCGCCGAAATGATTCACGACTTGCTCCAATTGCTGAGTGAGCTCTGGCAGAATCGGCCGGTCCTGGTGGTACTCTCCGTGGTGACAGTCGCCGTCCTGATCTTCGTGATTATTGATACGCACCGGCATCGCCGGAAACGTCCTCGCTCCACGCACCAACCACCCGAACGGTCCAACAACCGGCATCGCCACTGAAACACCGCCGCGACTCCGCGCCTTGTCACCGCCGCGCGGCACCCACATGCTCGCGCCATGCGAAGATTCGATTACGACGTCGCCATCCTCGGCGGCGGCAGCGCGGGTTATGCCGCGGCCCGCACGGCGGCGGGCGCCGGGCTGAAGACGGCCGTTATCGAAGGCGGTAAAGTGGTTGGCGGGCTGTGCATCTTGAACGGGTGCATGCCGAGCAAAGCATTACTTTACGCTGCCGAAGTGCGACATCTCGCGCGCCACGCGGACACTTGGGGGGTCAGAATCAAGAACGCCGGTTTCGACTTCGGGCGTGTGATGCGGCGCAAGGCGCAACGGATTAGCGAGTTTGCGGATTACCGCCGCCAACAGTTGGAAACCGGGAAGTTCGACTTTCTGCGAGCTCAGGCGCGATTCGTAAATAGGCACACCGTAACATTGACCTGGGGTCAACGGCAGGGATGCCAGGATTCCCCGAAGACCGCCACCCTCACCGCCCGACATTTCATCATCGCCACCGGCTCGGTGATTTCGCAACCTCCCCTGCCCGCACTCGAACAAGTTGGCTATATCACCAGCGACCAGGCGCTTTCGCTCAAGAAACTTCCGCGGTCACTTATCGTCCTCGGCGGCGGGGCAATTGCGTGCGAACTGGCTCAATTCTTGGCCCGATTCGATGTGAAGGTGACGATGATCCAGCGCAGCCCGCACGTCCTGAAAGAATTCGACCTGGATGCGGCAACCGTGGTGGAGGATGTATTTCGCCGCGAAGGCATAAGACTATTCACCGGCACGCGGTTGCTAAGCGCTCGTCGCATTGGCACGCGCAAAACCGTTGAGTTCGAACACAGCGGCAAGCTCCGTCGCGTCACGGCTGACGAAATCCTGTTGGCGCTCGGTCGGACGCCGAACACATTCGAGCTAGGCTTGGAGCATGCCGGCGTCAAAACCGAGAACAGCCGGATCGTTTGTGAAGCATCCATGCGCACAAACGTCCCGCACATTTTCGCGGCAGGCGATTGCACCGGACCACACGAGATCGTCCACCTTGCCATCCAACAAGCGGAGATTGCGGCGCACAACATCATCCATCCGCGCCGACCTCGGAGCATGGACTACCGGCTGCTCACGAACGTGGTGTTCACCGAACCGCAGGTCGCAACGGTTGGCCTGACCGAGAAAGTCGCGGTCGCGAGCAAGATTCCTTTCCTCGCGGCCAGCTACCCATTCAACGATCACGGCAAATCGCTCATCATGGAAGCGCTCGACGGCTTCGTGAAGTTGTTGGCAAATCCGAAGACGGGCGAAATCCTTGGTGGCTGTTGCGTCGGCCCAATGGGCGGCGAGTTGATTCACGAAGTCATTGCCGCCATGGCGAAGCGCATGACGGTTCATGAACTGGCCGCAATGCCGCATTATCACCCGACTCTCGCAGAAATCTGGACTTACCCGGCGGAGGAACTGGCGGAGAAGATCACAGCTCGCAGTTGACGGCCTGTTGGCTGGTTGGCGAAAGCTTCGGCTGTTGCCGCGGCACCACCGTTCTATCCGCTTCTATTCTCCAGAGCTGCCTGTTACGTTCTTGGGCATGTCCGTGCCTGTCATCAGTGTCGCCCAGATGCGCGCGTGGGAAAACGCGACCTGGCAAACCGGCCAGACTGAGGCGGCCGTAATTCAGCTCGTCGGCCAGGCGGTTGCCCAACGAGCGCTTGAACTCACCACTCCCGGTCAACGCGTCGTGCTGCTTGCGGGCAAGGGCCACAACGGCGACGACGCTCGCGCCGCCGTCAACCATCTCCGGGATCGCCGCGTTGACTTGGTGGAAGTGACATCGCCCGTGGATGACTTTCCGAAACTAGAAGCTGCGTTGCGCCGCGAACCTTTACTCATCGTGGACGGTTTGTTCGGCATCGGATTGAACCGACCACTGGACGAGGCGTGGCAGAAATTCATTGTCCGCGTTAATCAGTCCGGAGTGACCGTGTTGTCGGTGGATGTGCCGTCCGGATTAAACGCGGACACCGGTGAAACCTTCGGTGCGGCCATTGAGGCGGCGGTGACGTTGACGGTAGGTGCGCCCAAATGTGGGCTGCTCGCTCCCGGAGCAGAACCTTTCGTGGGCCGGCTGGAAGTTGCAGCGGAAGTCGGGCTGGTTTCCGTTACCGAAACCTCTGAACTCATCTGGACATTGCCCGGGGATTTTCTCCGTTTTCCGCCGCGCCGCCCAGTCGGCAACCACAAGGGCAGCTATGGTCATATCGCGATTCTCGCTGGCAGTGTCGGTTACCACGGGGCCGCAGTTCTGGCAGCGCGCGGCGCGCAACGCGCCCAACCCGGACTCATCACCCTCTTCACCCATGAACCGGTTTATCATTGTGTCGCGACGCAACTGCAAGCGGTCATGGTCAAACCTTGGAGCCCAGCGGAGAAAATGGGGGCCGACTATAGCGCGGTGCTGGTCGGGCCGGGGCTGGCAGCGAACGATCTGCCTGCGGACTTGAAGCAGGCTGGACGCAAGCTTTGGCGCGATGCGAACTTGCCGGTGATTGTGGACGCCAGCGCGCTGGACTGGCTGCCGTTGGAGCCGGTCCCTAAGAACACCATCCGCGTCATTACGCCACATCCGGGCGAGGCGGGCCGATTGTTAAAATGCTCTGCCGCGCAGGTGCAACAGAATCGTCCCCATGCGGTTCGCGAGATCTCCAAACGCTTTGGGCACTGTTGGGTGGTGCTGAAGGGCCATCAGACTCTGATTGGCCGGAGCAGCGGAGAGTTGTTCGTGAACTCTTCCGGCAATCCGCACCTCGCACAGGGTGGCAGCGGCGACCTGCTGGCCGGGTTCATCGCAGGGCTGATTGCGCAGCCGCATCTGCAATCCGACGTGGCGCGGACGCTCCGTTACGCCGTCTGGCAACACGGCTCGGCGGCGGACGGGCTGCAAACTCGCCGCCGTAATTGGACCGTTGAGGACCTCGCCAGCGAGATCGGGAATGCCGAAGCCCCAAAGCCAGAGCACCAGACTCAAGAGCACTCCTAAATCTCAACATCCAAGTCCTAACTGATGGCCAGTCGATTCTTCACTGTGGGACGTTCCCTTCAATCAACTTGCATTCGTGAGTGACTTCAAACCTTGGTCCTTGGCACTTTGATTCCGGGTGAGAACCAGCAGCCACCATCTGCAATGCCATGGCTCGGCTCAGGACCGCGAACACCACAAATTTAAAGTTTCACTGTTCTGCGGGATTTTTTTTGTTCCTTTGGACGCGGCCATCTGTTAGGAAGAACCCGCGTGCGCAGTCTCAAAACCATATTTCTTTTTGTGCTCATTTGCAGCGCCCTAGCCCTGCAAGCGGAAACCTTTGAGCTCGCGGATGGGCGGACCGTCTCCGGCGAACTCCTCGCCTCCTCCGCAAACGACCTGGGCGTGCAGATCAAGACGGGCGAAGGCGCCTACGAGAAGTTTACCTGGGCGGAGTTTGCCCAGAGCGCCCTCAAGGAACTAGCGCAGAAACCCCGAATCGGCCCGTTCGTCGAACCTTTCATCGAAATCCCCGTCGAGGAGCGCATCAAGAAAACCGAGGTCGAAATCAAACCCGTGCCAAAACTGGACCTCCCCGCCAAGCGCTCGCTACTGGGCGGGCTCTTCGGTTCCTCGGTCGGGGTGTTCGCTCTGCTGCTGATCTATGGCGCGAACATTTATGGCGCTTCCGAAATTGCCCGCTTCCGGGCCTATCCAGTGCCGATGGTTTGCGGCATTGCAGCCGCGGCCCCGTTCGTCGGTCCGATTGTTTTCCTGTGCCTGCCCACGAAGATGGAAAAATCCGGCGCAGAGATACGAGAGGCAGCAGCAGCAGCGGAGGCCGCATCCGCCAATCCATTCGCGAGCCAGACGGAAGCGGCGCCGGAAGGTGGCACGGAGACGAGCGGAATGCATTTCGCGGCTCCAGTTGCACCGGCGGCGGCGGAGTTGCCCGAAACCCAGGTTTTCCAGCGTGGACAATTCACTTTTAACCGCCGTTTCATCGAGACAAAGTTCTCACCCTTCTTCGGCGTCGTTCGGCGCGAAGCCGACAAGAACATGCAACTCATCATCAAGGCCGCGCGAGGCGAATTTAATGTTCACCGCATCAGCCGTATTTCCGCCGGCGACTTGCATGCGGAAATCCACCGCGGCGGGGCTTCCTCGGAAGTTGTCATTCCGTTCGCCGAAATTCAGGAAATCAAAGTAAAACACAAAGACGCGCCCTGACACCATCGGTTCGGCCCAAGATTACGCTCCTTCCTCGAACATGAAATACCGAACCATCCTCCTCTTCGGCGCGCCCGGAGCCGGTAAAGGCACGCAGGGCAAAATCCTCGGCACGATCCCCAATTTCTACCATTGCGCCTGCGGGGATGTCTTTCGTTCACTTTCCGCCACCAATCCCTTGGGCCGCATTTTCATCGAGTATTCCAGCCGCGGCCAACTGGTGCCGGACGAACCAACCATCGAACTCTGGCGGCAGTTCATACGCAGCTGTGAAAAAAGCGGCCGCTTTAATTCCGAACAAGACACGCTGGTGCTGGACGGCATTCCGCGCAACAAACACCAGGCGGAGATGCTCTCCGATACACTGGATGTCAAAGCCGTCTTCTATCTCCATTGCACCAACTTCGACGCCATGGTCAAACGGCTCCAACGCCGCGCCTTAAAGGAAAACCGCCTCGACGACGCAAACCTCCAGGTCATCCGCGACCGGCTCAAGGTTTACGACAAGGAAACCAAACCGGTGCTGAACTTTTACGGGAAGAAGCTGGTGCATCGGATTGATTCGACCCAGACACCGGTCGAAGTCCTGGCGGATGTGCTGATGCGCATCAACAAGGTCCAGTAGTCTCGGCTCCGCGCTGCCGCAGCAGGTTGTTGCTTTTTTCTTTCTCCAGTTCGCAATTTAGACTTCGCTGAGGCGGTAGTGACGCTACGCATCATTTTCATGGGCACGCCGGAACTGGCAGCGACCAGCCTCGCGGCATTGCTGCGCGAGCCCGCCTTCCAAGTCGTGGCCGTCGTCACACAACCCGACCGACCCAAAGGCCGCGACTTAAAGCTCCAACCCTCACCGGTAAAGGTAATCGCCTTGCAAGCCGACCTGCCGGTGTTACAGCCGGAGAAAGCACGCGACGAAAAGTTTGTGGAAGCACTGAGATCGTTTCAGCCCGACCTCGTTGCCGTTGCGGCCTTCGGACAGATTCTTCCGAAAAGCATTCTGGACCTGCCCCGCTTCGGCTGCCTGAACGTTCACACCTCGCTCCTCCCGAAGTATCGCGGCGCCGCGCCCATCCAATGGGCTATCGCCAACGGTGACCCTGAGACCGGCGTGACGATCATGAAAATGGATGTCGGCATGGACACAGGTGACATTCTTTCCCAGCGTGCGACCCCGATTCGAAACGAGGACAACAGTCAAACCTTGCACGACCGGCTGGCGCAAATCGGCGCGGCGTTGCTCGTGGAAACAATTCCCGATTACATTGCGGGAAAAATCCAAGCGCGCAAACAGGATGCTGCGCTCGCCACCCACGCACCAAAGATCAAAAAGGAAAATGGCTTGCTGGACTGGACGCATCCCGCGCTACAGCTGTGGAATCGCCTCCGCGCGTTTACCCCTTGGCCCGGGGCATTCACGTTCTTACCGGCTCCACCGCGCCCGCGTTTGCTCAAAATCTGGAAAGCCGAGCCGCTACCCGCAGGGACGAGCGAGCCAGGCCAGCTCTTGTCTCTCGATGAACGCGGAATTGTCGTTGCGTGCGGCGAAGGGGCGTTAAAGATTCTCGAACTTCAGCTCGAAGGTGGCCGACGAATGAACGCACGGGAGTTTCTGCTCGGCCATCCGTTGAAGCCCGGCGCCCGCCTCGGATGAGCTTCAGCCAGCCAGTTTCCGGTGCGCGGTCATGAATGTTTCGACTCGACGAGCATCCACCGCCCGCGACCAGTGCCCGTCTAGTTTGAACTCCGAACCAACGATAAATCCATCCGCCGCGCCAAAATAGAATTTCAGATTCCTTGCCGTAACTCCCGAACCAAGATAAACTGGCAGCCGCGTCTTCTTTTTCACCGCGAGCACGTCGGCTCGTTGCGGCGCGTCGCCGGTCACCGCGCCGGTCACTATCACGGCATCGCCACGCATGAATTCCACCGCGTGCGCCGTTTCGCCGATGTCCACGTCTGCTGTGATGGCGTGCGAACTGTGTTTCTTCTTCACGTCTGCCCAGACTTGGACGCGTTCCGCGCCAATCGCCCGCCGAAAACGCAACAGTTCCGCCGCGGACGACTCGATGATTCCTTCATCGGCCACATGCGCGAACGCAAAACCTTCCGCACGGATGAAATCCAATCCCGCCGCGTGCGCCACCGCCATCGCCTCGCGATTCGCGCCCGCGAGAATTTGGACACCGCACGGCAGCTTGCTGGCCTCCTTGACTGCTCTCGCGATAATCGCTATTGCCGCCACAATTTCCGGTCCCACGCCACCGCGCAGGTACGGCGTGTCATGCATGTTCTCGAGCATCAAGCCATGAATGCCCGCGGCGCGGAACAGTTTCGCCTCTTGCAAGGCCTGCTTCTCAATCACGCTCAGTGCCAACCCGCTTGCCGGTGTGCCCGGCAACGCGCCGAGGTGAATCATGGCAATGACCGGTTTTGCGTTGGAGAAGAGCTTCTCAGTTCTGGACATGGCGGCGTCATCTTATCCTCGCAAGACACGAATCCAAGCCCTGAAGCTTCCCCAAGAGATGCGCTACTATTCGGCCGCACTCGCACAAGGAAACACTTGGTAGGTGGAGGCAACTGTGGCAATGTTTCGGCAAGACCTCTGATTCATGCAACCGTCTAGCTTCATTCTTGGCGCGGCGTTGTTGACCGCAGTTTCCCCGGGAGCACTGCGCGCGGCTGAGTCTTCAGCTCCCGCCGTCAAAGTTGATTTTGCCAAACAACTTCAACCCTTGTTCGCTGACCGGTGCTACGATTGCCACGGCGGTAAAAAGACCGAAGCGGGATTTCGCGCTGACAATCTCACTGACCTGATCAAAGGGGGCGACCATGGCCCGGCCATACTGCCAGGCAAGAGTGCGGAGAGCATTCTTGCCCAGGTGCTGGCGGACACGCACAGCGAGATTCCGCGGATGCCGCGCAAGAAAGAGAAATTTACAGACGAGCAAATCGCTCTCGTCCGCAACTGGATTGACCAGGGCGCGGAGTGGCCGCAGGGCGAAAATGCGGGCTACTCGGCAAACACGAATCACTGGGCATTCAAGTCTCCTGTCCGGCCATCGGCACCCGAACCGAAGAATAAACGCTGGGCACGGACGCCGATTGACAAGTTCATCCTCGCCCGGCTGGAAAAGGAAAATCTCACACCGTCCGCGGAGTCGGATCGGATTACTTTGCTGCGGCGCCTCTCGCTCGATCTCATCGGGCTGCCGCCGACCCCCGCAGAGGTGGATGACTTTCTCTCCGACCAATCCCCCGACGCTTACGCGGAACAAGTCGAGCGGTTGCTCGCTTCGCCCCATTACGGCGAACGTTGGGCACGGCACTGGCTGGACGCCGCGCGTTATGCCGACTCTGACGGCTTTGAGAAGGACAAGACCCGGAATGTGTGGTTTTATCGCGACTGGGTTGTGAATGCACTCAATCGCGACCTGCCGTACGACGAATTTATCATCGAACAGCTTGCGGGCGATCAGCTCCCTGATGCGACACAGGATCAGATCGTTGCCACGGGCTTTCTACGCAACTCGATGATCAACGAAGAAGGTGGTGTGGACCCGGAACAGTTCCGCATGGAAGCGATGTTCGACCGCATGGACGCCATCGGCAAAAGCGTGCTCGGCCTCACCATCCAATGCGCCCAGTGTCACAACCACAAGTTCGATCCCATTTCGCAGGAAGAATATTACCGGCTGTTCTCGTTCTTGAACAACGATCACGACGCACAACGCGTCGTTTACACGACCGAAGAGCAGATGAGGTCCGCCAATTTGCGCCGCGAGATGCAGGACCTGGAAGCAGGATTGCGCCATACCACACCGGATTGGGAGGAACGCCTGGCCAAGTGGGAGGAAAGCGTCACGAAAGATCAACCGACGTGGACGGTGTTGCGGCCTTACGTCGAGGACATCACAACCGGCGGGCAGAAATATCTTTCCCAACCGGACGGTTCGCTGCTCGCACAAGGTTACGCACCCACGAAACACGGCGTGCATCTCTGGGCCACGAACGACGTGCAAGACGTTTCCGCGTTTCAGCTCGAACTGTTGACGGACGCCAATCTGCCCGCCAACGGCCCGGGTCGCTCATTCAAGGGAACCTGCGCCCTTAGTGAGTTTACCGCCGAGGCCGTGAGCGTTGTAAATCCTTCGAACAAGGTTGCGGTTAAATTTTCCAAAGTTACGGCGGACTTCGAGCAGGCCGAGACAGCGCTCGAACCCAACTTCGAGGACAAGTCCGGAAAAAAGCGCGTCGTGGGGCCGGCGAATTACGCCAACGACAACAACAACGAAACGGCGTGGGGCATTGACGCCGGCTCGGGCCGGCGTAATCAGGATCGCAAAGCGGTTTTTCAATGCGCGACCAACGTAGGTTTCGCGGGCGGCACGATCTGGCATTTGCGCGTCATCCAGCATCACGGCGGCTGGAACAGTGACGACAATATGAACAACAATCTCGGCCGTTTCCGCATTTCGGTGACGAGCTCAGCCGGGCCGGTGGTTGCCGATCCGGTGCCGAAGCGTGTGCGAGATATTCTGGCCATTCCGCGCGCCCAGCGCTCACCTGCGCAGACCGCGGCCGTCTTCTCTCACTGGCGCACCACCCTCCCGGAATTCAAGGGGACAAATGAGAAGATCGAGAAGCTCTGGGCACAATGGCCGGAAGGCGCGACCCAGCTCACACTCGCCAGCCGCCACGAACCACGACCAACACACATGCTCAAGCGCGGAGATTTTCTGAAACCTGGCAAGCCGGTTGCGTTTGGCACCCCGGCGTTCCTGCACGCACTGCCCCCGGATGCCGACGCCTCGCGGCTCACGTTCGCCAAGTGGCTGGTGGACAAGAAATCCCCAACGACCGCGCGTGCCCTCGCAAATCGCGTTTGGCAGACTTACTTCGGCACTGGACTGGTGGAATCGCCGGAAGATTTTGGCACGCGCTGCGAATTGCCGTCGCACCCTGAGTTACTCGACTGGCTGGCCTGCGAGTTCATGGCTTCCGGCTGGAGTCTCAAGGCGATGCACCGATTGATCGTAACGTCCGCGACCTATCGCCAATCCTCGCACATCACTCCCGAAATGTACGCCAAGGACCCGTACAATCGCCTCCTCGCCCGCGGCGCACGATTGCGTGTCGAAGGCGAAGTCGTACGCGACGTCGCGCTCGCAACCAGCGGGTTGCTGAATCCGGCCGTCGGCGGACGCAGCGTATTCCCACCCGCGCCGGATTTCCTTTTCCAGCCGCCCGCCAGCTACGGTCCGAAGACCTGGAAGGAAGACACCGGCCCAGAACGTTACCGCCGCGGGCTCTACGTTTTTCGTTACCGTTCCGTTCCCTATCCCATGCTGCAAACGTTCGACGCGCCGAATGGTGATTTTTCCTGCGTCCGCCGTCTGCGCTCCAACACGCCGCTCCAGGCGCTCGTCTCGCTGAATGAACCGATGTTCATGGAATGTGCGCAAGCACTCGCGCACAAGACTCTCACCGAAGGTGGCCGGTCGGATGCAGAACGAATCAACTTCGCGTTTCGCCGCGCCGTTTCGCGACCACCGACCGACGGTGAGCGACAGGAATTGCTCTCGTTGTTGGAGAATCAGAAGCAGTACCTTGCGGAAGGCTGGGTGAATTCCCACGAACTCGCGAGTGGCAAAAATCAATTACCGCAACTTCCTGAAGGCGCGACGCCGGTGCAACTGGCGGCTTACACGGTTGTCTCGCGGGTGTTGCTGAATCTTGACGAAACGATCACGAAAGAATGAATCCATGAATTGTCAGGACCACTTCTACCGCGGTTGTGATTCTCAGACGATCACGCGCCGCTGGTTTTTCCAGCAATGCGGCGTGGGCCTCGGCGCGATTGCGCTGGGCACGCTGTTACGGCAAAACGGGCTGGCGGCGATCACACCGAACAATCCGCTCGCACCCAAGCAGCCGCATTTCCCCGCGAAAGCCAAGCGCGTGATCTTTTTATTCCAAGCCGGCGCACCCAGTCACCTGGAGTTGTTCGACAACAAGCCAGAGCTGGCGAAATGGAACGGCAAACTGCCGCCCGCCGAATTGCTGAAGGATTATCGAGCGGCATTCATCAATCCGAACTCCACTCTCCTCGGACCCAAATTCACCTTTGCCAAGCACGGCCAGTGCGGAGCGGAGCTTTCCGAGTTGCTCCCGCATCTCTCGGGAATCGTGGATGACATCGCCATCGTGAAGTCCATGCACACCGATGCCTTCAATCACGCGCCCGGACAGATTTTGATGAGCACCGGCTCGCAACAGTTTGGTCGGCCCAGCATGGGTTCGTGGGCGACCTACGGTCTCGGGAGCGAGTCGCAGGATTTTCCGGCCTTCGTCGTGTTTAGCACCGGCAGCAAGGGTCCGAGCGGCGGCGCCTCAAATTGGGGTGCTGGCTTTCTACCGTCGGTTCATCAGGGCGTGATGTTTCGCAGCGTCGGCGATCCCGTGTTGTATCTCTCCAATCCCAAGGGCGTGGATGAACAAATCCAACGCGCCACGCTCGACTCGATCAAGCGCTTGAATCAGCAGCGCCTCGACGTCGTGGGTGATCCCGAAATAGCGACGCGCATCAATTCGTATGAACTCGCGCATCGCATGCAAACCGCCGCACCCGAGTTGATGGACCTCACCAAGGAATCGAAGGAGACGCTGGAAATGTACGGTGCAGAACCTGGCAAAGGCTCTTACGCCAACGCTTGCCTGCTCGCGCGTCGGCTGGCCGAGAAAGGCGTGCGGTTCATCGAAATTTTCCACGAGGCTTGGGATCAACACGGGAATCTGGTAGGTGACCTCAAGAAGAACTGCCGCGACACAGACCAGGCCAGCGCTGCGCTCATCAAGGACCTTAAGCAACGCGGCATGTTGGACGATACACTCGTGGTGTGGGGCGGAGAATTCGGTCGGACGCCGATGCTGCAAGGCGGCAATGACGGGCGCGATCATCATCCCAATTGCTTTACCATGTGGCTTGCGGGCGGCGGGATAAAACCAGGGCTGACGTTGGGCCAGTCGGATGACTTCGGCTTCAATGCCACGGCAGACAAGGTTCACGTTCACGATCTGCACGCGACCATGCTCCACTTGCTGGGCTTTGATCACACGAGGCTGACGTATCGTTTTCAGGGCCGTGATTTCCGGCTGACCGATGTGCATGGGGAAGTCGTGCAAAAACTGCTGGCATGAACCTGCTGCTTCATTGCGTCTGGCTCGCACTCCTTGCCTTCTCCCCGTCGGTTTCGGGCCACGCTTCCGAAACAAATTCAGCATCCGCCGCCGAGGCCGCCTACACCCGTACTGTCACACAACGCTCTGACAAGATTGTCAGCGCATTTGCAATCACTGACTCCAACAAAGCCCGGCGCGTGCGCGACATCATTGTCCAGCAGTATCGCGATTTGAATTCAATCCACAACGTGCGCGACGCGCAAATCAAGTCCGCGATGGAAAAGTCCGACACGGACAAAACGGTCGCCGAAACCGCGATTCAGACTGCAAGCGGAGAAGCCAAACCCAGGCTCAACAAGCTGCACGGCGAATTCCTCGCCCGACTTTCCGCCGAGCTATCTCCTGAGCAAGTAAACGAGGTGAAGGACGGCATGACCTACGGCGTCATGCCGTTGACTTACAGCGTTTACTTGAAGATGTATCCCGAACTTACGGATGAGCAGAAGCAACAGATCATGGCCTGGCTCGTTGAAGCACGAGAGCTTGCCATGGACGGCAGCACGTCGGAGGAAAAGCACGCCGTATTTGGCAAGTACAAGGGCAAGATCAACAACTTCCTGTCAGGGGCCGGTTACGACGCCAAGAAAGGCGAACAGAGTTTGAGGAAGACCAGCCCGCCGAAGTCAGAAACCAAAGCCAACTGAACATGAACCACTATTCCCGTATCTTTTGGGTGGTCGCTGTGTTTCTCTCGATCCAGGCAGCGCAGGCACAATACCCACGGATCTCGTCTGAAATCGCCTCCGAGGCCCAAGCCCGCCAGGCGGCTGCAGAAAAGCGTTCCGATGAGGCCTTTGCAAAAGCGATGCCGATCATCAAAGAGTGGGACGCGAAAGGAAAACCGTATCTGCCCGGCGCCGCCGAACCAAAAGATTTGCCCCAAGCGAAGATTCCCGCCTTCCCTGGAGCCTGGGGCGGCGGCATGTATTCGTTTGGCGGACGGGGTGGAAAAGTTCTCGTCGTCAACAATCTCAATGACAGCGGGCCGGCCAGTTTTCGTGAAGCTTGTGAAGCAGGCGGACCGCGCATCGTTGTCTTCAACATCGCGGGTATCATCAAGCTCAAGGACAAGATACGCATCCGGGCGCCGTACATCACCATCTCCGGCAGCAGTGCGCCGGGAGATGGCGTTTGCATTGCGGGCAATACGGTGGAACTGGAAACTCACGACGTCATCATCCGGCACATGCGTTTCCGCCGCGGAAATACCTGGGTTGGTGACCGAAACGATTCCATCGGCGGCAACCCGACGGGTAACATCATGATTGATCACGTCTCGGCAAGCTGGGGATTGGACGAATGCATGTCCATGTATCGGCACATGTATGACCACGACAACAATTCCGCCACGCCGGCACTCAAGCTGCCCACGGTGAACATCACGATTCAGAATTCGATTTTCAGCGAAGCGCTCAATACCTACAACCACGCGTTCGGCAGCACGATTGGCGGATTGAACAGCACGTTTCATCACAATCTCTGGGCCTGCAACGGCGGGCGCAATCCCAGCGTCGGCATGTATGGCGACTTCACGTTCGTGAACAATGTGCTTTTCAACTGGGTGCATCGCACTGTGGACGGTGGCGATCACCGCAGTCATTTCAGCATCATCAACAATTACCTCAAGCCCGGCCCGGCCACGCCCAAGGGCGCGCCGATTTCGTATCGCCTCCTCAAGCCCGAATCCGAACGCAGCAAAACCGTCTTCGACAACTTTGGCAAGACATACGTCAATGGAAACATCGTCGAAGGCAACGAGCGTGTGAGCAAAGATAATTGGGACGGCGGCGTGCAACCTGAGTCCCGCGCCCCGGTTGCCACTGTTCTCCCCACTATCCGAACCAATGTATTTCCCCATGCACCTCTAAACATCCAAGCAGCCGACAAGGCTTACGAGGCAGTCCTCGCCAGCGCGGGCGCGACTCTGCCAAAACGCGACGCCGTGGACGAACGAATCATCAGGACAGTGCGCACGGGTGAAGTAACCGCCAACGTCTCGCCTAACGACAAGGTGGATTTTTCCACGGTCGGGTTCAGTCAGCAGGTGATTGACGGCATCCTTGAAAAAGTTCCCAAGGGCATCATCACGCATCCGTCGCAAGTTGGCGGCTACCCCGACTACAAGGGAACGCCCTACGCCGATGCCGACAACGACGGAATGCCGGATAATTGGGAGACACGGCACGGCTTGAATCCGAAAGACTCCAGCGATGCAAGCCAGGACCTGAACGGCGACGGCTACACAAACATCGAAGACTTCATCAACGGACTCGACCCGCGCGCCAAGAAGGTTGATTGGGGCGATCTAAAGAACAACGTGGACAAGCGCGACCGGGCTTAATCCGACCTCAGTTTCCTGCCGGCGTGACGCCCCGAATCGCCGTCGGCCAGATCGCCTGCTTCGGCGGCGTTTTCATTCCCACGCCGAGATAAAAACCCGGATGCGGCGGCTGGTTGTACGCCACGTTTTGCCAGGCAATCGCGAGGCGATACTGCGGGTCGTGCATCAAGGTGACGAAACGGTGTTCCGTTGGAATGGTCGTGGTGTAGACGCGCAACTCGCGATTGTCCCGGGTGCGCCAGATGACTTCCTCCCGCCAGTCGCCAAACAAGTCCGCGCTCAACGCAGGAGTGGATTTCGTGCCGTTGTTGGAAACACAATCTGTCGCCTCAAGGATGATCTGCTCGCGCCCGGCTTCCCAGTCCCACTTCATAATGCGATTGCTGTCGAGTAATTCGCGCAACAGATCGCCGTCCCACCATACGGCGAAATTGCAGGAACGCGGCGGGCGTTCGGCGATCAATTCGCCTTTCGCGTTGAACAATCCGCGGAGGCCGCCACCCGCCACCCACATTTCGGTGCCGGGATGACGCGGATCAATGTCCGCGGCAAGACCTCGCCCCGGGCCTTCGCCCGTATCGGCCGCCGTCGGTTTCCTCCATAGAATCTCACCGGTCTTCGCATCGCGGAAATGAGCGCCAGCGTCGTCCACGCGCTCTTGAATATCGAAGACCTCCAGGCCGGGCCGCGTTGGGTCCAAATCCGAAACGTGTAGCGCGTCGCCGTGGCCAAGACCAGTCGAGTAGAGCCCTTTGCCGTTATCGTCAATCACGCACGCACCATAGACAATTTCGTCACGTCCATCGTTGTCCACGTCGGCGACGCTCAGATTGTGATTGCCCTGGCCACGGTAACCCCGGTTGACAGATGTGCCGTCGTCGCTGTCGAAAGTCCACGCCTGCGTCAGCTTGCCATCGCGCCAGTTCCAAGCAGCCAGCACGCTGCGCGTGTAATATCCGCGACACATCACGAGGCTGGGACACTTGCCGTCCAGGTAGGCCACGCAAGCCAGGTAACGTTCGGAACGGTTGGCATTGGCGTCGCCCCAAAGTTGGCGCATCTCTTCGCGGGACGGGCCTTGCCTGCCGGGATGGCGCGGCGGTACATAATCTGTGGTTGTCAGCGCCGCGCCGGTCATTCCATCAAAGATCGTCAGGAACTCCGGACCATTCACGACGTGGCCGGAGTCGTTGGTCCAATCCTCTTTCGGATTGCCGATGACCTTCCCCTGCCCGTCCACGGTCCCATCGGCTGTCTTGCAGGCGATCTCTGCCCGACCATCGCCATCAAGATCATAGACCATGAACTGCGTATAGTGCGCACCTTCGCGGATGTTAAGCCCGAGGTTGATCGTCCAGAGCAGCGCACCGTCGAGTTTGTACGCTTGCAGCATTGGGGCCTCTGTGAAGCCGGCTTGTGAATTGTCCCGCCCGCGCGGCGCCATGTGGATGATGAGTTCGTATTCGCCGTCGCCATCCAGATCGGCGGCGGAAATGTCATTAGGCGTGGTGTTGGTCGGGGATTGCAACGGAATTGAAAGATATGGTCGCATTGGGGCGTTAGCTGCGAGGGTAAAAGGCTTGCCCGGTTCCAATTCCTTGGCATTGACGACCGGGCGGACGTAATATGCGTTGACCTGATCCAGTTGCGCCTGCGCGTCCACGAAATGCGTGACGCTAGCAATGGGTTGGTCGTTGAGCTTTTGGGGCGGCTGTCGGTTGCGGGACCGATATACATTGAAAGCCGTTGCCTCCGGATCCGTTCCGAGCAATCGCCAGCCCACAAAAACTTTCCCATCCTCCTGGCGAATCGCCACGATCCCCCGATCGAGGAACTCCATCTGGCGCTGGGCGAGCGCGGACCCCGACGCCAACAATCCAAGCGAAAGAAATGCCTTCGTGGCAAGACGCGGGCAAACACGCAACATCAGAGAATTGATCATAGCAAGCGGCTCTTGGCGAAAAATGTCCGGGTGAAACCAAGGGCTGTTACCACACGCGAGAAGTCCTGACTACCGCCAAAACTGGCGAGCTAAGCCGGCTCGCGTGGCCGCTCTTCGGCTGAAATCCAAATACTTATGAATGTCGGCGGCACATTCTGCGTCTGAATTCGAGCGCTGGTGTGGCCTGTACTCTTCCCGGCTGGTTCCGAACACACAGTGGAAGCGATGTTTGCGCTGAACCCGTTGTGCCGCTAGGCTGTTCGTCTTTAGAAAATGAAAAACTGGTTGATTGCAATTGTGATTCTGGGTCTCGCCGGCGGGGGAGTTTATTTCTTCAAGGGGTGGAACGCCGCGCGGGCGGAGGGGAATGGTTCAAAACGGGTGAACACGGCCAAGGTTGAGCCGCGCAACATTCAGTTCCAAATCAACGCGGCGGGTGAAATCGGCCCGGCGGATCAGGTCTCCGTGCGGCCCGAGGTCAATGGCAAGATTTCCGAGCTGGCCGTGGACCTCGGTGACGCTGTGCGCAAAGGCGACCTGCTCTTTCAACTCGATGACCGCGACCTCCAGATCGAACGCGAGTCGCGGGAAACGGAAATAGCCCGCGCACGTTTACAGCTTGATCAAGCGGAGCGCAATTACCTGCGCGCCCGGGAATTGTTTGATGAAAGCCTGATCTCCAAGGAACTCTTCGAGCAGACCAAAACTGAATACGAGCTTTCCAAAAATACGGTGCTCCAAGGGGAAAAATCACTCGACCTCGTCAAAGACCGGTTGCGCAAGACGCGCATTCTCGCTCCGTTCGATTGCACGGTGCTAACCCGGCCGGTGTCGGTCGGCCAGGCGGTTTCCGGTTCCGGCGGCGTCAGCGGCGGCACGGAGGTGCTCACGATTGCGAACCTGAATGACATGGTCATCAACGCCCACATCAACCAGGCCGACGTGGCGTATCTCAAGAACGACCAGACGGTTGAGGTTTCCGTGGAAGCGGTGCCCGGCCTTCGAGTCACCGGCAAGATTGAGCGCATCGCGCCGCAGGCCACCATCAAAAATAACATCAAAGGTTTTGCCACCCGCATCCTCCTTACGAACGTGGACAAACGCATCCGCCCCGGCATGACCGCAAACATTCGAATCCCCGTGGCTTCGGCGGACAACGTCCTGGCGGTGCCGCTCGCTGCGGTATTCACCGAGTTGAATCCGGAGAAGCAACAGAACGAACGGTTCGTCTATGTGCAAAAGGGCAACCAGTATGAGCGCCAACCCGTCCAGGTCGGCGTCTCGGATTACTTCTTCGCCGAGATCAAGGAAGGGCTTACTCCCGGTGACGTAGTGGCATTGGAACAGCCAGCCGAAGACCGTGCCCGCTCGGGCAGCGCCTCGCAAGGCATGGCAACGGGCGGTTCGAGTGGGGGTGGTCGCGGCCCGGGTGGTGGTGGTGGCGGCGGGCGTGGACGTTAAGGAGTTTCGTTATGGCTCTGGTCGAACTGCGCAACGTCACCAAGCTCTACCGCCTGGGCGGTGAGGAAATCCGCGCGTTGAATGACGTGTCGCTCGACATCGCGGCGGGTGATTTCATTTCCATCATCGGCCCGTCCGGCAGCGGCAAGTCCACGTTGATGCACATCCTCGGCTGCCTCGACTCGCCCACAAGCGGCACAATCCAGCTCGACGGCACAATGATTCACGACGCCTCGCCACGACAATTGGCCGCGATCCGCAATCGCAAAATCGGATTCGTGTTTCAGTTCTTCAATCTGCTCCCCAAGCTCAACGTGCTGCAAAACGTCGAACTGCCGATGGTCTATAGCGGCACCGGCGGACGCGAGCGACGGGAGCGTTCGATGGCCGCGCTCCAACAGGTGGGTCTGGACAACCGTGCCAAACACCGGCCTTCGCAACTTTCCGGTGGTCAGCAGCAGCGCGCCGCCATTGCCCGCGCGCTGGTCAACAATCCCAAAATCATCTTTGCCGACGAACCAACGGGCAACCTAGACTCACACACCGGCGAGTTGATTTTGGAACTGTTTCGCAAACTGAGCACCGAAGGCCGTACGATCATCCTCGTCACCCACGATCCGGAAATCGCCGCCGTCACGCCCAGGCGGATTGAGATCCGCGATGGCAGGATTGCCGATAAAGTGGATGAAACCCTTGCGGGGCTTAATCGTTTGCCCAAATCCGCCGCGCCCGCCGCGCCATGAATCTCGTCAACGCCATTCTCATCGGGTTCAAGGAGATTTGGGCGCACAAGTTCCGGTCGCTGCTCACGATGCTCGGCATCATCCTCGGCGTGTCGAGTCTCGTGGCGATGTCCGCGCTGGTCAAAGGCATGGAAGTCGGCGCCAAGGAGGCGCTCGTCGCGATTGGCGGTCTGCAAAAATTCCGTATTGAACCGCAATTCGTCCCCGTCGAGCAACGTCACCTCCGGGATCAAGCTGTCGGCCTGACGCTCCGCGATGTTTACGCGCTCGGCTACAGTGCCCCACTCGTCACCAATCTCTCGCCGGAAATCCGGTTGGAACGCCCGACGCTCTCGGCCAACGGCCGCAATACCCGGCCTTGGAATTGTTCCGGCGCCTGGCCCATCGTGCTGGAAATGCTTGAACACGAGATCGCCCACGGCCGCATGTTCAATGAGATTGACGATGAGATGGCCCGCAGCGTGTGCGTCATCGGCACGAACATCCGCGATGAACTGTTCGGAACGCCGGAGGAAACGGGCGAGGAGATCGTTCCGATTGGGGAAACCATCAACATCAACGGCCAGGCGTTTACCATCATCGGCATGTTCAAACATTACGAAGGCGAACAGGATCGGCGCCGTCGCGAACTCGCCGCCGCGCAGCCGCAACAGGCGCAAACCGGTCCCGCTCGCAGCCGTGGACGCGGTGGCCAGCGCGGCAACTTCGTCTTTCGCATGAAAAACGAAAGCGTCTATATCCCCCTGAACACGATGTGGATCAAAATGCTTTCCGGCACGGCGCTTTCCCCCGAACCAACCCTGAGCAGCGTGGAATTGAAAATCGCGGACATGGAGAAGATGAATCAATCCATCCAACAGGTTCGCAATGTCATGATGAGCACACACAAGGGCATCGAGGATTTTCGTTTTCGCACGCAGGAAGACTGGGCGGAGAACATCAACCAATTCATCCGCAACGCGCGATTGAGCGGCGGCACGATTGCCGGCATCAGCCTGCTCGTCGGCGGCATCGGCATCATGAACATCATGCTCGCGAGCATTTCCGGACGCATTCGTGAGATCGGCATCCGCAAGGCCGTCGGCGCGACCACGGGCGACGTGTTCATCCAGATTCTCATCGAGAGCGTCGTGATTGCCATCCTGGGTGGACTCGCCGGCCTGGTCGCGTCGTGGGGACTGGTGCAGTTGATCAGCAAAGTTTCACCCACAGAGAATGAACCCATCATCACGGCGGTCGCGCTGGCGGTTGCCTTTGGTTTTAGCGTGGCCATCGGCATCGCGGCGGGGCTGATTCCAGCCATCAAAGCCGCCCGCCTGCATCCCATCGGCGCGCTGCGTTACGAATAATCCGGTCATGAGCTTCTTCAACGCATTGTTCACGGGATTGAAGGATGTCTGGGCGCATAAGTTCCGCTCGTTCCTCACCATGCTCGGCATCATACTCGGCGTGGCCAGCCTCGTCGGCATGGCGGCCATCGTGAAGGGCATGGAGAACGGCATGAAGGAAACCATGATCACGATGGGCGGGGCGGACAAGGTGATCCTGGACGACGAACAAGTCCCGCCACATCAGGAACATCTCGCGGAGGAAGCTCCCGGAAAAACAATGGCCGATGTCCTGGCATTGCGCGCAAGCGCGCCGCTCATCCGCCTTGTGTCGCCGGAAATGGAACTCGATGATGCCGTCGTCAGCCGGGGTGAACGGCGCGCAAACCCGTCCGAACTGCTCGGGGTGCAAAACGAGGTGCTCGAAATGAATGTTCATACGGTGGAGCACGGACGTTTCTTCACCGCGCTCGACGAGGAGAAAGCCAACAGCGTCTGCGTCATCGGCACGGGAATTCGCGACGAACTGTTTGGTTCACCGGAACAACTCGGTTATGAAGTCGTTCCGCTCGGCGAAGTGATTTTGATCAACGACCAGCCTTTCACCGTCGTCGGCATGTTCACCCGCTACGAAAGCGAACAGGACAAGAAGCTCCGCGAACTTGCCCGCAGGCAGGCAAAGGAGGAACCCTCCGGCCCGGCGCGATCCCGTGGCTGGGGCCGGGGGAACTGGGCTTTCGAGCGGAAGAATCTCACGCTCTACATTCCGCTGAACACCATGTGGGTGAAGTTCCGTGCCGGCGGTACGCGGGAGAATGCGATTCCCGACCCGCGCCTGGACGACATTGACATCAAGGTCGCCGACCTGGAACGGCTGGAACCGGCACTGCAACAGGCGCGAAACGTTCTCATGCTCACGCACAAGGGCATTGAGGATTTCGAGTTCCGCACCCAGGAAAACCAGGTGGAAACCATCAATCAGCAGATCAAGAACGCGCGCCTCAGCGGCGGAATCATTGCGGCCATCAGCCTGATCGTCGGCGGCATTGGCATCATGAACATTATGCTGGCGAGCATCAACGAACGCATTCGCGAGATCGGAATCTGCAAAGCCATTGGCGCAGCGCCCGTGACGATCTTCCTGCAAATCATCGTCGAAGCAGCAGCCATCGCGGTGCTCGGCGCGCTCGCTGGCGTTGCCGCTTCGTTCGGTCTGGTTGACTTTCTCACCCTCATTGCGCCCACGCAGAATTCACCGGTCATCACCGTCGAGCCTGTGATCCTCGCCGTCATTTTTAGTGCGGCCGTTGGGTTGATTGCCGGCTTGTTTCCCGCGATCAAGGCAGCGCGGCTCGATCCCATCGAAGCGTTGCGATACGAATAGTCGAGGGTCGATCGGGAGAAAACAATCGAGCAACTCAGAATCTCAGTCGTACAATGCCAAACTTGAGCCTCGCTCCCACATGCTGGGTCATGCCAGAATTCCCCGCACCGGATTCGCTTCCTCCACGCCCGTCAATCGTTGATCCAGTCCTTGGAACTTGTAGGTGAGCCGGCGATGATCAATCCCCAGGCAGTGCAGGATAGTCGCATTGATGTCGCGAATGTGAACGGGGTCCTTGACCACGTTGTAGCTGAAGTCATCCGTCTCGCCATAGACTGTGCCACCCTTCACACCGGCACCGGCCATCCACATGGTGAAACAGCGCGGGTGATGGTCGCGACCGTAGTCGGTTTTGGTCAGCTTGCCCTGGCAATAAACCGTGCGGCCAAACTCGCCGCCCCACACCACCAGCGTATCGTCCAACATGCCGCGATTCTTGAGGTCGGTGATCAACCCGTAACAGGCGTGGTCCACATCGCGGCATTGCAGCGGCAGGTCACGGGGCAAATCGCCGTGATGATCCCACTCGCGATGGAAGATTTCGATGCACCGCACGCCGCGCTCGGCCAGCCGACGCGCCATGATCGCGCTGTGGGCAAACGTGCCCGGCGTTGTCACTTCCGGTCCGTAAAGATCAAGCGTGGCTTTCGATTCGCCCGCGATGTTCGTCAGGTCCGGCACGGAAGACTGCATCCGGAACGCCATTTCGTATTGCGCAATCCGCGTGTTGATTTCCGGATCGCCAAAGCGCTTGTAGGACGTCGCATTCAACTCGGCTAGCGCGTCGAGCATGTCGCGGCGGGTTTCCCGGTCCACGCCCGGCGGGTCGTTGAGATAAAGCACTGGATCGCCCTTCGCCCGCAACGACACGCCCGAGTGCTTCGTCGGCAGAAAACCCGCTTCCCACAGCCGCTGGTAAAGTGCCTGCGCGGGACGTTTGGCAGACCAACTCGGCGTCATCACGACAAACGCGGGCAGGTTGTCGCACTCGCTGCCAAGGCCATACGAGAGCCAGGAACCGAGGCTGGGCTTGCCGGGAATCTGGTTGCCGGTCTGGATATAGGTTACGGCGGGATCGTGATTGATCGCCTCGGTGTGGACGCTTTTGATCACGGCGATTTCGTCCGCGATTTTCGCCGTGTGCTGGAGCAGTTCGCTGAACCAGATGCCGGATTGGCCATACTGCTTGAATGAATATTTGGACGGCGCAATGGGAAAACGCGTCTGCCCGCTCGTCATCGTGGTCAACCGCTGCCCCATGCGGATCGAGTCCGGCAGATCGGTGTCATAGATCTTTTCAAGGCCGGGTTTGTAATCCAGCAGATCCATCTGCGCCGGACCGCCGTTCATGAACAGGTAAATCAACCGCTTCGCCTTCGGTGCAAAGTGTGGCAACTCCGGCAGCGCGGGATGAGCGCGCACGGTGTCTTTGGTCGCCGCGCGCAACGCTTCCGGAAACATCAGTCCGGCCAGAGCGATGCGTCCGGCAGCAAGGCCGGTGGACTTGAAGAAATGCCGGCGACTGAGCAGGTGCAAAGGTTCGTGGGCGGGGTTCATGGGGAAATCACTCAATTCTTGTTCAGCGTTTCATCAAGGTTCAGCAACAAGCTCGCAACCATCGTGTACGCGGCGAATTCGGACGGATCCAGTTTCTCATTCATCGGCGATTCGCCAACTGCGATCAATTTCTTCGCATCGTCAGGACGAGTCTTGTATCGCGCCAGGTTCTTTTCCAAAGCTTCCTTCAAAACCGCCTTCTCACTCGACGATGGCAGGCGAGCCGTGACCAGGCGGAAGCCGAAATCCAGCCGGTCATCCGGGCCCTTGCCACCCTCGATCATGCGTGCGCCCAAATGCCGGGCGGCTTCGACGTAAGCCGGATCATTCATGGTCACCAGCGCCTGCAACGGCGTGTCCGTCCGCTCCCGTCGCGTGCAATATTTCTCGCGGGAAGGCGCGTCGAAAGTCGTGAGAAAAGGTGGTGGCGCAGTGCGCTTCCAGAACGTGTAGAGGCTGCGGCGGTAAAGCGCCTCACCGTGGTCCTGCGTGAAGCGGGCGGTGTTGCTATCGGTGTAACCCACGGCTTCCCAGATGCCCGGCGGTTGATACGGCCGGACGCCGCGCCCGCCCATTTGCTCGATCAGCAGTCCGCTTACAAAGAGCGCATTGTCACGGATCATTTCCGCGTCCAGTCGGAAGCGCGGCCCACGCGCCAGCAGCCGGTTCTCCGGATCCTTTTGCACGAGGGCTGGCGTTACGGCGGAACTTTGCCGATACGTCGCGGACGTGACCATCAGGCGAATCATGTGTTTCACGTCCCATCCGCACTTCACAAATTCCGTCGCCAGCCAGTCCAGCAATTCCGGATGGGATGGCCATTCACCTTGCGCGCCAAAGTCGCCCGAGGACTTCACAATGCCCGTGCCGAAAAACTGCTGCCAGAAACGGTTGATCGTCACGCGCGCCGTCAGCGGATGCTCCGGGCTGACCAGCCAGCGCGCGAGGTCGAGCCGGTTGGTCGTCGGTCCTGGTGGCAACGGCGGCAGCACCGCGAGCACGCCACGTTGCACCGGCTCGCCGCGCTGATCGTATTCGCCCCGCTTGAGCATGAATGCTTCGCGCGGCTTTTCCATTTCCTGTGAAATCATCGTGGCCGGCAATTGTTTCTCCAATTCATCCCGTTCCTTGCGAAGGTCAGCGATTTGCTTGATCAAGGGATCAAAAATCGGCCGGGTCTCGGCATAGACATTGGCAATGTAGTATTCGCGTAGCAGGTTGACTTGTTCGGGCGTGCGACGTTTGCCCGCTTGTTTGGCTGCGGCCAACACGTCGCGTGGTAATTTGGAATCCGATTTCGCCGCTTCCTGCCGCTCCCAAGCCAGTTGCGATTCTCCTGCGCGATCCTCCTGCGGCGTCGCCGTGAAGATGCCTGCCTTGTCCCAGCGGACCGTCCCGCCGAATTGTGTAAACGCAATCCCGTTGATTTTCGCTCCCGAGTTCAGTCCCAGTTTAGCCACGTCCACTTCCAGCCGCGCCCACTCGCCGGCTTTGGGCAGCGCACCCATCAGCAGCTTCTGCGTCGTGGCTTTGTCTCCATACGGAATTGCATCCTCATCACCCCAGTTGGCGCGATGCAGCCACCCGCTCGTGTGAAACTGGAGCATGATGGCCTT
>Ga0315910_10000951_pt1 | contig 27195 bp, 19 predicted proteins | sample EdamamesoilMG_FD_204470 | JGI IMG/M metagenome (GOLD analysis project Ga0315910, IMG submission 204470) | Garden soil microbial communities collected in Santa Monica, California, United States - Edamame soil | ecosystem: Environmental > Terrestrial > Soil > Garden | place: USA: California... | reverse complement strand
TGGCCATGCCGCGGGCCAAGCCCACGGCATGGCCGAGGTCTGGATCGATGCCTGGCACCGGTTTTCATCCGCGCGGTGCGGCCATTGCGGCATCGTAAGCTACTGCGGTGAAGTGATTTAGGCGAGTGATGGCGCTGGACACAGTGCGCGCGAGCGCCTGCGTCCTCTGGGTTGAACGCAAGAGTCCTCCCGAGCCCACCACGGTCGCGCGACCGCGCGCTCGGACCCAACCTCCGGCCTCGGCCGGCACACGGAGTCGCCCCATGCAACGTCTTTGGTACCTCGCATCCCTCGCCGCCGTCCTGCCCGCGGCAGCCGCCCAGCAACGCACCGCCGCGCCGCTCGAGGAGCAGCGCCCTGCCGCCGCACGCGCGCCGCTCGTGCCGCCCGCCTCGGCGCTCGACGCGGTCTCGCAGCGTCCCGATCCGGCGCTGCGCACGCCCGGCGTCAACGGAGGATCGCCGATCGCCTACGAGGCGCTCCTGGACGATGAAGTGCCCTTGCCGATCCCGGCGAAGTTCGCGGCGACGCCGCAGGGCGATCGAATGATCGCCCCGGCCTCCGGCGATCCCTATTTCCTCGGCTTCATCGCCGGACCCTACTACCCGCCCGCGGGCGAGCGCATCGACCCGCTGCTGTTGGCCAACGTGCAGGCGGCCTATGGCGACGGCCGGCCGACGCAGGAGACCTACGCCTTCGTGATGTTCGAGAAGCGCATCACCGAGGCGCGCGTCGAGGCGCTCAAGGCGCAGGGCGCGCGCGTGATCGAGTTCCACCCGCACAACTGCCTCAAGATCGCGCTGCCGATCTTCTCGATCGACACGATCGCCGCGAACCCGGACGTGCGCTGGATCGGCGTCGCGCGCCCGCAGCAGAAGTTGCACCCGCGCCTGGTCCAGGTGCTGGCGCAGGCGCGGCCCGGCCAACTGCTGCCGGTGTACATCAACCTGTTCGACTCCGACCTGTGCGGCAACTCGGTGATCGAGAGCCTCGGCTCCGTCACGCATTTGACCAACGGCGTGATCGAACCCGGCGATCCCACCGCGCTGCCCAAGCGCACGCAGTCCAACGGCTGGCAGCAGCTGCGCCTGCAGGAACTCGGCGTCGAAGTGCTCGAGTACGTCGAGGGAATCCGTGCCTTCCGCGCGCGGATCGTGCCGGAGCAGCTCGAGAACCTGGTCGGGCTCGACTTCGTCCAGTTCGTGGAGCGCGACGAGGCCGTGGCGCTCGAGCACGACTTCTCGACGCCGTTGATCGGCAGCGACAACACGCGTCCCTACGCCAGCGGCGGCACCAATTTCGTCGCCACCGCGGGACAGGTCGACAGCGGATTCGACTTCGGCCACTGGGACCTCAACCACACCAACGGCGTCGGCTGGGACCTCAGCGGCTCGGCAAGCGGAGCCTGGGCGGACGGCTGCGAGCACGGCTCGCACGTCGCGGGCAGCTACCTGGGCAACGGCTGGGCCGGCGAGCCCGAGCTGATCGGCAACGCTCCCGGACTGGGCTGGGGCGGCGCGGGCCGCTTCTACAACATCAAGATCTTCAATGACTCCTGCATCGACGGCGGCGCGAGCATGGCCACCTACCTGGGCCTGCTGCACAGCAGCTACTTCGACGGCGTGTCGACCACGCAGCGGCCGATGGTGATCAACAACTCCTACGGGCAGAACCCCGGCGGGGGCACGTTCAGCGGCACGGAGGCGAATGCGCGCCTGATCGACGACGAGGTCTACTTCTACGTCCAGGACTACGTCTTCAGCTCGGGCAACTACGGCGCGGGCAAGATCGGCAACCCGGCGTGCTCGAAGAACGCGCTCACCGTCGGCAGCGTGCAGGCCTACACGCACCCGGGCTTCGGCGCGGTGGGCGATCTGGCCTGGGATTCATCGACCGGGCCCTGTGGCGACGGCCGCTGGAAGCCGAACGTGGTTGCGCCGGGCGTGAACATCCTCTCGGTCGACGCCGGTTCGACCACCGGCCACGCCTACAAGTCGGGCACGAGCATGGCCGCGCCGCACGTCGCCGGCGTGATCGCCGGACTGGTCGACAACTACTCGTTCCTGCGCTACATGCCCGCGCGCACCGACTCGCTGGTGATGGCCAGCGCGGTCACGCGCAACAACCAGGTGCTGACCACCTCCGGCGAGACGCACCTGCGCCAATTCGGCACCGGCCGCGTCGACGCCACCAAGGCGATGTGGGGCAGCGGCGATTCCGGTTGGATCAACTGGGGCTTCTTCATGAGCAGCAACACCTATGGCTACGCGGACTTCACGGTCAATCCGGGCTGCACGCGGCTGGTCGTGGTCATGCACTACGCCGAATCGCAGGCTTCCTCCGGCGCGACCGTGGCCCTGAAGAACAACTGGGACATGTATCTGGACGTCGCGCCCTTCGACCCCAACTTCAATACGGGCGACTTCTACGCGCACATCTCCTCGGTCGACAACACCGAGATCCGCATCCTCGACTACCCGGCGACCGGCGCGTGGCGCTGGAAGACCTGGCCGGCCTCGACCACCACCGGCTGCGACATGGGCGTGACCGTGTACGCCTTCTACGGTGACATGACGCCCGACCTGACGGTGACGACCACGCAGGACAAGTACTACGCCAAGGTCGGCGAGGAGGTCAACGTGACCGGCTGGGTCTACAACCCCAGCGGCGTCGCGGCGGGCGTCTCGATCGCGGAGAACTCCGGCACTTCGCTGATCGACTCCTTCCGTTCGCTGGCCGACGGCACGCTGGCCAGCTTCAAGGACAACTACCCCAGCTACGGCTCGACGGTGACCCTGGGCGACATGTTCCCCGGCACCTGGAAGGGCAACATCTGGAAGACCGCCTGGTACTCCGAGGGCGTCAAGAACTTCGGCGTGAGCAGCAGCTCCGACAACGCCGTCAACCAGTCCGCCAACACCCAGGTGGTGATCGACAGCACGCCGCCGAGCGACGTCACCGGCCTGCACTCGACGACTCACACGCCCTTCGTGTGGAGCAACGATTGGAACCTCTCGGTGGCCTGGAATGCGGCCAGCGACAACCTGGCCGGCGTCGCGGGCTACAGCATCACGCTCGCCAGCGGTGCGCCGAGCATCCCGCCGCCCGCGCACAATTGGTACCAGACGTACTACGACAGCTTCGGCCTGCCGAGCACCACGGCGGCGGGTTACTACTTCAGCGTGCGCGCGGTCGACTACGCCGGCAACGCCAGCGCGAACACGGCGATCCTCGGGCCGATCCGCATCGACACCGACTTGCCGACCGAGCCGAGCAACGTGCTCTCGACCTCGCACGCGCCGGGAGTCGAAACCTGCAACGCGATCATCTCGGTGCAGTGGGACAACGGCACGGACGCGCACTCCGGCGTCATGGGCTACGCGCTGGCCTTCGACAACAATCCGGGCACGGACCTGACCGGGGCGCCGTTGACTTCGATCGGCACCGGCACCACGAGCTTCAACCAGTACGTCGGCTCGACGAGCTCGAATTGGTACTTCCACATCGCGACGGCGGACGTGGCGGGCAATTACTCGGCGACGGTCACCAGCGGTCCGTACAAGACCTCGGTGACCCCGCAGATCTACTGCTCGGGCAAGCTCAACTCCCTGGGTTGCCTGCCGTACATGAGCTGGAGCGGCAATGCCAGCGCCTCCGCCTCCAGCGGCTTCACGATCGAGGGCAACGACGTGCGCAACAACAAGAGCGGCCTGCTGTTCTACTCGGTCAGCGGCACGGCCGGCCTGCCCTACCAGGGCGGGACCCTGTGCGTGAAGTCGCCGATCAAGCGCACGCCGAGCGTCAGCTCGGGCGGCAGCCCCGCGGGGCAGGACTGCAGCGGCGTGTACTCGATCGACATGAACGCCTTCGCCGCAGGCGCGCTGGGCGGGACGCCGCTGCCCGCGCTTCAAGTCGTGGGCACGAACGTGTACTGCCAGTGGTGGGGCCGCGACCCGGGCTTCCCGGCGCCCGACAACACCACGCTGAGCGGCGGCTTGCACTACGTCGTGTGCAACTGAGCGCGGTGCGGAGTCAGACTCCAACCGATCCTACGGAGCCAGCCTCAGTTCGCCTCGTTCGCGGCTGCCGCGCGTCACGCGCGGCAGCCGCGGATGAGGCGAAGTGAGGCTGGCTCCGTACGATCACACGCGCCGCACGGCGGCCAGGATCGAGCGCGTGGCCCAGCTCTTGTTGAGCGTGTAGAAGTGCAGGCCCGGCGCGCCGCCTTCCAGCAGGCCGCGGCACTGCATGATCGCGTGCTCGATGCCCAGCGCCATGACCGCCGCAGGATCGTCCTGGAAGCGGCGCAGGCGCGCGAGCAGTTCGGGGGGGATCTTCGCGCCGCACATCTGCGTGAAGCGCTCGACCTGGGCCACGTTCGTGATCGGCATGATGCCCGGCACGATCGGCACGCGGATGCCGCGGTCGCGCGCGCGAGCGAGGAAGGCGAAGTAGTCGCGGTTGTCGAAGAACAGCTGCGTGATCAGGAAGTCGGTGCCCTGGCGCACCTTGTGCACCGTCCAATCCAGGTCGCGCTGCGCGTCGGTGGATTCGACGTGGCCCTCGGGGTAACACGCGCCGCCGACCTCGACGTCGCAATGGCTGTGCAGGAAGCCGACCAGATCGGAGGCATGGGCGAAGCCGCTCTTGGGCGCGACGAACGGGCCCGTGCCCTTGGGCGCGTCGCCGCGCAGCGCCAGGATGTTCTCGATGCCGGCGGCGGTCAGGCGATCGACCTCCGCGCAGATCTCGGCTTCGCTGGAGCCCACGCAGGTCACGTGGGCCATGGCGGTCAGACCCAGCTCGTCCTGGATGCGCACGACCAGCTCGTGCGTGCGCGCGCGCGTCGAACCGCCCGCGCCGCAGGTCACCGAGACGAAGTCGGGTGCGAGCACGTCGCGCAGGTCGGCGACGGTGCTGATCAAGTTGTGCGCGCCCTCGTCGGTCTTCGGCGGGAAGAACTCGAAGCTGAACACTGGGCGGCCGCGGCCGTGCTTGGCACCGATCCTCATGCTGGGCTCATCGGGCGATCGCTGCGCCCGCTCGAGTGGGGGAGGGCGGCTCGAGCAATTCCTCGAGCTTGGAGCGCCACGCCTGCGGGATCGGCTGGCTCTGCAGCTTCTCGATGTCGGTGCACACCGTGGTCATGCGCGCCTCCAGCGCGGTTTCGCCTTCCTGCTCGAACACGAAGCGCAGCCCCAGCGAGGAGCGGCCGAGGTGGAAGCAGGTGACGCGCACGATCGGACGGTCGCCGAAGCGCAGCGGGCGGCGGAAATCGACGTTCGAGCTCACCAGCGGAAAGCCCAGTCGCCGTTCCTGGATCAGGTGGTCGTAGCGCACACCGACGTGCTGCTCCCACAGCTCCTCCGTCACCACATGGATGTACTCGAAGATGCGCGGGTAATAGGCGATGCCGGCAGGGTCCACATGGCCGAAGCGCACGCGGATCTGGGTCGTGAAGGATTTCATGCGAACAGGTCCGGCCAGGTTTCGCGCGCCGATTCGACCACGACGCTGGCCAGGCGGTCGACCAGATCGGCGCCCTCGGCCGCGCTGGCCGAGGCCGGATCCCCGCAGTAGGCAGCGAGAGCTCCGGCCTCGCGGAAGTTCTTCGCGCCCGACTCCAGCTTGGCCAGCAGGTCGATCCGGACCGGCGCGAGCACGGCGCGCTCGGCGCGCACCTGCGTCGGATCGGCGTGCATCACGATGCTGGACTCGTAGCGGCCGGCGTGGCAATCGCCGCCCTGGAACTCCTCGCCCAAGGTCCTGGCCCAGCGCCGCCGCGAGACGTCGGCGACGATGGCCTGGGCCTTGATCGCGTCGCGCCGAGCGTGGTCGAGCACCACGCCGCGCAGCACTGCCACGTGCGCGGGCTCGAGGTGGCCGTTGACCAGCACGATCTGGCGCACGCCCTCCTGCTGCAGCGCCTCGATCACGTCCTCCAGCAGCGCCCACAGCGTGCCCGGGCGGATCGTGATCCGGCCGGCGAAGCCCTCGGTGTAGTTCGTGACGCCGTAGGCGATCGCGGGCAGCACCAGGGCGGGCACGCGCTCCGCGGCCAGCAACTGCGCCGCGCGCCGCGCCTGGGCCAGCGCGATCGTGACGTCGGTGTCCAGCGGCAGGTGCGGCCCGTGCGGTTCGGTGCAGCCGATCGGAAGCAGCGCCACGGTCCTGGAGGAGATGGAATCGCGAGCCTCCATCCAGGTGAACTTGGCCCATTCGCTCATCGGGTCGAGCTTAGCAACTGCTCATCCATGGCGCTGGAGGAAGTCGCGCAGCGCCTGAACGAACACGAGCACGGTCAGGGTCGCCAGGCCGAGCTTGAGCCAGCGCGAGATCTTGCGCTTGCGGCGCAGGCGGTCGACGCCGAGGAAGCACAGCCCCAGGCCCGCGCCGATCAGCCAGCCGTGGACGAACTCCGTGCGCGTCAGCCCGGCGTGCCAGTGGGACGCGAGCGCCACGGCGCCCAGCAGCAGCCAGGCGAGCAGGGCCGCGGCGAGCAGCGGGCTCGCGCGGGACTTGAGCAGGCCCAGGATCCCCAGCAAAGGGAACAGGAGCAGCGTCACGAAGCTGAACACCCAGTGCCAGACCGATTCCACGCCGCGCCATGAAAGCGTCGGAGCGCGCGGCGCACAAGCGTCCCCAGCCCCGCGGTCGGAGTCCGCGGGCCAAATGCATAGAATCCGCCGCAATGAAAATCGTCAGCGTGGGCGGCGGGCCGGCCGGTCTGTACTTCGCGATCCTGCACAAGCGCCGCAACCCCGAGGCCGCGATCACCGTCTTCGAGCGCAACAAGGCCGACGACACCTTCGGCTGGGGCGTGGTCTTCTCGGACGAGACCCTGGGCAACTTCCAGGCGGCCGATCCGCAGAGCTTCGAGCAGATCCAGAGGAACTTCGTCTATTGGGGCAACATCGACACGCATTACCACGGCGTGAAAGTGCGCTCCAGCGGCCACGGGTTCTGCGGCCTGGCGCGCAAGCAGCTGCTCGAGATCTTCCATGGCCGCTGCCGCGAACTCGGCGTCGAGCTGGTCTTCGAGCGCGAGATCGCCGATCCGAAGCTGCTCGAGGGCGCGGACCTGGTGCTCGCCGCCGACGGCCTGAACAGCTGGCTGCGCAGCCGTCACGAGGCCGAGTTCAAGCCCAAGCTGGATTGGCGCAAGTGCCATTTCACCTGGCTGGGCACGACGCTGCCGCTGGAGGCCTTCACCTTCATTTTCATCGAGAACGAGCACGGCCTGTTCCAGGTCCACGCCTACCCGTTCCAGCGCGGCGAGCAGACGATGTCGACCTGGATCGTCGAGTGCCACGCCGACACTTTCGTGCGCGCCGGCCTCGACCGCGCGAGCGAAGCGGAAACCGTCGCCTACAACGAGCGCCTGTTCGCGAAGTTCCTCGGCGGCCACCGCTTGTTCTCGAACCGCTCGATCTGGCGCCGCTTCCCGACGGTGACCAACGAGCGCTGGCACCACGGCAACATCGTCCTGATGGGCGACGCGGCGCACACCGCGCACTTCTCGATCGGCTCGGGCACGAAGTTGGCGATGGAGGACGCGATCGCGCTCGATGCGGCGCTGGCGCGCAACGCGGGCCGCGGCGTGCCCAGCGCCCTGGCGGACTACGAGTCCACGCGGCGCCTCGACGTGCTCAAGGTGCAGCGCGCCGCGCAGACCTCGCTGGAGTGGTTCGAGAATTCGCGCCGCTACGTGCACCAGCATCCGCTGGAGTTCACCTTCAACTTGATGACGCGTTCCAAGCGCATCACCTGGGACAACCTGGAGAAGCGCGACCCGAAGCTCGTCGCGCAGGTGCGCGACTGGTTCGGCGAGCGCCACGGCATGAAGCCCGCCGGCGGCCGCGTGCCACCGCCGATGTTCGCCAAGCTGCGCCTGCGCGGCATGGAGCTCGCCAACCGCGTCGTGGTCTCGCCGATGTGCCAATACTCCGCCGTCGACGGCACGCCCGGCGACTGGCACTTCGTGCACCTGTCCTCGCGCGCGCTCGGCGGCGCGGGGCTGGTGATCAGCGAGATGACCGACGTCAGCGCGCAGGGCCGCATCACGCTGGGCTGCGCGGGCATGTACTCGCCGCAGCACGCGCCCGCCTGGAAACGCATCGTCGACTTCGTGCACGCGCACACGCGCTCGAAAATCGGCGTGCAGCTCGCGCACGCGGGCCGCAAGGGCTCGTGCAACCTGCCCTGGGAGGGCGACGATCCGCTGCGCGACGCGCGCGCCTGGCAGACGCTCGCGCCCAGCGCCGATCCCTTCGGGCCGGGCTGGCACGCGCCCAAGGCGATGGAGCGCGCCGACATGGATGCCGTGCGCGAGGCCTTCGTCGCCGCGACCGCCGCCTCCGAGGCCGCGGGCTTCGACATGATCGAGCTGCACATGGCCCACGGCTATCTGCTCTCGAGCTTCCTTTCGCCGCTGTCGAACTCGCGCCGCGACGAGTACGGCGGCGCGCTGGAGAACCGTCTGCGCTTCCCGCTCGAGGTCTTCGATGCCGTGCGCCGCGCCTGGCCGCAGCACAAGCCGATCTTCGTGCGCATCTCCGCCAGCGACTGGCTCGACGAGGAAGGCGGCCAGACCATCGAGGAATCCGTGGGCATCGCGCGCGCGCTCGCCGAGCACGGGTGCGACCTGATCGACGTTTCTTCGGCGGGCAACTCGCCGCGCTCCAAGCCGCAGTACGGCCGCATGTACCAGCTGCCCTTCGCCGAACGCATCCGCGCCGAGGTCGGCATCCCGGTGATGTCCGTTGGCGGCATCCAGGGCGCCGACCACGTGAACACGATCCTGGCCGCGGGCCGCGCCGACCTGTGCGCGATGGCGCGGCCGCACCTGCTCGATCCCTACCTGAGCCTGCGCGCGGCCGCCGCTTGCGGCTACACCGAGCAGGCGGTCCCGTCCCAGTACCTGGCCGTGCGCCCGCAGCCCGGCGGCCGCGAGCTTTGAGCCCTCGCCTTGCCCCATGGACGCGAAACCGCCTGCAGCCAGCGACCGCGAACCGCGCCAGCCGGCCGAGCCGCGGGCCGACCCCAACCGCCCCGACGCCGTGCTCTGGGCGCTGGCGGTCACGGGCGACGCCTCGGCGCGCGAACGGCTGGCGCAGCTGGCGCTGGCGGCGGCGCGCTCCGAGCTGCTGCGGCGCGGGGTGCCGGCCGCCGAGCTTCCGGACCTGGTCCAGGAAGCCCAGCGCACCACCTTCGCATTCCTCGCGCGCAATCCCATTGCCCCCAAGGACTTGGGCACTTTCCTGAAATACAGGGCCTGGGGCGTCCTCTCTGACCATCGCAAGAAGCATCGCGCCTCCCGCCTGGACTACCGCTCGGAACTCGAAGAAGACATGCGCCCAACCTCCGCCGCCACGACCGCGCCACGCGACGCGCTGCGCCTGCGCGAGATCGCCGTGGCGCTGGCCGAGTGCCGGCGCGGCTTGCCCGCCGAGCTCGGGCGCGTCGTAGGGATGCGCTACGACTCCGAACTGGGCACGGACGCGATCCAGCACAAGCTGGGCGTGCACCGCAACACGATCCACGTGCGCGTGTTCCGCGCGCTGGAGCGATTGCGCGCGTGCATGGGCCGCAAGGGATTCGGAGCGGAGGACCTGACATGAGCGCCACGCCCCAGGATCCGCGCGAACTCTCGCCGCAGGAGATGGCGCAAGCCCTCGAGTGGATCGACGGCGAGCTGTCGACCGAGGCGGCGCTCGAGTTCGAGTTGCGCCTGGCTGCCGACGCTTCGCTGGCCGCGCAGGTCGAAGGGCTCGCGCTGCTCGACCTGCACCTGCGCCGCGAAGCGCGCGCGCGGGTTCACGTCGAGCGCACGCGCCGGCGCTGGAGCATCGGCGTGGCACTGGCGGCGGCCGCCGTGCTGGCGATCGCGCTCTTGCCGAAGTTGCTTGCGCCGCGCGCGCCGGACTTCGAAGTCGCGCTCGCCCCCAGCTTCGCCCTGGCCGAGGACTGGATCGGCGCGCAGCCCGAACTGCGCGGATCGAGCGCGCCGGGGATCGGCAGCGTGCGCGGAGGCAACGCGAACCAACGCAGCGCGGCCGAGTTCCTGCGCGCCAGCGAGATCTCCGAGCTGTCCGTGAGCTCGAATGCGCTGGAAACCGGCCGCCGCGAGCTGGAGGCGGGCTGGTTCGTCGTGCCGATCGATCTCGAAGCTCCCGCCGCGGTGATCGTGCTGGCCTGCGGCGAGCAGGCGCCGGCCACGCGCTTGTTCCCCACGCAGGCGGATCCCGGGCAAGCGGCCTCTGCAGCGCGCCTCGAGAGCGGCCGCCAGCTGCTGCCCAGCCCGCGCGTGATCGCCGGACGCCAGCCGCAGACGCTCGCGTACCAGCCTGGATTCTTGGTGCCGCTCAACGTCGGCAGTTTGACCCTGCTCGTGGCCGTGCGCAGGCAGGTGCCCGAGCCCGCGTGGTTCCAAGCGCTGGAAGCGCACATGCTCGCCGGCGCAACGGCCGACCAACTCGGCGAGCGACTTGCGCGCGAAGGCTTCGTGGTCCAGCGCCTGCTCGTGCGCGAACCCCAATAGCGGCCTCGACTACTTGGACTGCCCGGCGTGCTGCTCGATCAGCGCGCCCGCGACGTCGTCGCAAGCCTTTTGCGCCGCGGAGCCGCCCTGGTTCGTGCAGGCGAGCACCGCGAAGTCCTTCTTCGGCGCGAGCCACGCGACGCAGTACCACATGGTGTTGCTGCCCGAGTGCGTCAGGACCGTTCCACCGGCCCAAGCGCGCTCCGCTTGCACCCAGCCCATCGCGTAGCGCTCGCCCGGGCCCTCCGCCGGCGTGTGCAGCTTGGCGAAGGACTCCGCGGACAACAGGCGCGCGCGGCCGTTCTGCGCGTCGAGGTGCAGGGCGATGAACTTGGCCCAGTCGCCGATGTTCGCGTGCACGCGACCGGCGGGGGCGATCGCGGCTGGATTGTCGGAGCCGGGGCCCCAGGGGATCGCCGCGCCCGAAGCGGAGTGGCCGCGCGGCTGGTCCAGCGACTTGCCGCTGCCCGGAGGCCCGAAGCCGGCGCTGTTCATGCCCAGGGGCACGAAGAGCTCGCGCTGCATCAGTTCCTCGAAGTCGCGCTTCGCCGCGCGCTCCGCCATCGCGCCCGCGAGCGCGAAGCCCGCGTTCGAGTAGAGGTACTTCTCGCCCGGCGCGAACTCGGGCTCGCGCGCGAGCACGCCGCGCGCGAGATCGAAGCGCTGCTGCGCTGGCGGCTTGGGCGAATGGAACAGGCGGCCCCACAGTCCATCGGCATCCAGGTTCGCCGGCGTGCCACCGCGGTTGCAGAGCAAATGCTGCAGCTGGACCTGTTTCCAAGCCGGCGCCTGCCGAGGAACGTCGTCGCCGAAGGCTTGTCCAAGGTTCGAATCCCAGGCCAGCTTCTGCTGCTCGACCAGGATCGCGCACAAGGTCGCCGTCATCGCCTTGGTGCACGAGCCCAGGTGGAAACGATCCTCGAGCGTCACCGCGGCTGCGCTGCCGCGCTCGCGCACGCCGCAGGCGCCGGCGGCTTCGAGCGTGCCGCGGGAAACGATCGCGCCGACCAAGGCCGGCACATCGTGCTTGGCGCGAATCGGCTCGAGCAAAGCGCCGACGTCGCGCGGCGCGGCGGGCTGCGATTCGGACGCAGGCGCCGGCGATTGCGCGAAGAGCAGCGCGGCGACGAGAAGCGCGCTCGACATGGAATCAGCTGCGCCAGGCCACGCGGTTCACTGGAGGACGGGCAGACTCTTGTGCGCCTTGATCGCGACGCGCTGCGCCATGCGGCCGGCGATTTCGCGGAAGGCCAAGGCCAGCGGCGAATCCGGGTGCTCGATGGTCACCGGCAAGCCGCCGTCGCCGCCGACGCGCACCATCGGGTTGAGCGGGATGCGGCCGAGCACCGGGAAGCCGTGCTTCTTCGACAGGCGCTCCGCTCCGCCGCTGCCGAAGAGATCGATGACCGTCTCGAAGCTGCCGCCTTCGCCCAGCGTCTCGAACTGCTCGCCCGCGCCGACTTCGAAGCGGATCGCCTGGCCCGTCTTGCCGCCCTCGACGCGGCCCTTGACCACCAAGCCGGACATGTTCTCGACCAGGCCCAGGATCTCGACGTTGACCTGCTTGAACATGCCGATCGCCTTGCCGACGTCGAAGGTCGACACCGCTTGCGGCGTGGTCACGAGCACCGCGCCGGTCAGCGGCACCAGTTGAGCCAGCGAGAGCTGTGCATCGCCCGTGCCCGGAGGCATGTCGACGATCAGGTAGTCGAGATCGCCCCAGACCACGTCGCCGAGGAACTGCTCGATCAGCTTGTGCATCATCGGCCCGCGCCAGACCACCGGCTTGTCCTCCTCGAGCAGGTAGCCGATCGACATGGTCTTCACGCCGTGGCGCTCCTTGGGGATCAGCTTGCGGTTCTCCTGCAGCGGCGGGCCCGACAAGCCCATCATCAAGGGGATGTCGGGGCCGTAGACGTCGCAGTCGAGCAAGCCCACGCGCGCGCCGGTCTGCGCCAGCGCGACGGCGAGGTTCACCGCGACCGTGCTCTTGCCCACGCCGCCCTTGCCGCTGGAGACCGCGACGATGTGGCGCGCGCCCTTGGCCAGCTCGCGCGGCGGCCCCGAGGGCGCGGCCGAGACCGCGGTCATCAGGACCTCGACCGAGCGCACGCCGGGCAGCGCGCGCAGATAGCCCTCCGCCTGCGTCTTCATCTGCTCCTTCACGGGGCAGGCCGGCGTCGTCAGGTTGATCGTCACCGCGACCCGACCGTCCGCGACCTCGTTGCGCGTGATGAAGCCCAGGCTGACGATGTCCTGGTGCAGGTCGGGATCCTGGATGCGCCGCAGCGCGTCGAGGACCATGGCGGAGTTGACGGTGGGGAGGGTGGTGCTCACGAGGTTCTTGGGTGGGTGACTGGATTGCAGCGGGCGAGCGGGCGACCCGGCAGCATAGGCCAGCGCCGCGACAGGCGCGAGGGCACAGATGGCGACGGATCCGTCCTGGCACCCTCTGTCCCGCACAGGACCGCCCCCGAGCGTTCGATCGCGGCCCGGGGCGCGCTCAGCCTCTAGCTGAGCCGCGTCAGCGGTCGATATTCCGGCACTCCCCAGCGAGGCCAGCATGAGCCAGACATCGACCCTTCCGGCACCGCCGGCGGACGGCGTGCAATTCGACAAGGCAGAGTTCGCGGACAAGACGCCCGCGCCGGCGTGCATCGCCTGCCAGAAGACGATCGACGCCACCTATTATCAGATCAACGAGCGCGTCGTCTGCCCCGACTGCAAGGAGGCTGCCGCCGCGGCGCTGACCGGCGGAAGCGCATCGCGGCGTTTCCTGCGCGCGCTCGCGTGGGGCGGGCTCGGCGCATTCGCAGGTGCCGCGATCTGGATGACGATCACGCGCATCACCGGTTGGGAGATCGGTCTGGTCGCGATCGTGGTCGGCCTGCTCGTCGGCTGGGGCGTGCGCAAGGGAGCCGAGAATCGCGGAGGTTGGATCTACCAGAGCCTCGCGATCGCGCTCACGTACATGGCGATCGTCGCGACTTACGTGCCGGACGTGCACAACAGCTTCATGGAAGCGCAGCACTTCGAAGCCGTCGTCGACGTGCCGCCCGATTCCGGCGCGGCGCAGTCGCCCGCCGCGGCCGACGAGACCGTGGTCGCCGCGAACGTCGCGCCGGATCCTGGCGGGCAGGAAGTTGCCGCCGCGCTCGCCCTGCCGCTGTACGTCATGTTCCTGTTCGCCGTCGCGAGCGCGCTGCCCTTCCTCGCCCTGCCCGAGAACTTGATCGGCCTCCTGATCATCGGCTTCGCACTCTACGAAGCCTGGAAGATGAACAAGCGCACGCCGCTGGTCGTCAGCGGGCCCTTCGAAGTGACGCGCGAGGACGCGCCCAGCGCGACGCCGGCGACGCCGCGGTGAGCTCTGCTGCAACCAGCACGGCTGCCGCGGCGCGTTGCGCGAGCTGCGCAGCCGAGTTCGGTTCGGCGATGCTCGCCTGCCCTGCGTGTGCGCAACTCGTGCATGCGAAGCGCTTGAAGGCGCTGGCGCAGCAGGCGCAGGCCGCGAGCGCGGCCGGGGATTCGACCGCGGCGCTGCAATCCTGGCGCGAGGCGCTGGAATTGCTCCCCGAGGAAAGCAAGCAGCATGCGCAGGTGCGCGCGACGATCCTCGAGCTCAGCCGCGGCATCGACGCAACGTCGGCGAAGAGCGCGCCGAGCTCCAGCGCGCGCGGCTGGTGGGCGGGAATCGGCGCGTTGCTGCTGTTCATCGTCGGCAAGGGCAAGCTGCTGCTGCTGGGCCTGACCAAGGCGAGCACGCTGTTCTCGATGTTCCTGTCGCTGGGCGTCTACTGGACCGCCTTCGGCTGGAAGTTCGCGGCGGGCCTCGTGCTCTCGCTCTACGTGCACGAGATGGGCCACGTCGCCTGGCTGCGCCGCTACGGAATCGCGGCCAGCGCGCCGATGTTCGTGCCGGGCCTGGGCGCCTTCGTGCGCATGGGCCAGTACCCGACCGACGCGCGCGAGGACGCGCGCATCGGGCTCGCGGGACCGACCTGGGGTCTTTTTGCCGCGTTGGTGTTCCTCGCCGCCGGCAGCTTCGGTCCGTTCCCGAGCGGCCTGGCGATCGCGCACGTCGGCGCGTGGATCAACCTGTTCAACTTGCTTCCGGTCTGGCAGCTCGACGGCGCGCGCGGATTTCGCGCGCTCTCGCGGCCGCAGCGCTGGTTCGCCGCGGCCGCGATCGGTCTGGCCTGGGCGCTCAACGGCGACGGGATCCTGCTCTTGCTGCTGGGCGTCGCGGTGTGGCGCGCCTGCTCGAAGGACGCGCCCGCGCAGGGCGATCGTATCGCGGCCTTCCAGTACGCCGCGCTGATCCTCGGTCTCGGACAGCTGGCGCGCGTGCACTGAGAGCCGCCGCGAACGGGCGGTTCTCGTGCACCGACACGCTGGGCGGACGCTCAGTCCGGATACCCGTGGCACAAGGTGCAGCCGATCTTTTGGCCCTTGGTCACGCTCACCCAGCCGTGCTCCTTCGGCATCTGCCGGTTCGTGGCGGCGCGCGAAAGCACCGTGCCCTCCAAGTTGAGGCCGTGGCAGACCTGACAGCTCTGCGGGTCGTTCTCGTAGAGGTCGCCGTGCTCGTCGTCGATGAAGCGCGGGTCGTTGACGTTGTGCATGCCGTGCGGTCCGTTCATCGTCGCTTCCGGCAGCGTGTCCCACGCGTGGCAAGTGCCGCATTCGGTGATCGGGCCCGAGTGGCCCTGCAACTCGATCGCGGCCTCGTTGTCGTTGGCCGACGCATCGGCGTTGGGCCATTCCGCGTGTGTGCTGCCGTGGCAATTCTCGCAGCTCAGTCCGCCGTGGCCGGTGCTGAAGCGATTCAGCGTCGAGAGGTTTTCCGCGAAGCGCTTGTTCACGGCCAGGATTGGCGAGGCCGAGAGGTCATTGACCTTGTACGCCTGCTTCAGGCGGATGCCGTCGGCCGCCATCACGTAGTTCGGACCCGAAAGGTGGTTGAGCACGTCGCCCGTGTGGCAGGACTGGCAGCGCGGCAGATCCATCCATGGCCGGCGCGGTCGGCCATCGTTCGTGCCGTCGATGCTGCCGCCGGGAAGCAGCGGGAACTCGCCGCCGACCGCCAGCATGTCTCCGTGGCAGTTCAAGCACTCCATGCCGCCGGTGGCCATCGCGCCGCGCGCGCACTGCGTGATCGCGCCAGGGTGGCATTGGTAGCAGGTCTCGGCAGCCGTGCCCTGCGGAGGGAAGACCGGCAGACCCTGCGGCGTGCTCAAGTTGCCGTGGTACTTGTGCATCGCCTCAGAGAAGAAGGAGTGGCCCAGCTGCGATCCCTGCGGTCCACTGCCCGCGAGATCGAGCGCGGGCGAGTAGTGGCAACTCGCGCACAGCACGGGCTGCGACTGCATCAACGTCGTCTGGGCCAGCGCGTCGTGCAGGATCAGTACGTTCTCTTTGGTCTGCTTCTCGAGGTCGCCGGTGCTCGACCAGGGAATCGTGGGGTCGCTTGCCGCGATGCCACCGGTTGCGTGGCAATTCTGGCAATCGGTTTCCTGCGCGACCGGTACGACGATGTCGAGGTGCGCGAGCTCGCGGCCGGTGGCCTTCGAGAAGGCGGTCACGCGCATCAACGGATAGGGGTTGGTCAACCCCTGGTCGTCGATCGGCGTGATCGGGATGCCTTCGGCGCTGAACCAGCGCTTCAGCGGGTCGTAGCTCATCAGCTGCGCGCCGGGGATCGGCGCGTCCGCGGGCATGTACAGATTCTTCAGGCCCTGTCCGGGCAGCAGCGTTGCGCCGAAGAGCTGCTGCGCATGCGCCCAGAAGTCGGTCTTCGCCACGCTGGTGGAGTTGCGCGAGCCGCGCGGGTCGGTGATCGCGGAGTAGACCACGTCGACAGTCTGCGAGGTCAACAGCTGCGGCTTGCTGCTTCCCGGGACCTTGCGCACCACCTGCGCGTGGAAGACGTTGTAAGGCGGCAGGATCGAAAACACCGAGAATTCGCGGTCCATGCAGTGCATGCCCAGATCGTTGGCGGCGAGCACTTGGTAGGGACGAGCCGCCTGAAGCTCTTCGCCGCCGCTCACGTCGATGGGGGAGCTGCTGCTGCCCCCGCTGCAACCCGCCAGGAGAAGTCCCGCTGATCCCAACCAACTGCACTGTCTCATGCTGTCTGCTCTCGCGCGCAACTGCCTGCGGTCTCGCCGGGCGCATTCGACGAGGCACTCGGTTGTACATCGATCACGCGAGTCGTGTGACGCGCATCCGACGGAAGTCGCGCACGTTGCGCAGCATGACGGAACGTGCAGGAGCTACGTGCACGAGAGCTGCGGAGGCATCGCAGCGACACGTCGCGTGCCCGTGAGTTTCAGCGCTACCAACCGCGGCATGAACTGCATGGCCAGCCTCCGCAGCGGCTGAAGCAGTCCAACGAGCGCGAAGTGTTCGACGTCGCCAGTCCTGTCGACTGCGCGCATTCCGGCGAGCTGCACTCCAGTCGCTGGGCCGCAACCGTGTCGCCCGCTGGAAGCGCCGCGATCGGGGAGGCCGTGGACACGCTGGGTCGGCGTGCTCCTCACCTTGACGCCCTCGCCGCTTGCTCGTCGATCGAGCACGGCGCCGCACTGGCTTCGAGTGGGGCGTGAGCGACGGCAACGGAAGGTACGCTGCCCTCCGTCGCGGGCAGGGATGCCGATTCCGTGGATGGCGCCTGGTCCGCTGCTGACCACGCTCGTGCCGCGAGGCACAATCTCACGCCCATGGCCCCGTCGAATTCCGCCCGACGCCCGATCGCCGTTTGCCTGCTCTCGGGCGGCATGGATTCCGCGGTCACGCTGGCCGAGGCGCTCGCCGCGGACTTCGAGGTCTGCGCGCTCTCCTTCCGCTACGGCCAGCGCCACTCCGTCGAGCTGGAAGCCGCGCGGCGCGTGGCTGCGGCCTTGCGCGTGCGTGAGCACCGCACGGTCGATCTCGACCTGCGCGCGATCGGCGGCAGCGCGCTGACCGACGCGATCGAGGTGCCCAAGGACCGCGACCTGCGGGACGGCGCGGTGCCGCCGACCTACGTGCCCGCGCGCAACACGCTGTTCCTCGCGCTCGCGCTGGGCTGGGCCGAGACGCTGGGCGCGCGCGACCTGTACCTGGGCGTCAACCGCGTCGACTACTCGGGTTATCCCGACTGCAGGCCGCAGTTCCTGCGTGCCTTCGAGCAGCTCGCTGCGCTGGCCACGGTCGCGGGCGCTGAGCACGGCGTGCGCTTCGCGGTGCGCGCGCCGCTGCTGGAACTGAACAAGGCGCAGATCGTGCTGCGGGCCGAGGCGCTCGGCGTCGATCTGGGACTGACGCACACCTGCTACGATCCGCGCGTCGAAAAGCGCCGCGTGCTGGCCTGCGGCCGCTGCGACGCGTGTCGATTGCGCCTGAAGGGCTTCGCCGAAGCCGGGCGTCGCGATCCGCTTCCCTACGTCGATTCCGCACCGACCTCCGCATGAGCCCCGCACGCGCGCTGAGCATCCCCACACCGACCGGCGAGGCGCGCATCGACGCGCTGCGCACCCTGCTGGAGATCGTCGATCGCCTGCGCGCGGCCGACGGCTGTCCCTGGGACCTGAAGCAGACGCTGTCGAGCGTCTCGCCGCACTTGATCGAGGAAGCGCACGAACTGCTGGAAGCGATCGAGACCGCGCCCGCGGGCGACGACACGCACGTCGTCGAGGAGGCGGGCGATCTGTTGATGGGCGTGGTGCTGCTGGCGCGCATCGCCCAGGACGAGCGCCGCTTCGACCTGGCGCGCGTGGCCCTGGCCGTGAGCGAGAAGCTGGTGCGCCGCCACCCGCACGTGTTCGGCGACGGGCATGCGGCCGACGCGGCGGCCGCGCTGTCCAACTGGGAGGCGATCAAGCGCGGCGAGCGCGCCGCGAAGGCGGAGGACAGCAGCGCCCTCGCCGGGGCGCCGCAGGCGATGCCCGCGCTGCAGCGCGCCAAGCGGCTGGGGGAGAAGGCCATGTCGGCTGGTTTCCGCTGGGCTGACGCGCGCGGCGCGCTGGCGAAGCTGCGCGAGGAGCTCGAGGAGCTGGAGGCCGCCTTCGAAGCCGCCTGCGCGACGGACGCCGACGCGGCGGCTCGCGAGCACCTCGAGCACGAACTCGGCGACGTGCTGCTGGCCTCCGCCTTCCTGGGCAACTACGTGGAATTGGATCCCGAGCGCGCGGCGCGGCTCGCGCTGCGGCGTTTCGAGGCCCGCTTCCGCGCGATGGAGCACAGCTTGGCGCGTCCGCTGGGCGAGTGCTCGCTGGAACAGATGATGGCCGCCTGGCAAGCGGCCAAGTCGGTCGTCGGCTGAGGCCGGGGAATGAAAATCGAGCGCGGGGCTTGTCGACTTTGCAATGCAAAGTAGAGTAGAGCAGGGCGCCGCGGCGATGGCCCGGGTCCGCGCAGCAGGCTTCCCCGGGCAAGGAATCACCATGAACGCTCTGGCACGCGTCCGCAACCTCTACAAGTTCCATCCGATCGACGGCCGCAAGAGCGCCGTGCTCACCGACGTCAGCTTCGAGGTCGGCAAGGCCGAGTTCGTGTGCATCATGGGGCCCTCGGGATCGGGCAAGTCGACCCTGCTGCAGCTGCTCTCCGGCCTCGAGGACGCCGATGGGGGATCGGTCGAGCTCGCCGGGAAGGAGCTGGGCAAGCTCTCCGAACGCGAGCGCACGCTGCTGCGGCGCGAGACCATCGGCCACGTGTTCCAGTTCTTCAACCTGCTGACCAACTTGACGGTTCTCGAGAACGTCGGACTGCCGCTGGCGATCGCCGGCAAGCGCATCGCCGAGCAGGAAGCGCCGGTCGCCGCGCTGCTCGCGCGCTTCGGCTTGGAGCGCAAGCACAACGCCTTTCCGCACCAGCTTTCCGGCGGCGAGATGCAGCGCGTCTCGATCGCGCGCGCGCTCGCCGGAGGCCAGCCGCTGCTGCTGTGCGACGAACCGACCGGCAATCTTTCGCAGAAGGCCGGCGCCGAGGTGATGCAATACCTGCGCGAAGTGGTCGATCGCGACAAGCGCAGCGTGCTGCTGGTCACGCACAACCCGCGCGATGCCACCTTCGCCGACCGGATCCTGTTCCTGGTCGACGGCGCGCTGCACACGCAGGGCGACCTGCACGGACCCAACCTGCCCGTCGAGCGCGTGCACGAGGCGCTGAGCGCGCTGCACATCTGATGGGCTTCGCCACGCTGCTCGCCCGCAAGGGCCTCGCTCGCCGCCTGTCGCGCACGGTGTTCTCGATCCTGGGGATCGCGGTGGGCATCGCCACGGTGGTCGGGATCTTCACGCTCGACCACAACACGATCGTCGGCCGTTCCAAGCTCGCGGACAGCGGCTGGCAGGCCGAGATCGAGGTCAGCCCTTCCGCCGCCGTCAGCGACCCGCGGGCCGAACTCGCGCGCGTGCCGGGTGTCAGCGCCTTCACCGCAGCGTTCCAGAACGAGGTCGTGCTGGCGGTGCCGGGCCAGGACCGCGGCGGCCGAGCCCACCTGGTCGCGATCCAACCCGAGTACGCCGCCGACATCGGCGCCTACGCCATCCAGTCGGGCAAGACGCTGGAAGCGGGCAGCGAGCTGCCCACGGTCGTGATCGGCGACGGCCTGGCGCGCGCGCTGGAGGTCGAGGCCGGCGACAAGCTGCTGCTCTCGCGGCCGCGGCGCGAGCCGGGCAAGGACTGCGTCGAGGGCGAGTGGCAGCGCCGCGCGCAGGCCGGCGTGCCGGCGCCGCCGCCGGTGTCGATCGAGTTCACGATCGTCGGCATCCTGGCGCGCGAGGGCGTCGGCCGGCTCTCGCGCGGCGAGGTGGTGGTGATCGACTACCGCTTCGGCACCCGACTGTACGAGGGCGCGCACGTCGACACGCGCTACTGGCTCAAGCACGACAGCGGCGTCGACCTCGAGCGCATCCAGTCGGCGCTCGGCCGCGCCTGGTCCTACGACCTGAAGAAGAGCGTGATCATCGGTCAGGCCGCCGACGAGCGCGCTTTCCGCAACGGCGTGCGCTTCGCGGGCTTGTTCGCGATGGTGCTGGGCCTGTACGTGATCTTCCACACGCTGTCGATGGCGCTGATCGAGCGCGTGCGCGAGATCGGCATCCTGCACGCGCTGGGCGCCAGCCGCGCACAGATCGCGCGCGTGTTCATGATCGAGGCCTTGTTCGTCTCGTTCGCGGGCGGCGCGATCGGCCTCTTCGGCGGCTTGCGCGCCGCGCAGCTGTGCCTGAGCGTCGGCATCACCACCGTCGGTGCGGGCGAGCACATCAATTTCTTCGAGGTGCCCTGGGCCACGGTGCTGCCCCTGACGCTTGCCGGCATCGCGATCGCGCTCAGCGGCTCGGTCTATCCGCTGGTGCGCCTGCGCGGCGCGAAGAGCAACACCGCTCTGCGCAGCCAGGACCAGGCGCGCGATCCGGCCGCGACGCAGCAGGCCTCGCGCAGCTTCCGCTTCTTCGCCGTGGCGCTGATCGCGGTGCTGCTGCCGGTCGTGTACCTGTGGCTGGTGCCGGTCGTCGGCGAAGCCCAGGCCGAACTGGTCGGCATCCTGATGGTCGGGCTCTCGATCCTGGCCTTGTTCGTCAGCCTGCCGCTGCTGCTGCCCGGCCTGCTGGCCTGGGTCTGCACGCACATCGCGGCGCCATTCGAACGCTGGTTTCCGCTGGCCGGCAAGCTCGCCGCGCGCAGCATGCGCGACGCGCCGCTGCGCGTGGCCGGCGCGGTCTCGGCGATCACGCTGGTGACCGCGGCCTACGTGGGCCTCAACGGGATGACGCAGAGCCTGGAGGCCGAAGTGCGGCTGTGGGGCCAGCAGGCCTTCCTCGACAAGGTCTACGTGCGCAATCTGCCCGACGTGCCGCTCGATCAGCTGGTGACGCAGCTGGAGCGCTATCCCGGCGTGCTCGGCGTCGAGCCCAGCGAGGCGCGCACCTACCTGCCCTTCCTGCTGCTCGGCGTGCTGCCCGAGCAACTTGCCAAGTACGGCCCCTGCGCGAAGGACCCGGCGCTGATGCAGCGCATGCGCGAGGAGAACGGCGTGATCCTCTCGCGCCGCCTGGCGCGCCACCGCGGCTACTCGATCGGCGACGCGGTGCACGTCAACTCGCCGCGCGGCGAAGTCTTGTCCTTGCCGGTGATCGCGATCAGCGACGCCTACGGCTACTTCCCGCATCCCGACGAGCGTCTGTACGGCGTCGTCGACGCGCGTTTCCTCGATCGCAAGTTCTGCATCGGCACGAAGACCGTCAGCGACGTCGCGGTGCGTCTGCAGCCGGGCACCGATCCGGCGGTGGTCGAGGCCGCGGTGCGCGAAATGGTCGCCGACGCGCCGGGGCTCAACTTCGAGAACGGGCCCTACCTGTACCGTTGGCACACCACCGACATCGGGCGCGACTTCATCCTCTTCGATCTGGTGCTGGCCGGCACTCTGCTGCTCGCCGCGATCGGCGTGCTCAACGGCCAGCTGCTCGCCGCGCTCGAGCGCGCCAAGGAACTGGGCGTGCTGCGCGCGCTGGGCGCGACGCAGGCGCAGATCGCGGGGATGGTCAGCCTCGAATCCCTGGTCGTCGGCCTCGCCGCCGGCCTGCTCGGCACCGGCCTGGGCGCGGGACTCGCGCCGCTGATCGTGCGCGCGCTGCGCGTCGTTTCCGGCTTGCCGCTGCCTTTCCCCGGGCCCTCGTGGCCGCACCTGTGGGCAGCCCTGGGGGCCGTGGCTGTCGCGTTGCTCGCCGCGGTGTATCCGATGTGGCGCATGATCCGCGCGCGACCCGCCGAAGCCGTGCGCTCGGGCTGAGAGGCGCCGCTTTCGCCCTTGCCAGCCCAAGGGGCCCTCGATAGAGTCTGCCGCCCACAAGCGGGGATGTAGCTCAATTGGTTAGAGCGCCGGCCTGTCACGCCGGAGGTTGCGGGTTCAAGTCCCGTCATCCTCGCCACTCCCCCGGCGCGGGCCTGAAGAATCTCGCGTAAGCCGCCGAATCGGGGCCGCAGCGCCGCGGACGAGGCTCCAGCGGGTTGCGGCGTTGCCGATCCGACGCGCGCAGCCTACCGTTCGAGTGTTCGGCCACGGCCGGCCCGAGCGCCGCGCACGGGGTCGCTGGCCCACCGCCCCATTTTCACGCACGACGCCGTCTTGATGCCGCACGTACTGCCGCCGCCGACCCTGGTCCAAGACGCGCGCGCATTGGGTCGCATGCTCGAGGACCTCGCCGCCCAGAGCGAGATCGCCGTCGACACCGAAGCGGACTCCTTCTTCAACTACCGCGAGAAGGTTTGCCTGATCCAGGTCACCGCGCAAGACCGCGACTATCTGCTCGATCCGCTGGCCGGCTTCGACATGGCGCCGCTGGGCGAGATCCTCGCCGATCCGCGCAAGGAGAAGATCTTCCACGACGGCGAGTACGACGTGCTGATCCTCAAGCGCGACTTCGGCTTCCGCTTCCAGAACTTGTTCGACACGCGCGTCGCCGCGGCGGCGCTGGGCGAGACGCAGCCGGGCCTGGCGAGCGTGCTCAAGTCGCGCTTCGAGGTCGAACTCGACAAGTCGATGCAGCGCTCGAACTGGAGCGCGCGTCCGCTGTCGGAGAAGCAGATCGCCTACGCGCGGCTCGACACGCGCTTCCTGATCCCGCTGGCGCGCGCGCAGAAGCTCGAGCTCGACGCCAGGAACCGGCGGCGCATCGTCGACGGCGAGTGTCGCCGGCTCGAGCAACTCGTGCCCGGCCCCAATGCCTTCGACCCGGAAGAGTACGCCAGGCTGCAGGGCGCGCGACAGCTCGATGGCGCGGGGCTGCAGGCCCTGCGCGAGCTGTTCATCCTGCGCGACCAGCTGGCGTGCGAGAGCGATCTGCCGCCGTTCAAGGTGTTGCACAATGACAGCTTGATCGCGCTGGCCTCGCCGCATGGGCGCGCGGCGCGCAGCGTGCGCGAGCTGCCGGCCCTTTCGCCGCGCCAGGCGCAGCGCTTCGGCGCGCAGATCCTCGCCGCGCTCGAGCGCGCGCAGGCCCTGGGACCGATCACGCGCACGCCGCAGTTGCGCTCGAAGGACGGCACCGGCGAACTCGACGACATCGAGTACGAATTGCACGAGCGCCTCAAGGAATGGCGCCGCCAGCAGGCGGCTCGCGAAGGCTACGACGCCAGCCTGGTGCTCAACCGCCACGTGCTGCTGCGCCTGGCCAGGAACAAGCCGCGCACGCCGGCCGATTTGGATCGGATCGAGGGCCTGCTGGATTGGCAGAAGACCGAGCTCGGGCCGGCCCTGGCCGCGCTGATCGACCGCAGCCTGAAGGACTTCCAACAGGCCCCTCCGCGCTCCCGCCGACGCAATCCCCGCAGGGGCTGAACCGGGCTCAAGATCCCGCCGAGGCGGGATCGATAGCCGGAGGATGCGCAGCTCCCTCTCGATTGGTCTGGCCCTGGCCGCGTGTTGGCTTGCGGGCTGCTCGCCCTCGCCGGCCGAAACGCCTCCGATCGCCCGCGTCTCGCCGATCGCCTCGCGCGTGGATTGGGCCTCCGCCGCCGATCGCCCGGCAGGCTCCGCAGCGCAACAAGCCGCTGGCGTTGCGGCCGCGCGCGCCGACGGCGCCGCGAAATCGAAGCCCGTCGCGAAGCCGAAGGTCGCGCCGCTCGCCGACGAAGTCTCGACGAGCGCGCAGGCGCCGCGGCGCCATGCGCTGTTCGCGCGCCTGCCCAAGGACGCGTTGTTCGTGATCGAAGTGGCCGACGTGGGCGGATTGCGCGCCGCGTTCGAGACCAGCGAGCTGGGCCGCTTGTACGCGCAGCCCGCGATCGCGATGCAGGTGCAGCCGATGCTGGTGGCGGTGCACGAAGGGCTCGACAGGCTCTGCGCCGACTCGCCGGAAGCGGCCGCCGCGCTCGCGCTGTTGCCTGCGCTGGGCGGGCCCGCGGCGCTCTCGGTCTCGGGCCTGAGCGCCGAGACGCTCGGCGCCTCGCCGGCGACGCTGCCCTGGGTGCTGACCCTGGTCTACGACGCGGGCGCCCAGGCCGATCGCCTGGCCGAGGTGCTCGCGCCGCTGTTCGCCGCGCAGGCGCAGAAGCTCGAGCTCGAGCTGCTGGAGAAGGCGGAGCCCGCCTGGGGCTGCGAGGTCGGCAGCGAGCAGGTCCTGGTCGACTTCGAACGCCGCGGCAACGTGTTCGAGCTGCGCGCCGGCGGCCGCGCCAGCGTGATGCGCGAAGTCAGCGCGGCGCGCAAGCGCAACGACACGACCTCGTTCTTCAGCGCCGCCATCGGGCGCGCCGCGTCCGACGTCGCGGCCCTCGGCGCCACGCCGCTGATCGAGCTGCACCTGCAGCTCACGCCGCTGTGGGATGCGCTGGGCACGCGCGGCCATCGCCAGGACCTGAACATGCTCCAGCGCACCGGGCTGGCGGGCGTGCACGGCATGTCGATGCAAGTCGGGCGCACGCCGCGCGGACTGGCCGAGGCCCTGACCCTGCACTCGCCCGCGCGCGCCGACCTGCTCTCGCACGTGCTCACCGGCAGTCCGCTCGATGCAACGCTCGCGCGCTGCGTGCCCGCGGGGCTCGCCAACGCCGGCGTGTACAGCTTCGACTGCTCGGAGCTGGTCGGGGACCTGTTCATGCTGATCCCCGGCGGCCTCCAGGGCGGCGTCGTGCGCGCGATCGCCGAGTTCAAGCGCGAATTCGGCGTCGACCTCGAGCAGGACATCCTGTCCGTCTTCGGGCCGAGCTTCGCCGTGGCGACCAGCGCCATGCCCGGCGCGTTGCTCTCCGAGCAACTGCCGCAGGTGTTCGTCGCCTGCAAGCTCGGTGATCCCGGCCGCGCGCAGCGCAGCCTGAACGCGCTGCTGCTGGCCGCGGGGCACATCCCGCAGGTGAAGGAGCAATGGCTCGACGACGCGCGCGTGAGTTCGCTCGAGCTCGCGGCAGCGGCGGCGGGCCCGCAGGCCGTGCACTGGTGCGTCGAGGGCGACGTGATGCTGGCCAGCACGGAACTCAGCCTGCTGCGCGAGGGCCTGCTCGGCCTGCGCGGCAGCGAGATCGGCCATGCCGGATTGAAGTCCGCGCTGGCGACTCCTCATCCGAAGCTCTTCGCGGCGGGCTTCACCCAGGGCGACGAGCGCACTCCGGACTCGATCGTGCTCGGCCGCAGCAGCTCCGCCGGACTGGAGTTCACCGCGGCCGACGGCGCCGCGACGCAGAGTTCGATGGCCGCGCTCTTCGTGGGCGGCATCGCCTCCGCGATCGCGATCCCTCATCTGCTCGACGCGCGCATCGAAGCCAACGAGAAGGCCGCCGTGGCCAGGCTGGCGCTGATCGCATCCGCGCAGGCGCAGGCACTCGAGGCCCGCGCCATGGACCAGGATCGCGACGGTGCGGGCGAGTATCTGTTCCTGCACGAACTTGCCGGAGCCGCGCCGCTGCGCGGAAGCGGCCAGCTGTCGGCCAAGCCCTGGATGGCGGACGACATGCGCTGGGAGTCCGCCGGGATCGGGATCAAGAACGGCTACCGCTACCGTGTCGACCTGCGACTGGAGAGCGGGGACAGGATCTGGGCCGGAGGCCCGGCGGCCGCTGGTCTGGACGTCGACCAGGCCGAACGCGGCTTCGTGGTCTACGCCTGGCCGGACCGGCCGGATGCGGGCCGCGAAGTCTTCGTGTTCGACACCGAGATCGGCATGTACAGCAGCGACAACCGCGCGCCGCAGCAGGCCTACGCGGGAGCCCACGCTCCCGCAGGCGCCGCGCACCTGGCGGCGGAGGGCTTCTCCAACGACGCCGTGCGCCGGATCGGCCGCGACGGCGGCGTCTGGCTGTGCCTGCGCGGGCTCTAGAGGCGCGCGCGAAGCTCGCGGCAAGGCCGCGTCAACTGCACGGGCTGCCCGCGCAGGGATGGCCGCCGGATGGACTGGTGGAGGCTAAGGGAGTCGAACCCTCGACCTTCGCATTGCGAACGCGACGCTCTACCAACTGAGCTAAGCCCCCAGAGGGGCGGGGATCCTAACCGGGGCCGGGTGCCGAGGGAAGAGCCAGCCTCGAGCCCCGCGGACCCGCTCAACGCCGGAGCGCCTCCGGGGAAGCCGTGCGCAGCACCACCGTGCCGACCAGCAGATCGTGAAAGCTCTGGCGCCTGCGGGTCATCGCCGCGCAGGCGAGGTACAGGCCGAGCCACAGGTTCGAACCCAACACCAAGAGCAGGCGGGCGAGCTCCAGCGGCTCGCGCGGGTTCCAAGGCTCCGGCAGGCACAGCGCCAGCGCGCCGATGTGCCAGGGCAGCAGCTTGATCGCCGTGCGCAGCAAGAGGCGCGCGAAGGAGGGCCGCCGTCCGCGCTGCGGTCCGACCAGGTGCAGACGCAGGGCGCGCTTGCCCGGGCTTGCGTTGCCCGGGAGCCATTCGAGGGCCGAGAGCGCGAGCCAGGCGGGCAGGCCGAAGATCGCGCTCCACGCAAGCCAGGTCGAGGGCTCGAGCCACGCCCCCCGGCCGGCTCCGGCGAGTTGCCGGGAGCACTCGAGCGCGCACAGCCCGATCGCGGCGGCCAAGCCCACGTCGATCGTCTGGGCGAAGGCGCGCCGCAACAGCCCGGCGAGTTCGTCGTCGGCTCGCGTCGCGCGCGCGGGATCTTGCGGGTTGGAGCTCAAGGAAGGGCGTCCCAGGTTCCCCGCGGGACGTCGGTCGGTGCGAAACCGTA
>Ga0315910_10000950_pt1 | contig 27239 bp, 25 predicted proteins | sample EdamamesoilMG_FD_204470 | JGI IMG/M metagenome (GOLD analysis project Ga0315910, IMG submission 204470) | Garden soil microbial communities collected in Santa Monica, California, United States - Edamame soil | ecosystem: Environmental > Terrestrial > Soil > Garden | place: USA: California... | reverse complement strand
ATCTTCTGTTCTGCGAAACTGGCAGCGGCCTTCACCAAGCCACGAAGATCGTACTGGGGGTGCCCTCAAGAAACGGAAAATTCTGTACGTTACTCATAAGTCAGTAACTTAGCAGACATTTGAGGAACTTTTGCAGAGGCTGGATATCTCAAGTCGCATGAAGCGAGATGGACGAACTCTTGGCCACGAGACCCTTGAGGTGATGCGCAAGCTTGCCGTGCAGAGGATGAATGAGGGTGAGAGCGCGGCGGCTGTCGCGGCGTCATTCGGCCTGCATCGATCTTGGGCGTTCAAGTGCCGCGCGGCAGTCAAAGGGCGAGGCAATGGAGTTCGTGTGTTGGCTTCGACAAAGGCCAGCGGCAGACCCCGCAAGCTGAGCCTGACCCAGGAGCGTCAGGTCCTTCGGTGGGTCAACGGGAAGAACCCGCAGCAGTACGGATTTGACTTCGGCCTGTGGACTCGCCAAATCGTCCAGTCTCTGGTGCTGGAGCGCTTCGACACGCAACTGTCCTTGGCCAGCATCGGTGCGATGCTGGCTCGGCTGGGCTTGACGGCACAGAAGCCTCTGCAGCGCGCCTACCAGCGTGACCCACTGGCCATCGAGCAATGGCAGCGCGTGACGTTTCCGATGATCGCTGCCCAGGCGCGCAGGGACGCCGCGGAGATCTTCTTCTGGGACGAATCTGGCTTCCGGGCCGATGCCGTGCACGGCAAGACATGGGGTCAACGCGGCCAGACGCCTGTGGTTGATCGCCCAGGTCAACGCCAAAGCATCAGCGCCGCCTCGGCCGTCAACTCCAAGGGTGCCTTCTGGTTCCAGACCTACGCCGGTGCGCTGACCGGCGAGCTCTTCGTGGAGCTACTTCGAAAGCTGATGTATCGACGCAGGAAGCCAGTGCATCTGGTCGTTGATGGACTGCCGGCGCACAAGAAGTCCGTGGTCAAGCAGTACGTGGCCAGCACCGAAGGAAAGCTGACGCTGCACTTTCTTCCCGGATATGCGCCAGACCTCAATCCGGACGAACTCGTTTGGAGTTACGCCAAACGAACCGGCGTCGCGCGCAGGCCGTTGAAGAAGGGTGAAAAGCTGGATCAACGCGTCACCGAGCAACTTCAAAGCATTGCAGAAGATCCGGCGCTGGTACGCTCATTCTTCGGGCATCCCTCTGTCGCCTATGTTTCTGACTGCTGAGTAAGCAAACAACGTCTAAAGGACGGCGTCTCCAGCAGCTTGAGGCATAAGGAACCCACGCGCGCCAGCACCTACGCCCTGGCCGCAAACGCCTCCCTCAACTGCCGCGCGCGCTTGATCTCATCTCCGTGCAGGTAGATCGAGGTCGTCGATAGCGAAGCGTGACGCAGGTTGTCGCGCACGCTGGTGAGCTCGGCGCCTCTGGCCAGCGAATGGCTCGCATGGGTGTGGCGCATCCAGTGCGGACTGGCTCGGAGCAGTTTGTCGACGGTGGCCGGATTGCTTTGGCCGATCACCTCGGCAGCCGTGGCGAAGAACCGCCTGACGATGTTCCACAACCGCGCTGACGTTATGCCGGCGTCGCTGTCTTGATCGAGCGAGCCCAGCAAGGGCGTGTCAGGTTTCCAGCGTGACGACGTGGTCGGTAGTCGGCGTTGTGCCAGGTACCGAAGCAAGGCACCCCACGCGAGCGGCGGCAGCGTCACCTTGCCCGCCTTGCTGCCCTTGCCGATGACATGCAGCCAGTGGTCACCGTGCTCGTCGGTTTCGATCTGCCGCAACTTGGCCCCGACCAGTTCGCTGGCGCGCAAACCGGTGCCATAGGCGAAGTCGAGCAAGAAGCGCAGGCGCTGCGCTGCCATGGCCTCCCAACCGTAGGACCACTCCAGGCCATCGGCCACGGTGCGGATCAGGTTCCACTCGGCATCCGAGAACGCGCGAGTCGCCGCCAGCGACGGCGCGCGCGTTGCGCCGCGCACTTTGATGCCGGCAAAAGGGTTGGCGAGCACATAGCGCTGCTGCATCAGCCAGCGGTACAGGGCCCCCAGCACGGTCAAGGCGTATGCAGCGGAGCGTGCCGACAGCCCGCCGGCGAAGGGTTTCCACTCGGGCGAGGACCGCGGCCGCGACGGTCCCACCCAGCGTGCGCGCGGCGCAGGCTGGCGCAGGAAAGCGCGGTAGACCACCCCGTCCTCGGTGGTCAACGATGAAAGCGCGCGACCGCGCTCGAGGACGGCCCACAGGATCAGCCGCTCGGCTTCCTTGCGGTAGGCGCGCTGCGTCGCCGGCGATTCGTGCAGCGCCAGCCAGGCATGCACCGCGTCGTAGTCGTTGTTCGCGCTCAGCGTGCACGTCGCCCGCGGTGCGCGGAAGGTGCCTCGCGAACCGTCGACCTCGTTCGGCACAACGATCCGCTCCCACGGCACGACGTCTTCCGGCGCGTCGACGACGACCAGCGCCCGGGCGCGCTCGGTCAGCTGCGGATGCGCCGCAAAAAAGGCCTCGATGTGTCGAGCACTGGCAGCGCCGAGCCCCGGAATGCTCACCCACCACCGGCGCCGGCGCGGGATGCGAACAGTCAGTGCCGCCAAGGTCTTGATGCCATGCGCATGTAACGCCTGAGCGGCGCGGGGTGGCAACCATTGGGCAACGTCGTCACCGATCAGTGGCACCGGGGGCACCAGGGTCGGCAGCAGTGCGATCGCCTTCGCGACCGCCCTTGCGCGAGTGGCCCGCTCGGACTCCGCATGAACAAACAGCGAGGCCAAGTCTTCGCGATGCAGCCTGCGTGCGCAAGCGACCAGCTGCCCGCGTACACGACTCAAGATGCCGCGGGAAGACACACCGTCCGCCTTGCGCTGGCCCAGGTAGAGCGCTACCGCTTCGCGCGCTGGGATTCCCTCGTACCAGGCGCGCAGGGCCGCGAGGGAGTCGGCGTCCGGCAGGCTTGCCGGGTCACCGCCGCTCGAACTCGAAGACTGGCGCGTTTTCACGGAGCCCAGTTTCGCTGGTTGATGAGCATCAGTCGATAATAATCCTTATCGTAATAGCTGTGTTCTGAGACGGCGATTCTGGCGAACAAGGCCTTGCTTACCAGCAGCTCAAGTGAGCCGGGATTCATGGCGGGAAGCCCCCCCCCCGGTGAATCCTTCGTGCAATGCCAGCGATTCCAGGATCCGCAACCCCCTCAGCCGGGTCGAGATTCGGCGTGATCGAACTCGAACGCGTCGCCGACGCGCACCGGGCCGCCGCGGATCAAGCGCGCGGTGACGCCGCCGTGCCCACGCAGCGTGTTGTATCCGCCCGGGCCGAGCTCAGCCTCCATGCGTGAACACGGCGCGCAGGCGCCGGTGATCTCGATCCGGACTTCTTGGCCGACACGCCACACCAGCGCCAAGTCTGCGAAGAGCGCGTGCCCGGCAATCAGGTTGACGCCGGACACGACGAGGTTGCGCCGCAGCCCACGCGGGTCAACGTGACTCAGTCCGCACCAGGCCGCGATCAGCGGCAGGTGCTCGTGCTGGATCAGCGTGATCTCGCGTTGCGTGCCCACTTCGTCGGTGCGCAAGCGCTGCGAACGGTGATCGCCCGTCAGGCCTCGGCCGGGCTCCGCGAGCGCCTGCTGGGCGAATACCGCGGGCCCTCGACGGGACGGTCGCAGCACGATCGCTTCGACCCGTCCAATGGAGGTGAATCGGACGACCAGATCACGAAGGCCGATCATCTGGGTTGCCGCACGGGCGCCTGGAAATCATTCAACCGACTCGACCGAGAGCTGGCGCCCGCGGAAGTCAACCAGATCGCCCGCAGCGGCACCTGCGATCGCAGCGTAGATGGGCGCCTGCGTCGAGATGCCCATGAAGGTACGACCCGCGCAATCGAAGGCGTTGGTGGCCACTGCGACGACGAACCAGCGGCCATCCAGGCGCACCGCCGCCCCGGGTCCAACTTCGTTCTTGGGGCCGAAATCGATACCGCGAAGCGTTGCCAACGCCTCCTCGTGGTCGTGGAGCGGGCATTCGAAGGACTGCGCCAAAGTGCCGCTCACGTGCGCCTGTGCCGACGCATCGGGCTCACTGGGTTCGTCACGGCGGCCCGCGGCACCTGCCAGGTATTGCGCATAGGCCGCTTGCGCATAACGCAGTTGCTCGGCGCGCAGCGTAAGCATCGTGTTCTTCAGGTGGATCTTGTCACTCATGGCGTGGGCTTTCTATCGAGAGGGTTGCGACGGGATCGGCAAGCAGGCTCAGCTTGCGTCCTGTGGTCGATGCCAAATGGCCAGGGCATAGCGGGGCTCGCTGCCCGTGATCAGATGCGTATGGGCGAAGCCCGAAAGCTCGGCCAGTTCCGCGATCGACTCGGGGCTGTATTTCTGCGACTGCTCGGTGTGCAGGGTCTCGCCTGGAGCGAATGTGAACTCGCGATCCAGCACCGTGGAGTGCACGACCTGGGTCACGTGGCTGATCAGGAAGCTGCGCATCACGGCCTGCAGCGGGCAGTAGCTGGCGAAGTGGCTGAAGCGGCCGGTGTCGAAGTTCATGCCCAGCTCGCGGTTCAAGCGCCGCAAGAGGTTCAAGTTGAACTCGGCCGTCACGCCCCGCGAATCGTCGTAGGCGGCGTGGATGACGCGCGGGTCCTTGACGAGATCCAGGCCCAGCAGCAGCACGTCGCCTGAGCGGAGCTGCGTGCGGATGCGTCGCAACAACGCGCACGCGCCGACTTGATCGAAATTACCCAGGTTGCTCCCGAGCAGCATGACGACTTGGTGCCGTTCGGGCGAGCGTTCTGGCCACCGGGCGAGGTAGTCACCAAGAACGGGCTTGAGTGCCATGCGCGGCAAGTGCTCGTCGAAGCGGCGGCTCAACTCTGCCAGCGCATGCGCGGAAACGTCGATCGGGCGGAACGTGCTGTCGACGTGGCGCGCGTGCAGCGCGCGGCACAGGGTGACGGCCTTCTCACCGTCACCGCTGCCCAGCTCGATCAGGTCGAGCGGACGGTGGTCAGGGTCGATCCACCGCAGCAGCTCGTCAACCCGCTCGCGCAGCAGAGCATGCTCGGCCCGTGTCAGGTAGTACTCGGGCAGCGTCATGATGCGCTGAAAGAGGCGCGAACCTTCGTCGTCATAGAACCATGCCGACGACAACGCCTTCTGCGGCGCGCTCAGGCCATGCAGCACATGCTGCGCCAGGTTATGCAGTTCAGGTGTCATGCCTGCTTGTCGGCGTCTCGCGCCGGTCGGATGCCCGTGTACTGCCAGCGCAGCGGCGTGTGGAAGAAGTTGCGGTAGCTCAGCCGCGCATGACCAGGTGCGGTGGCGAACGAGGAGCCGCGGAGCACCTGCTGGTTGACCATGAATTTGCCGTTGTATTCGCCCAACGCACCGACCCCGGGGCGGTAGCCGGGATAAGGCAGGTAGGCGCTTTGGGTCCATTCCCAGCGCCGCCCCCAACCCAGCTTGGCCGCACCGGCTTCCCACTCGAACTCGGTGGGCAGGCGCCAGCCGGCCCATCGGCAGAACGCGTCGGCCTCGTAGTAGCTCACGTGCGTGACGGGCGCCGTCTTCTCCAGCGCCTGCACGCCCATCAGCGTGTAGTGCTGCCAGCGCCCGCTGCCGTCGCGTTGCCAGTACATCGGCGAGCGCACCCCATGCGCACGCACCCAGTCCCAACCTTCGGACAGCCAAAGCGAAGGCTTGTCGTAGCCACCGTCGGCCACGAACGCTTCGTATTCGGCGTTGGTCACCAGCGCGTGGCGCAGCTGATGCGCGGGCACGATCACGGCATGGCGCGGCGACTCGTTGTCGTACGCGAAGCCGCGCCCGCCATGGCCGACTTCGACCGTGCCGCCCGAGATGTCGAGCCAGTCGTCCAGGGGCGGGCAGGTGCCGTCATGTTCGGCGCTGAGGTCCAGCGCGCCAGGCTTGGCATCGCCGTAGGCCGGCCGCAGCGGGTTGAGGCCCAGGATCGCCTTGATGTCGGTGACGAGCAGCTCCTGGTGCTGCTGCTCATGATGCAGGCCCAGTTCGATCAGAACCTGCACGTCAGGGGACGGTGGCTGTTCGAGCAATTTGCCGATGCCGGTGTCCACATGCGCCCGATAGGCCAGCACCTCGGCCACCGAGGGGCGGCTCAGGTGCCCGCGTTCAGGGCGCGCAACGCGCTCGCCGATGGCCTCGTAGTAGCTGTTGAACACGTAGCCATAGCCGGCATCGAACGGCTCAAAGCCATCGTGGTGCGGCATGAGCACGAAGTGCTCGAAGAACCATGCGCTGTGCCCGAGATGCCACTTGGGCGGACTGACCTCGGCCATGGGCTGCGGCACATGGTCTTCGGTGGCCAGGGGCGCACACAGCTTCTCGGTGCGTGCACGCACGCTGCGGTATTGCTGCAGAAGGATCTGCTCGGGAGTCAGGGCAGGCATTGAAGTGGCTTGCGTCAACGAGGGATGAGGTGGAAAGGAGCTCAGCCGCCAAAGCGTTCGGTGCGCACCGAGTTGTCCGGCACGCCCAAAGTCCGCAACAGGCTGACCACGGTTTCGACGAAGGCATTGCGGCCGCATACGTAGACCGCGGCCGACTGCGCGGCGCGGTCGGCGAGAAACTGCATCGCGGCGGCCAGATCGGCCTCGCGCAGCCGGCCGGCATGGTCCTGCGGCCTGGGCGCGCAGGCCTCGCGCGACAGCGCCAGGCGGCACGCAAACCCGTGGCCCTGCGCCTCCCAGCGCTGCAGTTCGGACCACCGCACGACATCGGCCAGCGCACGCACGCCGGCCACCAGCACCATAGGCGCCGCGGGCCGGGCGAGGGCGTGGTGTTCGGCCATCGCCACAAGCGGCACCAGGCCGGAGCCGCCGCCGACCAGCAGGGCCGGCTGCGCCTGCTCGGCGCGCCAGACGAAGTGCCCTCCCACCGGGCCCAGCACCTCGATCGCTTCTCCCACCTGCGCGGCATCGTGAAACCAGGGCGAGACTTCGCCATCGGGCAGGCGCTCGATGCCCAGTTCGTACACACCCTCGCGCTCGGGCGGCGACAACAGTGAATAGCTGCGCTGCGCCTGATAGCCGTCATCGGCCGTAAGGCGGATGTCCAGGTGCTGCCCGGCCAGCGGCCGGTGCCAGTGCTCGGGGCGCAGCACCACGCGCTTGATGCGCGGCGTGATGTCCTGCAGCGCCTCGATCGTCGCGCGCTGCCACTGCGCGCGATGGGCAGGCGCCGCGCCAGCCTCAGCCATAGCGCTCTTCCTTGAATGGATCGCCGCGCATGTGGTAGCCGCGCAGTTCCCAGAAGCCGGCCTCGTCCTTGGCGGTGAACTGCAATGCGTTCACCCACTTGGCGGACTTCCAGAAGTACAGGTGCGGCACCAGCAGCCGCGCCGGGCCGCCGTGCTCCGTGGGCAGGGGCTTGCCGTCGTAGTACGTCGCCACCATGGCCCGTCCGCCGGCCAGGTCGGCCAGCGGCACATTGGTGGAATAGCCGTCAAGCGAGTGCGCCAGGACCCAGGGTGTGGGCGCTTGTTGGAAGCCGGCAGCGACCAGCAGATCGTCGATGCTCACGCCGCGCCAGCGCGTGTCGAACTTCGACCAGGTGGTGACGCAGTGGATGTCGACCACCTGTTCGGTCTGTGGCAGCTGATGGAATTCCTCCCAGCTGAAGGTGCGCACCGGCTTGGGGCCGATCTTGATGGTCAGGCCCCAGTCGGCGCTGCTGGGAGTGCGCGGCGTTGGCCCGGCAGTGAGCACCGGGAAGCCGTCGGTGAGCGACTGCCCAGGTGGGAGGCGGCCGCCGTGGTTGTCGGCGCCTCGGTTGCGGCCACCGAATGAACGGTTGATGGGCATGTTGCGGCCTCCGGGGTCTCAGTGGGCTGCCAGCGGTTTGCGGCGCTCGATGATGGTGGGCAAGAACTCGGTGACCGTCGGATGCACCGGCAGCGCTTCGCGCACCGTGCGCCAGGTACCGCCGCTGGCCATCACCAGGCCCAGGGCCTGGATGACCTCGTCGCCTTCGATGCCGAAGACGGTGGCGCCCAGGAATTGGCCACTGTCCTCGTCGATCAAGAGCTTGATGAGTCCCGCGGTCTCGCTTTCTTCCTTGGCGCGGCTCACGTCGGCCATGCGGTGCACCGCCTGCGAGATACGCCGGCCCTGCGCCACCAGGCGCTTGGCGTCGGCCTCGTGGAGGCCCACATGCGCCAGCGGCGGATCAGTGAACATTGCGTAGATGGGGGTGCGCGCATCGGCACTGCGCTGCGCGCCGGCCAGGTTGTCGGCGACGATGTCGTGATCGTGGTAGCTGGTGTGGGTGAAAGCGCCGCGCTGGTTGATGTCACCCAACGCCCAGATGCCCGGTATGGCGGTCTCGAGCCGGTCGTTGGTGGCGATGTAGCGGCGTGCGTTGGTGGCCAAGCCCACCGTGTCCAGGCCCAGGTCGTCGGTGTTGGGTGCGCGTCCGGTGGCCACCAGCAGGTGGCTGCCGCCGATGACGCGACCGTCGGCCAACTCCACGCAGGCGCCGCCTTCGGTTTCACCGGGGCGCACCGCATTGATCGTCTGACCGGTGAAGATGTCGATGCCCTCGGCGCGCAGCATGTCGGCCACCGCAATCGAGACATCGGCATCCTCCCGCGCGGTCAGGCGGGGCCCTGTCTCGACGATCGCCACCTGGCTGCCCAGCCGGCGGAAGATCTGCGCCATCTCCAAACTGATGTAGCCGCCGCCGATGATGACCAGCTTGCGCGGCAGTTCGCTCAGCTGCAGCAGGCTTTCGTTGTCCAGGTGCGGTTGCCCGCTCAGGCCCGGGATCGGTGGAATGAGGGGCCGCGTGCCGGTGTTGAGCACCACGTTTGGCGCACGCAGCGTGCGCTCGCCGGCCTTGACAAGAAACTGCTCGCCGTCGCGTCCGGCCAGGCGGCCATGGGCACGCACGATGTCCAGACCCTCCAGGCCACCGAGCCAGGCCTGTAGCCCGGCGCGCGACTGCTCCACTCGCTGGTGCATGCGCCGCATGGCCGCGCCGAAATCAATCTCGACCTTGCCTACGTTCACACCGAACTCGGCGGCACGCCGCGCCAAGTAGGCCACGCGAGCGGACTTGCGCAAGGTCTTGGTGGGCGTGCAGCCGCGGTTGACGCAGGTGCCGCCGAGCTCGCGCGACTCGATCAGCGCCACGCGGCGCCCTTGGCCAACGAGCTTGGCGGCCAGGAACGGGCCGGCCTGCCCCGCACCGAGCACAATCGTGTCGAAGCTCTCGGTGACAGTCATGGCCGCACCTGCACGCCGCGCCAGAACGCCACTCGACCCACCACGGCTTCGGCGCCGGGCTTGGGTTGCGGGTAGGTCCAAGCAGCGTCGGTGTTGATCTTGTCGCCAACCCGAATGCTGTAGTAGCTGGCCCGCCCCTTCCAGGGGCACATGGTGTGCGTGGCGCTGTCGACGACGTACTGTCGGTCCAGCGAACTCAGGGGGAAATAGGCGTTGCCTTCGACCTCGACGATATCGTCGCTTTGCGCGATCACCGCGCCGTTCCAGATGGCTTTCATTTCAGTCGTCCGCAGTGGGTTGGGATAGGGTCAATCGTCATGGGCCAGCCGCGTCACGATGAGCGGCTGGTTCTCCAGCGTGCGGTGGACCGGGCAACGGTCGGCGATGCGCACAAGGTCGGCGCGCTGCTCCTGGCTGAGCGGCCCGTGCAGCTGCAGCACGCGGGTGATGCGCTCGACCTTGCCTTCTCGGTCCCCGCACTCGGCGCAGTCCTGGGCATGGATGCGTTCGTGCTCCAGGCGCACCTGCACGTCGCTCAGCGCATAGCCCTTGCGCAGCGCGTACCGACGAAGCGTCATCGACGTACAGGCACCCAGGGCCATGAGCAGCAGATCGTAGGGCGTGGGGCCACGCGCACCGCCGCCTACGCCCAGCGGCTCGTCGGCGTCGAGGTGGTGGGCTCCTGCGCGCATGGCGCGCCAGAAGACATGGTCGTGCTCGCCGATCCAAACCTCGCCGTCGCGCAGATCGACTGGAGCGTCATCCTTGCGGGCCGCGCTGTCGAATAGGTATCGCGCACCCCAGGCCGCGATCAGATCGGCCGCGTAGGCGGCGTCAGCGGCTTGGCTGAGCAGGTGATCGGCGCCTTCCAGGTTGACGAAGCTGCGCGTGCGTGGGTCAGCGGCATCGAACAGACGCCAGCCTTCCTCCGGTGCGACGACAGCGTCCTGCGACGAATGCAGCACCAGCTGCGCCTGGCCCGGGCCAGCGGACACGCCGCCTTCGTCCGCGCGCCGCAGCTCCTCGATGAACGACGGCCAAATGGGGAAAGTTCGTCCACCGATGGTGGCGGTCAGGGTGGTGTCGCCAACCGGACGGTTGACCATCAGATGCTGCAGGACGTGGTTGGCGGTGCTGGGCGCACCGATCGTGCACACCGCCTTCACCTTGGTCAGCTGGTGCGCCGCCAACAATGCCGCGGTGCCGCCCAGGCTGTGTCCCACCAACAACGTCGGCTGCCCATGGGTGGCGTCCAACCAGTGCACCGCGGCCACCAGGTCGGCCACATTGGCAGCAAAACCGGCATTGCCCAGTTCGCCCTCGCTGTCGCCCAGGCCGGTGAAGTCAAAGCGAAGCGTCGCAATGCCGCGCTCGGCCAGCGCTCGGCTGATGCGTACCGCGGCCAGGCTGTTCTTGCCGCAGGTGAAGCAGTGCGCGAATACCGCGTAGGCCTGGGCCCTGCGATGTTCAGGCAGCTCCAGCACCCCGGCCAGTTTGGCCTGGGTGGAACCGGCAAATTCAACCTTCTGGCTGGTCACTTCAGGTCACCTGCTCGCTGCGTTTTTCCAGCGACACCGCATTGATGCAGTAGCGCAAGCCGCTCGGCACCGGCCCGTCGGGGAAGACGTGGCCGAGGTGCGCATCGCAGACGTTGCAGGTGGTCTCGATACGGCTCATGCCGTGGCTGCGATCGGCGTGGTAGGCCACCAGGCCCGGCGCCAGCGCCTGCGTGAAGCTCGGCCATCCGCTCTTGCTGTCGAACTTGGTCGCGGCGTCGAACAGCTCGGTGCCGCAGCAGGTGCAGGCATAGCGGCCCGGCTCGAACAGCTTGCACAGAGCCGAGCTGTGCGCGCGCTCGGTGCCCTTCAACCGGGTGATCTGGAACTGCTCGGGCGTGAGGCGCTCGCGCCACTGCGCCTCGGTCAGCTCGAGCCTGCGTGGCGGCGCCGGGTTGCCGTCGCGCGCGAGTTGGAGGACGCCGCGCCAGTCGAGCACGTTCGGATCGGAGGGGGCTGCAGGAGGCATTTGCTCGGCTTTCTTCAGCGCAGTGATGAGCTGCTGGGCATCGACATGGAACTGGTTGAAGACAACGACCCCACTTGGATCGATCAGGATGAACCAAGGCGTGCCGCCACTGCGGTAGCGCTGCATCAACACCGAGCCGGCGCCTTCACGGCCCTCGCCCGCATCATGGCCAAAAGGCAGCGGCAGCGCATACCTGCGCTGCGTGGCGAGCATGCGCTCGTAGGTGTTCTCTTCGAAGTCTTCGAAGACGGTTTGCACGACCGCGAAGCTGACGAAGGTCGAACCCCTGAATGCCTCGACCACGCGCGTCAGCGTCGGAAAGCCACTGCGGTGGCAGCCCGGGCAGGCGTCCTGGAAGCAGAAGATCAGCTTGTAGCGTCCTGGCATCTTGTGCAGTCCGTAGTCGGCCAGCGGCTGGCCGGAGGCGTCGATCCAGCGTATGACGCCCAACTCGGGCGCGATGTCGTCCAGGATGCCGGCATGCAAGGATTCGGAACTCACGTGGGTTTCCTCTTTGCTGGGTCGTCGCGATGGATGTCCTGTCGGCCGCCTCAGGTCCCGCAATAGGTGCGGTAGCAGGCCGTCTGCGCTGCCGGCGCAGGCTCCGCGAAGGCGGCATCGTCGGCACGTTCGTCGAAAGGACGCCGGACGATCGCCAGCAGCGCGCGAAACGGCCCCAATTCGCCGTGCTCGGCGGCCTCGGACAGCGCCGCCTCCACCCGGTGATGGCGCGGGAGGTAGATGGGGTTGGCCCGCCGCATCGCGGCGGTGCGCTCTGGCAGGCCAGCCGGGTCGGCGGCTGCACGGGCCAGCCAGCGTTGGAGCCAGGCGTCCAGTGCGGGAACGCTGTCGGGGAAGAGCGCCCGCAGCGGCTCGAGGTCGCCTTCGGCCGTGTCGATCAGGCGGCGAAAGCCCAGCGTGAAATCGATCCGGTGCTGCCGCAACAACTCGAGGTAGTCGTCGCCCAGCGCCTGGTCTGTCGTTTCGGCGGATGCGGACAACCCCAACTTGGCCCGCAGCGAAGCCAGCCAGTGGGCCTGAAAGCGGTCCGCAAAGCCCTCGACGACCTCTGTTGCCTGTTCGACCGCTGCGCTGCCGGAGCCTTCGGCCTCGATGAGCGGCAGCAACGATTCGGCCAACCGTGCCAGGTTCCACTGCGCGATGCGAGGCTGGTTGCCGAAGGCATAGCGTCCTTGCTCGTCGATGGAGCTGAACACGGCCGCCGGGTCGTAGTGCTCGACAAAGGCGCACGGGCCGTAGTCGATCGTCTCGCCCGAGAGGGTCATGTTGTCGGTGTTCATCACGCCATGGATAAAGCCGAAGCCCATCCACTGCGCGACCAGGCGCGCCTGGCGCTCCACCACCGCTTGCAGCAGACGCAGCGAGCGCTCGGGCGCGGCGCGGAGTTCCGGGTCGTGGCGGGCGATGGCGTAGTCGGCCAGCCGCCGCAGCAGTGCGGCGTCACTGCGCGCGGCGAAGAATTCGAAGGTGCCCACGCGCAAGTGGCTGGCCGCCACGCGCGTCAGGATGGCGCCGGGCAGCGGCGTCTCGCGCCGCACCGAATCGCCGGTGGCCACGGCGGCCAGCGCGCGCGTGGTCGGCACGCCCAACGCGTGCATCGCTTCGCCCATTAGGTACTCGCGCAGCACGGGGCCTACGGCGGCCAGGCCGTCGCCGCCGCGCGAGAACGGGGTGCGGCCCGAGCCCTTGAGCGCCAGGTCACGGCGGCGCCCCCGGCGATCGATCACCTCGCCCAGCAACAGCGCGCGGCCGTCGCCCAGCTGCGGCGAGAAGCCGCCGAACTGGTGCCCGGCGTAGGCCTGGGCCAGTGGCTGCGCGCCCTCGGGCACCGCGTTGCCGGCGAACACAGCCAACCCGTTCGGGCCTGCCAGGGTCCGGGCATCGAGCCCAAGCTCGTCTGCCAAGTCGGCGTTGAGTTCCAGCAGTCTGGGGGCCGGCGAGCCTGCGGGCTTCCAGGGCACGTACAGGCCTTCGAGGTCGCGCGCGTAGGTGTTGTCGAACGCAAAGCCCGGCGGGCCGGCCGGCGCCGGCGTACCGGCGTTGCCCAGTGCTTGCTTCAAGACCGTGTCCATGTGGAGCGTCCCGTCGCTTGCCATGCGCATCGGCCGTCAGGCCGCGCGCGCCACGGCGTGGTCTCGGCCGAAGGCACGAACGAGCGCATCCGCATCGAGGCGGAAGTCGCTGTGCAACACCTCTCCCATCGGGTCCAGCACGATGAACCACGGCGTTCCGCGCGTGCGGTAGTCGGCCATCACCGTCGGATAACGACCCTCGGCCGCGTCATGGCCAAAGGGAATGGCCAGGCCGTAGCGCTCCTGGTTCTCGCGCAGGCGCTCGAAGGTGTTGGTCTGTGCGCCTTCGAAGACCGTCTGCACGGCTGCGAAGCCGAAACCATGCCCGCTGAGCTTGTTGACCAGGGTCTTCAGCGTCGGAAACCCATGGCTGTGGCAGCCAGGGCACCAGTGCTGGAAGCAATAGATCACCTTGAAGCCCTCGCCGAGATCGGTCAGCTTCAGCGGCGCCGATGGATGGCCTTCGGCGTCGATCCAGCGCGAGACACGCAGTGGCGGGGCCGGCACGGTTCGGGATGAGTCGAACATGGTTTCCTTCGCGTTGATGGGCTGAAGCTACGATCGCTCGGCTGCCTTGGCAGGCAGCTTCCATTTTGGGCGGACGTAATGGCAGGTGTAGCCGTTCGGCTTGCGTTCCAAGTAGTCCTGGTGTTCCGGTTCTGCCTGCCAGAACGCGCCCGCCGGCTTGACCTCGGTGACCACCTTGCCCGGCCACAGACCGGAGGCATCGACCTCGCCGATCACCTCGAGCGCTGCGCGATGCTGCTCGGGCGTGGTGTAGTAGATGCCCGACCGGTACGAACCGCCGCGGTCGTTGCCTTGGCGGTTGGGCGTGCTCGGATCGTGGATCTGGAAGAAGAACTCCAGCAACTGGCGGAAGCTCAGCTTGGCGGGCTCGAACACCACCTCCAAGGCCTCGGCATGCGTGCCGTGGTTGCGGTAGGTGGCGTTGACGACATCGCCGCCGCTGTAGCCCACGCGCGTGCTGACCACGCCGGGCAGCTTGCGCACGAGATCCTGCATGCCCCAGAAACATCCGCCGGCCAGGATCGCGGTTTCGTTCGTGCTCACGTTCGGTCCTTCTCGCCCCGGGGTTCACGGTTTCGCGCAGTACCTGACTGGGGCGGCATCGGTATCGCGCAGGTCTTCCAAGGCCGCAAGGCTCGGCCGAGCAGCAGATGTTGCGGCGAATTCAGTCAGAGCAATCGTGCTGATCGTCCGGTCTGATTCGCCGATCGTCCAGCACCTCGTGCAGCGAGGCGAGCGCGGTGGTGAAGAAACCTGGTGCGGCCGCTTCACTCGCGCGCCAGCACCTCGGCGACGCGCTTGCGCAGCACTGGGACGAGTTCAGCCTCGAACCAGGCGTTGCGCTTGAGCCAGATGTTGTTGCGCCCGCTCGGATGCGGCAACACCGCCAATGCTGGCCAGTGCTCGCGCCAATTCAGCACGGCCGACGTGACGCCAGATCGCTCGGACGGCAGGTGATAGCCCAGGGCATAGGCACCGATCACGATCGTCAAACGTCGCGCCGGCAGCAAGGCGAGCAGCGGCTCTCGCCAGGTGGGGGCGCACTCAGGACGCGGAGGCAGATCGCCAGAACTTCCGGTACCGGGATAGCAGAAACCCATCGGCAGGATGGCCACGCGCCGGGCGTCGTAGAAGGTGGGCCGATCCAAGCCCAGCCAATGGCGCAAACGGTCCCCGCTGGCATCGTCGAACGGCACGCCGCTGTCATGCACCTTGCGCCCTGGCGCCTGGCCGGCGATGAGGATGCGTGCCGCGGGATGCAGTTGCAGCACGGGCCGTGGCCCCAGCGGCAGATGCGCTGCGCAAATCGTGCACTGGCGGACCCGTGTCAACAGGCGAGCCGCCGGAACTTCATTGTGGCGTTGCATGGCGCTCATTGTGTGCCTTCTGTGCATGAAGCCGGAGCCATCAATGCGCTCAACGTCCTTGCCCTTTGCGAGAGCGTCCGAAGTCATTTGCAGAACGTCTAACGCTGGACGGCCAAGTCCGGTGCTGCCGCACGCGCGACCTCATTGGCACACACGCGCGATAAGTGTGTCGCCTGCGCGGCAAAATCGACGTCGGCGGACCAGTGCACAAGGAGTCAACGACCATCATGCGTAACGCGGCAGATTCCCCCGGCTTTCTCCACCTGCTTCGCTTGAGCGACGGGGCGGACTGGCTGCACATGTGCATCCGGCATGCCGAGACTGGCACCTACCTGAAGAACGACGCCGAACTAAATGACCTCGTCGTCGAAGCCATGATCGAGGAGGACACGCGCTCGCGGCTGCGCGTACAGGGCGACGGCCTGATGTTGCTTCTAAAGGCCATGCACCTGAAGGGCGAGGAGATGGCTCGCCCCGAGGACATGGTGTCGATGCGGGTGTGGCTGGATCCGACGCGCGTGATCACCACGCGCGAGGCCGATGTGGACCCGATCCTCGAGCTTGGCATGCGCGTCAAGCGCGGCGACGGGCCGGCCACGCCGGGAGCGTTCCTTTGCGATCTCATCCATGTCCACCTGGACGAGGTGGACGAGCAGCTCGAGATGCTGGAGGACGCGGTTGACCAGATCGACTCGCATCTGGCCGGTCATCAATTGGAGCTCGCATGCCCGAACATGGCTGATTCACAGGCGCGCATCGCCGGGTTCCTGCGTCATCTGGCGCCGCAGCGGCCCGTGCTGGAGGCGCTCGCCAGCCGGTCCATCCCGATGCTCGACCAACGCGATCGCATTCGGCTCGAGGACCAACTGAACCGTCTGTTGCGTTTCCTGGAGTCGTTGCAAAATTTGCGCGAACGCATCGACATCCTGAATGCCCAGGTGACCCGTATCCAGGACCGCAAGCTCAACAGATCCTCTTATGTGCTGGCCGCTGTTGCCACGGTGTTCCTGCCGTTGAACTTCATCACCAGCCTGTTCGGCGTCAACCTGCCGGGTCTTCCCTTCAGCGACACGCCGCACGGCTTCTGGGTGCTCTGCGCGTTGTGCGCGTCGATGGCCGCGGTGGTGCTGGTGCTGTTTCGGATGCGTAGGGGACCATAGCCGAGGCACGCTATCGGCGTGCTCGATTGCAACTTGCTTAGAGCGAGCGTCCAAGAAAGTTTGCGAACAGTCCAACGCAGCCGGGCCCCCGCCGCGGCGAACCTAGACTGCGGCCCGCAGTGGTTCATCAGCACAAATGGAGTCGCAGATGTTGAGCAAACGAATGGGGGTGTTTTCCGGTGGCGCAACGGTCGCAGCGGTTGTCGCTCTCGCGATCGCTGGATGGGCGCCCCAGGCCGAAGGCGCCGGACCGAAGACCGGTTCGACCAAGGATCCCAACTATCCTCGGATCGACTTTCCGCCGGTGTGGGGCAAGTCCGGTGACCTCGTACAGCCCAAAGACTTTCGCCGCTGGGTCTTCATCGGCTCGCCGTTTACGCCGCATGGCTTGAATGGCGGGAAGGCCAACTTCCCTGAGTTTCATAACGTGTATGTCCAGCCTGCCGCGTACAGCGCCTACCAGGCAACCGGCAAGTGGCCTGAAGGCACGATGATGGTGAAGGAACTGCAACTGGTCGATAAGTCCGAGTTCCCCGACGGCTCGCGCCTAGAGTCCTCCGGCCGCGGCTACTTTCCTGGGGCCGTGAACGGCCTGGACGTGTCCGTCAAAGACAGCAAGCGGTTCAAAGAGACGAAGAACTGGGGCTACTTCAATTTCAACCACAGCGCGCCGCCGTATCTGCGTGCTGCGAAGGCTCGGCCGATCGGCGAGTGCGCGGGTTGCCACATTGCCAACGCGCACGAAGACATGGTCTACGTGAACCTGTACAAGCCGATTCTCAGCACATTGCCGGGAAATTGATCGCGCGTTGATCGATCGGGGTGAAACGGGGCAACAGCCCGGTTGGAGCGAAGCCTCGCTCCAACCGGCTTTGGACTTTTCGGAAGAGACCTATGGTGGTTGATCGGATGGTGCGGCGAGCGCTGACCGCTGCGCTCGCGGCACTGATACTGTTTCTTGGGCAATCCGTTTCGGCACGCGAAGCTGCGCCGACCGACACCTTTGCGACTCTGGTCGATGCACAGGGTCGGATTCGTTTTCCGCCGGACTTTCCCGCTGACTTCGTATACATCGGCGCGTGGGCCGTGGCCGGCGGAAACGGCGTGGCGGACATTCATGCGGTCTATGCTCGTCCGAGCGATGTCAGACACTTCAGGCAAAGCGGTGCCTTCCCGGACGGCGCGGTGTTGATCAAGGAAGTCACGACAACCATCGGCGCGCCGCACACGACCGGACGCGCCTATTGGCCGGACAAGCCGGTCACTTGGTTCATGATGGTCAAGGATGTGAGAACCCGATTTCCCGGCAGTCCGCTGTGGGGAGACGGCTGGGGATGGGCGCAGTTCGATCCGGCCGATAAGACCCGCCAGATTGCCAAGAACTACAAGGCTGACTGCCTTGGCTGCCACGTGCCGGCCAGGGCAAACGACTTGGTCTATACGTACGCGTATCCCGCGCTCGGTCCGCGCGCCCAGGCCAATGTGCCTGCAAAGGCAGCGCCGGCGGTGCAGGAAGGGTCAGGCCACCGGGAGACGCGCCAGGTCATCAACGTTTCCGCGATGCCCGCAGCGACGTCGCCGGTGGCGGACGAAGTGGCCACGGCCAAGGGCAAGTTGGCATTCGAGAGCAGTTGCATTGGTTGCCACTCGGTGAGTTCCGGGGTTCAGGGCACAGGGCCCAGCCTGTTCGGCGTGGCCGGCCGCAAGGCCGGTAGCCTGCCCGGCTACGAGTTCTCGCCCGCGATGAAGAGCAGCGACTTGAGTTGGACCGCCGAGAACCTGGACAACCACCTGAAAAACACGCGCAACTTCATTCCGGACAATCGGATGGGTCGCTTCTTCCCTGGCGTGCCGGATGCGCAGGTGCGAGCCGACATCATCAAGTACTTGTCGACCTTGCACTGACAGATCACGATGGGCCCCGGCAGATGCATGCGCGTGATCGCTGGGCCCTCGGCATGAACGCTGTGTGCGACAGCGCCGGCCGCGCGCGTGGCCTTCACGCCGTTTTCGCCGCGTTGACGGTCACGGCCCTCGTCACGGGGTTCTCAGCCTTTAACTGGCGCGCCCCGATCCCCGGACCGTTGCGCGAAAGCCTGTTCATCATGCATCGATGGGCGGGCTTCGGTGCCTTGGTGCTGCTGCTGCTGTGGGTGCTTCGACGCGGCATCGCGTGGCGGCCGCGCGCACATGCCGACGAGGCCCAGTTGGCAGCCCTGGCACAGAACGCCCTGGCCGCGCTGGGCATTTTGATGGCCTCGATGGGCTGGCTGGCTCGGGCCCAGGACGGTCGGTGGCTCGAACTGATCAGTCCCCTGCCCATTCACAACTTGGTGTCGCGGCCGGACACCTGGCTCGCGCATCAGCTGTACTACCTGCACGCATTGATCGCGAAGGTCTTGGTGGCGGCAATCGTGGCGCACGCGCTAATGGCGGCGTGGCATCGCGTGGGTACGATGCTCACGCGGGTCGATGGACGAACGCGTGAGTGACGCGCCGACGGTGGCTTCGCAGAGTGGACGGTCGATGCACCTCGCACAGGATCGTGCCCTCGCGGATGCTGCTGAGGTGCCCGGGCCTACCCTTTGTCGCTCTGGGTGCCGCGTACGCAAGCGCGTTGGTTCATACGCTGCGACAAGCCTGCCGGACGCACGGCAAAGTCAACAGCGACAGTCACGCGGGTTCCGGGCGACCAAAGTGAGAAGGGCGCACCGTCGCGCGCAGAACCAGAATAGAAGGAACGACCATGGACCAGATTGTCATCCTCCAGGCCGCCGGAGTCTCCGCACCATCGCGCTTGGACGATGCCAAGACGCTGCAACGGGTGGTGCGCAGCCTTCCGCTGCCCGCGCTGTTGGTCGATCGGCACGGCATCATCGTTTTTGTCAACGACGAGGCGGCGGCGTTGCTGCCCACCGCCGCGCCAGGACGGCGCATCGATCTGAGTGCGCTTGCGAACGGTGGGGCTCCGGCACCGGCGTTTCGCCTGTTCAGAGTGCCGGCGGTCACGCTGTCCGGCGTCCGGGCGGAATGCGTGGTGGTCCTGCGGCCGGCGCCTGTGCCGCCATCATCGTGGCTGCACTGAAGAGTCCGCGCTCAGCGCGGACCCAGCCGCATGCGCTGCCAGGCCGCAGGCGCGGCACCGCTCGCGCGCGCGAACGCGCGCGTGAACGATGCGACGCTCTGGTAGCCGGCTCGCGTCGCAGCCGTCTTCACTGGCAGGCCCGACTCCAGAAGCTCGCGCGCCAGGTTCATCCGCCACGCGGTCAAGTAGGCCAGCGGCGCCATGCCGAGCACCTGGGTGAAGCGCTGCGCGAACGCCGAGCGCGACAGGTTCGACCGTGCGGCCATCGTCTCGATCGTCCAGGCCAGTTCGGGCATGGTGTGCAGCGCCTCCAGCACCGGCCTGAGCTTGATGTCGGCCATGGCGTCGAGCACGCCGCCTTCGAGCCGGTTGGACCCCACCAAGTGGCGGATCACCGCGACCAGCGTGTACTGCAGCAGGCTGCCGATCGCAGCGCTGTGGCCGTAGGCCCTCTGTCCGGCCTCCTCGAACATGAGTTCCAGCAGGCGACGCAATTGCGCAGCACTGCGCACGTCGATCACCGTGAGCGCCGGAATCACCAAGGACAACGGCGGCGCCATGTCAGTGAGCTTCGCGCACATCAGGTCCACGCCGGCAGCGCCGGCGCCTTCGACCCGGTGTTCGAGCGGGCGAGGCAGCAGCACCACGCTCGGCGCATGGACGCGCAGCGGCTCGAGCTGCGGCCGGTGCACCAGCAGTTCACCGCGGCTGAGCAGGTGCAAGCAACCCTGCGTGAGGCCGTCGATGTCGGGCGAGACACCGCACAGGGTGCCCGAATAGAACATCTTGGCCGTCGGCGCGAAGCGCAGCAACTGGTGCAGAAAGGCGTCGCTCGGTGGGGTGCTCTCGGACATGCTTGCGGAACTTCAAGGCCGTTGACGCGGTGCGACATCGCGCGGCGGCGCCGCCAGTTCGGAATGAATGCCGAATTATCGCCAGTTCCCAACTCGGGCCCGCGCCGATGGCGTGCGTGGCGACGCCCGGACGTGCGGACGGGCCGATGAACCACGGCGACGAAACCCGCGCGCCCGCCGGCACGGCCAGTTTCCTGCGCGCACGGATCGAGGCTGACCTTCGCGAGGGCCTGTACGCCGGCCGGCGCTGGGCCGGCTCGCCGGGCGACGCTGCCCATCACCGTGGAGCCCCGCCGGACCCAGCGCGCGTGCGACTACGCTTCCCGCCCGAACCCAACGGCCATCTGCACATCGGGCACGCCAAGAGCATCGGCCTGAACTTCGGCCTGGCGCAGGCCTTCGGCGGCGCCTGCCACCTGCGCATGGACGACACCAACCCGACAAAGGAAGACCAGGCCTACGTCGATGCGATCGTCGAGGATGTGCGCTGGCTCGGTTGGGACTGGCGCGCCTTCGGTGTGGAGCACCTGTACCACGCGAGCGACCATTTCGAGTTCATGGCGCGCGCCGCCGAGGCGTTGATCGCCGATGGTCTGGCCTACGTCGATGAGCAGCAGGGTGAGGCGCTGCGCGCCGCGCGCGGTGACTTCGGCCAGCCGGGTACACCCAGCGTCTGGCGCGATCGGCCAGCCGTCGAGAGCCTGGCGCGCTTTCGCGAGATGCTCGATGGCGCCCACCCAGACGGCGCGATGGTGCTGCGCGCCCTCGTCGACATGGCCAGCCCCAACCTGCAGATGCGCGACCCGCCGATCTACCGCATCCGCCATGCCGCGCACCACCGCATGGGCACACGCTGGCGCGCCTACCCCACCTACATCTACGCCCACCCGATCGAGGACGCGCTGGAGAACATCACGCACAGCTTCGCCACGCTGGAGTTCGCCGAGCATCGCGCGTTCTACGACTGGTTGCTGGCTCATCTGGTGCGAGTGGGGCTGGTGCAGGCGCCGCCGCCGCGCCAGTTCGAGTTCGGCCGCCTGAACCTCGAGCATGTGGTCACGAGCAAGCGCAAACTCAAGGCGCTGGTGGACGAGAGCCACGTGCAGGGCTGGGACGATCCGCGCATGCCGACGATTCGCGGCCTGCGCCGGCGCGGCTACACAGCCGCCGCGCTGCGCCGCTTCGTCGAGGCCACCGGCGCCAGCCGGCACGAGGCGTGGGTGCCGTACGCCGCGCTCGAACAGGCGTTGCGCGACGACCTGGAACCATCCACGCCGAGGGCCATGGGGGTGCTCGACCCGCTGATGCTGGAGCTGACCAACTGGCGCGAGGTCTTCGGCCAAGCCGATACAGAGCCGTGCACGGCGCCGGTGCATCCGCGGCGCCCCGACCTCGGCGAGCGCTCGTTCTCGCTCGGGCCGCGTTTGTGGATCGACCGGCAGGACTTTTCCCTCGCGCCGGACAAGCACTTCCACCGCCTGGCGCCGGGACGGCGCGTGCGCCTGAAGTACGGCGTGATCGTCGAGTGCACCGGCTGTCGCCAGGCCAGCGACGGCGCGGTCGCCGACGTGCAGGCGCGGATCGTGCCGGGCACCAAGAGCGGCACGCCCGGTGCCGGCGAGGTCAAGGTCAAGGGCACCGTCACCTGGGTCGGTGCGCACGAGGCGGTGGCCGTCGAGTGGCGGCTGTTCGATCACCTGTTTGCGAGCGCGCGGCCCGATGATTCCGACTGCATCGATTTCCGAAGCCAACTCCAGCCGCAAAGCCGGCGCGTCCTGCGTGGCTATGCCGAGCCTTCGATGGCCCGCGTTGCGGCCGAGCAGCATCTGCAGATCGAGCGGGTGGGCTACTTCGTCAGCGACCGGGTCGAGCACCGACCGGATGCACCGGTGTTCAATCGCATCACGGCGCTGCGCGAGGGCGCACAGCGGTGAGAGCGAGCTGCAACTCCCTTTTTTTGGCCGCTCAATCGTTCAACGCGAAACCCCCTTTACGACAGGAGACTCAAGATGGCAAGCGATGGCTACCACGAACCAGTAGGCGAGCTCTCCGATGAGATCCGCGATATGCACCGAGCAATCGTGTCGCTCATGGAGGAATTGGAGGCGGTGGACTGGTACAACCAACGCGCCGCAGCATGCAAGGACCCGGTGCTGAAGAAGATCCTCGAACACAACCGCGACGAGGAGAAAGAGCATGCGGCCATGGTGCTGGAGTGGATCCGCCGCAACGACAAGCGCTTCTCGGTCGAGCTGAAGGACTACCTCTTCACCAAGAAGAGCCTGGCGACTGACAGCCACGGAAACTGATCCTTTGGGCGCCGCGAGTGGCTGGCCGCGGGGGTGCACAGTGCCGGATCCCGCAGCACGCTGAACAGGCCGTTGAGGATGCGCTTCTGGCTGATGTCGTGGGGTCGCGCGGCGTCCGGTAGGCGGCCAATGCGCCATTGGCCGAAAGTGACCGGACGCGCGGCCTCTCCTGATGACCGCGAAGCTGCCGACAAGGAGCCCTCGTACGTCGGCCAGCACGGTGCTCCACGCGGGCGCGTAAAGCGACGAAGCCGACGGGCTCGCTGGTGCACCAGAGAAGCGTGCAAGTTGCGCCAAGGGGCCGCTTCGCAAATCACAGCGATGGGGCAAGCGCCCACGATTGCCCCTCGAACCATCGCTGCCGCCCCCATGCAAGCGCGATAGGGACAATGCAGGCAAATGCCACGTCGAGAGCTGCTGACGCCGGCCCAGCGCGAGCAGTTGCTGAGCTTTCCGACCGACACGGCGGAGTTGATCCGTCTGTACACCTTGAGCGAAGCCGACCACGCTTTCGTCAAAGCCCATCGCGGCACGCACAACCGCCTGGGCGTAGCGGTACAACTGGCCTACCTGCGCTTTCCCGGTCGTCCCATATCCCGTGATGAAGAGCCCCATGCGCCGCTGTTGGCAACCATGGTGGCCCAGCTCAAGGCGTTGCCTTCGGACTGGGCGCAGTACGCGCAGCGCGACGAGACTCGCCGCGAGCATGCGATTTCCGCGACGCGGTATCTCGGGCTGCGCGCGCTGAACCTGCACGAGCACCGCGCCCTGTCGCACTGGCTGCTGCCCATAGCCATGCAGTCCGCCCAGGGTCTTGCATTGGCGCAAGCCTTGGTCACCGAAATGCGCCGGCGCCGCGTCGTGCTGCCGGCGGTCGGCACGGTGGAACGCCTCTGTGCGGAAGTGCAGACCCGCGCCCAGCGGCGGATTTTCCGGCTCCTGACGGCACCCTTGAGCCCGTCGCAGCTGGCGGGCTTGGATCGCCTGCTCGAAATGCACAAAGGCGGTCCGATCACCACGCTGACCTGGTTGCGCCAGCCGCCGGGCAAACCCAGCGCGAAATCCATCCTGACTCACATCAGCCGCTTGAAGTCTTTGCGCGAGTTGGGTCTGCCCGCTGAACTCGGCCGCGATGTCAACGCCGACCGCTTGCTGCGCATGGCGCGCGAGGGCGCTCAATCGGCGGTGTACCAGCTCAAGGATCACGAGCCGCTGCGCCGGCACGCGACTCTGGTGGCCATCGCCCTGGACACAGCGGCCACGCTTACCGATCAAGCTCTGGATCTGCACGACCGCCTGCTCGGGTCGTTCTTTTCGCGCGACAAGCATCAGCACGCGCAGCGGTTCGCCGCCGACGGCAAATCGCTCAATGCCAAGGTGCGGGTGCTTGCGGACGTTGGCCAAGCATTGATTGAAGCGCGCGAGGCCGAAGGCGATGCCTTTGCCGCCATCGAGGCGGTCATGTCTTGGGATGCCTTCGAACGCAGTGTCGAAGAGGCCCGCCGCCTGGCTCGCGACGAAGCCTTCGACGCGCTGGCCTTGATCGTCGAGCATCATGGCCAGGTCCGGCGTTACGCCCCGGAGTTCCTGGAGACCTTCGATTTCCGGGCCGCACCGGTGCGTCAGCCGCTGATCGACGCCATCGACACCTTGCGCGAGATGAACCGGCGCGGCGAGCGCAAGATCTCGCCCGATCCGCCCCTGGCTTTTGTGCCGGTGCGCTGGCATCGTTTCGTAGAGACCGGGCAAGGCGTCGACCGACGCTTCTATGAAATGGCGGCGCTGTGCGAACTGAAGGATGCGCTGCGCTCTGGCGACGTGTGGGTGGCGGGCAGCCGCCAGTTCAAAGACTTCGAGGAGTACCTGCTGCCACAAGCGGTGTTCGAGCAGCAACTGGCCGACGGCACGATCGAGTTGCCGGTGCCGCTCGACGCCCAGTCCTACCTGAACGAACGCCTGGGCTTGACGCGGGAACTGCTCGACGAGGTCAACCGGCTGGCCGCAGCGGGCGAACTGCCCGATGTGCAGATCGATCGCCGAGGCCTGAAGATTTCGCCCATCGAAGACGATACGCCGCCCGAGGCCCAGGCATTGGTGGCGCAGGTCTACAGCATGCTGCCGCCGGTCAAGATCACACACTTGCTGCAGGAGGTGATCGGCTGGATCGATTTTTCGCAGCAGTTCACCCACCTGAAGTCCGGCGAGCCGTCCAGAGACCTGAAGCTGCTGCTGACCGCCATCCTGTCGGACGCGTTCAATCTCGGCTTGGAGAAGATGGCCCAGGCCACGCCCGGCGTCTCGGCGGCGCGGCTGGCCTATCACGTGGCTTGGCATGTGCGCACCGACACCTATGTCAAGGCCCTGGCCGAGCTGGTCAACTTCCATCATCGGTTGCCGTTTTCGAAGCACTGGGGTGATGGCAGCACGTCATCCTCCGACGGCCAGCGCTTCAAGGCGGGCAGCCACGCCGAGCAGTCCGGCTTTCGCAACCCGAAGTATGGCGACGAGCCGGGCGTCTTGTTCTACACGCATGTGTCGAACCAGTACGCTGGCTTCCACATCAAGGTGATCAACGGGCCGGCCCGTGACGCCACGCATGTGCTGGACGGGCTGCTGTACCACGAGTCCGACCTGAAGATCGAAGAGCACTACACCGACACCGCCGGTTTCACGGACCATGTGTTCGCGATGTGCCACTGGCACGGGTTTACCTTCGCACCGCGCATAGCCGACCTGAAAGACAAACGCCTGTACGTGCCAGGCAAGGCCAGCGATTGGCCAGCCCTGGCCTCCATCATCGGCGGCGGACTGAACGTCAAAGCCATCGAGGCACGATTCGACGAGATCAAGCGCATGGTGGCCTCGACCGGGCAAGGTACGGTGACGGTGTCGCTGCTGTTGCGCAAGCTCGCGGCCTACCCGAGGCAGAACGGCATCGCCCTGGCGCTGCGCGAGATGGGCCGCATCGAAAGGGGAATGCACACCCTGAAGTGGCTACGAGAGCCAGCTTTTCGGCGACGCGTCGGCGCCGGCCTAAACAAGGGCGAGGCGCGGCACAAACTGGCCCGCGCGGTGTTCTTCAACCGGCTCGGCGAGGTGCGAGACCGGGCTTTCGAGGATCAACAGAACCGCGCCAGTGGCCTGAACCTCGTGATGCAGGCGATCACGGTGTGGAACACCGTCTACATTGACCTGGCCGTCAACGAGCTTCGCAAACACCGCCAGATCGACGACACGCTGCTGCCGCACGTGTCGCCCCTTGGCTGGGGCCACATCATCCTGACGGGGGACTACGACTGGGGTGCAGACAAGCAGCTCAGGCTCGGCGAATACCGGTCACTTCGGCCTGTGCCCTCCGCAGCGCGGCGTTCGGGCGGTGAGGGGGAAGTAGGAGGTGCGCCGTCCGGCTCGCTTCGGTGACGAGCCTGATGTCATCCCTATGCCCGATCTGGCTGAAAACCAATCTTCGATAGACGCTGGCGGCTTAACGTACAGAATTTTCCGTTTCTTGAAGGCACCCCCTCCTGGGCGCGCTGCAGATCGGGCTTGCGCCCGGCCAATGCACCAAGGGTGGTCTCTCTGCTGGCGGCGGCAGCGGCATGGCGCTCGGCATCCCGGAGCGCGTCCGTGGCGATCTGCCACTGCGCCGCCTGCTGCTCGAGCGGCTCGATCTCGCGCAGCAGCTGCGCCCGTTCTTGCGCATGTCGGTCGATCTCGCCACGCGCGGATGGCATCAAGGTGGCGGCCTCGCGTGCGTCGCCCAGCAGTTGGCAGCGTCCTTGGAGCGGCAGGCCGCTGCATGGCACCGATCCGGTGAGCCCAAAGCGGCGATCGAGTTCCTGCGCTCGCAGCACGGCCTTGCCGGCTGCTTGTTCGACGGAGCAGAGCCGCTGCTTTGCGTGGGCCAGCGCATCGCGTGCCCGTCCGGCCTGTTCGACCACAGCACCCGCTTGCGCCAGGCGCGCCTGCCGTGCGACGGCGACGCGCCGGGCGAGCGGCAGCCGGCGCTCCGCGCGGGCGACATGTCCCGCGTCCGCGACAAGCGCGGCACAGCCGCGCAGCCGGGCCTCCGCTGCCTCGCGCCGCGCCTTGGCGCCTGCCATGCGTTGGGCGACACGCCGGTCCAGGCGTTCGGCGCGCTCGCGCAGGCCCTCCTGTTGCCGCTGCCAGTCGGCCTCGGATCGCTGCAGGTTCGCCGCAGCACCGCGCAGGCGGTCTTCCAGGCGTGCGCGCTGCTCACCGGTGGCGGCTGAATGCGCCTGCTCGGCCAGCAGGCGCGCATGGGCCAGTCGGGCCGTATCCCAACCGCTGCGAGCCGTTTCGCGGGCCTTCATCGCCACGGCCGCGGCCTGTTCGGCGCCGTGCAGTCTGGTGAGGTCGGCCTTCACCCTCGCCTCTTCGAGCGCAAGTTCGGACTGCCGCATCCGCAGCGCGCTCAAGCCCGCCTTCAATCCGCGAACGACCTCCTGCGCCCGGCTGCCGAGTTGTCCAATCTCGTCCAGGCCAAGCAAGTCGGCCAGCAGCCCCTTGATCTCGGCGTTGCGGTACTGACACAAGTGGCGCCGCCCCTGCGCGGCGAACACCGAAGTGAA
>Ga0315910_10000949_pt1 | contig 27249 bp, 21 predicted proteins | sample EdamamesoilMG_FD_204470 | JGI IMG/M metagenome (GOLD analysis project Ga0315910, IMG submission 204470) | Garden soil microbial communities collected in Santa Monica, California, United States - Edamame soil | ecosystem: Environmental > Terrestrial > Soil > Garden | place: USA: California... | reverse complement strand
TTCGCGCGCGACGTGACCGATCGGAAGGCCCTCGAGGGTCGCGTCGCCCAGGCCGAGCGCCTATCCGCCCTCGGCGTTCTCTCGGCGGGGGTGGCCCACGAGATCAACAACCCCCTCGCCTACCTCGTATTGAACCTCGAGTTCATCGAGCAGCAGATCGCCCAGTTGCCGGAGGACGATGACCGCGAGACGCTCCTCCGCCGGGTGCGTGAGTCCCAGCACGGCGCCGAGCGCGTGGCGACCATCGTGCGCGACCTCCGAACGTTCGCCCGGGACGACCCGAGCTCGCGGGCCCCGGTGCGCGTCGACGCGGCGCTCGAAGCGGCCGTCGGGCTTGCCGAAGGCGAGATCGCGCGCAAGGCCCGCGTCGTCCGCCGCTACCAGCCGGTGGCCGAGGTCCTCGGCAACGCCGCGCGTCTCGAGCAGGTGTTCGTCAATCTCCTGACCAACGCGGCCCAATCGATGTCGGAGGACGACCCGGCCCATCAGACGATCACGCTCGAGATGTCGGAAGACGACGCGACGGTGAGCGTCAAGATCACCGACACCGGGAGCGGCATGTCGGAAGACGTGCAGCGCCAAATCTTCGACCCTTTCTTCACCACCAAGCCGCCGGGCGTCGGCACCGGACTCGGCCTGCCGATCTGCCAGGGTATCGTGCGAGCGCATGGCGGCACGCTCGAGGTGGTGAGCGCGGTCGGACAGGGCTCGACGTTCATCGTGACACTGCCGCGCCTGCGCGGCGATTTCCCGGCGCGCGAGGCAACCTCGATCGGGGCGCGCCGCAAAATCCGGGGGCGCGTGCTCATCGTCGACGACGACGTCAACGTGGGGCGGACGCTGTCGCTGGCGCTGCGCAAGGACCACGAGATCACGGTGGTGACGAGCGGAGAGGCCGCTCTCGCCGCGCTCCGCGGCGCCGCCGCGGCGGAGGAGTTCGACGCCATCCTTTGCGACGTGCTGATGCCGGGGATGACCGGCGGGGAGTTGCTCGATCGCGTGCGCGGTGAGCTACCGGGCGTCGAGACCCGGTTCATCTTCATGTCGGGCGGGCTCTTCGGCGGCGGAACGGCGGAGCTCGCGGAAAAGTCGACCAACCGCCTGCTCGAAAAGCCTTTCAACCTACAAGCGGTGCAGGACGCGCTGCTCCGCGTCGTCAGCCGGGCGCGGCCCAAGCCACCGACGAACGAGCCGTAGGCGCGCGCTTCAGCGTGCGAGGGTCGGCAGCTCGTCCATCACGATGTGCTCCGAGCGCCCCTTCGAGCGAAGGCGATCCAGCACATCCGGCAGGTAGATCGCGGCACCGGTCGCGGCCGCCGAGGCGCCGATCGCCGTCGCCCAGCCGATCGGGCCGAGCGGGCGGCAGCCGAAAATCTGACTGAGCCCGGGCGTCTGCACGATGCCCGCCAGCACCGCCGCCGACGCGACGCTCGTCAGCACGACGGGCCGGCTCATTCCACCGGAAGCCAGCGTTTGGCCGAGCTGCGTGCCGACCAAGGCGACGAGTCCGACGGTGCTCGCGCGAGCTCGGCTGCTCGTGAAGTGCGCTACCCCCCAGGCCATGCTCGCACCGAGCGCCGTGACCACCGCGCGCCCGGCGATCTGGCGGTTCAAGAGCTCCCCGAGTGACGCTTCCGGACCCTCGTGCGCGAGCGCAGCGTGGGCGTGCGGGGCCGGCGGGCGCAAGGCAATCGCCATCGCCGGAGCCACGTCCGTGAGCAGGTTGACGAGCAGCAGCTGACGCGCGTTGAGCGGCGGACGCCCGTCGATCAAGCCCGCACCGAGCGTGAACCCGATCTCACCGAGGTTACCGCCGACGAGGATCGACACCGCGTCGCGCACCGCCGCCCACATCGCGCGGCCCTCGAGCACCGCGTCGACCAGCGTCTCGAGCCGCGCGTCGGTGAGCAAGATGTCGGCGGCCGCGCGCGCCGCCGTGGTGCTCTGCTCGCCGACCGCGATCCCGACGTTGGCGAGGCGGATCGCGGGCGCGTCGTTGGCGCCGTCGCCGACCATCGCGACCACGCGCCCCGACCGTTGCAGCGCGCGCACAATGCGTACCTTTTGCGATGGCGTGACGCGAGCAAACACCGAAACGTGGCGAATGCGCCGCGCGAGGTCCGCGTCGCCGATCTCGGCGAGCTCGGCGCCCGAGATCACGCGGCCGGCACCGAGTAACCCGACGTCGCGCGCGACCGCCCGCGCCGTCCCCGGATGGTCACCGGTGATCATCACCGTGCGAACGCCGGCCTGGGCGAGCTCCGCCACGGCGCGCGCCGCGCTCTCGCGCACCGGATCGCTGAACGCGAGAAAACCGAGGAACGTGAGACCGACCGGGCGTCGCGGATCGAGGCTATCGCCCTCGGCAACGATGCGCTCGGCGACCGCGAGCACGCGAAGACCGCGAGCCGCAAGCTCCGCAGCGCGTGCGGCGAGCTCTTTGGCGGCGCCCTCGTCGAGCGGGAGGCGCTGGCCGGCGCGGCGCAGACCGGAGCAGAGGCCGAGCACGACCTCGGGCGCCCCCTTCACGTCGATGACGACGCCCTGCTCGCATTTTCCGACCGTCGAGTGGTAGCCGCGCCCGGCTTCGAACGACACCTCGAACGCTCGCTCGAACCCCTGGCAGGCGTAGTCGAGCGGCAGATCGAGTCGATCGGCGGCGCGGTACACCGCCTGCTCGGTCGGGTCGAACGAGCGGCCACCGCGCTCCGCCGAAGCGCGCAGCGCCGCGCCGAGCACCGGCAGCGTCACGGCGTCGAGGTCCGGCAAGCGCTGCTCCACGGTGTCGTCCGCGGCCAAAACGAGCTCGATGCGCCCCTCGGTCAGCGTGCCCGTCTTATCCATGCAGAGCACGTCCACGCGCCCGAGGGCTTCGATGCTGCGCACGTTGCGGACCAGCGCACCGCGTTTCGCCAGGCGCTCGGCCGCGGCGAGCTGCGCCGCCGTTGCGAGCAAGGGTAGGCCCTCGGGCACGGAGGCGACCGCCAGGCTGACGCCGCTCCCGACGAGGTCCTCCATCTTCCTCCCCCGCGCGAGCCCGCTGATGATCAGGCCGGCGCCGGCACCGAGCGCCACCGGGCCGGTGAGCTGGATCAGCGAGCGGAGCCGCCGCTCGACGCCGCCACGCGCCGCGTCGAGCTTGGTCGTCACCGCGCCGCGACGCGCCTCGGTCTCGTCACCGATGGCGACGACGACCGCCGTGACGCGCCCGGCCGCAACGGCCGTGCCCTCGTACAGCATCGAGCTCCGATCGGGCACCTCGAGCTCGAACGACGGCTGCACCTGCTTTTTTACCGGCATCGACTCGCCCGTCATGCTCGACGCATCCATCTCGAGCGATTCGGCTTCGATGATGCGGCAGTCGGCAGGCACCACGTCGCCGGCGGCGAGCAGCACGAGATCGCCGTGGACGAGCTCGAGCGTGTCGATCTCCGAGAGCTGGCCGCCCCGGCGGACCATGGTTCGACGCCGGCTCGAGCGGGAAAGCTCGCGGATCGCGCGCTCGGTTCGGTGACGTTGCACGCCACCGACCAGGGCGTTCAGCACCACCACCCCGCCCACCATGGCGGCGTCACCGAAGGACCCGACCGCCGCCGAAAGTCCGGCACCCGCGGCGAGCAGGGGTGCGAGCGGATTGAAGAGCTCGTCGGTGATGGCTTCGACCAATTCCGCGGCCGTCGACCGCTTCGCGAGCGCGGGCGAGCGGCGAGCGAGCGCCTCCTTGCGCTCGAGACCGCCCGGGCCGGTCCCGAGCCGTGTTTGGACCGCACGTGCGTCGAGCGCATGCCACGGCGTGCGATCGCGGGGTGGCGGCAGCGCCCTCCGGACGAGGTTCAGCGAACAGCGGGCGCCGTTCAGCATCGAAACGAGCGAAGCCGCGTTCACCACCGCAATCACGCGCCGCCCGGTGAGCGGCAACAGCCCTCCGGCCGAGACCAGCGCACCGAGCGTGGCGGCGCCGAGCGCGATGTTCACGCTCTGCTTGGCGACCTGGCGCGCGACTCGGGCGGCATGGAGGATGAAGCGCGGATCGGAGAGATCCTCCGAGCACAAGAGGTGGGCGCCCCACGGCGGAGCCTCGCCGGGCCGGAGCAAGCCGATCGCCACGTCCGCCGCCGCAAGGGCAGCCCCGGTGCCCGACGAGCCGATGACGCACACGCCGCGCCCCTCGCGTTGCAGGCGCTGGACGCCGCGCGCCATGCCCTCGCCGTCCGGGATCGTGTCATCGGCCGCAACACCGTGAAGCACGGCGTCGTCCCGCGCCGCGATGACGACGCGCATCCCCGCCTCGTGCGCCGCCGCGACGAGCTCGTCGACGCCCAGCCGTGACACGATCTCGATCTCGGCCAGCGCGACGACGTGGCCGTGCCGCTCGAGCGCGAGCACGAGCCCGCCCTGCCCACCGAGGTGCGCGCCTTCGACGACGAGCTCCGGCGGCGCGTGCCCGTCGAGGGCACCGAACGGCCCGAGCGCAAAGCCATCGAGCACCTGCCGCACCACCGGTTCGTCGGGGTCGAACAACGCCGCGACCCGCCGCCGGAGGTCGGCCTCCTCCTCCCCGGGCGCCACGACGAGCGCGCGGATTTCCCAGCGGTGGCGGGCCACGAGGTCGCCGGTGAGGACCACGCAGTCGATGCGGTCGAGCCGGCGAAGGGCCGCCGGGTCGAGCACGAGGACCCCGCGACGTGCGAGCACACGCCCGAGCTCGGCCGAAAACACGTCGCGGCCGAGAGCCGCCGGCTTCGGCAGCCCGCCGAACAACGCCGCGACCGCCCGCTGCACGCTGCGCGTCGCGAGGAAGCTCACGAGGAACCCCGCGAGCGACACCAGCACGGCGCGGTCCGAGTATTCCTCGATCGGGCCGCGCGGCAACGGACAGGGCCGCGGTTCGACCGGACCCGGCGCCGGGCCGTCGGGCACACCGGGGCCGTAAAGCTCGGCCTCGCGCGCCTCGAATGTGTCGCGGCGCGCCGTCACCTCCAGCAATTCCACCGCGCGGTGAACGAGCTCGACGAGCGCGCTGCCGGGCCGCTGGGCGACGGAGTGCGCAAGCGCAGCGCCCACGTCGAGGAAGAGCTCGGCTCTGAGCGGGCCGTAGCGCTCGTCGAGCCCTCGGCGCAGGCGTGGCGTCGCCTGCACGATCTGCAGGAGCGAGGCGAGTGTTCCGGCCAACCTGACGGAGGGGACGAGCGACAGTCGGAGCGCGCTGCCGCCGACCACCGCGAAACCCTCGGCGATCAACGCAACGATCAAGCGCTCGACGGCCTCGTGATCGGCCGGATGCTGCCAGTCCACGTCACGGAACGGAGCGCTGTGGGCAGAGATCGAGCGCTCGGCGTTCTCGACGCGCTCGACGATCTCTTCGAGCTCGAGACTCCCGTTCTCGAGCTCCACCACGACACGCTGGAGCGGCCGGCTGATCCGCACGGAACGCACCTGAGGGTCCTCGCCGAACTCCGCGGTGAGCGCCGCCGTGAGCTCCTCGAGCTCGGCGCCGTGTACGTCGCGGTACTCGACGTGAGCGCGAGTCGACCCCATCCACGCTCGCCGCGTGCGCGGGCCAAACTGGCGGGCGGCGCGCCGAAGGAGCGCGCCAGCGCGCGAGAGAACGCTGTCCGGCATCGCCATCCGCGGGTTCACGGCGAAAGGAACCGATCCGTCGCCGAGACGAGCTCGTGCACGATGCCGGGCTCGAAAGCCGAGTGTCCGGCGTCCGGCACGACGCGAAGCTCGGCCTCCGGCCAGGCGCGGTGGAGCTCGAACGCGCTCTCGACCGGACAGATCACGTCGTAGCGGCCCTGCACGATCACCGCGGGCACCTTCCGGATCTTCGGGATGTCGTCGATCAGCTGATTCTCACGCGACAAAAAGCCGCTGTTCGCGAAGTAGTGGCACTCGATCCGCGCGAACGCGAGGCTGAACTGGTCACCCGCGCAGCTCGCGATGTAGTCCCGATCCTGGATCAGGTGCGCGGTGCTCGCCTCCCAGACGCTCCAGGCGCGCGCCGCTTCTTGGCGCACCACCGGGTTGTCGCTGGTCAAGCGCCGGTGGTAGGCGGCGATCAGATCACCACGCTCGGCTTCGGGGATCGGCGCGAGGTACGCCTGCCAGGCATCCGGGAAAAACAGGCTCGCGCCCCGCTGATAAAACCACTCGAGCTCCCAGCGCCGCATCAGGAAAATCCCGCGGAGCACGAGCTCGGTCACGCGAGCCGGGTGCTTCTCGGCGTAGGCGAGCGCGAGCGTGCTGCCCCAGGATCCACCGAAAACGAGCCAGCGATCGATGCCGAGGTGCTCGCGAAGCTTCTCGATGTCGGACACCAGGTGCCATGTCGTGTTGTCGACCAGCGACGCGTGCGGCTTGCTCTTGCCGCAGCCACGCTGATCGAAGAGCACGATGCGGTAGCGCGAGGGATCGAAGAAGCGACGCTGGCGCGGGCTCGTGCCGCCGCCGGGTCCGCCGTGGAGGAACACCGCGGGCTTGCCGTCGGGGTTTCCCGACTCTTCGAAGTAAAGCGAGTGCTCCGGGCTGACGTCCAGGAAGCCGCTGCGATAAGGCTGAACTTCAGCGTAGAAACCGCGACGCACGTCACTCATCGGAAGGGCGAGCGTGCCAGACCGCGCGGCGTGCGTCGAGGGCCCGGTCATGTTAGGTCCGGGTCAGGTGACGGCCAGCGCGACCACGGATTCTCGGCCGGACCTCACGGCCCTCGTGCGCGGTGCACGGCGGGGCCTACGTCGCGACGTGGCGGCCCTCGAAGCCGGGCTCGACGAAGGCGAGCTCTACGTGCCGCTTGCCCGCGGCATTCAGGGAGCGGCCGAGGGCGAGCGTGTGGAGCTCGACCGCGAGCTCGAGATCGTGCCCCACTTCCTGATCGACCCGGAAGGGCTCCGCTACGCGGCGCTCTTCACGCGCGCCGAGCACGTCGAAGCGCTGGCGCAGGGTCTCGGGTGGCAAACGGACGGTGAGGAGCTCCGCGTCTGCACGCTGCCGGCGCGCGTCGCCTGCGAGCTCGCGCTCGGTGTCATCGACGAAACGGCCGTGCACGGGCTCGTGATCGACGCGGCCGAACCGAGCGAGCTGTTTCTCCGGCGCTCGGAGCTCGCCAGCCTCGTCGCGGGACACCCGCTGCCGCTCGTCGGCTACGTGTCGGAGCTGCCGCCGCTCGAAGACGAAAAGGTGCTGCACGCCGAGCACGTCGTGCCGCCGCCCGCGGAGCTCATCCGCGCGCTCGAGGCCTGCCTCGTGACCATGCCCGAGGTCACCTCGCACGAGCTCGCGCGCACCTTCAACCCGGAGCGCGACCTCGAGCCGCACCTGACGCTCGAGCTCCGCGCGGGGAGCGCGGCCGATCAGAAGGCGATCGCCGAGCGCGTCGTCGCCGCCATCGGTGAGCACGTGCCGCCGCCCGGTTACATCGATATCGTGTTCGGCGATGGCTGAGGTGGAGCAGGCGCTCGAGCCACCGGCGCGACCGGACCTCGTGCGCGACGGCCGGAAGCGGCTCGGCTTCATGGAGCGCGCGATCGTGCGCTTCGTGCGCGGCACGTTCGAACCGGGCCTGGTCGACCGAGCCGTGCGCCGCCTGCAGCGCGTGATCGGCTCCACCTGGATCCACCACTGCACCAAATACCTCCGCCACGTGTACGGAGAGGAACGGCTCCCTCCGCTCGACCCCGGACAGAGCTTCGTCCTCGTTTCGAACCATCGGAGCTTTTTCGATCTCTACGTCGTGTTCGGGCACCTCGTCCGGAAAGGCCTTCCACACCGGATCGTTTTCCCCGTGCGCTCGGCCTTTTTTTATACGAGCCCGCTCGGCCTGTTCGTGAACGGCGTGATGAGTTTTTTCGCGATGTATCCGCCGATCTTTCGCGAACGGCGCCAGCTGATCCTGAACCCGACGAGCCTCGACGAGCTCGCGTGGCTCCTCCGCCGCGGCGGAATGATTGCCGGTCTTCACCCGGAGGGGACGCGAAAAAAGGACGACGACCCGTACACGTTCCTTCCCGCGCAACGCGGCGTCGGCCGCGTCATCCACGAGGCGCGCGTGCCCGTGATCCCCGTTTTCATCAACGGCCTCATCAATCGCCTACCGCGACAGGTGTGGAGCAACTTCGACCGCACCGGCCGCAGGATCGTCGTCGTCTTCGGCGAGCCGATCGACTTTTCCGACCTCTACGACAAGCCCTCGAGCCCGCGCGTCCACCAGGCGATCGCCGAGCGCACGCTCGAGGTCATCGGCAAGCTCGGCGAGGAAGAGCGGGTGCGTCGCGCGGAGCTCGGGGGCTAGACGACACGGCATTCGGTCGGCACTACTCGCCGAGGCAGACTTCCTTGGTGGCGACCATTTCGAGGCTACACACGCCGTCATGGCAACTGCCGGTCGAGCACTCGTCACCGATGTCGCAGGGGGCTCCAGTGGTTTTTTTCGCCTTGCACATTAGGTCCAGGGTATCGCAGTAGGCGCCGTCGACGCAGACGTGCCTCGGGCAGGGTTCACTGATGCCTGCGACGGGAACGCACACGCCGATGTCTTGGTCGCAGACCAGCCCCTCTTCCCGAACGCAGACTAAGGTTCCGCTATCCGGAGGAAACGGTCCGCATTCGCCGCAGCTCGTGGTGCAGGGGTCGCCGAGCCCGGCGCGCTGCCACGGTTGGAGACCCGTTGTCTCGCAGCGGCCGTTCGCGGTCGTTCCGTCGTAAAAGCAGATCGCGCGCACACCGTCGATGTCCGCGCACTCGAAGTCAACCATGCAGTCGGCGCCCGCAGGCAGTGTTCCAAGGTAGAGCCGCCCGCAGTTCTGGGCGATTAGCTCTTCGGTCACCACACACGACGTCGCGATCTCGGTGTAGAAACCGATGCAGCGACCGGCAGCCGCGCTGTCCCAGACGGTGTTCGGGATTGGCGCGTCACGGTCGGCGGTCCAGGCGCGAATGAACGCGTCGCACCCCGCGCGATCGAAACCGTAGCGTGCGTCCTCGCAGCACCCGCCGATATTCCCGCAAATAGCGCTCACGGCGCGCTCAACGAAGTCCTCCTGGGCGACGGGGCCCGAGTCGAGACTTCCGCCCTCACTTCCACCCTCTCTTCCGCCTTCTAGGGATTTCCCCCCGCAGGACCAAAGCAAAAACAGCGGGAGTGCACCGACCAAGATGCCCTTCGACCAAGCACGCCTGCGATCCACGATCAGAGCCCCACGAGCCCGTCCGTCCCACGGTCCATTGGTTGATCATACACCCGTGTGCGCGCACCGTCAGCGGGACCGGAGCGTGCCTTGCCGGGCGCGAAGGACGAGGTGCTACCGTCTCGCGGAGTGAAGCGACTTCTTCCGGTGGCGCTCGCGGACGCCGTGCTGTTCGCGCTGGGGATCGTCGCCGGCTTCGTCCGCGACTTCTCCGGGGACTTTCACTGGCACCTCGTGCTCGGCGACTACACCCTGACCCACGGCGCGCTCATGCGAAGCGACGTCCTTTCGCACACGTTCGCGGGCAAGCACCAATCGATCGACTACTTCCTGTCCGATCTCGCGCTCGCGGCGGCGTACCGCGTTTTCGGCTACCCGGGCTGTTACCTCTTGCGAGGGCTCTTCCTCGGGGCCCTGCTCGTCCTCCTTGCGCGGGAAGCGAGAAAGCTCGGTGCCGGCGCGTGGGTCGCACTGCTCCTGCCGGCGTTCGTCCTCTCGGAGCTCCTGTTTCGGCTGTACCTGCGCCCCGAAACGTTCACCTTCACGCTGCTCGCCGGCATCCTTTCGCTGCTCGGGCACCACGAGCGAACGGGCAGCCACCGCGCGCTTCTGCTGACGCTCCCCGTCGTGACGCTATGGGCGAACATCCACGGCTCGGTCGCGATCGCCCTCGCCGTACTCGGCATCTATTGCCTCGTTCGTGCCGCCCCGATGCTGCTGTCCGGTGGTGACGAGCGGAGGAACTCACGCTTCTTGCTCGCGCTACCGGTGCTGGCTTTCGTCGCCGCGACGCTGAACCCCGAGGGGCTTCGTCAGCCGCTGATGTTCCTCCACGTCACGGAGGCGGACCCGACGTTCTCCGCGGGCGTCGAATGGAGACCGCTCGATCTGGCCGGGATGTCGGCGCTCTTTCCGGTGTTCGTCGCGGTCGTCGTGGTCACGAGCGCGCTCGCGGGGATGAAGCTCTCGCTCTGGCGAGCGCTCTCCGTCGTCCTGCTGTTCGGGCTCTCGCTCACCCACGCCCGCTTCGTGAAGGGTGCCCTGGTGTGCGCGGTGCCGCTCGTCGCGGCAAACCTCGCCGCGGCCTGGGTGCGTTTCGCCGAGCATGTCGAAGCACCGCGTTTCCGCCTGCTTTCACGCGCGCTTACCGGCGCGACGACGCTCGGCCTGCTCACGTTCCTCTTCGCCTATCGCGAGCTTCATCGCGAGGTCGGGCTCGGTCTCGATCCGGGCGTGTATCCGGAACAGGCGTGCCGCTTCGCTCGCGAGAAGAAGCTTCCCAAAGAAATGTTGAACAGCTTCGATTTCGGAAGCTACCTGCTCTTCTGTCTGCCCGAGCGGCGTACCTACATCGACCAGCGCGCCGCGACGTTGTTCACCCCCGAGTTCTCGCGCGAGTACCGCGCACTCGTCACGAATCGCGATCTCTTGCGGAACCGCGTGGAACGGTATCGCGTTTCGTTCGCCTTCACCGCGTTCGACCCACTAGCCCAGGCGCTCGCCACGGACCCGGAGCACTGGTCGCTCGTTTACTTCGACGATCTAGCGCAGCTGTACGTCGGCTCGAGTCACCCCGAGATCCCCGGCGCACCGCCGTTTCGCTGGCTTCATCCCTACGCGCTCGCGTCGCTGACACTGCTCGAAGGGCCGGCGAAGCAGGCTGCGCGAAAGGAGCTCGCCGTCCAGTCGCGCCGCTGCGCGGATTGCCGGCAGACCCGGCTCGTGACGGCAGCACTCGCCGCAAGCGAGCCCAACTTCGAGCGCCTCGTCTCTCCGCTCGCAGAAAAATCCGAGAACGATCTCGGGTTTCTCCTTGCCGTGGCGGCTTTCCGCACCCGCGACTTCCCGACGGCGCTCGCGCTCTTCGAGCAGCACCTCGAGCGGCCTCTTGATCACGTCGCTGCCATGGTGTGGGTGCGCCGCACGCTCTCGAAGCTCGGCCGCCAAGTGCCTCCGTTCGACCGCCGCGGCCTCGCCGTCACACCGTCGTTCCGCGCCGAGCTCGAAGCACTGCGCGAGCTCGACCCGACGTTCGCACCACGTCTGTGAACCGTAAGTCAGGGTGGCAACCGCAAGCGCGAGCGAACGGCTCGTCTCGCAGGGTGGTTCGCTGTATGCCTCGCCCATGGGCACATCGAGCGGGCCGGCGGTCGCCACGGGCATCGGACCGAGCCACGTCTCGTCGCTACTGTCCGTGATCGCGCTCTGGGCAGTCGCGAGCTTCGGCAGCCGCGCGCCGGGGTGGACGCTCATCGCCGTCGTGGTGCTGGGCGTCTCGGTGATGACGGCGGTGCATCACGCCGAGGTGGTCGCGGCGCGCGTCGGGCCCGCGCTCGGCGCGCTGGTGCTCGCGCTCGCGGTGACCATCATCGAGGTCGGCCTGATCGTCTCGATGATGACGAACGACACGCCCGATTCCGTCAAAGTCGCGCGGGACACCGTGTACGCCGCGATCATCATCGTCACGAACGGCATCCTCGGTGTCTGCCTGCTCGTCGGCGGGATGCGTTACAAGGAGGTCGGCTTTCACGCTGGCGGCACGAGCTCGCTGCTCGCGGTGCTGGCGGTGCTCTCTGGCTTGACGCTGGTCCTGCCGAACTACACGACGACCACCAGGGGTCCTACCTACACCTCCGCGCAGCTCGTCTTCGCGTCGGTTGCTTCGCTCGTCTTGTACGGCTGCCTGCTGTTCGCCCAGACCATGACGCACAAGGACCACTTCGAACCGCCGACCCCAGCCGAGGACGCGGCAGTACCCCCCGATCACCCGCCGCCCACCAAGCGCATGGCCTGGCTGGCCTTCCTGTGCCTGATGCTGAGCCTGGGCTCGGTGATCGGGCTCGCCAAGACACTGAGCCCGGCGATCGAGGCGGGCATCAGCGCGGTCGGCGCGCCGCGTTCGACCGTCGGGATCGTGATCGCGCTGCTCGTGCTCGCGCCGGAGACCTGGGCAGCGGTTTCGGCCGCGCGCCACAACCAGCTGCAGACGAGCCTGAACCTCGCCCTCGGCTCGGGCGCCGCCAGCATCGCCCTCACTATTCCCGTCGTGAGCGCGTTCGCGATCCTGACAGAACGCACCCTCGTCCTTGGCCTCGACCCGAAGGACGTCGTGTTCCTCACGCTCACGTTCGTGACGAGCGGCCTCACGTTGAGCCGCGGCCGCAGCACGGCCCTTCAGGGCCTGACTCACCTCGTGCTGGTCGCCGCGTTCGTCGCGTTTTCGTTCATGCCCTGAACCACAGCTGCGGCTCGCGATGCCGCAGACCCTGGCCGCCTCAGGAATCGCGCTCGAGACGATACCGCAAGAACAGGTGGGACCCGGAGCGTCGCGCGCTCAGGAGGTCGAGCGTCACGCCACCGAGATCGAGCGCGTCGGTGAGCGCCTTGCGACCGTCGTCCGGAAAACGCCCGAAGAGCACGGGCGACACCGTCACGAACAGCTCGTCGAGCAGCTTTTCGGCGACGAGCTCCGCGACCAGCGACGGCCCACCCTCGGTGAGCACGGTCCGTGCACCCTCGGCGTGAAGCCGGGCGATCACGGCGCCCATCGGGACGCGCGGCGCGTCGAATGCCCAGAGCTTCGCCGTCGGAGGCAAGGTCGGGCGAAGGCGCGCCTCCCCGGAGCGCGTCGTCACGATCAGCGCTTCGGCGACGGCCGGCGCGGTCGCATCGATCGAACCCGAGGCCGACACGAGCACGAGCGTTGGGTGCAGCGCGAGCCCGAGGCGCTGTCGAAGCTCGGCGAAGTGCTCACTCGCCGCGGGATAGATCGATTCCGGATACCAAAAGGCCTTCGGCGTCTTCTGGAACGTCCCCGCCCCGACCACCACGGCATCGGAACAGGCGCGCAAGAGCCCCATCACGAATCGGTCGTCTTCGCTCGCGAGGCTGACCACCTTCCCCGATTCAGCAGGGCCCGGCAGCGCGACCACGCCATCGACCGACTCGACGAAGTTGGCGATCAAGCACGGCCTGCCGAAGCCGAGCTTTCCGCCGTACCGCGACGCGAGAGCGCTCGGCAACGGGAGCTCGGCGAGGTTCGGGGCCTCGAACAAGAGCTCGAGCGCGGAGGCCTGGGACGGGGGCACGGGACGAAGACCGTAACGGCCGAGTCAGCCGCGGTCGAGCGCGAACTTCAGGAGCGCGACGACGATCACGATCGGCAGGAGCGCGAGCATGAGCACCGCACCGAATGCGAGCGGCAGCACCAGATAGTCGAGGACCGTGGGCCTTCGGCCGGGCTGCGCGTGACGTTCGAGCAGCTCGAGGTTCTTCTCGTTCGAGCGATACGCGGCGTCGAAGAAATCGCCGAGGACCGGCACGGCACCGACGATCGCGTCCACGCCGACATTGACGAGCATGCGGAGGATGACGCCAGGAGGCACACCGTTACGAAACGCCACCACGAACAGCAGCACCGACGCGAGCCCGCCCGCGACGTCGCCGGCACCCGGCAACAGGATGCCGAGCAGTGGATCGAGCCCGACTCGAAAGCTCGTACCCGGAATCACGAACGCCCCGTCCAGAAGCCAAACCAGCGTGCGCAACCAACCGGGTACCTGAGCGCCGCCGGCACCTGGGTGCGACCAACCCGGCTTTCCGTCTTCCGGCATCGCGGGCACGAGGCGAGGACCGTAACATCACCTTTCGCAGCACGCAGGAAGTCACCGCTGTGGCGAAAAGGCTGCTGGCGAGGTGCCGCTCGACCGAATTCGAGCACGCTCCGCATTGGTACGGTTGGTGCACCTCGACCGGGAAACCAGTTCCCAGAGCGGAGGAGCGCACCATGCTGACGATTCTTCTGATTGTGCTGCTGATTGTCGCCATTGGCGGAGGCACCTTGGGTCACTCCCGCTATGGCTACGCGGGTTGGTCGCCAGCAGGCCTGCTCCTGCTGATCGTGCTCATCTTGTGGCTCACCGGTAACCTGCACGCCTGACAAGCACGCACCAGGCGGGCCTCAGCGGGCGGATCCGGACTAGATCCAGGGATTCAACCCGGGATCCGCGCCGCGCGCCTTCAGGCCGAGCACCGTCCGCGAGACGACGAGCACCGCCGCCACGAGCGCGAGCGCAAAGAAACCGAGCGCGGTCGCGCGTTCGAACGCGCCGACGAGCGAGCCGTCCAAGAAGCGGCGCGCGGCAAGCGAGAGGCCGAAGAGCACGAGTGCCCCGGGCAAGGCGATGAAGCACAGGGGAGCGCGCGCGTCGGCGAGATCGAACGGACCAAGCAGGCGCCGGATCGCAACGAGGAGCGCCATGACGAGCGCTGTCTTCGCCAGCAAGAGGGCCACCCCACCGAGCGACGGGGCTCCGAACGCGGAAAGCCGGGCACCGCCGAGAAAGACGAGCGCGACGAGCCCGCTCATCACGACCAGATGGGCGGTCGACACCAGCGCGAGACCGCCGGTCCGGCGCCGCTTCGAGGGCACGCTCGTGCCGACCGGGGGCGGTCCGTGGGACGCTTCGGGAACCAGCGAAAGCACCAGTACCGCCGTGGCACCGAGCTCGAGCGGGCCACGCACGGCGAGCCAGTGCCACGGTGCCGCGCCCTGAGCGAGCCCGAAGTCGAGGACGCCGAGCCCGCCCGCCTCGACCGCCGCGGCGCCGAACGCGGCGGCAGCGACGACACCCTGAACCAGCACCAGCAGCACTCGCTTCAAGCGAGGGAGTGCGCCGCGTTCGCCGCGAGCGCCGAAGATGAGCACCGTGACGGCGAGTGCCGTGTAGACGCCGATCAGCACGACGGCGAGGTCCACCTCGCGCGCCACGAGTGACCGGCCGAGCCCGAGCGCCGTGACGAGCGCCGATGCGGCGACGACGGCCACGTACGGCGCGACGGAAAGCGGCAGCGCGGCCATGAGCGTGGCGAGCGGCGCCCTTCCGGCACCCGACGCGCGCGGGCGCGGTGGCCGCGGCATGGTGAGCGCGCGCAGACGCTCGGCAACGCGACTCTCGAAGAACGCGGCAACGCGCCCGAACGGCGAGACGAGCAGGGCAAGGAAGAAGGCGATCGCAGCGATCACGCCGGCGACGGGAGCGAGATCTCGCGCGGAAAGCGGCTCGAAACCTGCCACGTCGGCGACGAGCCGCGCGCGGCCGGCGCCGGCCGCACGCTCCACCCAGAGCTCGGATGCCCGGGCCCGGGGCGGCGGGACGAGGTCGGGCGGAGCCAGCACTCGAAGTCCGTCGATCTCGAGGAGTCGATCGCCGGCACCGACGCCCGCACGCTCCGCCGGGCTGTCCGGCATCACACCCTCGACGACGACCTGACCGCCGCGCTCGCCCAGCAAGAGCCCCGCGAAGGCCGCGAAACGCTGGCCCTGCTCGGCGAGCTCTTGCGACGTGGCGGCGTCCTCCTCGGCCGGAAGGAAATCGAGAACGGCCTCGGGTAGCTCTCCGGTCACGGGCGGCGTCCCGGCAACGCGCGGACGAAAGGACACCTCGATCGCGCCGCGGAAGGTGGTGTGCGCGGCGCGCTCGACGCCGGTGAACGCGCGCTCCACCTGACGCGTGACCGGAATCGTCACGCTGTGCGTGGAGGCGCTCGTGCCGGTCAGCGTGAGCTCGAACCCGCGCGTCCGCTCCTGCCCCGCACGGCGGACCTCGCCCCTCAGCGTGACCTCGACCGAGCGTCCTTCGGGGAAGGACTGTCCGCGGAGCTCGAGCGTGTCGCCCTCACGGAGCTCCGACGATCCGACCCCGGTCACCTTGACGAGGGCCGGCCCGCGGGGCGGATCGCAGGCAGCGAGCCCGAGCAGGCAGAGGACGAGGGCGCGGAGCACGGTGTGACCTGCAACGTACCAACCCACTGGAATCTCGGGAAAATTCCCTGAAAGGTCGGGCTTGCCCGTTTGACGCTTTGCATCATGATTGAGAGGCGGGTCCAAGCTGACCGTTTCAGCTGTACTTCCGCATGGCTAGAGCATGAGCGACGACTTCTCGGATCTTCACGGCGGCTCGAGCCGGCGCATCATCAAGCGCTATTCGAATCGGAAGCTCTACGACACCCGGGGCAGCACGTACGTCACCCTGCTCCAGATCGCCGAGATGATTCGAGCCGGGGAGGACGTTCAGATCCTCGATAACGCCACCAAGGAGGACAAGACCGACGTGACGCTTGCCCTCATCATCTCGGAGGAGCTGCGCACGAAGCCCCGGGCGGTGCCGATCAGCACCTTGAAGGCGCTCATCCGGCACGGCGGCGAACGGATCCTGAGCCAGATCCGCGGCGGTCCCATCGGGAAATTGATCCCCACCCCCGAGGGTGCCGAGCACGGCGGCGATACCCCACCGGATACGGCGCCGCCGGCGCCGAGAACTCCCCTCCCGGAGAGCCCCTTTCCACCAACCAGCGAGGACGAAGTGTCGCAGAACAAGGAGCCGCGCGCGGGCCTACGGGCAACCCTCGAGCACTGGCAGTCGGTGATCGACGACCGGATCCGCGCAACCGTGCCGAATTTTTCGCCCTTTCGCGCACTCGAGCTCGAGGTCAAACGGCTTGCCGAGCGGCTGGACGAGCTCGAAAAGCGGCTCCCAAAACGGGGTTCAGGCCCCCCTCCGGACAGCGGGCCGGGGGGCGAGAAGCGCGAGTAGCGGGGGAATATCCAGGCGCTAGCCTAGGTTCTACGTTCGACGATGAAGGCACGGCCCTCTCCCCCGACGGACTTCGAGCGCGAGGCGATGGCGCAGCTGCCGACGCTGCTAGCGGTCGGCACCCGCCTCACGAGAAACGCCGCTGAGGCCGAGGACCTGGTTCAGGACACCCTGCTCAAGGCACTGCGGGCGCGCGAGCACTTCGCTCAGGGCAGCAACATGCGGGCGTGGTTGCTCCGCATCCTGACCAACACGTTCATCAACCGCTACCGCCGCGGAGGCCTCGAGCGGAGCGTCCTCGATGGGCCGGACGCGGATCCGCTCGCCGATGGTTGGATCGGCGCCTCGACGATGGAGGCGATGCGCGACCCGGAGTCCCGCGCGCTCCGCGCCGTGCTCGAAAAAGAGATCCTGCAGGCGCTCGACGAGCTGCCGGAGGAGTTCCGCCTGGCCGTCGTGCTCTCCGACGTGGAAGAGCTCAGCTATCGCGAGATCGCGGAGATCATGGGTTGCCCGATCGGCACCGTGATGTCGCGTCTGCACCGCGGGCGCCGGCTGCTCAAGGGGCGCCTCTACCAGCACGCGCGTTCGCTGGGCATCGTCGGTCCGGAACACGCGATCGGCGTCGAGCCAAGGGCTGCCGCTGGAGATGGAGCCGTGATTCCGATCGATCGCAAGCGCGGGAGAGTGGCGTGACCTCGGTCGGTGGTTGTCGACCAACGGTCACGCGGCTCGACGCCTACGCGGACGGCGAGCTCTCCCCCGATCAAGTTCTCGAAGTCGAAGCCCACCTCTCGGAGTGCAGCTCCTGCTCCGGGCACCTGCAGCTCGAGCACGCCGTGCGTAAGAGCGCGCGCCGGGCCACCTACGCGGCGGCCGTGCCGAGCGATGCGTTTCGCGAGCGCGTCCTCCACGCGCTCCAGGCCGAAACGGCGCGGGCCGAAGCCGAAGCGGCCGAACAGGCCCCGCGCGCGTCGATGCTCTCGTGGAACAACATCACGCCGCTCGCGCTGGCCGCCGCGGTGGCGCTCTTGTTCACCGCGACGACGAACGAGAAGAGGAACCAGCCGGCAACGATGCCGGTGGCCGCCGCGGCCGTCAGCGAGCCGTTCAACGTGGAGAAGCTGCTCGACGAATTGGTCGATCAGCACATCGATCGCTCGGAGCCGTCGGTCACGGAAGCGTCGCTGCTCGACAGGCTCGAGCCCGAGGTCGGCGTGCCGGTGCATGCACCGAGTCTCGTTCAGTACGGCGCGCGCTGGGAGGGTGGCCGCGTGGTCCCGCTCCGGAACGAGCGCGCGGCCTCGCTGCGCTATCGCGTGGCGGGCCACCGGGTAACGCTCTACGTGTACAACGCCGAGCGGTTGCAGGAGCGCTTGCCGCTCAGCAATCGGTTCAAGAAGCGCGTCGTGCGCGACGAGCCGGTGTACGTGGCGTGGAAGCGCGGCTACTCGATCGCGACGACCGATCGGCGCGGCGTCGGGTACGCGGTCGCGAGCGATCTCGGCGAGGACGAAGGCGCCGAGATCCTGGCGTCGCTGCACTAGAGCATCTCTCGTAATTGGCTTCGCCAATTCCGAGGCGTGGCTCCGCCACGCGCGCTGCTTCGCAGCGCGGCTCTAGCTCTGTTTCTGGGGGCGTTCCCGCCCCCGCACCGGCAAGTATGCCGGTGCGCCCCCTCACCCGCTTCGCGGGTGGCTAGAGCTCCGCGCCGTTCGACGAATTACGAGCTGCGCTCTAGCGCGACGCCGCCGGTTTTCCTCCGCGCCTACGCTCCGTCGCGAAAGTCGACGCGGACGTCGTCGAAACCGAGCGAACGCACGAGGCCCCGCACGGTTCGGGCCACCGATTCGTCGGCGCGCTTGAGGATGCCCGCCTCCTCGGCGGCGGAACGCAGCGTCGTTTCGGCCGCCTTGCGCGCGTTGGTCTCGAGCGACTCGTTGCGCTTGGCGAGGAGGTCCGTCTTCCGCGTGTGAACCACGGTGCGATCGTTGTCGAGCCGGGCGGAAAACACCTCGGCGTGGGGTAGGTGGATGGTGACCGACCGGCGATCGGGCGAGACGACCACGTCCTCCGGCTTGAGCTTCCCGAGATCGACGCCCGCCGTCACGTCCCCGCTGGCGATGAGCAGGATCGCGTCTTCGGCCGGCACCATGCCGAACAGTGCTTGCTGCTTGTCCTTCAAGTCGACGACGCGCTCGATGTGATAGCTCACGCCCTCGAGCCGCGAGAGCTCGCGGATCTCGGTGATCACGTCGGGCATCGGCTTCGGTGCCTCGGGCTTTCCGAACCACGCCGGGGCGAAATGGCCGATGAGCACGCCGGCGGCGAGCGCGACGAGCGCGAACATCAGCGAAAGCCGTCCCCGCGAAGGACCGTAGACCGCCATCGCCCATCAGGTTAGCACCCGGGCCGCTTTCGGTGTCGCTCCCCACGGTGGAGCAGCGCGAGCACGGTGAGCAGGCCGAGCGGCTGCGCGAGCAAGCAGAAGAGCGCCACCGCCAGGCCGAATCGCTCGGCCACGAGCCCGAGGGTGATCGGACTCACGAGCTCGAACACGGACAGCGGCGCCGACAATACGGCCACCAGACCCGAGCGCCGCCCGGCCGCGCGGTACGCCTGTGCCTGCGCGAGCGGATACTGAAAAGAGACGAGCACGCCGAGGATCAACATCCAGCCGCTCGCAACGAGCACCGAGCCCGCCCAAACCAAGCCGGCCTGGGCGAAGACCGTGCCCGCGCACGACAGCGCGAGCAACCGGCGGGGGGAGAATCGAGCGAGCAGGCGGGGCAGCGCAACGAGACCGATCACCCCGCCGGCGGTGCAGACGGTGAGCGCCACCGGCACCGCCAGCGGCTCGCGGACAAAGCGCTCGGCGAGGAACAACGCGACGAACGCAGTGAACGTCTCGTCCAGCAAGCCGCACAAGGCGGTACCGGCGAGCCAGGCGAGCAGGGCTCGATTCCGAAGAGCACTCCAGAGCGCGCCCGAGGGTTCGTCGTCGTCGGCAACGTGCGCCGCCGGCAGGTTCGCTCTCGCGATGAACGCCGCGACCCCGAAGAGCCCCACGCCGACCGCGAGCCATGCCGCGCGGTAGCTCCCGAAGAGGAACACCGCGCCGGCGATCGACAGCGGGGCGAATAGATCACCAAGCGTCCCCGAGAGCGCCCACGCTGCCATGCGCTCCTCGCGCCGCGCGGGATCGAGGTCCATCAGCGTCGCCTCGCCGAACCCGCAGGCGAGCCCGCTCGCCGGAAAGTAGATCGCGAAAAAGAGCGCGAACTCGAGCGTGGAGCGCGCGAGGCCGGCGCCGATCAGGGACACGGCCATCCCGGCGATGCCGAGCGCGATCATGCGTGCCCGACCCCGGCGCTCGGCCCACAAAAGGAGCGGCGTGTCGGCCACCAGGGCGACGAATTGCGGGACCGTGAAGACAGCGAGTGTCAGCGCCGCGATGCTGGCACCGAGTGCCGACCGCAGCTCGGGCGCACCGGCCGACGGCAGCCCCGACGCGAGCTCATCGAAGAAGTCGATCCCGATGAGGACGAACGCGACGGACGAAAGCCGCCGCGACAGCCGCACCAGGCGTGCAACGGATCAGATTCGTTCGGTGAACTTGGGGGCCACGAGTGAAGGGTGGAGCTCCGTCATCGGTGCGTCAAGAGCGGCGTTTCGATCGGAGACGCCGCTCCCGGGCGGGTGTAATCCCCGCTTCGATGCTCTACCCCCAGGAAAACAGGTTTCGAACGGCCCGTGACCTCTCCGGCTACTGGAGCCTGCGACTCGATCCGAAGGACGAGGGTGTCCGGCGCGCGTTCTTCCGCGGCATCGGAGCAGGGACCCCGATCGCCGTCCCTGCCAGTTACAATGACCAGCTCGAGGGCGCGCGCGATTACCTCGGACCGGTCTGGTACGAAACGGAGCTCACGCCGCCGCGCGGGAAGGATGGGGATTCGGTCTTTCTGCGCTTCGGCTCGGTGAACTACCTCGCCGAGGTGTGGCTCAACGGAAAAAGGGCGGGAAAACACGAAGGCGGCCACCTGCCGTTCGAGCTCGAGATCACGAAGCTCGTCGTACAGGGGAAGAACCGCCTCGTCGTGCGCGTGGACGGAGCGCTCGCCCCCGATCGTGTTCCGCCGGGCAACGTGCCGGCTGATCCGAAGGATGCCTTCGGTGGACAGGCCTTCCCGCCTGCCTCGTTCGATTTTTTTCCGTACGCAGGGATCCAGCGTGAGGTTCATTGCTACACGACGCCGCGCGGGCGCCTCGACGACGTGACCGTGGTCACCCGCATCCGCGGCAAGACGGGCATCGTCGAAGTGACCGCGAGCACCGCCGGCCAGGGGTCGGTGCGCGCCACGCTCGAGGGCTTCGGGCGTCGCATCTCCGGCGCCGCCAGCCTGGCACGCGGCAAAGCGCGCATCGTGCTCGAGGTCCCGAGTGCGAAGCTCTGGGCGCCTGGCTCCCCTCACCTCTACACCCTCGCCGTCGAACGCCTGCGCGACGGCGCGCCGGAAGACGAAGTGTCGCTCGCCGTCGGCATTCGAACGATCGAGGTGCGGGGCGATCGGCTGCTCTTGAACGGCCGCCCGATCGCGCTCCGCGGCTTCGGACGCCACGAGGATTTCCCGATCACCGGCCGCACGCTCCCGCCGGCCGTGGTCGTCCGTGATTTCGAAAATCTGCGCTGGATCGGTGCCAACTCGTTTCGCACGACGCACTATCCGTACTCGGAGTCGATGCTCGATCTCGCCGATCGTCTCGGGTTCCTCGTCATCGCGGAGACCCCGGCGGTGGGCCTCTTCTTCAAGCCCGAGGGGCTCGACAAGCGACGCGCACTCTGCCGAGCGTTCACGCAAGAGCTCATCCAACGCGACAAGAACCACCCGAGCGTCGTCATGTGGAGCCTCGCCAACGAGCCGCATTCGCATCGCCCCGCCGCGGCCGGCTTCTTTCGTGAGCTCGCCAAGCTGGCAAAGAAGCTCGACCCCACACGCCCGGTGACGCTCGTGAGCTACCTCGGCGCGGGAGAAGCGGCGTTCGACGCCATGGATGTCGTCTGCGTGAATCGCTACTTCGGCTGGTACACCGAGTCGGGCGAGATCGAGCGCGGCGTCGCGAAGCTCGACGGGGAGCTCGACCGCATCCACCGCCGCTTCAAGAAGCCCCTGATCCTGAGCGAATTCGGCGCGGATGCGATCGCGGGCTGTCACGCGGATCCGCCGGAAATGTTCAGCGAGGAGTACCAGGCGGAGCTGATCGAGCGCTACCTCGCGCTGCTCGAGAAGAAATCGTACGTCGTCGGCGCGCACGTCTGGAACCTCTGTGATTTCAAGACCGCGCAGGGCGTGATGCGTCCGGGCGGCATCAATCACAAGGGCGTCTTCACGCGGGACCGGCGCCCGAAGCTGGCGGCGCACCGGATCCGAGCCCGCTGGCGCGGCGCTCGGCGAGCTGGGCCTTGAGCTTCCTCGCCGCGAGCGCGTAGCCGCCGTCCGAGCCGTCAACGAAATGGACGTGGTTACCCACGTACGAACGGACGTAGCAGGTGATGAGAGCGGACGGCGCTCGGTGCAGGCCGTAGACGAGCTCACCGGATTGCCGAGCTCGCTCGAGCTCCTCCTCGATCACCGCAAGCTGCGCGTCGGACACGTCGAGAACCATGCGCAGGGCCTCGTCGAACTTACGAAAGTCCGTGTTTTCGATCAGTTCCTTCGGGTACTTGCTGCCGTCGAAGCCGCCCGCATTCTGACCGAGCGCGATCAGCGCGCGACCGGCCTGAGTGAACCCGCGCGCCGAGGCCTCGGCGGCGCGATAGGCCGCACCCGACGTTTCTCCCGAGCGGATCCGAGCTTCGGTCGAGTAGGCGCCGAATAGCGTGTTCAGCCGCAGGCCGCCGAGCGAGACGGGATGTCCCGCGTCGTCCTCGAGCGCCGCTTCGAGCGTCTCGATCACGCGCCGGTACGTGCGCCCGCGCACGGTTTCGTCCTGGTCGACCGACAGCACGATCAGGCTCACCACGTGACCCCGACGGCTCATCACCGGCTGCCAGCGGCACTCGAAGCCCTCGAAGCTCGCCTCGTCCGGCCCCTCCTCGGAGACAGCGTATTTCGAGCCGAGCACCTCGTCCTTCACCCAGCGCTCGGCGACGGCGATGCCACGGCCGCGCAGCATCGCCAGGCTCACGTGCTCACCGACGTGGAAGCGCGCGACCTGAACGGCGTGCCCCGCCGTCCGCAGATCGCGCACCGGAACGAGCCCGACCCGGAGCTCGAGCTCGAACGCCGTCTTCGCGAGCCGCCGGGTGCCACGGAGGGCAGCTTCGCAGACCGCCCGGCGTGACTCGGGCACGAGCAGCGTGGCGCCGTCACCGCCGAACACGTAGGGGAGCTCGAGATCCGGCGCCGCGTTGCGGATCGCGACGATCGAGGCGACGCCGACGGCATTCACGTCCCGGTAGCGCCCGGCCTCGATCGCTTTCGTCGAGCCGCGCACGTCCGTCAGGACGACGTGAAAGTCCTCGGGCACGTCGACGTAGAAGCGCGGCTCCGTCACGTCGGCGAAGCGCTCGATCTCCGGCAGATGGCGCAGGAAATCGTCGCTGGTCGGTGCTTCCGATCCCGCGGGCACGCGCCCGAGCATAGCCTACCGGGTGAACGCGAACACCGCCGCGGCGGCGGTGATGAGCGCGATCACGGCCAGAATGGCACCGCCGCCGGAATGCTTCTTCGGGCGTCCGGCCTCCTTCTTCGCCCTCGTGCCGCTCGCCGCGCTCTCGGTGCGCTTGCCCTTCGATAGCGCGGGTTTCTCCGCCTTCGCCTCGGTTTTGCGCGTCGCCCGGCGTTCACTTTCGGCCTTGCGCCGCTCGCGCTCCGCGCGCCGCATGCGAGCGAGCTCTGCTTCACGCTCACGCGCCCGTTCCTCGGCGAGCTTTCGCGCTTCTGCTCGGCGGTCCTGGCGCCGTGTTTCCTTCTGCTCGGCGTGCCGCTTGGACGCGTGAGCGCGATTCTTTCGTTCGAGCGCGCGGCGCTGCTTCTTGCTGAGAACGACCTGCCCTCGCCGATTCTCGTCGCTCGGAGCGTCGCGGCGCAAAGCCCCGGGCCTCACGACCTCGCGCTTCCCGCTCTCCTGCTTCGGCACCTCGCGTGAGGGCGCCGAACGCGCTGGGACCGACGGAGCCTCCGCGTCGAGCTCCCAGCCCTCGTCGAGCGCCTCCGTCTGGGCGGGCACCGCTTCGAGACGGGCGCCCGCTTTCGAGGGCTCGGGCGCGACCTCGTCCCAGCCCGCATCGAGCTCCTCGCTGTTGGCGCTGATCTCGACGTCCGGCTCTGAGCTCGACGCTTTCATTCAGGCCGGGACGATACCAGCTCAGCGCACTTGCGCGACCCCACCTTTCCTCGGGTCTGCGGCGCCGACGAGGCCGGTCTTGGTCAGCCGGAGCAGCTGGACGGCGTTCGCCGGGTTCGATTCGCGTGAGACTTCACCCCGGCGCGCGATATCGCCGACGAACGCGGGGGAGAAGCCCGGGTCCAGACTGATGGTCTGGCCCTCCTTCGACTCGGGCCGGAAGCGAGGCGCCGCCACGGCGCGGTCGGGCGGAACGTCGTGGACGAGCACAGCGAGGAGTACCTGGGTCACGTTGGCCGGGATCGTCGTGCCCCCGGAGCCGCCAATCGCGAGCACCGGGCGTCCCTGTTCGAGAACGATCGTCGGGGTCATGCTCGAGGTCGGCCGCACGCCGGGCCGGGCACGATTCGGCGGATGACGCACGCCGAGCGCGGCCGACGTCTTCAGCGCCGTGAAATCGTCGAGCTCGTCGTTCAGTACGATGCCGCTCTCCTCGCCCTCGATCTCGGCGCCGAAGGCCGTATTGACGGTGGTCGACAGCGCAACGACGTTGCCGCGGCGATCGGCCGTCGCGAGAAAATGCGTGCCGTGGGTCTCGCCGACGTACGCACGAACGGCGCGCGTTCGCTCGGGGTGGAGGCCGGATTTTCGGGCGGCGAGGCGCTGCGGAGCGAGGAGCGGAGCGATGTCGATCGGGAGTGCATCCGGATCCGCGACGTAAAGCGATCGGTCGGCGAGCGCGCCGCGCATGGTGTCGGCGAGGAGGTGGGTCGCCAGCGGAGTCCCTGATCCCTGGGCGAGGAGCTCGCTCTTGCTGAAGGATCCGAGCACCTCGCCGAGAAGAAGACCGCCCCCCGACGGCGGCGGCATCGTAACGACCTCGTAGCCCTCCCAAGCGAAGCGAAGCGGCGCCCGCTCGCGCACGCGGTAGGCGGCGAGATCTGCCGCCGACAGCGAGCCTCCCGCAGCGCGGGCCGCTGCCGCGAGATCAGCGGCGACGGTGCCCTCGTAGATCGCCTTCGGCCCCTCGGTCGCCAGGCGAGCAAGCGTCTTGCCAAGCTTCGGATGCTTGATGCGCGCGCCGAAGGCCACCGGAACGCCACCCGGATAGTAGAGGCGATCGACGGACGGCATCCGCCGGTAGCTCTCGCCGTTCGAGCCGAGGACGGACGCGAGGTGCGGTTCCACGGTGAAGCCCTGGCGAGCGAGCCGGAGCGCCGGCGCCACGAGCTCGCGCCACGGACGCTTGCCGAACCGTCGAGCGAGCTCGAAGAGCCCCGCCGCCTCGCCGGGGACACCCACGAGCTTGCCGCGCTCCGGAGGTGGCAGCGGCCGGCGTTCGAACGCCGCCACGTCGAGCGAGGCCGGCGCCGTCTCGCGAAAATCGAGCACGGCAACGCTCCCGTCGTCCGCGCTGAAGACCACCGCGAATCCTCCACCTCCGAGGCCGCTCGACGTCGGGCTCGCGACACCGGCGGCGAGCGCTGCCGCCACGGCTGCGTCAGCGGCGCTGCCGCCGGCCCGAAGCAGCGCGAGCGCAGCGTCGGTGGCGTGTCGATTTTCCGTCGCCGCTCCTTCGCGCGGCGACGGCGAGGCGGCGGGGGCCGGAGCCGGTAGCCCGAACGACAACAGGCCGGCGACGGCGAGGAACGACGACACCGCGAGCGGACTCGAGCCGTGCGGCCTCATCCCGCGAGGTTAGCGCGGCGCTCGCCCGAGGAAAGACTTGACCTGAACGCGCGGGAAAACCATCGTGGCGCGCGCTAGAGCGCATCTCATCACCCTGCCGAGGAATTGTGGAGCTCTAGCCACCCGAGAAGCGGGTGAGGGCGAGAAAAATGGCGCAGCCATTTTTCCGGGGGCGGGACGCCCCCGGGGACAGAGCTAGAGCCGCGCTGCGAAGCAGCGCGCGTGGCGAAGCCACGCCTCGGAACCGGCAACGCCGGTTACGAGATATGCTCAAGCTATGCAGTTTCTGTTCGTGATGGACCCGGCGGAGACGATGCATCCTGAAAAGGACACGACCTTCGCGTTCATTCGCGGAGCGCTCGCCCGCGGGCATCGGGCGTTCCACTGCCTGCCGCGGCAGGTGTCGAACCGCGGCCGCGACGTGAGCGCGACGGCCCGCGGCATCCGCGTGAGCGACAGCGCCCCCCACGTGACGCTCGGCGCCGAGGAGCGGCTGGACCTCGCCGCGCTCGACGCCGTCTTCATCCGCAAGGATCCGCCGTTCGACGCCGCCTACGCTCACCTCACGCTCCAGCTCGAGCTCGTCAAGGACCGCGTGCTCGTCGTGAACGACCCGCAGGGCCTGCGCGACGCGAACGAGAAGCTCTACGCGTTCCACTTCGCCGAGTACATGCCGCGCTCGCTCGTCACCTCCAGGCCCGACGAGATCGTCGCGTTCGTGAACGAGGTGGGCGGCCGCGCCGTGCTCAAACCGATCGACGGCGCCGGCGGGTCGGGCGTCGTGGTGCTGCGCGCGGACGACCAGAACACGCGCTCGCTCGCCGACGTCTGGACCGGGGAAGGCAAGCACATCGCGCTCGTGCAGGAGTACGAGGCGGCCGTGCGCACGGGGGACAAGCGGGTGCTCGTGCTCGACGGCGTGCCCCTCGGTGCCATCTTGCGCGTCCCGCGTGCCGACGACGTGCGCGCCAATATTCACGCGGGCGGGCGGGTCGAGCCGACGGACCTCACCGCGCGCGAGCTCGAGATCGTGCGGGCGATGGGGCCGCGGCTCTCCCGCGAGGGCCTCTTCTTCGTGGGCCTCGACCTGATCGGCGAACGGCTGATCGAGGTGAACGTGACGAGCCCGACCGGTATCCAGGAGCTCGGCCGGTTCCTCGGCCGCCCGGTCGAGGAGGACGTGATCGCCTGGGTCGAGGCGCGTGCGGGGGAACGAAAGCCCTCCTGACGAAAACTTGGCCCGCCGGCGGGGGTGGCCGAATTCTCGCGCCATGGCCTGCGAAGTCTGCGCGGCACTCGGCAAGGACGGCGTGAAGGGGCGGCGAGTGCTGGTCGCCGAACGGCTGGTCGCGCTGTGCCCGTCGCATCGCCGTGTTCTCGCGAGCCTCCCGGTCGCCGGTGTCAACGAGCTCCGCGCGCTGTTCCGCGAACGC